>WNEL01000153.1_pt1 | contig 25481 bp, 20 predicted proteins | sample 5399991 | NCBI WGS metagenome assembly WNEL01 (sample SAMN13153325, study PRJNA577476) | soil metagenome | isolation source: 20 cm grassland meadow soil pre-rain plot 2 | place: USA:California | collected 2015-09-08
ATGACGGCCGCAGAGAGCAATTCGGCGAGACCGGCCGATCCCGGCGTGGGTGCGAAATAGAGCAGGAATGTGATGAACGTCTGCAGGAGCAGGATGTCGACGAAGTTGGCGGGGATACCGAGCGCGCGCAGGGCAACGTACCCGGCGAGCAGCTTGTTCGCGTGCGACGGCGCCGACAACAGGACCGCCCAGAACAGGGCCAGCCAGCCTTTCGGGTTTCCGAATGTCACCATGCATGCGTGGGCCCGGTCGATCCCGTCGCGCAGCTGCTCGATCCGGGCCGCGATGCGGTGACTCCTGCGCTCGAGCCGGCCTGCCAGCCATTGGACCGCATCGCGCAGCCAGGCAGGTGACACCATCGCGACGAGCATGAGGACGCCCAGGATGCCGAAGATCGTGAGACTGGTGCGGAACAATCCGTAGTACGTGATGCCGAGGACAACGTTGTGCTGCGCGAGTGACTTGCCGGCGCCAAGGTAGATCGCGAGCGGCCCGGCGACGGCGAAGAACACGACCGTGGCGACGAATGTCATGAACGTCGACGTCATGGCTTCGGGGAGCCGCACGCCCGCGCGACCCATGACCCACATCATGGTGGGCCCCGCGCCCGACTGGAATGGTGTCAAGTACGCCGCCCACGCGCTCATCCCGCCGGCAACGATCATGTCGCGCAGCCGCACACCGGGATGCACATGTCGCGCAACGACCCATAGGCGGGTGCCCCCGCCGAACCAGTCCATGGAGGCGAGACCCAACCCCACAACCATCCACCCCCACTGGAGATGGAGCAACGCCCGCGCGACTGCCTGGACGTTCTCGCCGTAGACCGCGAGCACTACGACCACACCGGCCAGCGAGATGACCGCGAAGAGCTCCAGCCCGCGGCGCAGCAGGCGTGGGGTGAGGGCCATGGCCATGTGTGGGGGCAAGGTACGGGTGCTGAGTACTGGGTGCTAGGTGCCTGGTAGCTCCGCCGATGGCCCAGCACCCAGGACCCATCACCCAGCACCTATTAGTTTAAAGGGTTATGCCCCGCTCTCCCGACCGTGTGCTCATCCGCAACGCGCGGCAACACAACCTCAAGGGCATTACCGTGGCGCTGCCTCGTGGCGCCCTCTCGGTGGTGACCGGGCCGTCGGGGTCCGGGAAGAGCACCCTGGCGTTCGACACCCTGTATGCCGAAGGCCAGCGCCGCTACATCGAGTCCCTGTCGACCTACGCGAAACAGTTCCTCGAACGGATGCCGAAGCCGCTGGTGGACGGGATCGAGGGGATCTCGCCAGCGGTGGCCATAGAGCAGAAGAATCCCACCACGAGCAGTCGCTCGACCGTGGGCACGGCCACCGAGATCTACGACTTCCTGCGTCTCCTCTGGGCGCGCGTTGGCATCCAGCACTGCGTGGAGTGCGGTCACGTGGTCAAGGCCGACACCGTGCAGGAGGTGGTGGACGAGCTCGTGGGAGCGGGAAGCGGGGGGCAGTCCCAACCGGTGCTGGTCACGTTCCCACTGCCGGCGAGCGCGCATCGTCCCGATGTCGAAGTCGCCGCGCAGCTCCGTGCCGCCGGCTTCGTGCGGGCGCAGATCGACGGCACACTGATCCGGCTCGATCCGCCGGATGCCGAGCAACGCGTGCGACAGGCTGAGGAAGTGCTGGTGGTCGTGGACCGGCTGCCGGCGTTGGAAGGGAATCGCGGGCGCCTGGCGGACGCGATCGCCACGGCATTCAACGAGGGTGAGGGCGTGGCGGTCGCGCTCGAGAACGGCGACCGCCGGCGCTTTTCGGCACACCCCACCTGCTCCAATTGCGGCACGCCGGCGCCCGGCCTCACGCCGATCCTGTTTTCGTTCAACCATCCCCGAGGCGCGTGCCCTGGCTGCAACGGCTTCGGAGCAGTCCTCGAGTACGACGAGTCGCTCATCGTGCCCGATTCCAGGAAGAGCCTCGCGCAAGGTGCGCTCGATCCCTGGACCAAGCCGCGCTACGAGGGCCGTCGCCGCATCCTGCGTGAGACCGCCCGGGCGAAGGGGATCCCGCTCGACCTGCGGTGGCGGGATCTGAGCGACAAGGCCCGGCATTTCCTCCTCAACGGCGCCAGTGGCCGATTCCTCGGCCTGCTGCCGTTCTTGCAACGCCTCGAGGCCAAACGGTACAAGCAGTACATCCGCGTCTTCCTCCGGCAATACCAGCTCGCGAAAACCTGTCCGGCCTGCGGCGGCGCGCGCCTCAAGCCGGAGGCGCTGGCTGTCCGCGTGGGCGGCCGGACCATCGCCGACGTCGCCGCCCTGACGGCCGGCGCCGTAAGCGATTGGATCGCGCACCTCGAGCTCGCGCCATTCCGGCGCGCAGTGGCCGTGCACATCTTCGACGAGCTCGCCGCCCGGGTCTCGTTCGTGAACGACGTAGGGCTGGGGTACCTCACCCTCGACCGGCTCACGCGCACTCTGTCGGGGGGAGAGGCGCAGCGCATCGCCCTCTCCAACGCGCTCGGAGCCCACCTGGTCGACACACTGTATGTGCTGGACGAGCCGACCATCGGCCTGCATCCCGCCGACACGGGTCGGTTGCTGGGTCTGCTGCGGCGGCTCGCGGACGGCGGCAATACCGTGGTGGTAGTCGAGCACGACCCGGCCGCGATGCAGGCCGCCGACTGGATGGTGGAGCTGGGGCCCGGGAGCGGCGAGGCGGGTGGCACGCTCGTCTACCAGGGGCCCGCTGCGGGGGTTCGGGCTGCCGGGACCCTCACCGGACAATACTTGGCAGGTGAAAAGTGCATCGGGGTGCCGTCGGCGCGGCGGCCCGCCCGGCGCTGGCTCGGTGTCACAGGTGCGCGCCTGCACAACCTCAAGGGCGTCGACGCCCGCATCCCGCTCGGTACCCTCACCGCCGTCACCGGCGTCTCGGGATCCGGCAAGTCGACGCTCGTACACGACGTCTTGTTCCGGCAGCTCGAATCGCGTCTCCAGGGAGGCCACACCGCCAAGCAACATCTGGGCGAGCCGGTGGGCGAGGTGCGGGCGCTCGATGGTTGGGAGGCGATCGCGGACGTCGTCCTCGTCGACCAGACCCCGATCGGTCGCACCCCACGTTCGAACCCCGTGACCTACATCAAAGCGTTCGACGAGTTGCGCGCGTTGTTCGCGGCCGAGCCGCTGGCGCGCGCGCGGGGATTCACGCCGAGCACCTTCTCGTTCAACGTCGCCGGGGGACGGTGTGAGGCGTGCGAGGGCGCGGGACACGTGCTGGTCGAGATGGTGTTCCTGGCGAACGTCTTCGTGCCGTGCGACATCTGCGCGGGTCGCCGCTTCAAGCGGGAGGTGCTAGAGGTGAAGCTCGGCGGCAGCTCGATTCACGACGTGCTGCAGTGGACGGTCGACCACGCGCTGCAGCGGTTTCACCGCCAGCCCCGACTGGCCCGCGCCCTGTGGCACCTGCAGCAGGTCGGCCTCGGCTACCTGCGGCTCGGCCAGCCCGCGACGACGCTGTCCGGCGGCGAAGCGCAGCGCCTCAAGATCGCCCGCGAGCTGGCGCTCGCCGGCGGCAGGGGCCGCACCGGACGCAAACTCTACATCCTCGACGAGCCGACGACGGGCCTCCATCTCGACGACGTCCGCACGCTGTGCCGCGTGCTCGATCGGCTCGTGGACGCCGGGCACACGGTCCTCGTGATCGAGCATCACCTCGACGTGATCAAGCGAGCGGACTGGGTCATCGAGATGGGTCCCGGCGCGGGCGACGCCGGCGGGTGTGTGGTCGCTCAGGGTACTCCAGAGGACGTGGCCCGTGTCGCGGAATCCACCACCGGGCGGTACCTGCAAGATCTCCTGTCTTGACTCGCCGCCAGGCCGACCTCGCGCTGCTGCTCGCGACCGCGTTGTGGGGCACGAGCTTCGTCGCGGTCAAGACCGCCCTCGCCGATGCAACGCCCTTCGCCTTCCTGACGGTGCGGTTTGGCGTCGCCGCCCTGGTGCTCCTGCCGGGAACGCGTCTCACTCCAGCCCCCGCCGGCCGCGAGCTGTGGGGAGGCCTCCTGCTCGGCGCACTCGTCGCCGTCGGGTTCCTGGCGCAAACGGCGGGCCTGGTGATCACGACGCCGTCGCGCTCGGCGTTCATCGTGGCCGCGTCTTCGGTGCTCGCCCCCGTCATCGCGCTGGGGCTCCGGAGCGAGCGGCCCGGCTCGCTGACGGTCGCGGCGCTGCTCCTCGCCACACTCGGGATCTACCTTCTGACGGCACCCGACGCCGGGGGCCTGAATCGCGGCGATCTGCTGACGCTCATCTGCGCCGCCTGTTTCGGTGGGCAGATCGTCGCGGTGACGGAGCTGACGAAGCAATACGACCCGCGCCGCCTGGTGTTCGTGCAGGTTGCCGCTACCGCCGTGGTCGCTGCGCTCGCCGCCATGCTGCTCGAGCGCCCGCGCATCGTCTGGACCCCGCGCTTCCTCGGCTCGCTCGGCTACACCGTGGCATTCGCGAGCACGATCTGCTTCCTGCTGCAGATGCGGGCCCAGCGCGCGATGTCCATCGCGCGCGCCGCGCTGATCTTTTGTTTCGAGCCGCTGTTCGCAGCCGTGACTGCGTGGCTGGTGCTGGGCGAGCGCCTGTCGCTCGTGCAGTGGGCCGGCGGTGCCTTGATTCTGGTCGGGATGGTGTTGCCGGAACTGCCGGGAGCGTCAGCCGTTGGCCGTGATCGATCATCCCTTCCTTCGGGGACCTCGCGCACAACAGATGACGGATGACCGAAGACAGACGATGGCTCACGGTTGAAGTCATCCGTCTAGTACGCGATATTTGTCCCGCGCATTCCCGAGTAGCTCAGCTGGTAGAGCAGCCGGCTGTTAACCGGCGGGTCGCAGGTTCGAGTCCTGCCTCGGGAGCTCGATATAGCCGTTGTCGCATTAAAGCGTTGCGCGTGCGCAACGTACTTGCCTACCTTCTCTCACTTTCTTATCGTGGCGGAGTTCGCGCAAGACGCGCCACGCGTCGCGCTCTGCGACGCACGAGTAAGAGCAAAACGAGGCGGCTTGGGTGGCAATCGCTGGAGGTCCAGAGGGAGGGACCGCACGCCCGACCTCGACGGTGATCCACCCCAAGCCGTCTCTCGTGTCTAGCCTTGCTGGGATGTCGCAAAAGCGCCCCCCGTTGCCGCAAAAACGCCCTAGCGTGGTCCGCCAATTCTCCCTAACTGCATGCCACGGTGCTATCTGGACCCGACTTCCCGACGCTGCGCCGCTGGCCGCTCTTTGTGCGCTCGTCCCCGCCGCCACGCGACGTGGATGAGCGGACGCGTCCTCTTGTCACGGCGAGTCAGCTTATGAACGTGCTTCCGGAAGTCGAGATCCTGTTGGTCGAAGACAATCCCAACGATGTGGATCTCACCCTGCGAGCGCTCAAGAGTCGCAACCTCGCGAACCAAGTGTTCGTCGCGCGCGACGGCGCCGAAGCGCTGGAATTCTTCTTCGGCGAGGACGGCCACCCGCTGCGCGACATCGGGGTCACGCCGCGCGTGATCCTCCTCGACCTGAAGCTTCCGAAGGTTGACGGCCTCGAGGTGCTGCGGCGCCTCAAGGGCGATGAGCGCACGAGCGCGCTGCCCGTGGTCGTGCTCACGTCGTCCCGAGAGGAGCCCGACATCGCCACGGCGTACCGCCTCGGGGCGAACAGTTACATCGTCAAGCCCGTCGACTTCGAGGCCTTCGCGCGCGCGGTATCCGAGGTCGGGCTGTACTGGCTCCTGTTGAACGAGCCGCCCCGCTGACGTGACGTCCGCCTTGGTGCGCGTCCTGATCGTTGAGGACGTACCGGACGACGCGGCGCTGATCGAGCAGGAACTGCGGCGTGCCGGAGTCAACGCCGCGACGCGCCGCGTCGAGTCCGAGCGGGCGTACCGGGAGGCGCTGCGCACCTTCGCACCCGATATCATCCTCACCGACCACTCCCTCCCCACGTTCGGTGCCGCCGCCGCGCTCCGCATCGCCCTCGTCGAATCGCCCGGCACCCCGGTCATGATTGTCACGGGCAGCCTCGACGAAGAGACCGCGGCGGAATACATCAAGGCCGGAGCCGCGGACTACGTGGTGAAGCACCACCTCGAACGCCTGGGGCCCGCGGTCCTCCGGGCGTTCGACCTGCGGCGCGCCCGCGAGGAGCAGGCGCGGGCCGAGGAGGCCCGCCGGCAGGGCGAGGAGCGCTTCCGCGCCCTCATCGAGCATGCCGCCGACGCAGTCGCCCTCGTCGCCTCCGACGGCACCCTGTTGTTCGCCAGCTCGCCGATCGCCCGCCTGTTGGGCGTCGCACCGGCCGACCTGGTGGGCCACCACGCCTTCGACCGTGTGCACTCCGACGACCTCCCGCGGGTGGCGGCCGTACTCGACGCCATCACCCGGAGCCCCGGGACGCCCGCGGCGCTCGAGCTCCGCTGGCATCACGCCGACGGCTCCTGGCGCTACATCGAGGCGGTCGCCGTCAACCGCCTCACCGAGCCCGCCGTAGGGGCGATCGTGGTGAACTTCCGCGACGTGTCGGAGCGTCGCACCGCCGAAGCGGCGCTGCGGGAGTCGGAAGAGCGCTTCCGCACGCTGGTCGAAGGCGTCCGGGACATTATCTTCGCGCTCTCGCCCGAGGGGACCATCACGTCCCTCAACCCGGCGTTCGAGACGATCACCGGCTGGCGTCGCGACGAATGGGTCGGCCGGCCGTTTGAGCGCCTGGTCCACGCCGAAGACCTGCCGCTCGCCCTCGAGCTGCTGGGACGGGTGGTGCGGGGCGAGCTCCGTCCCGCCAGCCAGTTTCGCGTCGGCACGGCCCGGGCGGACTACCGCATCGGCGAATTCGCCGCCACCCCGCTGCTCCACGAAGGCAGGCTCGTCAGCATCCTGGGCATCGGGCGCGACGTCACCGAGCGCGTACAGCTCGAGCAACAACTCCGACAGGCGCAGAAGATGGAAGCCATCGGCCGGTTGGCGGGTGGCATCGCGCACGACTTCAACAACATCCTCACCGCCATCACGGGCTACGCCGATCTCCTGCTCGAGGACCTGGGCTCCACCGACCCGCGCCGCCAGGATGCCGACGAGATCCACAAGGCCGCGGACCGGGCCGCGGGGCTCACGCGCCAGCTCCTGGCGTTCAGCCGCCAGCAGGTCCTCCAACCCACCGTGATCGAGGTCAACGCCCTCGTGAGCGACCTCGAGAAAATGCTGCGCCGCCTGCTGGGAGAAGACGTCGACTTCAACACCCGCCTCTCTCCCACCACCGGACGGGTCAAAGTCGATCCGGGCCAGCTCGAGCAGGTGATCATGAACCTGGCCGTGAACGCCCGCGACGCGATGCCGAACGGTGGGAAGCTCACGCTCGAGAGCGCGAACGTGGACCTCGACGAGCGGTACGCCGGCGACCATTACCCGGCCAAAGCGGGTCCCTTCGTGCTCATCGCGGTGAGCGACACCGGGATCGGAATGACCGAGGAAACGCAGGTCCACATGTTCGAGCCGTTCTTCACGACCAAAGAGAAAGGCAAGGGCACCGGGCTGGGGCTTGCCACGGTATATGGAATCGTCAAGCAGAGCGGCGGATTCATTTGGGTCTACAGTGAAGTCGGCCACGGCACGACCTTCAAGTTGTACCTGCCGCGCGTGGAGGAGCTGGCGGAGCGCGGCGCCGGTCCCGCGACGCCGCCCGCCCGCCCCTCGCGTGGCAGCGAGACGGTCCTGGTCGTCGAGGACGAGGCCCCGGTCCGCAGCGTGGCGCGCCAGGTCCTGGAGCGCCACGGCTACACGGTGCTCGAAGCTCCCACCGCCGAGACCGCGCTCGATCTCGCAACCCGCTATTCCGGAATCATCCACCTGCTCCTCACCGACGTCATCATGCCCGGCCTCAACGGCCGCGAGCTCGCGGTCCGTCTCACGAGCATGCGCCCGGATGCCCGTGTGATCTTCATGTCGGGCTACACCGATGAAGCCGTGAAGCGGCACGGAGTCCTCGAGCCCGGCTCGACCTACTTGCAGAAGCCGTTCACGCCCGACGCCGTCGCCCGCACGGTCCGGGAAGTGCTCGACCGATAGGCCGCACGAACGCATGATCCTGCTCGTCGAGGACAATCCGGACGACGAGGCGCTCACGCGACGAGCCCTTGCCAAGAACAACATTCAGCACGAAGTGCGCGTGGCGCGTGACGGCGCGGAGGCACTGGACCTCCTGTTCGGCAACGGCGCCTACGCCGGTCAGGCGATCGTCCCCGAGGTGGTGCTGCTCGACTTGAAACTCCCCAAAGTCGACGGCCTGGAAGTGCTGCGCCGCATCCGCGCGAACGAGCGGACCCGCCTGCTGCCCGTCGTGATTCTCACGTCATCGCGGGAGGAGCGGGATCTCGTCTCGGGGTACGGGTTGGGTGCCAACAGCTACATCCGCAAACCGGTGGACTTCGCCCAATTCGTCGAAGCGGTACGCCAGCTCGGGCTCTATTGGCTCGTGCTGAACGAGCCGCCGCCGTTCGGGCGACCCGCCGCCTGACCAGGGTCGCGCGCCGCTGCCGGGCGTGACCCGGGTCACGCCTGCCCTGCGCAGCAGGGAGTTGCCCCCCCGGGGTCCCCGGGTGAGTATTGGGCCCCGAACAATGACCACCGCGAAGTCCGCTCCACCCGGCTCGCTGTCCCGCGACGCCAACGCCGAGCTCGAGGCGCTGTTCGCGGCGATCAACGACGTGATCCTCGTGCTCGACTCCGAGGGCCGATACGTCAAGATCGCCCCGACCAATCCATCCCTCCTCTATCGCCCGGCCCCCGAGCTGCTCGGCCGTACGCTGCACGAGGTGTTCGACCCGGCACGGGCGGAGCAATTCCTGGGACACATCCGCACGGCCCTGCACAAACGGGAAACCGTGCACTTCGAGTACAGTCTCGTCATCGGCGAGCGGGAGATTTGGTTCGCGGGCGCGGTGTCACCCTTGGGCGCCGATCAGGTCGTGCTCGTCGGACGAGACATCACCGATCACCGCCGGGCCGCCGAAGCATTGGCGGCGAGCGAACGACGGTTCCGCGCTCTGGTCGAGCACGCCAGCGACGTGATCATGCTCCTCGGCCGCGACGGGGACGTGCTCTACGCCAGCCAGTCGACCGAGCCCGTCCTCGGCTATGGCTCCACGGAGAACGTAGGGCGCAGCGCCTTCGAGCTGGTCCACCCTGATGACCGGGCGCACGCACTGGAGCTGTTCGCTCAGCTCATGCAGCAGCCGAGCGACGTGGTACGGACGGAGCTGCGCGCCCTCCACAAGGATGGCGGCTGGCGACACCTCGAAGTCGTGGCGGTGAACCGCCTCCTCGACCCCGCCATCCGCGCGATCGTCGTCAACTACCGCGACGTCAGCGAGCGGCAGCGCGCCGAGCGGGACCTGCGTGAGACGCTGTCTCTGCTCACGGCCACGTTCGAAGCGACCGCCGACGGCATTCTGGTCGTGGACCTGACCGGACACATCGTCAGCTTCAATCGCAAGTTCGCCGAGCTGTGGCGGATCCCCGATTCCGTGCTCGACGCCCGCGACGACGCGCAAACGATCGCGTTCGTGCTCGAGCAGCTGGCTGATCCGGAGGGCTTCGTGAGCAAGGTGCGCGACCTGTACGCCCGCCCCGATGCCTCCAGCTTCGACGTGCTGCGCTTCAAGGACGGCCGAATTTTCGAGCGCTTCTCCCAGCCCCAGCAGATCGCCGGCAGGAGCGTCGGGCGCGTGTGGAGCTACCGCGACGTCACCGAGCCGACGCGGGCCGAACTGATTCAGCTCGCCACCTATCGCATCTCCGAAGCCGCGCACGCCGCGCACACCCTGCATGAGCTGTACGGGGCCATCCATCGCATCGTGGGCGAGCTGATGCCCGCGAAGAACTTCTATATCGCGCTGTACGATGCCTCGAGCGATCTCCTCACGTTCCCGTATTTCGTGGACGAATACGACCAGGACTTCCCCACCAAGCGGCCTGGCAAAGGGTTGACGGAGTACGTGCTCCGGACCGGCCGGCCGTTGCTCGTTACGCCGGAAGTGCAGGCCGAGCTCGAGCGGAGCGGCGAGGTGGAGCTGATCGGCCCGCCGTCCATCGATTGGGTCGGAGTACCCCTGAAAATCGGCGACCGGACCATCGGCGTCCTGGTCGCGCAGACGTACGCGCCGGGCGTGCGCTATGGCGAGACGGAGAAGCACATCCTGCAATTCGTCTCCACGCAGGTCGCCATGGCGATCGAGCGGAGGCGGACCGCGGAACAGCTACTCGAAAGCGAGCGCAAGTACCGGCTCCTGTTCGAGACCAACCCCGAGCCGATGTTCGTGTACGATTTCGACACCCTTCGCATCCTGGCCGTGAACGGGGCCGCGGTCGCACGGTACGGGTACTCCGAGCCCGAGTTCCTGCAGCTGACGCTGCGCGACATCCGGTCACCCGATCAGCAGGCACGGCTCGACGACGAGCTCGCGCGTCGCCCAGCCGGGGAGACGCTCCGCACGGGCGTGCGGCACCGCACCAAGGACGGCAAGCCCTTCGAAGTCGACCTCGTGGCCCGCCCGCTTGAGTTCGCCGGCCGGAGCGCCCGCCTCGTGCTCGCGCGCGATGTGACCACGCAGCGCCAGCTGGAGGAGCAGCTTCGGCAGTCGCAGAAGATGGAGGCCGTCGGCCAGCTCGCGGGCGGCATCGCCCACGATTTCAACAACCTGCTGACGGCCATCCTGGGGTCGACGCAACTGCTGTCGAACAACACCCCGGTCGGCGACCCGCGACGCGAGGACGTGGACGAAATCCGCCAGGCCGGCCTGCGGGCGGCGGAGCTCACGCGGCAACTGCTCGCGTTCAGCCGCCGGCAGGTCCTCGCGCCCAAGGTCCTCGACTTGAACGCCGTCGTCGCAAACATGGATCGGATGCTCCGGCGCGTGCTGGGCGAGGACGTGATGTTCGTGACGTCGCTCGACCCGGCCGCGGGGACGGTGAACGCCGATCCCGGCCAGCTGGAGCAGGTGCTCCTGAACCTCGCCGTGAACGCGCGCGACGCCATGCCCGCCGGCGGTCGGCTCAGCATCGAGACGACGCGAACCACCTTGCACGCCGAGCAGGTGGAGCGCCGACACCGCATGCCGCCTGGCGACTACGTGTGCCTCGCGGTGGCCGACACGGGCGTCGGGATGGACGACGGCACCCAGGCACACCTCTTCGAGCCCTTCTTCACGACAAAGGAGGTCGGCAAGGGGACCGGGTTGGGGCTCGCCACGGTGTACGGGATCGTCAAGCAAAGCGGCGGTTACATCTGGGTGTACAGCGAACCCGGGCACGGGACTACGGTCAAGGTCTACCTTCCGCGCGTGCCCGGCGTGGCGGAACCGCCCGCGCCTCCACCGGACATACGGCCGGTGCGCAGGGGCGACGAGACCGTACTCCTCGTCGAGGACGCGGCACCGGTCCGCGCCCTCGCCCGCCGCTCCCTCGAAGCCCATGGGTACACGGTGCTCGATGCGACCGACGGGCACACCGCACTGGAGATCTCCGCCCGCTTTGCCGGCGCGATCGATATCCTCGTGACCGACGTCGTCATGCCGGGGATGAGCGGCCGCGAGCTCGCCCAGCGGCTGGCTCCACTGCGGCCGTCCATGAAGGTGCTCTACACCTCCGGCTACACCGACGACGCCATGGTCCGGCAGGGAGTCTTGAACGCTGGTGTCGCGTTCCTACAGAAGCCGTTCGTGCCTGATAGTCTGGCGAGGAAGGTGCGGGACGTCCTGGACGGGGAGAAGGGACAGGGGAGCGGGACGATACGGTGACGAAGTCCCCTCACGCCGTCGCAGCGGACGCCCCTCCTCTCCCTTCGCCCTTTTCACGATCCAATATCTCTCTGATTCGGCCGAGCAGATCCGACTCCGTCCACGGCTTGTTGAGCAGTGGGATAGTCGGGTCGAGCTTCGCCGCCCGCTCGGGGTCCGAGTACCCGCTGGCGAACAGGAAGGGCGTCGTAAAGCCCTCGCGGCGTGCCGCGTCGTACAACGCGCGGCCGCTGAGTCGTGGCATCACGACGTCCGAGAAGACGAGCTGAACGCCCGCGGTATGGCGCAGCGCCTCGAGCGCCTCCAGCCCGTCCGTGGTGCTCACGACCTGGTACCCGGCGCCTTCCAGGATGCGCTTGGCGGCCCGGCGGAGCTGATCGTCGTCCTCCACCAGCAGCACCGTCTCGCGTCCGCCGCGAACGGGGACGTCCTCGGCGCGCGCCCGCGCGCGGGCGGTCGCCCCGTCGGCGATCGGGAAGAAGATCCGGAAGCGCGTTCCTTTCCCGGGTTCGCTCTCCACTTCGATGCCGCCGCCATGTTGCGTCACGAGACCGTAGACCGTGGCGAGCCCCAGGCCCGTGCCCTTCCCCGGCGGCTTGGTCGTGAAAAACGGCTCGAATATCCGAGTCTGCGTCTCCGCATCCATCCCGATTCCGGTGTCGCCCACCGTGAGGCAGACGTGGTCACCGAGTCGGCGGGCGCCTGAGACCTGGCGGCGCTCTTCGCTCAGGTGCGCGCGGCCGGTATCGATCCGGAGGACGCCACCGTCTGGCATCGCATCGCGCGCATTGGTAACGAGGTTGAAGAGGATCTGCTCGGTGGCGTGGATGTCGGCGTGCACTTCCGGAAGCTCCTCTTCGCTCGACATGACGATCTCGACGTCCGCCGGCAGAATGCGGCGCAGGAACCCCGCGAGATCTTCGACCAGCCCTGGCAGGGACACGGGTTGGAGGTCGAGGCTGGAGCGCCGCGCGAAGCCGAGCAACTCCTTCACCATCACGCGCCCGCGCAGCGCCGCCGACATCACGTCGCGGAGATCGGCGTGGCTGTCGGTCTGGCCCGGTGGGAGGGCTTTGGCCACGAGCTGCGTGTTGGCCAGAATGATCGTGAGCAGGTTGTTGAAGTCGTGGGCGATCCCGCCTGTGAGCTGGCCGATGGCTTCCATCTTCTGGGACTGTCGCAGCTGCTCTTCCAGCGCCCGCCGCTCGGTCACGTCTTCCGCAATGGTTTCGAAGCACTCGATCGTGCCGTCGGGCCGCCGGACCGCGCGCCCCGAGAGCCGCACGCGGATCTCGCTCCCGTCACGCCGCCTCCAAGTGACCTCCGCGCCCTCGACCGCGTCTCCCGCTTCGAACCGCGCCAGTATCCGCCGCCGCTCATCGGCATCCGCGTACACGTCGCGCTCGAGGTCCACCGCCCGCAGCTGGTCCTCGGACTCGTAGCCGAGCATCCGGACCAGCGCAGGGTTCACCGTGAAGAATCGACCCGCGACCGAAGACCGGTAAATGCCGTAGGTGGCATGTTGCACCAGCGCGCGGTAACTCTCATCCGAGCGGCGGAGTGCGTCTTCGGCCCGGCGCCGTTCCGTGATGTCCGTCCCCACCCCGATCACACCCGCCACGCTCCCATCGGCGTCGCGCACCGGTGAGTACCAGGTCTCGAACACCACGCCGAACACTTCGACGATGGACGAGAACGTCTCTCCGGTGAGAGCGCGGCGTATGTCGGCGAGTGCCTGAGGCAGGTCCGCGTACAGCTCGAACGCCGATCGCCCGACGAGCAACGCGGGCCGGAGGCCGACCGCGTCGAGCCCGCGTCCCTCCACCATCGTGAACACGCCGTGACGGTCGAGCGCGAACAGGACGAGCGGGGCGCCGGCGATCACCGTCCGCAGGCGCTCCTTGTTCTCGCGGAGCGCGCGCTCCTGGCGCCGCCGCTCCGTGACGTCGCGGGCATTGACGATCAACTGGGCGCGGTTGTCCGGACCCACACGCGCCTGGCCCACGGCCTCCAGCACCCGCCAGGAGCCGACCCGCTCGCGGAACCGGAATTCGGCGGCCTGTGGGCTCCCCGGATTCTGAATGGCGCGTGCCAGCGTCTCACCGACGGCGGGAATATCGTCGGGATGGACGTAGTCGAAGGCGTTGCGCTCGAGCAACTCGCGCGGCTCGTAGCCGAGCACCCGATGCACGGACGGGCTCGCATACTGGAACACGCCGTTCTCGCCCACGATCGTCACGATGTCGGACGCGTTCTCGATCAGGGAGCGGAAGTGCTCCTCGCTCCGCCGCACCGCGTCTTCGGCGCGACCCCGATCGATGGCTGTGGCGATAACGCTCGCCACCGCCTGCATGAAATGCGTGTCGTGGATGGTGAAGTCGCGTCGGCGCGCCGTGTGCGCGCCCAGAATTCCGAAGGGGCGGTCCTTCCCGTGGACCACCACGCTGATACTAGAGACGGCCCCGTGCGGCGCCAGGAGCGGCGCGCTGCCGAACCGGGTGTCCGTCGCCAGATCCTCGACTACCACCGGCCCCCGCGAGCGAAGCACGTACTGCGCGTGCGAATCCGAGTCCGCGGACAAGACCGTGCGCCCCACGACGCCGTCACCCCACCCCACCCCCGCGCGGAGCACGAGGGTACGGCTCTCGGGGTGGAGCTCGAGCACGCTCCCGAACTCGACGTCGAGCACCCGCGCCACGAGGGCTACGGCCGCCCCGATCAACTCTTCGAGCGGCGCACCCGCCAAGGCTCGTTGGCCCAGGTGTGCCACGGCCTCCTGCTGCCGGGCCGTGGTGCGCAATTGCGCCTCCGTTCGCGATAACTCGTCGCCGCGAACGTCCTCTTCTTGTTCTTGCCGTAAGAGGCGAAATCGATTTATGCCCACGTGTCAAATGACGCCCGAGAGTGGTCCCGCGTAATGCTGCCCAAACTGCGCGCCGATCAACCTTGCAGGTCTCGACGCCCTTTTCCATTATGATCCCCACGGCGACCGTGTGCCCCACGTCACCGCAAAACGTCGTACTCCCCCCTCGTTGGCAGGACGCTCGCGGCCACAGGGCTGCGCACCCAGACCAGCGCCCTGGTTCTCGCCGTGGGCCGGGGGACGACAGAAGTGACGACGCCGGGACCACGGTTTCGCCTGGCCGCAGGGGATGTACTTGTGATCGTGGGCCAGCCCGCCCAGCTCGTCGCGGCAACGACGCTGGTGGGTTTGGAGGGAGTGCTGCACATCAGCCACACTAGTGTAGCTGGCTGTGGCGGCGCCCCAATACCCGAAGGAATACCGGAAATGTAAGGAAATTGAGCACTATCTCGTGAGTGTGTGCTCACTTTGGTTCGCAACGCACTGTCAGTCATCGTGTTCACCCAGCACAAGTCCCAGGGAGACGAGCTAAAATGTTGCAACATAGAGCATTACGTTTTCAACACCGCCCCCTCCTTCCACCCTAGGCTAGATTCCCGCCATGCCCATACCCCCCCTGTATGGCCATGAGGGAACCCGATACCGGCTGGTAGGCGCCATCGCCTCCGGCCGGTTGCCACAAGCGCTCCTGTTTGAGGGCCCTGAGGGCGTTGGCAAGCAGCGTCTGGCCCTGTGGCTTGCGCAGGCACTGGTCTGTGAGGGGGGACGCGGCACGGGTGAGGCCTGCGGGAAGTGCCAGCATTGTAAGCTGGTGCTCACGCTTTCGCATCCCGATGTGCACTGGTTCGTCCCGGTCGAGCCATCCAGGAAGGGCGCCGACGCGGACAAGCAGGTCGAGCTCGTCGAGGAGGCGATCGGGGAGGAAATCGCGGCGCGAAGGGAGCACCCGTTGTACGGGCCCCCGTCCGGGCTGGCGAGTTACGGGATCGCCGCCGTCCGACTCCTGTTGCGACGCCTGGCGCTCAAGCCGGCGCTGGGTCGGCGTAAGGTGTTCGTGATTGGCAATGCGGAGCGATTGGTGCCGCAAACGGGAGCCGAAGCGGCGGCCACGGCGTTACTCAAGGCGCTGGAGGAGCCGCCTGCGGACACGGTCTTCGTGCTGACCACGGCTGCTCCCGAGTCGCTGCTCCCGACCATTCTGTCTCGCGTAGTGCGTGTCCGCCTGGCACGACTCGGGGACAGTGTCGTAGCAGCATTCGCACAGCAAGAGCTGGGAGTCACGGACGAACGCGCTTTGGCGCAAAGAGTTGCGCTCGCCGATGGGCGCATAGGCAGACTCCTTGCAGAGGGGAACGGCGCCGGTGAAGCGGACGCGGCACACCAGTTCCTGGCTGCCGTAAAGGCAGGGGTGGCAGGTCGATATCGGTTCGCGCTCGGCGTGCAGCCGTTCCAAGCGCGTGGTGGATTCACCAGCATGCTCGACGGGCTGCTGGAGGAGCTGCGGGAACAGGCGCGTAACGGGGGCGCAACCCAAACGGTCGTGGCGGCGATCACCCAGGTGCTCGAGGCGCGTGCGCTCGCGCAAGGGAACGTGAACCCGCAGCTCGTCGCCGCCGTCTTGGTTGATGACCTGGCGGGAAGCGGGGTGGGGGAGGAGGCGCCGCGATGAAGCTGTCGCATGTGGACGAGGCCGGTCGGGCACGGATGGTCGATGTGGGCGGCAAGCCCATTACCGTCCGAACCGCCGTCGCGGAGGGCGGGATCCGAATGTCGGACGCCGCGTTCCGGCTGGTAGCGGAGCAGCACGTCACCAAGGGCGATGTGCTGGCCGTGAGCGAGGTGGCGGGGACACTGGCGGCGAAGCGCACAGCCGACCTGATCCCCCTGTGCCACCCCCTCGGCCTCGACCACGTGGAGGTCGCGGCGATGCTGGACGACGGGCTGCCGGGCGTTAGGGTGCGGGCGACGGCGAAGGCGGTAGGACGGACGGGCGTGGAGATGGAAGCGCTGACCGCCGTCTCGGTCGCCCTGCTGACGGTCTACGACATGGTGAAGGCGGCGGACCGGGGAATGGAAATCGAAAAGGTTCGCTTGTTGGAGAAGACGGGTGGGACGCACGGCGATTGGCGGCGCGACGCTGCCGATTGACGGCGGTTTGATGGGGCGGTGCCAGAATGAGACCGTCTGGGCATTACAAGAGAGGGCTATGCACACGACTACCCAGAAACTGATGCTGCAGGGAGGGCTCATTCTCCTTGGCGCTCTCGTCGTCAGCAGCATCGGCGGTTGGGCTCGACGCGCGACTGCGGACGACCAGCCGGCGCCTTTGACGGCGCCCGCGCTGATCGGTGAGCTGCGTTCCCTCGAGCAGTCGCTCGAGGCGACCCGGGGCGAGTTGGCGGTCGCCCGGCTGCAGCTCGAGCGCGCCAACGCGATCATCGACTATTCCACGCGGTACGGCATCGCGGCCGACCTGTCAGCGGCGATCTACGACGTCGCCCTGGCGGAGGGTGTGGATCCGGCGCTCGCCTTCCGGCTGGTGAAGGTGGAGTCCGGGTTCAAGGCTACCGCGCGCAGCAAAGTAGGCGCGATCGGCTACACGCAGGTGCTGCCCAGCACGGCTCGGTTGTACGAGCCGGGGCTCACCACCGCGCAGCTGTACGAACGCGGCACCAACTTGCGGCTGGGCTTCCGCTACCTCCGCGATCTCCTGGAGCGCTACGAAGGGAACCCCGACGCCAAGCTCCGGCTGGCGTTGCTGGCCTACAACCGCGGCCCGGCGCGCGTGCAGGAGCTGCTGGACGCCGGCAAGGACGTGGAGAACGGGTATGCTGCGGCTCTCATGAAAGGCTACAGGCGGAAGAGCTAACGACGTACCACGAAGACGTAGCACGAAGGCGTAGGGGTCGTCACCCTACGCCTTTCGTGTTACGCCTCATTGCTTCTGCGGAATCTTGAGAACATCCCCCGGCCGGATCAACGATCCCATCGTCAAGCCATTGTAGTTGAGCAGGGCCGTGAGCGACACGCGGTACCGGCGCGCGATCTCGCTCGTCGTCTCGCCCGACCGCACCCGGTGGGTGCCGGCGCTCGCGCTCGTGCTCGACACCCGCCGATAGCGCGTTTCCGGGGGCACCGACCAGGCCGACACCGGCACGACACGCCCGCTCATCGGGATGATCACGCGCTGCCCGACGCGCAACGCCCGAGAGCGAATCCCGGGGTTGGCGCTCTCGATCATCGTGACGCTCACGCGATACCGCTTGGCGACGTCCGACAGGGTCTGCCCCCGGGACACGTAGTGGTCGACGAAGGTGATGCGCTCGGTGACGGGGAGGCTGTCGTAGCGCTCGGCCACACGCGTCCCCACCCCACGCGGCACGCGCACCACCACACTCCGCCCGGGGGGCGTGACCCCCCGAACGAACTGCGGGTTGAGCTCGAGGAGTGCCGACACTGTCGTGTCAGCAAGGCGCGCGACGACATCGAGACCGGTGGCGTCGGGGATGGTGACCTCGTCGAACTCAAGCGGTGAGAGCGGCTCAACGTCGAAGCCGTACCGATCGGGCTGCTTCGCGATGAGAGACGCGGCGATCAGCTTGGGCACGTAGTCGCGCGTCTCGCGACGCAGGTAGCGGCGGTCGGACAGCAGGAAGAAGGTGTGATCGTCCACGGAGTCTTGCTCGCCGGGCAGGCGGTCGATCCCGCGCTCGATCCGGCCTACACCGGCGTTGTAGGCGGCGGCGGCGAGGTACACGCTCCCCAGGCGCTCGCGCAGGTCCGCAAGGTAGTTCACCGCCGCCTCCGTCGCGCGGAACGGGTCACGACGCTCATCCACCCACGGATCGACGGTCAGGCCGTACAGGCGTGCCGTGCTCGCCATGAACTGCCACATGCCCACCGCCTTCGCCCGACTCACCGCCGTGTTCGAGAAACCGCTCTCGATCAGGCACAGGTAGAGCAGGTCCTCGGGCAGCCGCTTCGCGCGGAGCCGCTCCCGGATCATTCCCTGGTAGCGCCCCAACCGCGCTAACCAGATCTCGAACCGATCACGCGAGTCGACTTGAAAGAACTCGAGATACTCGAGCACCCGTCGATTGGTCGCGAAGCTCGACACGTCGATGTCGAAGGTCGGCCCGGGCGCCGCCGCCGCTCCAATAGCCGTGCGGCCCTCGGGTCCGAACAGCTGGACGGCCTCTCGCTCGACTTCTTCACCTTTGATCGGCGGCTTCGCGGGCAGCGGCGCGTTCAGGCTATCGGCCGACGGGCGCCCCCGGTGCAAGCTGTCGAGCACCCGCTGGTCGGCGGCGGAGTCCGCCGCAGCGCGCGTCGCGAGGACGGCCGGGGACTCCGCGCTGCTGGCTGGCGGCTCCGCGCTGGGGGCGGGGGAGGTGGAGGTGGAGGTGGAGGTGGAGCTGGGCCGCACCGCAAAGGGCGAGGACGCGAGCGCCGTAGCCGTGTCCTGAGCGACCGGAGTCAGGCCGGCCGGGCTGACGCCCCCCCCCCGACCGCCGCCGCACGCGGCACCCAGCACAGCCGCGAGAGCCACGCTCAGGCGCGGGAACAGTCGCATCCGCTCGGTCTCCCTGATAGTCATCGCGTTGAGAAAAAATTGCCCAAAATGCGGTTCGTGGCGTTCAGCACAGCAAGGGCCGCGCCGCGGGGGGGGTCAGCTTCGGCAAGGTACGCGCCCACCAGTCGCGACGATCGCGACTCCTGGCGGGCCGAGAGCGATACGATCACCACCACGGCGTCGAACGCACGCACGGCCTTCACCCCCACCAGCTCAAAGCCCATCTTGGGCTGCACGATCCGCTCCAGCGCCCGCACGGTCGCTTCCGCACAGCAACGGAGCTCACCCGCCTGCGAGATCACTCCTTCGGCCTCCCCCACGAATTGGCGTCCATCAGCCCAGGTGAGGACGACCTTGGCGCGGCACCGCCCGTTCGCCAGGCGCTCGAACGCGAAGTCCTCGAACCTCAGACGCTCGCCCTGTGTCGACATGGACACGGTCCCCGCTTCCCTATTCGAACCGGACTTCTAGTTGTTGGCGCACCGTGGCGTCCAGCGGCAGCTCCACGACGTCCACCTCGAGCTGCGGCCGACCCTGTCCATCCCGCCCGGCCGACACAACCAGGATCAGGCCGCTCTCGAGCTCCACCTTGAGCTGCCGGAGGTCAGACCGCACGGTCACCTCCCGCACGCCCTCGCCCCGCAAACGCGCGACGGCGCCCGCAACGCGGCGCAGCTGCTGTAGCTCCAGCGAACTCATGCCAGCCGCTCGGCCAGAAGCTGGGAAAGCGCCGTGTCCGGGATGCGCTCAGCCTGAATGAACAGCGAGGACTTCGAGGTAGCCTCCAGCGGGTACAGGGTCCAAAACGAACGCCCCGCGCGCTCAGAGGCCGACCGGAAAGACAACACGAGCTGCCATGCCTCGGCGTTGGCCGGGCGCTCAGCGAGAGCGTCCACGTGCCAAACTTGGTCGCCGTGGGCGATCACTCTCCAGGGCATGGATCACCGCTTTCCAAAACGGGACGCCAATATGAGGCTAACCCCAAGCCCTGTCAATAGTTGAGGCTGGTTAGTCCCCCCGGGTGGCGAGCGCCCGGAAGCGCTTGGACAGCTCCTGCGTGGTATGACCAGGCCGCCCGGTCCCGATTACCCGCCCGTCCAGACGGGTGACCGCCACGACTTCGGCGGCCGTACCGGTGAGAAACATCTCGTCGGCGGTGTAGAGGTCGTAGCGGTTGAGCGGCAGCTCTTCCACCGCGTACGTCGCCTCGCGTGCCACCTCGATCACCGCGTCACGCGTCACGCCGCGCAGGATGCCGGCGTACGCCGGAGGCGTCTTGAGGGTGCCGTTCGTCACGGCAAACAGGTTCATCCCACTCGCTTCCGCCACGTAGCCTTGGGAGTCCAGCATGATCACCTCGTCCACCCCCGCAGCAATGCCCTCAACCTTCGCAAGGATATGGGAGAGGTAGTTGAGCGACTTGATGCGCGGCGAGAGACTCTCCCGATGACTGATTGGGGTAGCCGCGGTGAGGGCCGTCAGCCCCTTCTCGTATCGCTCGGGAGACCAGAGCTGGATGGTGTCGACGATGCAAACGATCGACGGCTTGGCACATTTGCGCGGGTCGAGCCCCAGGTCCCCCACCCCACGCGTCACGACCAGGCGGATATACGCGTCCTCGAGGCCGCTCTTTGCCACCGCCTCCTCGACCATCCGATGCATCGCTGGCTTCTCGAGCGGAATGTCGAGCCAGATCCCCTTGGCCGAGGCGTACAAACGGTCGAGGTGCTGCGCCAGGCGGAACACGCGCCGATTGTAGACGCGGATTCCCTCGAACACGCCGTCGCCATACAACAGCCCATGATCGAACACCGAGACCTTGGCGCTGGCGCGGTCGTGGTACGATCCATCGATCCACACGATGGGCGGCATATCGTCCCTGAGCGGATGGTGTGAGCGCGGCGCGCTGCCCGAATTGGCCTTTATCGCAGGCGCCACCGTACGTTGCGCGAATATACCCGGCCCGACGACATCCCGGCTACCTGCCTGGCCGGGACAAATGTTAGCCAGATCACGGCGCCGGGGGTCGAGCGGACGCCAATATGTCTGTCCCTATGGATCAGATTCTCGGTTGGGCGCGCGTGTGGTTTGCCGCGAAGCGCGATGACGAGAGCGAGACCGGTCTCCGCAATGGAGCCTGGTACCCGGTCCTGAGCAGCGGTGTGACCCGAGCGGTGCTCGACGTCTCGGGGCAGAGAGTGACCGTTTCGCAGGAGATCGTGGAAGTCCGCGACAAGCGTCCAGACCGCTTCACCGTCGTGTACCGAACCTATGATGACCCCAATCCGGCACGCGGTACGCGCGCCGACGCCGGGCGCCGCTATGGCGTGTGCCCCCGGTGCTCCACCCGCGTCCCGTTCCGGGGTGGCGTTATTCCCTCCGTCGCCACCTGCCACAAGTGCAAGCACGAAGGGATCGTGGCGTGGTGGGAGACGGGGTGACGCCGCGCCGCGGCCACCTCACTTCGCGAATAGCTGCTCCCACGTCATCGTGTGCCGGGTGCTCTGCCCGGGCGGCACATTCACGGCCTCGAGCTCCATCCCCTCGTTCGTCATGACGAGGTTCAACACAAGGTCCGGTGTACCAATCCCCGCGTTCAGCTGGGTATAGTCGAGCCCTCGCAGGAACTGGTTCGCCGGGACGTGATAGGATTCTGAGAGCGCCGCGGTGAGCGTCAACGAGAACAGGCGCGCGGTCAGGGATACGAAGTTGTCGCGGCTTACCACGCCGCCCTGAACGGCTTCGCTATGGACCTTCACCTGAACCTGCGCCGGCGCGTAGCCCGTCACGTTGATCTTGTATACGCCAACCTCGTCATACACCATCTTCCCGCCGCGAACGACGACGGCGTCCGCCTTGAGTTGGGCCCGCCAGTCTTGGGCGCTCACTGGCGCGACGTCGACAAGCAGCATGATGCCAAGGAGTGTCTTGCTCATGAGAGCCCCCTCGTCGAAGTGCGCCACGTTGTCGAACCTGACTTTGGAGTTACGCCGCAGCAGACACTAGAGTCGCAAGATGCTGCGCTCTTCGGAGCCTTGGGAGAGGGACAGCACCGCAAGACTGGCAGGGATCTCGGTAGGTAATGACCCGGCTGGGGATCGAACCCAGGACCTACGGATTAAAAGTCCGTTGCTCTACCAACTGAGCTACCGGGTCGGACGCTCGGGCCGTTGAACTTAGCCGCTCCGACGGCGCCTTGGCACCCCAGCCCCCGGGGCCATCGGCCCGGCCCCGGGGAGCCGGACCGCCCACCCCGCGTTACGCGGGAAGGGGTCGCGGGCTCTTTATGGGGTATGACCCTCCAAGCAGCGGCAACCCGACCTCGCCGACCGACCGATCGACGCCTGGTGGAGCAGATGGCAGGCGGCGACGAGGCCGCGTACCGCGAGCTGTTGGCCCGCTATCGCAGCACGCTGTATGCGACCGCGTACGCGGTCATGCTCGATCCCGAGCAGGTCGACGCGACCGTGGCCGACGCGTTCGAAGAAGCCCGTCGCACGGCCGCCGGATTCCTCGACACGCGCGGCAGCGTCTCGGGTTGGCTGACCTATTTGACTCGCCTGTGCATCGCGGCACGGCACGCCGCACGTTCGACGGCCTGAGGCACCCCGCACCCATCCTGAGCTGAGCCGTCCCCGCCATGCGGGGAGCCCGAATCCGGGTTAGGTTTGCCGGCCGTGACCACTCCGATTCAACACGTTTCCGACACCGCGCGCTGGGTCGCGCTGTACCGCGCCATGGAGTCGGACCGCCCGGACGCGCTGTTCCGCGACCCCTATGCCCGCAAGCTCGCAGGCGAGCAAGGCGAGCGAATCGTCGGCTCCATGCGGAAGGGCCGGGCGTGGGCGTGGCCCATGATCGTCCGCACGGCGGTGATCGATGAGCTGATTTTGCGCACCATCGCCCAGGAGGGCGTCGATACGGTGCTCAATCTGGCGGCCGGCCTCGACACCCGCCCCTACCGCCTGCCACTCCCCGCGTCGCTCACGTGGATCGAAGTGGACTTCCCGGACGTCATCGCCTACAAGACGGGGCAGCTCGCCGACGCGCGTCCGGCGTGCGCGCTGCAGCACGTCGGCGTCGATCTGACGGACGCGGCGCGCCGCCGAGCGCTGTTTGACCAGATCGGGGCGGCGGCGCGCCGCGTGCTCGTGGTGAGCGAGGGACTGCTCATCTATCTCCCACCAGAGCAGGTCGCCGCCCTCGGACGCGATCTCGCCTCCCCAGCGTCGTTGCGCTGGTGGCTGATCGATCTCGGGTCGCCACGGCTGCTCAAGATGATGGAAAAAACGTGGGGGCGGGCTGTCGCGGCCGGAAACGCCCCGTTTCGATTCGCGCCCGCCGAAGGCACACAGTTCTTCGAGCCTCTGGGGTGGCGCGAAGCGGAGTTCCGCTCGATGTGGGACGAATCGCTCCGTCTCAAGCGATCGATGCCGTTCGCGCGCGTTTGGAATCTCGTCGGAAAGCTGTACCCCAAGTCGAAGCGGGAGGAGTTCCGCCGGATGTCCGGGATCGTCCTCCTGGAACGCACCTGACACCAAACCGGAGAATGCGCATGACCATTCGCCGACTGGCGCTCGCCAGCCTGGCCCTCGCGGCCGCATGTACCCGCCCGCCGCCGCCGGCCGCCGGCCCCAACGTCGTCACGATCACCACGACCGAGTACGCGTTCGGGATGCCGGACACCCTTCCCGCCGGGCTGACGGCCTTCCGTCTCGTGAATCAGGGAAAGGAACTGCACCACGCGTCGCTCGTCCGGCTGGGCGGGGGCAAGACCGCCGCGGACTTCCAGGCAGGGCTTGAGTCCGCGATGAAGAGCCACGAGCCGCCGCCCGCCTGGGTGACCTTCGCCGGCGGCCCCAACGCGGTGACGCTCGGTGACACCGGCGTAGCCACCCAGATGCTCGAGCCCGGGTCCTACGTGCTCGTGTGCTGGATTCCCAGCCTCGATGGCGTGCCGCACGTGATGAAGGGGATGATGCATCCGTTGACCGTCACCGGCGGCGCAACGCCGGCCACGCCCGAGCCCGCGTCCGATGTCACGATCAAGCTCACGGAATACGACTTTCAGCTGTCCCGGCCGCTGACCGCCGGCAAGCGCGTGGTGCGGGTCGAAAACGCCGGCGGGCAGGCGCACGAAATCGTGATCGCCGCCCTGGCGCCGGGCAAGACCCTGAAGGATTTCATCGCGTGGGAAGCGGGTGGCGAGAAAGGTCCCTTACCGACCGGCCAATGGGTCGGCGGTGTCACAACGATCGAGGCGGGTGCGCACTCTCAGTTCACGACAACGTTCGCAACAGGGAGCTATCTCTTGCTGTGCTTCTGGCCAGATTCGAAAGACGGCAAGCCGCACCTAATGCATGGGATGGGGAAGGAGATCACTGTAAGCTAGGACGGGGGAGGACGGTGGAGGTGGTCTCCTCCCCGGTCCTCCACCGCCCTTCACGAACTTCCTCTTCTCAGAACACCCACCGCAGGCCCGCCTGCAGCTGCCGCGGGTCGCCGAGGCCTGAGCGGATGGTACCGTCGAAGTTGAGGTAGTTCGTACCAGCCGCCGGGTCCTTGAAGTTGTCGGCGTTCGTGAGGTTGAAGAACTCGACCAACAACTCGAGCTGACTCCGGGGACCCGCCGGGATCGGGCGGGAGACACGAATATCCCAGGAGAAATACGCGTTGTCCTTGCGGATGGTGTTGCGCAGAAGAATGTGCCCGTCGGCGCAAATCCGCTGCCCCGGGGCCGTCGCGCGAATCCCGCTCGGCTGATTGTTGACGCACGTCTCCGACGCCGGCTGCGCCGAGTAATAGCTCAGGCGGTTGTTGATGTAGAAGCCCGCCACCTTCGCCAGCACCCAGCTGTTGAACCGATGCCGTTGATCTCGATCACTCCAGTTGTACTCCTTGTCGAGCGAATCCACGCGGGCGTAACGCAAGGTGAACGGGTCGCGCTCGTTGTCATCGTCCGACTTGTCGTACGACAGCGTGTAGTTCACGTCGAATTGGAGGTTGGGGCTGAGCACCCGCTTCAGTCCGACGGTGACTCCGTTATAGCGCGATTGGGCACTGCTCTCCACGGTGAACAGCGTCCCGATCGCCGTCGGTCCCGAGCCGAAGGGGCTGCCGAAGATCGGGTCGTTGCGATTGACGAAGCGCGTCAGGTGATCGGTGCGCGCGTGGGTGTAGCTGATGGACGCTGAGAGATCGTTCGCGATCTGGCGCTCATAGCCGACGGTGGCGCTGAACGTCCGCGGATTCTGGA
>WNEL01000155.1_pt1 | contig 25379 bp, 25 predicted proteins | sample 5399991 | NCBI WGS metagenome assembly WNEL01 (sample SAMN13153325, study PRJNA577476) | soil metagenome | isolation source: 20 cm grassland meadow soil pre-rain plot 2 | place: USA:California | collected 2015-09-08
GGTCTTGAGGCGCGGGGCGACAGTAATCGGGCCGCGGGCGGTGTTGATCTGGGCGGCGAGCTCCTGGGCCGGAGCGTAGCCGGGGTCCTCGTTGAGGACCGTGCGCAGCTTCGCCTCCGCCGCATCGTAGTCCTTGCGCTCGAAGTCGCCGCGTGCCCGCGAGACTGTGAGTGCGTGGCGCGCATCGGCCTCGAGCCCCAGGAGCCCGCGCTGCGCGCGGTCGTTGCTCGGATCGAGCGCCAGCACGCGCCGGTAGTCGCGCGCGGCAGCCTCGAGCTGCTGCGCGCCGCGCTCGCTGTCGCTGCGGGCGACGAGCTGCTGAACCGCGACATTGCGCTGCGTCTGCAGATCGAGCCTGAAGGTCATGTTGCGCGGGTCGTCGTGGGCGGCCTGCTGCAGCAGTCCGACTCCACTCTCGTAGTCACCGCGCTCGATGGCTGCGAGGCCCTGGCGATGCACCCGGTCCGCCGCGCACCCCGCGAGCAGAATCCCGAGCAGAACCATTGCCATATTGCGCGTGTGCCGGCATGCGTGCCTCACGGAGCGCCTCCAGTGATGAGTTGTTGTTGTTGGTTGAGAGGCTTATACGTGAAGATGAGCGCACCGTTCGTGAACGCGTCCACACTGTAGGTACCGCCCTCGAGCGTGTCGCCGACGTGGACGTCATAGACGCGATCGCCCTGGGTGAGGAAGAACACCGGGTTGGCCCCGTTCGGGGCGTAGCTGCCCATGTAGGTGAAGGGCAAGGGCGGCGCGACCGGCTTCGGAGGCACCACCGGCTCCGCGGCAACCGTGGGCGGGGGCGGCGGGGCCGGCGGCGGGACGTACCAGGAGTGCGTCGCGAACAGCGCGCCCGCGGCAGTCTGCTCTGCCACGCGGTGCGCGAGCGCGAGGAGCGAGTGTGCCACGGGGGCCGACACCGAGCCCGCGGTGCGCGTCTCGTGCGTGGCCGCCGCGCGGGTGGTTGTCCGCGTGGGCTCCACCGAATCGGAGTCCTTCGGACCGAACATCACGTAGGCCGCGATCAGAGCCGCGATGCCGGTCAGCCATTTGCCGCGCCTGGTGAGATTCAAGGCCGTCACTCGCTGCGTAGGAAGATCACGAAGCCGATGTTGGCGTTCACGGTGGCATCGCCCACCGTCTTGCGCTCGACGTGCAGCTTGGCCAGCGCGGCTGCCGGGACCGCGGTCAGCGTGCCGTTGATGAAGCTGCGGATCTCGGGATAGCCCGCCTTCACCGGGAATTCCACGTCGTAGCGCGCGAGCGCACCCGCTTTCGGGGCGCTGTAGCTGTAGTGCCCCGTATCCAGCGATACACCGCTCTGCTTCGCCTGGGCATAGATGACGCCGATCACCACGGGGACCTGTCCCCGGGTCGGGAGGGACTCGACCAGGCGCGGCGCCGCCTGGTCGGGGCTCTGTGCCGCGGAGGGCTGCTGGGCGCGCACGAGATCGGCGCGCAGGGCATCCAGCGCGTGCCGGACGGGCAATAGCGTGCTCGTCGCGAACACGAGCGCCGCGACCAGCGAGGCGAGGCCCGCCTGACCGGCCGGCCCGAGCCGCGCGAGCTGGTACTGCAGCCGTGGAGCGAGCTCGGTCGCCGCGGCCTGAGCGCGCGTGAGAGCCGAGCGCTGTCCGGCGACGGCCTGGGACGACGCCGCTGCCGCGGCGAGCGGAAGCGGGGCGCGCGGCGGCGAGGCTGCGGGCAGTGCCGGTGCGTTCGCTGCGGCGCCCGGCGCCGCCACCACCACCGTCCCGGCCGTCTCGTGTCCTTCCGCCCGCCCGCTCATGGCGCTTCCCTCCATTCGGCGGTCATCGCAAACCGCACGGGATGCTGCGGGTCGTCGGTCTTCAGCTCGTGGCTGTCGAGCATGGGGTAGCGCAGCAGGCGGCTCGCCTGCAGACGCTCGACGTAGGCGAGCGCGAGCGGCAGATCCTTCGCCTCGCCGGTGAGGTGCACGTTGTGCTTGGCGTGATCGGGCTCGATCGAGAGCACCGCGACCTGCCCGGTGCTGTCGCGGCTCGCGGCCTCGAGCTCGGCCAGAAGCGCCGTCCACGGCGTGCCGAGCTCCGCCGCCATGCGCCCGGCGGCCTCGGCGAATCCGACCGACCGGGCGTCCGCGCCCGGTTCGTGGCGGTTGTGGCGGTTGGCCGCTTCGAGCTTGAGCTCGAGTCCCGCGCGGCGCGCGGTCAGCAGGCGGTACTCGGCATAGGTGCCCGCGGCGACTGCGGCGCCGAGGACGAGCAGCACCACACCGAGGAGCGTAACCCTCGCGCGCGGCGCCGCAAAATCGATCATGACGGTGGGAGCGCTCATGCGGCGAGCCGCCTTGTCCGCCCCAGGCGTTGCAGCGTCGTCATCGGTCCCTGCGGCTCCTCGAGCCACTGCAGGACGCTCGCCTCTGCCGCACCCGCCGTGCCCGCGGCGACTTCCCGCCACGCATGCGGGGCGTCGACATAGACCTGCCCCTCCTCCGGGCTCGAGCTGGCGAGACGCCCGAAGGTCTGAAGCCGCTTGAGCTCGCGCATCCAGTCCGAGCCGATGCGTACCCCGTGCACGCGGTCCCAGCCCTGCCGGCCGAAACGCGCCGCGGCGAGCGACCCCTGTTCGACGCTCACGAACCACGCGTTGGACGACGGCAGGCTGGGCCGCCACGCCTCGTAGGCGGCCACGAGCTGCGGCTGCAGCGACAGGATGGCGCTGCCGTGTGCGGCGCAGGCCGCACGGACGGCGGCGATCAGCTCACCCGGCACGGCACAGACGACCCGCGCCGCCCCCGGGGGTGCCTCCGAGATACGCACGTCCCAACCCTCGACCGCCTCGCCGTAGAGCCCGGCGAGGAGCTGGCGGCCGTGCGCGAGCCGCTCCTGCGCCGAGCCGAGCGCCGCCACCCAGGGGACGATCGCGTAACGCGCCCAGTGGTCCGCGATCACCACGCGCGTCGCGGTGCCCTGCCAGGGCGACTGCGCCAGCATCGCCGCGAAGGCTTCGAGCGCGGGCCCGAAGGAATCGCCTTTGACGCCTTCGAGCCGCTGCTCGTGCTCGGCGATGGGGGTCGGACGGACACCGCGCTTCATGCGCACCAGGCACAGCCGGTACGGGGAGAGGTAGGCGCCGAGCTCGTCACGCCATAATGGTGACACGGTTCACCTCCTCGACCGTGGTCTGTCCGCGCCGCACCAGATCGAGCGCCGCGGTGCGGATCAGCCGCACGCCCGCCTGGTGCGCCAGCTCCTTCAGCTGCCTCACCGGCACGCGATTGACGATCGCCTCGCGGATCTCGTCGTTCAGCACCATGAGCTCCCCTACTGCCTTTCGGCCGTGGTAGCCGGTGCCGCGGCAGTGACCGCAGCCGCGTCCCTTGCGGAACTTGTAGGCGACGCTGGTTACGATTGGAACGTGCGATTCCTCGAGGAGCTCGCGCGAGGGCATGTAGGCCTCCGCGCACTGCTCGCACACGATGCGTACCAGGCGCTGCGCCAGCACCGCCGAGAGCGCCGACACGAACCCATGAGAGTCCACTCCCATGTGCGTGAAGCGGCTGACGACGTCGAAGACGTTGTTGGCGTGCACCGTGGTGAACACCAGGTGCCCGGTGAGCGCGGACTGGATGGCGATCTGCGCCGTCTCGGGATCGCGGATCTCGCCCACCATGATCTTGTCCGGGTCGTGCCGCAGGATCGAGCGCAGCCCGCGCGCGAAGGTGAGCCCCTTCTTCTCGTTCACCGGGATCTGCAGCACCCCGGGGAGCTGGTACTCGACCGGATCCTCGATGGTGATGATCTTGTCGCGTCCGGTCTGGGTCTCGGAGATCGCCGCGTAGAGCGTAGTGGTCTTGCCGCTGCCGGTGGGACCGGTGACCAGCAGCATCCCGTACGGAAGCGAGGACAGCCGCCGCAGCTGCTCGATGATCGACCACTCGAAACCGAGCACATCGAGCCTGAGCCCGCTCATCTTGGTGAGCGCCTGCTTGTCGAGGATGCGCAGCACCGCGTCCTCGCCGAAGATGCTCGGGATGATCGAGACGCGGAAGTCGATCGGGCGGCCGTTGATCGCGATCTTGAAGCGCCCGTCCTGCGGCACGCGGCGCTCGGCGATGTCGAGCTCCGACATCACCTTGATGCGCGAGATGATCTGCTCGGCGAGCTCCGCGCCGCGCACCGTGGTGACGTTGACCAGCACGCCATCGAGGCGATAACGCACCACGAGCCCGGTGGCGATCGATTCGAGGTGGATGTCGCTCGCCCCGGCGCGCAGCGCGTCGTACACCGTCGAGTGCACCAGCCGCACGACGGGACTCTGATCCTCGCTGATCCTGACGTAGGAGAGATTCTCGACGCCCTCCTCCGCTTTGGTGCGCTCCTCGGTCTCGGGCAGCATCGTGTCGATGGCGCGCAGCGCCTCGGCGCGGCGCGCGATCAGGTTGGCGAGCTCCTCGCGCGCGGCGAGCGCCCACTCGAGCGGGGCGCTGATGCGCAGCTCGAGCCATCCCCGCAGCGTCTCATCGAAGGGGTCGGTGAAGACGGCGAGCAGCCGCTCGCCCTCGTGCACCACCACGCAATGTCGCCGCGTGGCCTCCGCCGGCGGCAGGATCGAGAAGTCGGGCTCGAGTTGAGCGAGCTCGCCGCTCGACACGAAGCGGTAGTCGAAGGCGTGCGCGAGCGCCCGCGCATAACGATCGCCGGCGAGACCCGAGGTCTGCGCCAGCACCTCGAGGGCCGGACGGTTGGCCCGCTGCGCCTCCTGCATGGCGCGGGCGATCGAAGGCTCGTCGATCAGTGTGAAGGGAATGACCGGCGCTCCGGGCGCCCCCGTCGCTACCGGGGCCGCGGCTGCAGCAGCGGACGTCGCGGCCGCAACCACCGGCCTCGCCGCGGCCGGGGCCGGGGCCGGCGACGCGACGGCCTTGGTTTCGAGCTCGTCCACGGCCGCGTTCATCGGATGCTCCCGGCGAGCTGGAAGATCGGGAAGTACATGAGCACCACGATCACGCCGATGACGAGGCCGATCACGATCATCAGCACCGGTTCGATGAGGCGCGTCATGACCGCCACCCAGCGCCCGAGCTCCTCATCGCAGAAATCCGCGATGCGCTCCATCATCTCGCCCATGTTGCCGCTGCGCTCCCCGACCCGCAGCATGCGCGCGGCGACGGGGGTGGTGAGGCCGTTGCGCTCCATCGCGTCGGCGAGGGACTGTCCCTCGGTCACCGCGCGGGTAGCGGCCGCGTACGCGGCGCGCGCTCCGGCGAGTACGACCCCTCCCGACATGCGCAGTGCCGGCACCGCGGGCATCCCGCCTCGAACCAGCATGCCCACCGTGCGGTAGAGCCGCGCGAGCTGGTAGACGTGAAGCTGCCGGCCGATCGCGGGAATGCGCGCGAGCCAGGCGCCCGCCGCCGTGCGCACCGTGGGCCGGGCGAGGCCGTAGATCGCCCCGGCGAGGCCGCCGACCACTCCAGCCGTCACGAGCGCCGCGTGCGCGTCGATCAGCTTGCCCCACTCGAGCAGCAAGCGCGAGGCGAGCGGCAGCTCGGTGCCGACGTCCTCGTAGATCGAGCTGAAGCGCGGCACGACGTAGCCCATGAGGAACAGCGTCACGAGCAACCCCGCGACGAGCAGCACGGCCGGGTAGATGCAGGCATTGACGAGCGTCTTGCGCAGCGTGTCCGCCTGCTCCTGGTAGGCGATGTAGCGGGTCAGCGCCTCGCGCAGCGCGCCGGTCTTCTCGCTCGCGCGCACCGAAGCGACGTAAAGATCCGGAAAGGTCGCGGGATGCTCGGCGATCGCCGCCGCCAGCGTCTGCCCCTCGTAGAGCCGCGCGAGGATCCGGTCGAGCGTGTGCTTGGTGCCGGCGTTCGACTCCTTCTGCGCCAACGCCTCCAGCGCCTCGACCAGCGAGAGTCCGGCCTCGAGGAGCGAGACCAGCTGCTGGCTGAAGACCGCGACCTGCAGCTGCGGCGCCTGAAACAGCCGGCGCAGCCGCCGCACCGGCTCGAGCGAGATGATCTTGAGCTGCCGCAGCGCGAGCTGCCGCCGTGCGTCCGCCTCGTCCACCGCGTCGATGACGCAGGAGACGACGCTGGCGCTGGCGTCGAGGGCCTTGATGCGGAATTCCACGGAGGTGAGCTTCGGTAAGGGTGTGCGGTCGGGCTAGTAGTTGGTGAGGTCGGCGTCTTCTCCGGTGCCGCCCTGCTGAGCGTCGCGGCCATAGGAGATGAGGTCGAAATCGTTCTGATGAGTTCCCGGCTGAAGGTAAATGTACGGGTGGCCCCAGGGATCGAGGGGCACGTCCTTCTTGAGGTAGGGTCCCTCCCAGTTGGTCACTCCCTGCGGGGCGACCTGCAGCGCCGTCAGACCTTCCTCGGAGGTCGGCAGCCGGCCGACATCGAGCCGGTACTGCTCGAGCGCCTTGTCGAGGGCATCGATCTGCGCTCTCGCCGCTTTGACGCGCGACTTGCCCACTTGAGCGAAGTATCGCGGCGCGACGAAGCCCGCCAGCAGGCCGATGATCACCATGACCACCAGCAGCTCGAGAAGCGTGAAGCCGCGGGCGCCAGGTTTCCGGTAACGGGCAGGGTCGTACATCGTGTACATCGTAGGTGCCGCCGTGCGCGCCCGAGGGCGCATGAAGGGTGGTCTTGTTTCCCCCATGGTGGTGGAAGACGGCTGCGCTAGACAGTGGGCGGGCGCATTAGAGAATGGAGGGGAAACACGTACGGGAGGGTGGGTGATTACCTTAGATCACCTGAGATCGCCTGCCACGGCGCTCGCGGTGCGCCGTTCGGTCACTGCGCGGTGCGCTCCCTTAGCCTCGTTATGTTTCGTTCGGGTCGTGCGCTTCGGACGGGTATCAGCTGTTGTGCTGCTGAGCGAGGAGCTTTCGGTACACGCGCAGCACGGCCGGGACGTAGTGACGGGTCTCCGCGAAGGGCGGAATGCTCCGGCCGTAGCGCTCCACCGCCTCCTCGCCCGCGTTGTACGCCGCGAGGGTGAGCTCGAGATCGTTGCCGAATCGCCGCAGCAGGTCGCGCAGGTAATGCGCGCCGGCGGTGATGTTCTGCTCCGGGTCGAAGGCGTTGGATACCCCGTAGCGGCGCGCGGTGGAGGGCTTCAGCTGCATCAGCCCCTGCGCCCCCCGCTTGGACACGGCACGCGGGTTGAACGCGGATTCCACCACGATGACCGCCCGCACCAACTCGGGGCGCAGCGCGGCCGCCCGCGCCGCCCGCTCGATCATGGGATCGTAGTCGGCCGACCGGGCGAGGTACTTTCCGGGCGGGTCTGGGCGCTCCGCGACGGGCGTTGCCAGCAGCAGCCGGTAGCGGCTGTCAACCGGGACGTTGCTGAGGTGCGTGACGCCCGAGGCGTCCACGAAACTGTAGATGTCCGCCCGCGCAGCCCCCCAGGCCGCGGCCGCGAGCAGTATCATGGCCAACCGGAGGCCCTTTGGTGCGTACATTGGTTGTGTTTTACTCTCCGCCCGAAGGACATAACAGGTAGGGTAAGCGGGTATCTTCGAATAAGTGTGAACCATGCACCGTCCACCCAGGTAGACCCACATTGACTTTCGCGGCATGATCGACGCAAGGAAAAATAGAACTCCCTGATAATGCCTACAAGAACGCAGGGAGAGACGCCGCAACAAGGCGGTGCCGGTGGGAGTACATGACGGACACTTCGGCAAGCATAGTCCTGGTTGAGGACCACGCGATCCTGCGCGAGGGGCTGCGCGCGCTCATCGAGATGGAGCCTGACCTCACGGTGGTCGGCGAGGCCAGCACCGGCGTGGAGGGGGTCCGGGTCGTTCGGCAGGTCACCCCAACGCTCGTGATCACCGATCTGGCGCTGCCCGGCGGGTCGGGACTCAAGACGATCGATGAGCTGCGCGCGGTCTGCCCCAACGTCCGGGTGCTGGTGCTCACCGCTTACTGCACGGACGAGTACATCGGGGCCGCGCTCAGCGCCGGTGCCGACGGCTACGTGCTCAAGGATGCCAGCCGCGCGGAGCTGCTGCAGGCGATCCGCTCGGTCGTCGCCGGTCAGAAATACTTCTCCGAACCGGTGTCCGCGCGCCTGGTCTCGGGCTACCTGCGACGCAACGACCCCACGACCGACAGCTGTCCGAGGATCACGGAGCGCGAGCGCGAGGTGCTGACGCGCATTGCGCTCGGCGACTCCAACAAACGGGTCGCCCTGGGGCTGCGCTTGAGCGTCAAGACGGTGGAGAAACACCGCGCAAACCTCATGCGCAAGCTGGAACTGCACAACACCGCGGCCGTCACGCTGTTCGCGGTGCGCAACGGCCTGTTGCCGGCGCCGGACGTCGATCAGAGCTCGATGGAGGAAGGCGTCCGCTGACTTCCCTTCTCGGGCCGATACCTATGTACGTGTGGATCCTGACTGTCACCTATCTGTACGGCAACCTGACCGGAAACACGGTGCTGGTCGCCTCTTACCCGTCACGTCCGCTGTGCGAGATCGCAGCGAACTACGCGGGCAGCGACGAGAAGCGCATCGTCGCCGAATGTCGCGCCGTGCGCGTGGTCGGCGACGCCCCCTAGCTCAGGCGGCGTCGGACTTACGTCCCTCGCCCGCGGCGAGCTGCCACTCGATGCGCGCCTGAGTACCCACGCCGGTCGCGCCGGCCGTGAGCCGCATCTGCCCGCCGGTCATCTCCGCGCGCTCGCTCAAGTTTCGCACCCCGCGGCCTGAGCGCATCGAGGCGCTCGAGGCAGAAGCCTCGACTCCCACCCCGTCGTCGGTCACTTCCAGCACCAGCTGGTCCCCGGTGCGCGCGAGTGACACCGCGACGTTCTGCGCCTGGGCGTGCTTCGCCACGTTGTTCAGCAGCTCCTGCAGGCTGCGGAACACGGCTGTCGCGAGACGCTCCGGAATATCCGCGTCCACCACAGCCACGGTCTCGCGCAGCGTGAGGCTCGGGTAGCTCTGCGCGAACTCGCGGCAGAACCAGGAGACGGCCGACGCCGCTCCCAGGTCATCGAGCACCGCCGGCCGCAGGTTCATCGCGATGCTGCGGATCTCGTCCATGGCTTCCTGGAGCGACGCGACCGCCCGCTGCAGGATCGGCTGGGAGTCCGGGGGACGGCCCTGTTGCAGCAGCTCCGCACACCGCTCGAGACTGTACTTGATCGCGCCCAGCTGCTGTCCGACCGAGTCGTGGAGCTCGCGCGCGATGCGCTTGCGCTCCATCTCCTGTGCGCTGATCAGCTGCCGCGACAGCGCGGCGAGCTCGTTGCGCGAGCGGCGCAGCGCCTGCTCGGCGGTTTCGCGGCGCGCAATCTCGTTCTGCAGGTCACGATTGGCGTCCGCCAGCGCATCGGTACGCGCCCGAACGCGGGACTCGAGCTCGAGATTGATGGTGTTGAGCGCTTCGCGCGCCAGATGGAGCGCCGTCACGTCCGCGACCACGGCCACCGCGAGCGGCTCGCTGGCGACCCCCGCCGTGCCCGGCGTCATCCGCCTGAGTGTCACGTGCAGGGCCCGCTCGAGGAGCGCATCGCGCACCTCGAACTCCGCAGTGCCCTCCTCCCGCAGGCTGAGCCACGCCGAACGCAGAGATTCGTGCAGCTGGCAGCGCTCCGCCGCGCAGCGGTTATGCAATAGGCGGTGCAGGTCGCGCCCGAGCACTTCCGCGATCGAGCCGAGGTTCCAGCGCTCGCAGACGCGGTTCACGCGCAGCAGGTGCCCGCTCGCGTCCAGCAGACAGATCAGGTCGGGAAGGGCATCGACCGTGCCCTCCCACTCGAGCTTGGCGCGCGCAATCGCCGCGCGCACGCCCGGCGCGTTCGCCGTTCCCACCGCCGTGTCCGCGGTGGCCTCGCCCGCATTGTCGCTGTTCATTCGATTCTTCCCTGTTGAAGCCGACCGGTGCTCACGAAGCCTCACACCCGGAAATGCACCTGACAACCGTCGCCGATCGCAAACAGCGTCACCCTTCGGCCGCTCGCACACTCCCTACTCCCTATCAAGGCCTTCTCGTGCGTGACCCTTACTCCTTACTTATCAGTACTTCTCAGGAGACGATGGTCGCGACGTCGGCGCATCGGAGCGGCCGAGAGAGTTGCGGAAGCGCTAAACGCTCCACCGGAGTGCGCTCAGCGGCACCAGGTATGCACACAACACCTCCACCACATGCAATCCCCCCCGCGCGCGTCCGGATCACGCACGTTGCACGTACACATCCGTACGCTAGCGCTCGCACCGCGATCCGTACATCGGCAGCAACAACGGGAACCCTTGGGGCACACTATGAATCCCGCGGTAGGGATCTCCCGTAGAGAATTCGCCTGATGCTTAGCCTACCCTGCTAGCTGTGCCTTATCCATATAGTGTCGTGGAAGGGGGATCTTCGACCACGACCGCCCTGCCTGCAGCGGCGTCGGCGGAAGGTGCCCACGCGCCTCCGAAGACCCTGGTCCTCTTGATCGATGAGCCGGGCATCATGCGCGATGGCCTCTGCGGGCTGCTCGAGAGCGACGGCACGATCGAGGTGGTGGCCGCGAGCGCAAATCGGCGCGACGCGATCGAGGCACTCGACACCGTCCAACCGCATGTAGCGATTATAGATTTCTCGACCGACCTGAAGGGCGGTCCCGAGACGATCGCCCATCTCAAGCGGCGCTGGCCGGCAGTGCGGATCCTGGTGCTCACCGTGCGGCGCGATGAACAATTCATCGAGACGGCGCTGCGGGCGGGAGCCGACGGTTATGTCCTGAAGAGCGACAGCCGGACGGAACTCTTCAACGCCGTCCACCGGATCGCTTCGGGCAAGGGCTACATCAGTCCCTCGGCCCTGGATCGGATGGTGACCGCATACGCCCAGGCCTCGGACCGGCTCCCGGGGCGGGCCCGGCCGCCCGGCGCGCTGACGCACCGCGAGCAGGAAGTGATCGCGCTGATCGCCAAGGGCTACCGCACGCGCGAGATGGCGCAGCTCATGTCGTTGAGTCACAAGACGGTGGAGAAGCACCGCACCAATCTCATGCGCAAGCTGGGGCTCCGATCGGCAGCGGCGGTCGCGGCATACGCCATCACTCACGGCTTCGCCTGACGGCGCGCGCCCTTTCCTCCGCCCGCGGCCAGAGCAGCGGGAAGAGCGGATGCTGCAGCGGCGCATCGGCCGGCAGCGCTTCCGCGAGGCCCGGAAAATCCGGCGAGGTCTTCCAGCTCCGCGGAGCGTGACGGATGTCATCGCCCAGGAGGCGCACGGAGAAGACGCGGCGCCGGCTGTCACCGGCCCCCACACCGCCCGAGGCGTGCAGCGTCAGCATGTGAAAGCACACCGCGTCCCCCGGTCGCAGCTCCCAACCCAGGAGCCGGTGGCGACTTCGCTCGGCATCGATGTCGGGCAGCTCGGCAAGAGCGCCTTCCGGGAACCACCGGGCCTGTGCGTCCAGGAATGAGCGCGGCATCAGCCACGGCCCGCGATGGGACCCCGCGACGAACTCGAGCGTCGACTCGCGACTGACGGGATCCACTGGAATCCAGAAGCTGCAATTCTGCCAGCCGCTGATGTTGTAGTACGGCTGATCCTGGTGCCAGGGCGTGCGCTGCCGCGTGCCGGGCTCCTTGGTCAGCATATGATCGTGGTAGAGCCGTGCCGTGGTGCTGCGCATCAATCGTGCTCCGACCTCGCCGAGCGCCGAAGCGAATATGAACTCCCGATAGCGCTCGTTGTCCTGCCAGCACCAGAAGTCCTCGAGAAAGAAGCCGGGATCGCCGGGAGCGCTCGCGACCTTCGCCCGGGGGCTGGGATGCGCCAGATTCTCGTCGATTCCCGCCCTGAGGAGCGCGACCTCGTGCTCCTCGAGAAGCTGCCGCAGCACCACGGCGCCGTCGGCCTGGAAGGCATCCACCTCAGCCTGTGAGACCCGCAGGCGCTCGCTGTACTTCGCAGACATTCCCGACTCCGGCCGCGGCCCGCCTAAGCGTGCGGCTTGAGCTTGCCGCGCTCGCACCGGGAGTAGAATCGATTTCCCCGCTACCTGGAAGGGCCGCCCCGCATGATCTACCTCCTGGCGCTGCTGCCGGCGACCGCGTTCGCCGTCGCCGGCTACTTCGTGCTGTTCCTTTCCGCCCGCTCGGAGGGCGCGCTGCGGACCTTCGGGAAATACCTCGGTTTCTGGGCCTTCACTCTCGCAGGATTGGTCATCCTCGGCGCGATCTTTGCCGCCGCGCACGGCCGGCACCACTGCCCGTTCGGGATGCACGGCGTGCACGAGCGGATGTACTGCCCCGAGTCGCGGACGGAAGAGCCACGGGATGCCGGTCCGCCACCCGCTTCGCACTAGGTGTGCCGGGGTAGCGCTTTGGCGGCGGGTGGAATGCTTCGCACGTGCCGTGATTGGCTGCCGAGGAACGAGGAGTTGGCATCGTGAACCCAGATGAGCTGCGCGCCATCCAGGCGCCCTTGAAGCAACGCTATCGTGAGACTCCCGAGGCTGCCCTGATAACCCTGCGTGCGCAGGGCCGGCTGGCCGACGGCATCACGTGCAAGATCGAGACCGGCAAGGCGCTCGTGTCAGCGGGCCTGCACGCCGCGACCGGCGGCAGCGGCCTCAACGCTTGCTCGGGCGATATGCTGCTGGAAGCTCTGATCGCGTGCGCGGGAGTTACCCTGAATGCGGTGGCCACCGCACTCGGAATCGAGGTGCGCGATGCGACGATCGAGGCCGAGGGTGACCTCGACTTTCGCGGAACGCTCGGGGTGTCGAAGGAGGTCCCAGTCGGCTTCCAGAATATTCGCCTGCGCTTCCGCTTGGACACGGACGCATCCGAGGGGGAAATTGCCAATCTGCTGCGCCTTACGGAGCGGTACTGCGTTGTTTACCAAACACTGGTTCGCCCGCCCGCCCTCACCGTGATCCGGTGAATCCAATGGACATTGCCTGCAGAACCGGTCCGGTCAAGATGCCCTCGTACTCGAGATCGGCACGCGGGACCTGTTGCGACAAGAACTTGATCTGGACGCCACGTTTTAAGGTGGTCTCTGCGAAGTCGATAGCGCCCGTGAACCCGCGGGTTCCGCAGTACAAACAGGGAACCGGTCATACAGTGCCTGCTGTGCCTTGTCGTATGCCACGTACGCGGAATAGCCACGAGCGCCTTCGCGTTTCGCACTACCCGACCACCACTGCTCGAGGTTCTCTCTGTCCAACCACCACTGTTGGACAACCCCGAGTGCCCACCGTCCGTTGATTCGGGACAACTGCAAGCCCAAGGTTTTGCCGGCTCGATGAGCGACAGTCCAAACCTGGTCTGAGCACCCTGGGCCCTCCTCACAGGAACAATCCGTAACGACACCGGAGATGTTTAGGATCGACCCGGGCAATATTCGGAGTACCACCGATTGGATTTCGCGTACTTCAGTGTCGCTGAGGTTAAGCTCTCGAAGCGGCGCGTCCCTGCGGGACGGGCGCGTCTGCTGCATACGCGCTGAGAGCAAGCTGAAATTTTTCCGCGATACCCCGTTCGGGTAGTTCTTACTGTCTACGACTTCAAGTACTGCCCTCAGCGTGGATGGATTTACGCTCAGCGTCCATTCGCCAACTTCGCTCCACCCCGAGCGCCCGAGAGAAAAGGCGACCGCGTGGAATGAGTGGCTGCGCCCACCCTGTTCATAAGCAACAAGTGCGGCAGTTGAACTTGCACCGCCCACAACGAATCGCCGCATCGGGAGGCGGCTATCGACCACATCTGTCGCATTGAATTTTTCCCGGACGTCGGCGATTCCTTCGAGGCCCGCGTTCTGCCGGCCAAGCGCGGAGGTCACAACTCTCGGAAGCGCCGCGAGCGTCCGCACCTCGACGAGAGAACGAGTGTCGATAGGCAGCCCGGTATCAGCGGCCGCGGCACACGTCACCACCACGACAAGCACAATACGAACCAGTAGTGCAACGCGATGAGACATCTTGCGGCCTTCTCGCTAGTGCTGCACCGGGAATCGGCGCGGGTCGAGAATCGATCGCTCAGTTCTGTTAGTAAACGCAGGTATGTAGGCGCGAATCGTTTCGTTCATGCTCTCTCGTCAATCGTCAACGGGATCTCGCCTCGGCCCTTCGCGTGGCTCATCCAGCGAGACTTGACAGGATTCGCAGTAATCGATTCGGGTGTGACCACCCATTCCCCACGACGCGATAGCGAACCCTGTGCGCACGCCCAGATACCCCTTGCACCTGGGACACCTGACACTTGTAACGCCCTTGATAGCGATGAGAGGCAGGAGCCCGACGACCAAGCCGAGAATCATCGGCTCCGGATGACTCGCTGCGATCATCCAGAGCGGGATCGAGCCGATGGCTGTGGTTGCCAACGCCACACGAGTCCGCTGCGTGAAGTATTCGCGAATCGTCTCGCTAGTGCTGTCCAAGTACAGCATGCTGCCGATCATGATGGCCACGCCAAGGAACAACACGGCCACCACGTACCACCACGTCATGAGCTCCAGGTCGAGCCTCATTCCGAAAAGCGCAAGAGGCAGTGCGGCAACCACTCCCCCCAAGGCAAAGACAATCCAAGCAAGCTGAGGGCGTCCCTGAATCGTCATGGACCGCAATCGTACCGTGAGAGCAGTGTAAGAACGATACCGCCCCACGTGGAAGCGGCCCCTTTCAGTTACAGTAGACGGCGTAGGCCAATCTGCTGGGGTCGAGTCTGCTCAAGGCGAGACCACGGTGAGCCAAAAAAATGCATAAGAACATCTGCTGGTCGGCGCGCGCCATTTTATGTTCAGTGGTACTGAATCCCTCCACCGCGCTGGCGGCCGACGCGCTCGCTTATGGACCGGCTGCGGCGTGGGTCGTGCCGCAACAGGCGCCCGCTGCTGCGTCGGGAGAGTCCGGCGCTCCCCTGCGGATACTGCTGACCGATGTGCAATTGAACCTCGCGCCGACGGTAAGTGAATCCTACTTCGACAACGTTTTGCTCATCCAGACGCCTCAGGGCCTCGCTGGCACGGGCAACATCGCAGTGTCATGGCGACCAGAAACCGATCTACTCACCGTCCACAAGCTGAGAATCTTGCGCGCTGACAAGGAAATTGACGTGCTCGGTTCCGGTCAGACCTTTAGCATCCTGCGGAGAGAGGACAAGTTGGAGTACGCGGCGCTGAGCGGTTTGCTGACCGCGGTCATACAGCCGGAAGGGCTGCAGGTTGGCGATCGCGTTGAACTCGCGTACACGCTCAAGCGCACGGATGCGCTTCTGGGCGGAGTCCCTGAGCAGCTCGTCGCCACCCAGCCCGGCGCGGCCCTTGCGCGGGTTCATCTGCGCGCTCGGTGGCCCGCTGACTACAAATTGACCTGGCGGGCCTCGTTCCTCGACGGCCTACAGGAAAGCCGCGTGGGCGACGCCATCGAGGTCTCCACCACGCGCGACAATGACGAGCCGCTGGTGCAACCGGTCGGCGCACCAGCAAGATTCGCCGCCATTCGGCTATTGCAGATCAGCGGCCATACGTCGTGGGGAGAAATCTCTAGGCTCCTGTTCCCACTGTTTGATCGCGCGTCCAAGTTGTCCCGCACGTCGCCACTGCAGACGGAGGTTGCGCGCATACGCGCGGCGGCGCCCAACGCGCGGGGTCGCATCGAAGCCGCATTGCGCCTAGTACAGGACCAGATCCGATATGTGTACCTGGGCATGAATGACGCGCGGATCGTGCCCGCCGACGTGGAGACGACATGGTCACGCCGTTTTGGGGACTGCAAGGCAAAGACGGCCCTGCTTCTCGCGTTGCTGCGCGAACTCGACGTTGAGGCAGAGCCCGTCGCGGTCAGCAGCGTGGCCGGGGATGCGCTGCCCGCACGCCTTCCGATGATCGGGATGTTCAACCATGTGCTGGTGCGCGCCACACTCGCGGGCAAGACATATTGGCTGGATGGATCGCGCTCTGGCGACCGGCAGCTGGATGATCTTTCGGTTCCGAACTATCGCTGGGGGTTGCCATTGAGGGCCGCCGGCGCTGAACTGCTAAAGATCGAGGCCGTTCCGCTCAGTAGCCCGATTTCGGAGACCAGGATCACGGTGGACGCGTCGGCGGGCCCCTCGGCGCCCGCAACTTTCCGAGCCGAGACCTTACTCCGGGCCGATGCCGCCCCCGTGATGCAACAGGCGATCTCCGCTCTCACCGAGAAACAGCGCGACACGGCGCTGCGTGCTTATTGGACGCGACAGTCTTACTGGTCGCACAACTGGGATGAGGTGACGCTGCGAGCGGTCAAGTCGGAGTTTGATGACACGCGCGGGATCTTGCGCCTTTCTATGGAGGGACAGGGGACGATGAACTGGCAGGGCGATCAGCACCTGATGTGGCCCCTATGCGTCGGTAACGGCAATGTCGTGGATTACAAGCGCGAACCTGGGCCTAATAGCGACGCTCCGTACCTGACTGATTTCCCCGCTTATACCCGCATCAGTGAACGCATCAAGCTGCCTTACGGGGGCGTAGGCTTTAGCATTGTCGGAAACGACGTCGACCGCACCATTGCGGGCGTGCATTACCAGCGCAGCGCTCGGATCAACAAGGACGAGCTGTCCGCCGAGGCTAGTGTGCGCAGCCTAGACGCCGAGTTCCCGGCCTCGGAGGCGCCAGCGGCGCAGAAAGCGCTGCACGAGCTTTCCGACGACTTACTTTACGCAAAGCTCCCGGCGACTGGTTCGCCGGATGCTGCCGCCGCGACACCGGCGACGATCTCGCCGCCACTAGACTCCCTCGATCCGTGCATGACGACGACCGCCGACGCGGATCAGCAGGCCTCAGCCAGCGCGGTGACCCCGGCGGGCACTAGCATCAAACTGCTAACGATCACGCCACCCGCGGGCACGAATGTCCGAAAGGAGACGGTGCTAGTCGCTGATTTGGCATATGCAGTGAAGGATTTCGAGCCAAGCCGCTTCAAGGTTATGGCGCAGTTCGATACCAACAGGGGAACGACCACCGACGGGACGTTCAAGAACTACCCGGTATTGAAGGCCGCTGCCGGGAAACTCCGCTTCTGCTTTCCGCTGGCTCATATCTGGGACGGCCCCGAGATGAAGCGGCCGCTGTCTGTCCGCTTCTTCCTCAACAGAATGTACGACGGGGGCATGAGTAAGGTCATCGCGCACACCGATCCCCTGCTCTATCCTACTGAGGACCCGCATCCCGCACCCTTGAGCAAGTGACTCGCGCGCTGTACGAGCCCCAATGTCCCCCTGGAGCAAAGCAAGTAAGTGATCGAATGACTTGAAGGGGTCCCTCGGGGAGGACGGTTTGCGGGTAAACGAATGCGATGAGTTCCCAACGCTCCAACTACCGATACCCGAGCAAGCTGGCCTTGACCTGCTAGACAATTGTCTATATTTTGTAGACATATGTCCGTAGTCTTCAAGTCGTATCCGCTCGAGAACGACCTAGAGATGGCAGCTGTCGTCCTTGGCGGCCTGCCCCCTTCCGTCGTGAAGCGCATCGGCGCGTTTCTGGGCATCCGGGCCACAAAAGTCGGTTCAATCGTCAAGATCAGCGAGAAGACTCTCGATCGCCGGCTAAAGAGCGGTGCGCGCCTCAAGCCAGACGAATCGGAGCGCCTGGCGCGTCTCATGAGAATCATCTCGCTCGCTGTCTCGGCTCTCGAAAGCGAGGACAACGCACGCCAGTGGCTGCAGCGTCCACTCCGAGAGCTCGGGGGTCAAACCCCGTTGCAACTCGCGGCAACGGAGCCGGGATCGAGGGAGGTCGAGCGGGTCTTGGGCCGCATCGAGCACGGAATCTTTGCCTGATCACGGCCTGGCGTATCTGCAAGAAGGCACACACGGCCGCTGCCTTTGACGGGCAGGGCGCTGCCGAGCACCCAGGACGCTGGAATAGCCCAGGAGTCGCCGTCGTCTACACAGCCGAGAGCCGTTCGCTTGCCTCGCTCGAGGTACTCGTGCACACCGAGGACACGCGGCTACTCGCGGCCGTGCAGTGGATGATGATTCCGGTGAGTATCGATGAGCAGCTCATCGAGAACGCGAAGCATCTACCCGAGGATTGGCGCCAGCTGCCCGCTCCACCCTCGACGCGTGAGTTCGGTACTCAGTGGGTAAGGCAAGCACGCTCGACCGTGTTGCAGGTACCCAGCCTCGTGGTCGATGGGGAGTTCAACTACGTTCTGAATCCCCGGCATGCGGATTTCGGGCAGTTGAAGATCGGCGCGCCTGCATCGTTTTCCTTCGACCCGCGGCTGTGACAGCCTCCGCGGCAACCAGTCTGGCGTCGCCAGACTGACCGGACCAAAACCCGCAAGCGCCTTGTAGCTCGGCGGCGCCCCATCGAGGCGCGCTGCGGGAAATGCGATTGATCATGTCACAATGCGGACAGACGATCTGCAGCGCTTCGGGCATGCCTTCCGCATATGGGGACCAGTGAGGTGATTTCGACATCGCGAGGGTCACCGCCTTTAGCGGTGATGCTGTGCACCGCCCTGCTCTGCGCCTGCGCAACCGTGCCCCGCAAACCTGCACCGCCCGTCCTGTTCGCGAATGTCGCGCCGTCAGGATTCCCACAGACCGTGCGCTTCCTCGGCCTGGACCGCGGCTTCATGCTGGCCCATGCGGGAGAGACGTTGAGCCGCCTCCGCGAGGCGGCCCACGGCGAGACACTCAACATTCTTGCGCTCTCGGGCGGCGGGGCCGGAGGCGCGTTCGGTAGCGGCGCGCTCGTCGGCCTCACGCGCCGCGGAGATCGTCCGCAGTTCCAGATCGTCACGGGAGTCAGCGTCGGCGCGCTGATCGCCCCGTTTGCGTTCCTGGGCCCGGAGTGGGACCAGGCTATGGTCGAAGCCTTGGGCCCTGACCGGACCGCCCGTCTCCTGCAATCGCGCGGGCTTGGCGTGCTGTTTCGACCCGGCGCCTATCGGAGCGAGCCGCTCGTAGAGCTGGTCGAGCACCTGGTGAGCCGCCGGCTCATCGAGGCCGTTGCCACTGAGGCTGCGCGCGGCAAGGTGCTGTTCGTAGCGACGACCGACCTGGATAAACAGGAGGCGGTGATCTGGGACATGGGGGCGATTGCCGCACACGGTGGCGAGGCCGCGCGGGTGTTGTTTCGCGATGTGCTGGTGGCCTCCGCGAGCGTCCCCGGCCTGTTTCCCCCGGTCCTGATCCGGGTCGACGGTCCCGACGGTGAGTCCTTCGACGAAATGCACGTGGACGGCGGAACCGCCACGCCGTTTTTCGTTGCCTCGGAAATCGCACAGATTCTCTCGGCGGACTTCGAGGTGCTGCCCGGCGCCGAGGTTCTGCACGGCGCCAGGGTATACGTGCTCGTCAACGGCGAGTTGGGCGGGCGTCCGCAGACCACGCGCGAGCGACCGGTCGTGGTAATTACGAGAAGCTTCTCCGCCGGGCTCATGCATTCATCACGACGGGCTCTCGAGCTCAGCGCCGTGTTTGCGCGTCAACACCAGATGGATTTCCATTTTTCCTATGTCCCGCTGAACTATCCCTTCGCGGGCCCGTTCAACTTCAAAGCCCCCGTGATGCAGACTCTCTTCGACTACGGACTCCGCTGCGCCGAGGCGGGACAGCTATGGATGACTTTCGAGCAGGCGGTCGAGCAGGGGGAGAAGGCTGCGCGGAGCGTTCTCAAACAGAGCAACGACTGCCCGCTTGCGCAGGCCGCGCCTTAGGCCGATCGCGGCGACTTGCGCTTCCGAATCGGTAGTGACCACACGATGGCGCAGCCTGCTCGGGACCTGTGATTGCCCTGCAAGCGCTAACCACATGAACGCGACCGTGGTGGAGCCGGGCGCCAGTTGGACAGGACTGCTGCCGCCAGCGGGCCCCGATCCTCCGACGACCTGCAACACCGCGTCGAGCTGACCGCCTTCGAATGCGGCGCCCGCCGCTGGGGAATGCCGTGGGCTCGAAGGGAACACGCATCTCGAGCTGCAGCGGGAAGGGCAAACCCGCACGGGAGGCCGGAAATGGAGTCCCGCCACGCCCGCCAAGGCGATGAATCCAGCTAGAAAGAGCGGGCGACTGAAGCGCATGACCACTTCCTACGGCGGCGCGAAGGCGCCGCGTCGTTGGTGCCGGGTGGCGTGTCATGGCTACGCCGGCTTCGCCACCATCAGCCAGAACACCAATATTACGGCCGTGAACGCCGGCACACCTAGCCAGAACCACAGCCGCGCATAGTTCCGATAGCCCTCGCCTATTGAAGCTCCTGCATGCTCCGATTCCCGTGCAACATCGCGCATGCGGATCTGTAGCCAGACAACCGGGACCCAACACAACCCAGCGAGGCAGAACAGCACGATTGACCATGCCAGCCATGCCTGCGACAGCGAGTATCCCAGAGTCTTCATCAGGCCGACCCCCGTGGCCGCCTGGACAATGATCGCTGGCAGAGTGAATAGCCAGTCCGCCAGCACCACCTTCTCGGACACAACGCGAATTGCCGTAACGTTACCGCTGCGATCGGTGATCCATTTAAAGAAGGCGATTCCGAGTCCGGTACCAAACAGCACCGCTGCGCTCGTGATGTGGATTGCCTTGAGAATCAAATAGGAGTTCACGCCACCTTCTCGCTGATACTGAGATCGCGCAGCGGCTCAAGAAACTCATCGACCGTCAATAGCCCCACGCAAGGCATCGCACCCCTCGGAAGAGAGGCGCCGGAGCCGATCTTCCTTGCCAGAGCGATGGCCGCACCGCAGGGGATATGCGGGCCGTGATTCTTCTCGGCAATGAGGTTCCAGTCGATTCGCAGCGGCGCGCCGTCTTTCCCCTCGCCCTCGAGCTTCACGAACATTCCGCCCTTGTCGCTCACGATGGGCTCCATCCATCGGCTGAGGCGATTGAGCGGGCTCGCGAACGTGTTCATGTCGGCCAGAATGCCGGCCTTCACGAGACCCGCCAGGGTCCAGACCACAAGATGGCCCAGGTCGCTCGCAAATCCCGCCTGAAAGGTGACCGTCCGGACGGTTGGATATCGCTCGGGGAAGAGCTCGAGGTCGGGAACATCACAACTTCCCAGCCATCTACTGCCGAGCGGTGGCGGGAATCGGTGTCTGGTGAGGTTCAGCCAGCCATAGGCGTCAACCCATGCCCCGTCTTGCCAAGATCGGATGCGCTTGCCGCCGTAGCTGAAGACACCCCTCACCGTCGCCAATCCGGGTGCGCGGGCTCCTGAGCTGATTCCAATTCGGATGGCCTCGAGCCGCCCAAACTTAGGCAAGTACCGATCGATCACAGCCGCCGAAAGTGCCGGGACGGAACTCGCGCCGCTGATGACCGTCACCCCGGCCGCAGAAGCAAGCGCGCTGAGGGCGCCGACGCCGGCGACGAATTGGCGGCCGTCCGCCAGGTCGATGTAGTGACACCCCGCTTCGACCGCCGCGCGTGCCACCGAGTAGTCCTGGCCTTGAAACGGGCCTGCCGTGTGAATCAGGACGTCGACGTGCAGACGTCGAAGGACATCGGCCAGCTTGCTATCGTGAGCGTCAAGGGCCACCGCGTGTTCAAGCGGCAGGCCCATCGTCCGCGCAGCAGCAGTCGCCCGCCCGAGATCCCGGCCACCGACCAAGACTCCCAGAGACGCGGTCGAAGCAAGCGCGGCGGAGATCCGGTGACCAAAGAATCCATAGGCGCCCAACACGAGGACCGTGCGCATCAGACCCCAGTGCCCTCGGCGACGCTCAAGGACCGCACCCTGCCGGAGGCTTGGATGGCGGGTCCGACCTCATCCCAGGCTGCGCGAGATAACAACTCTTCCGCCGCCCGAACCAGCGGTATCGGTTTCGTGCGATGAGGCGATAAACCGAGTCGCGCAACGCCCGGGGAATTGCTCGCGCCGCGTGAGCGAGTCGCCACCCTCCTCCCGCGGCAGCGACGAGGTGTATCCACGCGTCAGACTGGGTGAGGCATCGCTCGCCATCCAGGACCAGGAACGTCAGCGGGTCATCCGGATGGTAACCGTGTTGAGTCACCAGGGCTCGACCCAGATCGCTTTGCATGGGAACCAGATGAAACGGGGGCTCACTCTGGTGATGCTGTAGCCACCGTGCCCCGCCGCTGCAGAGGTGGCACAGACCATCAAAAACAACTATTCGGCCTTCCACTTCCTAAGTCTGCCTGAGCGCTGTAGAGCGGTCCCTTGGTTCCTTGGCCTTCAACCAGCTGCCTCCAGGTACGGACGCATCACATTCGCCACGCGGCAGATCCTCGCAAAGCGCCACAGCGCGTCGACACCTCGCCGGTACTTCTTGAGGTAGTCCTTCAGCGCCTCGACGGCGACCTCTGTGCCGATCTTGTTGCGGTACTTGAAGCAGTCGGCCACAGTCTTGGCGGCGGAATAGATGCGCACCGGGACGCCGTCTATCTTGTGCACTTCCACACCCGCCGTCAGGGCTGCGCCGGAGAAATACACCGTTCGCACCGGAAATGGCGTGCGACGCGGCCTCCAGGCATGGATGTCGAGTGCGATCCAGACCTCCGGCGGAGCCTGCGTCGTGAGCTCATGAAAGCGCAGCGCGCTGAGCAGGCAGACCGTCGCCGCAGGAACGGCGCGAGCGACTTCCACCAGGGACCGATGGGTCGAAATCTCGGCGTCGGGAACCGCATAGAGCCCCCGAGCGACGCGCACCAGCGCTCCGCGCTCTGTCAGTCGTTGGACGTACTCACGGCGCAGCCCGAGTCGCGTGAGATCGCGCGGCCGAGCAAGGCCCAGGCGCCTCACGGCATCGACGGTCTTTTGTTCCAGGCTACTGCTCATACCGCCCGGTCTCAATACCTCGGTAGTTACGTATATCTACCTAGCAATTGAGACACAAGTGATTCGAAGCAATTCCGAGCCCGAATCAGCCGACAGGTCAGCCAGGGACGGTGGAGCTTTGCACTTCGGCAATGTGCCAAACCGCAGGCGCATCACCGCTTGGGAGGATGATACCCTCTACGGGGTAAATTGCGACAAAAATGCCAGCTTGCGTGTAAAATAGCAACGGCCAGAGGCCCTGTGGGCCTCTTACGTGGAGATTTGCGACGTGCCCCTCCTCATTGCCGGCGAACAAAGGACTAATGCCAGACACCTTCAGCGCCTGGTGAAGCAGGGGAAGCTGCGTCGAATCCACCCCGGCATCTACACCGATGACCTGACCCAGCCGATCGAGGCCATCGTCAGACGCGAGCTCTACGCACTGTGCGCGGCTATCGCCCGCGGCGCCATTATCTCGCACCGCTCGGCCCTCGAGAACAAGCCCACTCCGGGCGGTAGCTTCTTTCTCACCGGGGCCTACCGGCGCGAGATCTCACTCCCCGGAACCACCTTGCGAATCACCAAGGGATCTGGGCCCCTGGATTCGGACATCAAGATCCCGACCTTCGCCGGCGACGCGTTTGTGTCCAGCCAGGCGCGCGCACTCCTTGAGAACCTCCAGCCAAGCCGCGGAGATCCGGCCGAGCGGCGCACCCTCGGTGCCGCTCAAGTCGAGCAATGGCTCGATCGGTTCATCGCACGCAATGCCACGAGCCCCGTGAAGCGACTTCGTGATACAGCCAGGGAAATCGCTGAGCCGCTTGGACTTTCCACCGAATTCAAACAGCTCGATTCGACCATCGGCGCCATGCTCGGCACGCGCACAGCGCGCCTCACCGCCCCGGCCGCGCGCGCGCGCGCCGCACAGAGGCCCTATGACAGCTCTCGAGTGGATCTGTTCAGTGCCCTAGCCGAAGCGTTGACGCTCGAGCCGCTACAGGTGGCGCCGGTCGACCTGCCTGCAGATCAGCAGCTGCAGGCGTTCGTCGAGACCTACTTTTCCAACTACATCGAGGGGACGGAGTTTGAGATCGAAGAGGCGCACGAGATCGTTGTCAAGGGTCGGCCCGTGAAATATCGGGAAGATGATTCGCACGACATTCTCGGCACCTACAAGGCCATCCTGCAGTCCAAGCAGTCACCGGTCATCCCAGAGTCAGCGGATACCTTCGTCAGCCAGCTTAAGGAATGGAACAGCCAGGTCATCGAATCGAGGCGGGATAAGAATCCAGGCGAGTTCAAAACTGAGCCCAACCGGGTCGGGTCGACCTGGTTCGTTGACCCTGACATGGTGCTCGGCACACTGCTCAAGGGTTACGAATTCATCATGCGGGCCGAGACGCCGGCAAATCGGTCCGCCCTCACCATGTTCGTCGTCGCTGAAGTGCACCCGTTTACCGACGGAAACGGCCGCACAGGCCGCGTGGCCATGAATCAGTTTCTGACACACGCTGGCCTCACGCGGGTCATTATCCCGACGGTGTACCGCGATGACTATCTTAGCGCGCTGAATGCGATGTCGAGCAATGCCCATCCCGTGCCGCTACTGCGCATGTTTGCCAGAGCTGCGCGCTTTAGTCGGTGGCTGGACATGAGCTCCAAGGCCAACTGCTTTGCCGCTCTGACGCGCTCGCACGCAACGGCGAACCCCAACGAGGCCCGCCTCACATTCGATGATGGGCAGAGGTCATCGTTGGATAAAACTGGTACCAGTTATCAATAACTGGCGCTGGTTTTATCCACCGACACGCGGGCTGCGCCCCGCCGCGTCCGCGAAATCTCGCTCCACCTCTGGAGTTCTGGGACACGGCGAGACGCGGCGGGACAGCGGAAAACAGGGTTCTGGAGGCTAGGGTCGGAATCGAACCGGCGTAGACGGCTTTGCAGGCCGCTGCATGACCACTCTGCCACCTAGCCAAAAAGCGAGATCCGAGGCCGCGGGATCGAGGCGCCGTCAGCACCACGTCCGAGCCACGTGACCCGGCGCGGCTTTGGCTCCATCCTGCGGTAGCTCAAGCGTAACAACAAGCCACCCGCGGCGTCGCCGCCCCCCGCGATCATACGCGCCGCGGCGCAGCGTGCGCAGGGCCTTCGTTGTAGCTCCTCTTCTCAGCGGGGTATAGACTTCGCCGGTCTGCAGACATGCAAGAGGGGATTTGCCATGGCTGACGTGACGCGGCGCGAGTTCCTGAAGGTAACTGGCGCTTCCCTGGCGGGCTCGAGCCTCGTGCTGCTCGGCTTCTGCCCCACCGCAGCGCTGGCCGAAGTACGCGAATTCAAGCTGGCGCGGGCCACCGAGACACGCAATACCTGTCCCTACTGTGCCGTGGCCTGTGGCGTTCTCATGTACAGCCTCGGCGATCGCTCGAAGAATGCCCGCTCGAGTATCTTCCACATCGAGGGCGATCCGGATCACCCGGTCAATCGCGGCACGCTGTGCCCGAAGGGTGCAGCGCTCATCGACTTCATCCACAGCCCGAGCCGCCTGACGCATCCCGAGTACCGCGCGCCGGGTTCCGACAAGTGGCAGCCGATCTCCTGGGACGAGGCCCTCGCTCGCATCGCCAAGCTTATGAAGGAGGATC
>WNEL01000612.1_pt1 | contig 25340 bp, 26 predicted proteins | sample 5399991 | NCBI WGS metagenome assembly WNEL01 (sample SAMN13153325, study PRJNA577476) | soil metagenome | isolation source: 20 cm grassland meadow soil pre-rain plot 2 | place: USA:California | collected 2015-09-08
CAGTAAGTACAAAACGGAAGCATAAGATGACAGAAAGTGCAGGTTGAAGTTCGTTTTCACGCAGGTGACCAAAACAACTGCCTCGCCTTTACAACCGGATGCTGATTTGAGGGCGGAGGGATCGCATCACATCGCGCGTTGCTTCGCTCAAAGGTGATGGATAAATCGGAAAAATGAGGACGGGAAGACAGTCAAAGATGCAGGTTTTGATCTGCTCTCCAGTGTCAAGGTTCGCGTATCAGGTCGATAACCTAAAAGGCGAGCCGACGCTTCGAGGCTTGCTGTCAGCACTTCCGGCGACCGCAGCGGCTGTCGACGTTGCTGGAATTGTCTACTCAGATAACGTACTGCAAACTGATATGGTAGTTCCGGCCGGATGGGGCGTGCTCTATCCAAGGAACCTGAACGAGCGTGGGGATCTGCGTGGGCATCCGAGCAAACAAAAGCCGCCCTTGAAGAAGCCCGGCCTTTCCGGAGCGCGCGCGGTGATGAGGCAAAAGCCGCCGTCCGATATATCTTTCACTTTCCCTTCAAAGGCCCCCGACTTCCGATTGCCGGGATGCAACGGCAACTGGCTACCACGAAACCGCCCACTCGTTGAATAGCGCGGATGAACACGCTCTTTCTGCGATCCTTCTGGCATAGTGGCCCGTCTAACCTGGCACACCCATCTACCCGTGAGAATGAACGCGGGATGAACAGAGAATGAGGCTAGGGAGAGGTTCCCTCGTTTACTGATTTTGACGCCTGAAGAATTCTCCCGATGATGCCGGTCCTGTTTTCGGCCGACTTTGATCATCACGGATCTTAAGAAAGCCTTTGCCGTGTTTGGGCGGATGTCCATCCGGCTGGCGATTTGCTTGGTATTAAGATCCTGGAGTAGAAGATCAACTGTCTCCCGTTCGCGCCGGGTTATCCGGAATTTCCGCGCAACTCTTTCGAGATTTAGTGCCCCTCGGGGATTTCTTTCTAAGTGTCTACCAATCAGAAGGGTGGTTGGTAGGGGCCGTGGGGATCGAAAACACTACCGGCTGGAATTTCAAGGACTTAGAAGAAATGCTGGGGAACGCGCAGACATTGAGGAACAACAAGGAACGCGAAGACATCCTTATTGGCCTTGGTAATTCTGAAACCAACGGAAAATCAGGAGCTTGCAAGGCACTTTCAGGAGCACTGAGTAAGGTTTAATTAGAGCGGTCAGAAACGCTTAATGTTCCTTTTGTTGTTCACACGCGGAAGGCGGGTTGGCACCCCAAATCAGAGCCGCGAGCAAGGTTCAGATTCCTCCGATTCAGGTTCCACACTGTACCGAATCCCCCAGCAGAGATTTTCGGGTACTAACCTTCCGGGTTACTTCGGTCAGACAATTGACGCAGCCTTTCCTACATTAATACCGTAATACCGTGCGAATGCGAAGTCACTGTGACTGAGAGAGCGGAGCTGTAAGTGTGGCCACACGGTGATTACAGAGCGGTCTCGTTGACGACACATTAGAGCAAAATAAAAACTGGATGAAATCCTATGCACCAAAGCGACCCCGCACACTTCCCAGGAGTTATCCCAGGGTTGCAGTGGTACGCGATTCAGACGCGTTCCCGCCACGAGAAGTTCGTCGATTCCCAGCTGAAACAGCGGGGCGTCACTACATTCTTACCGCTGGTCAACGAGCTACGCCGTTGGAGCGATCGGCAGAAATTGGTGCAGTTGCCCTTGTTCTCCAGCTACGTCTTTGCGCGCTTTGTCGCCTCCGTGGAAAACCGAATACGGATCGTGAGCACCTACGGCGTGGTGAGTATCGTTGGAAATCGAGGCGAAGGCATCCCAATCCCAGACAACGAGGTCGAGAGCATCCAGAGACTCTTGGCTAGTAATGTCCCCTTTGTTGATTGCCCATTTATGCAGATCGGTCAGCGCGTGCGAATTGGCGGCGGATGCATGCATGGAGTTGAGGGAATCCTTGTCGGGCGTAAGGGCAACCGGAGCTTGGTCATCTCCGTTGAAACCATCGAACGCTCCCTTGCTATCCAGCTTGAGGGTTACGACGTAGAGCCGATCTGATCATCTTCACGGCCTCCGATTCGCTCCACGTACAGATAACTTTTGCTGACGAGTCCACGAGGTGCGGCGTGTTTTTTCCTACCCCAACTTCTTGCCCGCCCAAACTTGGTCCCGATCAGGTTCCCGCGTGTGACAGAAAGGAGGTGCCAGAATGAGCCCCAGTTGCCGTGTCTCAATCTACTCACAAGATAGTCTCGGCCTGGGTCACTTACGAAGGAACATCCTGATCGGCGGAGCTTTTCTGGACGCCAGGAAGGACGGCAACGTTCTTCTGCTGGCTGACTCGCCGGTGGCTCCATTTTTCACGGTCCCGGAGCGCATGGACCATGTCAAGCTGCCCTCCATCCGCAAGGTCAGCGCGGGATGCTGGGAAGCCACGCGCCTGCGGATCGACCAGAGGGAAGTGGTGCAATTGCGTGCCGACCTATTGCGCAACGTTCTCCTGAACTTCCGGCCCGACCTGCTTCTCGTCGATCATATGCCGGTTGGCGCTCAAGGGGAACTGCTGCCCGCGGTCAAGGCTCTGAAGCAGGCTTATCCGAAGTGCTGCGTGGTCCTCGGCCTGCGCGACATCCTGGATGCCCCTGAAGTGACCCAGCGTGTATGGGAATCGGAGGGGGCCTACGACGCGGTGCGCCGCTACTACGACCGGATCCTAATCTATGGCAGCAAGGAGATGTTCAACACCTGCTCGACCTATAGCTTGCCGGTACTGCTTACCGGGACTCATTACTGTGGCTACGTGGTCAAGCGAGACCCGGTGAAGCGTGCGAAGGAAGTGCGGCAAGCCGCCGGGATCAGGAAAGGTCACTTCATCTTCGTGTCGGCGGGTGGGGGAAGCGATGGGCAGTTGCTCATGCGGACCTACGTGCGCGCGATCCGCTTGCTGCCGCCCGGCGCCGATTTGTTCACCCTAATGGCGGTGGGGGTGAATGCCCCGTCGGCGTTCGCGAGCGAACTCGTAGCCGAGGCCAGTGGTCTCCCAATTCGGATCGTGCCCTATGTGGATGACAGCGCGAGTTGCATCGCCGCCGCCGATCTGGTGGTCTGCATGGCCGGTTACAATACCTTGGCGGAGGTGCTGTACCTGAAAAAGAAAGCGCTGGTAATTCCTCGCAGCGGACCCAGTGCAGAGCAAACCACACGCGCCAGACTGCTTGTCAGCCGACACCTCATCGACGTGCTCTATCCCGCGAACCTTTCTCCGGAAACGCTGGCAGAGCGACTGCAGGAGGACCTCAAGAGGAGTGACTACCCGCTCTCGGAGGGAACGCTTCCGATGGATGGCGCAACCCGGGCGGCGGATCGCCTCGTAGAACTCCTGCAGGTGCCCAAAGAAGATTATGCAGCGTCCATCTGAGCGGGAGCCGAAAATCGGATACTTGGTCAGCACTTGGCCACGCCTGTCGCAGACTTTTGTCTTGAACGAGATCCTCGCCTTGGAGCGATGCGGCGTTTCGCTGCGGATCTTCTCCACCAAAGCCCCACGTGCGGAACCGGTGAACGTCAAGGTTGCCAGGGTGCGCGCTCCGGTCACTTATCTGAATTTCAGGCGTCACGGCTGGACGGTCCTGCGGGCCAATCTCCGCATCGCGCGAGACCTGCCCGGACGCTACTTCCCAACCATGCTCCGGGCGTTGCGTTACGGGCGGCGGAGCATTTTGGGGCGCTTCTTCCAGGCCGGCTATATGGCGGATCTTTTGCGCCACGAACCCGTCACTCATCTGCATGCTCACTTCACCACGGCTGCGACGCAAGTGGCCATGTTCACGCACGAATTGGTAGACGTGCCCTACAGCTTCACCGCTCACGCGCGCGACATTTACGCCGATACGCAACCGTCGCTTCTGCGAGCGGAGATGGAGTGCGCTCAAGCTGTGGTGACCGTCAGCGAGTACAACCGGGAATACCTACATCGGATCAAGCCACACCTCGACGGGAAGGTGCGGTGCATCAACTACGGTCTGGATCTTTCTGAGTTCAATTTCCGGTGGCCGCGCGCGTCGGATCCGCCGCCGCCCATCATCCTCGCAGTGGCCCGGCTGGTCGAGAAGAAGGGACTGGGCGACCTAGTTCTCGCGGCTGACATCCTCCGTAAGCGGGGCCACAACTTCCGCCTGCAGATCATCGGCGACGGAGAACTGCGGCACCAGCTGAGATGCCGCGTGGCAGATTGCGGCTTGCAGGACTGTGTCAGCCTGCTGGGCGCGCAGCCTCACGAGAAAGTGCGCCTCTCCTACGAACGCGCTTCCATCTTTGCGCTTCCTTGCGTGGTGGCGGCGGATGGGGACCGCGATGGTCTACCGAACGTGCTGCTGGAAGCTATGGCCTGCGGCCTACCTGTGGTTTCAACTCCAGTGGCCGGCATTCCGGAGTTGATTGAGTCGGAGCGTGATGGGTTGCTTGTCGCGCCCGGCGACCCACCGGCGCTTGCTAAGGCACTTGAGCGGGTCCTGACGGACGCTTACTTGCGCGACCGGCTGGCGCGCACCGCGCGAGCCAAGATTGAGGAACACTTCTCGATCGAGGGTAGCGCCAAGCGACTGCTGGACATATTCGTCCGCCCCGTGAAATGAAAGGCTTCATGTCCGCATCCGCGACCATCCTCGACGATCAGGCTCTACCGACCCTTCGCGCCGTGTTGGATCCGGAGGAACTCCGTACGCATCTCCGCCGTTCCCCCCGCCTTCAAGCAAGGGGAGTCGGAGAGATCCAGGTTGACCTGCTTCGGCATCACCCGGGGAAAAGGTGCGTGGTCGAAATCAGGGTGCAAACGCGACAGGGACCACTGGACCTGATTGGCAAGGTGTATGCGAAAGATCGCTCCGATGTCTTCAGGTTGATGCAGGAGATCAGGAGCGAAGGCTTCGGTCCTTCGGAAGAATTCTCAATACCCGAGGCAACCGCCTACCTGCACCCGTTGCAGTTGTTGTTGCAGGAGAAGGTTCCGGGCCGGGCGGCAACAGAGTCATTCCTGTCACACGATGAATCTGAACGTGAAGCAGCGGCTGAACGCTGTGCCCGCTGGCTGGCGAAGTTCCACGCGCTGGCGCCCCGCCTTGGGGCACGCTTTCAGCCGAGCAGCTATCTTGCCTCGCTCGAACAATGGTTCCACCGGCTGGCCGCCCTGGGCGAGCCCTTCGCGCACAAGGCGGGGGCGTTATTCAAGAGGCTGGAACAGACAGCATCGGCGCTAGATCACGCTGAGATGCATACCATCCACGGCGACTTTACTCACCACCAGGTGATCTTCGCCGAACGCTCCACGGTGAGCGTTGACTGGGATAGCTATGGACTGGCGGACCGGGCCCGTGACCTTGCCCGCTTCATGGTAGGGCTGAAGCGGCTGGCACTGCGATCTCGAGGATCGATCCGCGCTTTGGACCACGAAGCGGAGGCGTTTTTGGAAGGCTACGCGGCCCCGCACCGTTCCGATCAAGCGGCGCAGCTGGCGTTTCAAAAGGCGGCAATTTGCCTGGAGCACGCGAAACATGACATTCATAAGCGGGCCAGCGGATGGCGCGAAAGGGCTGAAGTAACGCTCGATGAAGGTCTTCGTATCCTGGAGGGACGAGCATGACAGCCGCTCCTCGATTGGGGCAGCGTTTCCTAGAATCGACGCTCATCCGCGATCCGGGAATTCCTACGCTCCGAGCGATCTTCGATCCGGGCACGATCACAAGTCAGCTTCGGCAGGCTCTTCCCGGCATATACGCGACCGTTCAGAACGTTCGATTTCAGGTCCTGAAGCACCATCCGGGAAGGCGCTGCACGCTTGAGATGGCCATGGAGACTGCCGATGGATGGAGTTTCGCGATCGGAAAGGTTTATGCGACTGATCGCCCCGACGTGTTTCGAGCCATGCAGGAGATCGAGCGAGCCGGATTCGAGCGGGAGAATGAGTTCTCGATCCCAAAGCCTCTGGCCTACGTGCCTAGCTTGCGTTTGCTGCTCCAGGAGAAGGTCCAGGGGCCGCGAGCCAAGCACGTTTTCCTCGTCGGCAACGAGTCTGAGCGCACCCGGGCGTCACTACGTTGCGCACGTTGGCTTGCCAAATTTCACGCCGCCGGTCCACGTTCAGGGGAAATCCTGGACGCCAAGGCCCAGGCGGAGGAGATCGCGAGGTGGCCCCGCAGGGTAGCAAAAGTAAGCGAACCGCTGGCGGAGATGGCGACACGGTTGTCCCGTCGCCTCCAAGAGAAAGCGCCTGAGGCAGGCCGCAGCGGATGGTGCGCAGGCCACGGCAGTTATAACTGCAACCAGATCATCGTGGCCGAGAACAGGACAACCGTGTTCGATTGGGACAGCGCTGACGTGACGGATCCCTGCCGCGACGTAGCGAGATTCGTGGTTGTCCTCCAGCGGCTTGCGTTCAAGTACATGGGGTCGATTCGCGCGCTTGATGGCATCGCAGAAGTATTCCTGAAAACGTACCAGACTCTGAGCCCGTTCGACGTCCGAGCGAACCTGCCATGGTACCGGGCTTTGACCTGCCTACGGCTTTCAAAATACGAGGCGAATCGCCCCGTCTGTACCTTCCGCGACGGGATTCAGGCCTTGCTTTCTGAGGGGCTTCGTGTCTTGTAAGGAGGAGGAGATAGTCCGTGGGGAAATTGGTTGACGAGGCCGGCGATCCGGCGATTTCGACCCTCAAAGCGGTTCTTGATACGGCTGAGTTGTTAAGACAGCTGAGTAACGTACTGCCGCACGGGAACTGGGACGCCTCGCGAGAAGTCCGGCTTCGCGTGCTCAAGTGGCACAAGGCGAGCCGCTGCACGTTCGCGATCGCGTTGCCGACTGCGAGCGGGTGGCAAGAGTTGATCGGGAAGGTCTACGCCGAGGACCGTTCCGACATTTATCGCGTCATGGAAGAGATCCGGCAGGCCGGTTTTGGGGATGAGGAGGAGTTCTCGATTCCGAGACCCCTTGCCTACCTGCCTTCCTTGCGCCTCCTGTTGTGTGAGAAAGTCGTCGGCACTCGCGCCCGGTCAATCATTGCAGATCCGATTGCGCCCGATCGCATCGCAGCCGTTGAGCGGTGCGCGACATGGCTCGCTCGATTTCAGGAGCGAGCACCCCGCACGGGACCGACCTTTCACATCGAGAGCTCCCTGGAAGCATGGAACAGATGGCTCGAGGGCGTTGCCGACCTTGACCTTTTCTTTGCCGGCAAGGCCAGGCGCCTTATTGCGCAGCTGACGGCCATGGTCCCCGCTTCGAACGGCGTCGAAATGCGTGCCGGCCACGGCATGTACACGTGCGGGCAGGTGCTCCTGCTCGACGGCCGCGCGGTCGTCATCGACTGGGACACGTTCAACTTGGCCGACCCCAGCCACGATGTCGCACGATTCCTCGTCGATCTCAGGCGGATGGCGCTGAAATATTTCGGCTTCATGCGCGCGCTCGATTGGGCGGAAGAAGTGTTCATTGCGACGTACGCCGACGCAGTTGGCTCGTCCCTTCCGACCCTCGCCTTTCAGCAGGCGGCGGTATGCCTGGAGCGTGCCAAGAGTGACGTGAACAAGCGGGTCCGCGGATGGGCCGAGAGGGCGGAGATGATGCTGGACGAAGGTATCCGGATCCTGGAGGGCGCGCCCGCGCGTGCCGTGTCAGGATGACCTCAGATTCTCGGTGAATGCGCCTTGTATCCTAAAACGGTGCTTACCAACACGACTGCTGTACCTCTGGAAGCATTCGAGCTTCCTGTCGATCCGGATTTGCCCGGATATGCATCCTTGTGCCAACCATCTTGGTTGACGTCGACGCTGTCGCCCGTGGTGCCACAGTGGCTCGGCCCCGATGCGTGCCTGTTGGAGAGTCGTGCTTACCTCCGCCGCCTGTTTCCGGGCAAACGGTGCAGTCTTGAGATTGAGTTAGCCATCGACCGCAAGGATGGTGTGCCGGAACGCCGGCGACTGCTCGGCAAGCTCTACCGCGACGACCGGGCGGCTTCCGTTTACTCGACACTCAAAGAACTCCGGAACCATGGCTTGGGAGCCGGCCGCTTCCTCGTTCCTGAGCCCGTTGCCTGCGTCCTTGAACATCGCCTCTTGCTATCTGCTTGGACGGAAGGTGAGTTGCTCAGCGCTGTTTTGGTCTCTGACGCCAATGCCGCCCGCAAAATCTCGGCAGCAGCGGAATGGCTACTAGCTCTGCATGGTTGTGGGGTCGCGACCGGGCGCCGTTATTCCCTAGCAGACCATCTGCGGACGTTGGCCGGCTGGGGAAAACTCCTGAGCGGGGTATACCCAGAAGGTAGCCACAGTGTGGGTACTCTGCTGGCTCGCTTCGAGGAGCGCGGACAGGAGCTATCAGGATGGACTCCAGGTCCGACCCACCGGGACTTCACTGCCGAGCATCTGGTGGTGCACGGCGACCGGTTCACCTGCCTGGACTTCGATGAGTTCTGCCAGTACGACCCCTTGTTCGACGTGGCGCACTTTACCGCTCATCTTGGGCTTCACGGCTTGACGCAGTTTGGCGCGCTCGATCACTTCGACTCGCTGGCCAGCCAATTCCAGCGCGTTTATGAGGCCGGAGCCCGAGATTACTCTCCGGAGCGCGTGAATCTTTACAGAGCCATCGCGTATTTCAAGTTGGCCCGGTTTGTGGCGCTGGTCGAGCGCCCGCCTGAGTGGGTGGAAATGCTGGCAGAACTATTGAGTGAAGCCCAGCGGCTTGCGCGGAGATGAGGAAATGAAAGGAACGCTCGGTTGAATCTTGCGGATTCACTGTCGGGATGTGCCGGACTGGAGGGCATCCAGTGGCTGCTGCTTGCCCCGGCGCCGCGCCGGATCCTGCGGGATCAACTCAAGTCCTTGCTGTCGGGACGGAGCATGCTGGGGCCGTGTCGGCTGCGGCGCGCCAGGTTCAAGCCGGGTCGCAAGCTAACGGCCCACTACGATGCGCTCGTACGAAATGAACGAAACACGGCATACTGCGTCCGTCCCGTTGCAGTCACCTGGGGAGCGGACGACAAACCAAATCGGGGGCCAGCAGAGCATGCCGTAGCGGAGATGCAGGCGGAGGCACGCCGACATGGGGTAGCGGCGCCCTTTGAACGACTGTCCGCGGATTTGGCCCACTGGAGCATGCACATCAGTGTGTCGCCGCTGGACTCGCATTTCCCGCAACTCGTTCGCCTGATGGATCCGCGGTACGTAGCCGAAATGCTGGCAACCGTTTATTCAGCGAGTGCGCCAGCCTCGACTCCAGCGCTCGCCGATAGGTATGCCGTCATTTCGATCCGCTATCGGCCGGGCCAGCGCCACGTCCTTCGCTACGATCGCTTGGATGGGGCGAAAACGAGGGTCTTCGCAAAGCTCTATAGGGACGAGGACGGGGCACGCACCTTCCGGGTGGCAACGCAGGCAGCAGAGTGGCTGGAACAACAGGCCGAAGGTAGCACTGCCGTACGGCCACTTGTTTATGTTGCCGAGCACGGAGCGGTCCTCTATCCGGCCTTATCGGGAGAGCCGCTCACCGAAACTTTCTGGCGCCATGCCTGTGGCTTAGGGCGGTGGTTGGGGCGGGCTGGCACGGCTCTCCGGGCCTTGCACCTCCTCTCGCCGTCAGTCGCAGGGCCACTGCCAGCCCATGATTTCGCCGCGGAGCTTGGTCAGACTGCGCGGGCCAGCGACTTCATCCGGGCGCTGCTGCCATCGGTGGGGGCAGCGATCGACGCGCTCTTCGACCGCGCGCGAGAACTCTACCAGCGGCTTCCACAAGAACCGCCAACCTTTACCCATGGTGACTTCAAATCGGAGCACGTGTGGTGCGGGCCCTACGGGCTCATCCTGCTGGACTTCGATTCCTGTCACCTAGGCGACCCGGCGCTGGATATCGGGAAGTTTTTGGCGCACCTGCAACTGTGGCACGTCTTGAACGAGCAGCCGGGTCTGGAGCTGGCGCGGCAGGCGTTCCTCGCCGGGTACGCCGTCGGCAAGTCCAAGGAGCGCCTGCTGCGCGCCCGTCTTTATGAGGTGGTCGAATTGGTCAAGATAACCGCGCGTCGCGTGCCATTGTTCGATCCCGACTGGACATCCCGTACCGAACGGATGATCGAGCGCGCGCATAGCGTGATGTGTCGCCTTGAACTCATGATGGGCGTACCCGCGGCGCAGGCCAGGCCATCCGTTTCGGGAAAGGAGCACACCGCCCATGCGCGATAGGAAGGGCGGCAAGGAATGGATCCGGCACTTTCTGCCGTTGCTTCGTCCGTTTCGCAAGCAGCTCTTCTTGGCAGTGTCGGCGATGGTGCTGGATGCAGCTATCAGTGTGTTTCGTCCCTGGCCGCTGAAGGTGGTGATCGACGGCGTGCTCTCGCACAAGCCGAGCCGCGTACCCCTCCTGCGTGCTTGGCTCGACACTGCTCCCCTCAGCCGGACGGAGCTGCTTTACGGCGCGTGCGCCGCCACGTTGCTGATCGCTATCATCACAGGTTCCCTGACCTACTACATCACGTGGGCCATGGGTGATCTGGCGCAGCACTTTGTCTTTGCCATGCGCCGGGACCTTTTCGCGCACCTACAGCGTCTTTCCTTGCGATTTCACGATCACCAGCGGACCGGCGACCTGACCACGCGGCTTACATCGGACACCCAGGCGATCCAGGAGATGATTGCCAACGGGATCACCGTGCTCGGTACCAATGGCTGTCTGCTGGCGGGAATGCTGGTGGTGATGTTCTGGCTCAACTGGCGGTTCGCCCTGGTCTCTCTCTCTGTAGCTCCGTTGTTGTTTTGGACGGTCTTCCGCTACAAGCGCCGTATTAAGGCAGCTTCGCGCAGGGCGCGGGCCAGCACCGGACAGCTGGCCTCCTTGGCCCAGGAGACGCTTGCTTCCATCCGCATCGTGCAGGGGCTGTCGCAAGAAGAGCAGCAGGACGAGCGTTTCCAGGAACGCAGTGAGAGTCATCATCAGGCGAACCTTGACGTCGTGCGGTACCAAGCACGCGTAGTGCCGCTGGTGGACGTCTTTGCTGCCATCGGAATCACCATTGTGATGTGGTATGGGGCCACGCGCGTGCTGGCCGGCGAACTCACTACCGGTGACGTCGTTTTGTTCTTTGCCTACATCACGAGCCTGTACAACCCCATGAAAGGTCTGGCGCGATCCTCGTATTTGTTCAGCAAGGCCAGTGTGGGCGCCGAGCGAATCTCCGAGGTCATGAGTGTACGGAGCGAGGTGACGGACCGGGAAGGGGCACTGGCGGTCTCCCGGTTGAAGGGCGATATCGAATTCCGCAACGTCGCGTTTGGCTACGAAACAGGTCAGATCGTGCTGTCGCACATCAACCTGACAATCGCGGCGGGCGAAAAGGTGGCCATCGTGGGAGCAACCGGCGCAGGCAAGAGCACACTGGCGAGCCTGATCCCTCGTTTCTACGACCCGAGCGAGGGTCAAGTGCGTATCGACGGGCAGGACATCCGGAACTATTCGCTGCAATCCTTGCGGGAACAAATAAGCTTGGTTCTGCAGGAGTCCCTGCTATTCAGCGGCACCATCCGCGACAATATCGCCTTTGCGCGTCCTGGAGCCAGTGACAAGGAGATCGCCGCCGCGGCCGCGACCGCCAATGCCGACGAGTTCATCCAATGGCTTCCTGAGGGCTACGAGACTCTAGTGGCGGAACGCGGCACAACTCTCTCTGGGGGGCAAAAACAGCGAATCGCTATCGCGCGGGCGATCTTGCGCGATGCGCCCATCTTGATCCTGGATGAGCCAACCTCGGGCCTTGATGCGGTCTCAGAGCGGACCGTCATGGAAGCCCTGGAACGGGCGGTTGTCGGCCGCACGACGTTGATCATCGCGCACCGCTTGACCACGGTCCGCCTCGCGGACCGCATCGTGGTTCTTGAGCGCGGACGGATCGTAGAAGAGGGTACCCACACAGAACTGGTGGCCCACAACGGCAGGTACGCCCGTCTCTATCGTCTCCAAATGACGGCGGAGACGGAACCGGTATGAATACCTTGCCCCCGCTGGGAGCTGCAAAGGATGGACTCGAGATGAAAAAAAGAGCAGTTTGCATGCTGATCCTTGTACCTTGGTCTGTCTTCCTGCCAGCGCTCTTGGCTCAACAGCCCGGACTCGTCCGGGGGACTGTTGAAGATCCAAGCGGAACTCCTGTGGCTGAGGCGGCGGTAAAGCTCGTTTCCCAGGCCAACGGCGAAACACTGAAAACGATCACGAGCGAGGCGGGTTACTTTCTATTCAAGGAAGTTCCACCTGGTGAATATCTGTTGCGGGTAAAAATGCAGGGTTTTGAGAACTTGGAACTGGAGGTCAAGGTTGGCGCCAACTCCACGCCTCCCCAGAACGTACGGCTCGAGCTGGCCAGTGCGAAGGAGGAGATCACGGTGTCGGCGCGACCGAGTTCGGACCCGCTTTCTGCAGATCAAACCGCCGCTGCTGTCGTGTTAGATCACGACCTGCTGAAAAGCCTACCAACGAAGAAAGATGATCCTTTGGCGATTGCCAACCTCTTTGTGGATCCCGTGGCAAACGATGCCCAAGGGACGAAAATCGTTGTTGACGGAGTGGAGGCCGACACGCTGGACGTACCGAGAGGGAGCATCAAGAGTATTTCTGTAGATAAAAGTCCTTATTCCAGCGAGTTTGGCCGCCCGGGAAAGGGACGCATCGAAGTCGCCACGCGTGCTGGCTCCCTTCTTCGTTTCCACAAGCGTTTCGAGTTCGCCATCCGGGATGCCAGCCTGGATGCTCACAACCACTTCACTCTGCTTGCCCCGCCTAGACGTCGCGAGTGGCTCGAAGGAGAGCTTGACGGGCCCCTGGTTGGCGGCAAAGCGACTTTCTTCCTTGGGGGGGATCTACTGAGGGACAACGACAATGAGTTCGTCACCGCCATAACACCGAGCGGTCCCGTGTCGGACACGGCTCCAGTCCCTCGGCGCACAGGACATTTGCTGGGGAGGACGGACATCCGGTTGACGCCGCTCAACCTCCTATCGGTGAGATACAACTGGAGCGTTGATCGCTGGGCCAATCAGGGCGTGGGAGGCTTCGATCTCACTGGCCGCGGGTGGACCTCGAACAAACGGACGCAGGAACTGCGTGTCTCCGATATCTTCACGCCTTCATCCGCGTTCTTGAACGAATTTGTCTTCGACTTCAGGCGTCGGCCGAAGCTGTTTTTCAGCTTGAGCGATGCCCCCGCGATCCTGGTGAACGGCGCGTTCAACAGTGGAGGCGCTCAGGTTTCGCGCCAGGACATAGAGAAGGACGTGGAGTTCCAAAACGTAGTCTCCTATTTCCACGGGAAACACTCCCTTCGGTTCGGTGGTGTGGTGAAGTCCAGATTCATTGACTACACCGACCGTTCCAATTTCGGCGGGACGTTCACGTTTTCTGATCTAACGCATTTTGCAAATAACCTCCCGTTTCAGTACACGGTGAATCGCGGTGATCCGCGGGTGATGTTCACCCAGAACGAGATTGCATTTTTTTCCCAGGGTGAGATCAGGCTCTGGCCCCGGCTGAGCTTGCTGCTTGGGTTGCGTTATGAACTCCAGTCCAATCTTTCCGAATACAACAACCTAGCGCCACGCATCGCGGTGTCTACCTCCACGGCGGACGGTCGGACGATCCTGCGAGCGGGCGGCGGTATTTTTTACCAGCGACAGCCGGTCAGCCTGCTGGAGCAGGCCCTGCTTCTCGACGGCTCTCACTTGCAGCAGTTCGTCGTGAGCAATCCAGGCTTTCCTTTGCCAGGGATTGTTCCGGATTCACCCCCCAGTATCCTTCGGATCGACCCACACATCCGTACGCCGTACGTTATTCAGTCCAGCCTGGGCCTGGAGCGCAGGCTGGGCAATAAGACTTGGCTCACGGCGGATTACACGATGCTCCGCAGTATCAGGTTGTATCGCATGCGCGACGTCAATGCGCCCTTGCCGACGACGGAAGTGCGCCCGGATCCGAATTTCGTGAATGTCGATCAATTCGAGACTACCGGTGCGTCGCATAGTAACAATTTGACCTTGGGGTTCCGGACCACGGTAGCTCGGCTGCAAATATTCTCCCGCTATACGCTTTCCCACTCAGTGGACGACACTTCCAGCATGACCTTCCTGCCGGCCGACAATTTTGATCTGCGCGCTGAGCGCGGGCGCTCCGATTTCGATCAACGCCATCGGCTGGTCATCGGCAGCGTCCTCAAGTTGCCTCACGGATTCAACTTCGGACTCCTGTCGACACTACGTTCAGGGATGCCTTACAACATCACGACAGGATTTGACGACAACCATGACAGCGTGTCTAACGATCGCCCTAGCTTGGGCAATCCCGGTGCGCCCTTCAATTCTTTCGGCATCGATGGAAGCTTGGTTGGGGGGACTCCCGGTGTGCTCTATAACGGCTCCCAGGCCGTGGGAAGCGGCGGCTTGGTGCCTGTCAGTGCGACGAGCGTCCACTGGTTGGTCCTGCCGGGGCCTGGGAACGTAGGGCGGAATACGGGAAATGGTCCGGGTTGGGCCGACGTGGACCTGCGTTTCGTCAAGAAGTTCATCCTTCACAAGGCGCCGGACAAGAGGGAGACTACCCGCGAGATCGAGCTCCGGGCTGATGCGTTTGACCTGCTGAACCAGACCAACTACAAAACTTACGTTGGCACGCTCACTTCACCCGTTTTTGGCTTTGCCAATACCGCCTACCCATCGCGGGAACTCCAGCTAGGCGTCAGGTTTAGTTTCTGAAAATGCGAGGCCGGCCTGGGCTTGCTCACACCGGCGATGGTGCACTACGGCCAAGCAGGAAGCGTGTTGCAGCAACGTCAAGCCGTGCTCGATGTTGCTTATCAGCTTCATCCGGAGCGCTTGAAAGTCACTAAATTTCGTGAGCACCTGTCTAAAAGTGTCTAAAAGTACTTGACACGCGCCGGGCACGTTGCGCCACGTTAGGCGTAGGAGCAACACCGTTACCACGAGCTTGGCTACCAGAAGCAGCGGTAATGGCAGTTCCGTTTCGGTGAAGCGAAGCGGATTCCGCGTCCACCTTGATGCTGGCTTTACTTCTCCGGCCACCGCCACTCCTCCATCGGACCCCCTATTTCGGTGATACATGAGCAAAACCTCGGCGTGATTGAGCGGTCCCCTTTTTCTGCATCATCCTGAGAGTGATTCTCCGGCAGTTTGGGTGCTTGTGAATTCGCGGGGCGTCCTCTCCCCGTGCGCCCTGTGAGGACGACTCTCGTTGTATTCCCGCCGCCAAGCCTCGATGATCTCTTTCGCTTCTGTGAGGGAACTGAACCAGTGCGCATCTGCGCATGCAAACACTCTGCCCGCTGCGTACCGTTGAACGATTCCACATAAGCGTTGTCGGTCGGTTTTCCTGGCCGTGAAAAATCGATCCGCACTCCTGCATGATACGCCCACAAGTCCATCGCCTGGGAGGTGAACTCCGTTCCGTTGTCACAGAAGAGCGTTTTCGGCATCGCTCGCTGCGACGCGATCCTGCTCAGCACACGCATCACATCTTCTCCCTTCAAGCTCTGCCCGACTTCGATGGCCAGACTTTCTCGCGTGAACACATCCACCACGGTCAAGGCTCGAAACCTTCGCCAGTCCGCCAGCTGATCGGCAACAAAGTCCAAACTCCAAACTTCATTCGGCGCTGTCGGGTTGGTGCGCTGCCGCCCATTCGTGGCTGCGCATCGCCGCCGTCGCGGCTTCCAGCGCAGGGTCAAGCCCTTTTCGCAATACAGCCGATAAACCAGCTTCTTGCCTACTTTCCAGCCCTCACGCTTCTGCAGCACCAGGATCTTGCGATATCCGTACCGGACGCGAACCTGGGCGATCTCCCGAATCCGCAACCGGAGTGCGGTGCGCGGCTCCCGCACGCTCTGGCATCGAAGAGTCGACTCAGCGATCTCCGCCGTGCGGCAGGCCCGTCGCTGACTCACTCGATACACGCCGCACAGATACTGCACGACTGGGCGGCGGCGCGAGGGCTTCAGAATTTTTTTGATAGCACATCCTGCAGCATGACCTTGTCTAAACTCAGCTCGGCCACCAGCTTCTTCAGCTTGCCATTCTCCTCTTGCAGGCGCTTGATCTGCCGCACCTGGTCGATTTCCAGCCCCATGTACTTGGCCTTCCAACGGTAGAAGGTCTGCTCGGTTATCCCCACCTGCCGGCACACCTCTACCGGCCCGCCCACCTCGGCCTGCTTCAAAACCGCAACGATTTGCTCCACGGAAAAACGCTTTCTCTTCACGGCAAAACCTCCCTAAACCTCCCTCCCTTGCGGGACAGATTCTGCCGGAAACTAACTCTCAATATGCATCAGAAGATGGGGGCCGCTCAACTGGAGGGGCCCCTCAGGTTCAGCCTAGGTCGCCAAAGACGCACCGAAGTTGTCTCGCGGTCGGGTTTGCAAATGCCAATCCGATTGACCCAGCCATGAACTCTTGGCGGCCTTTGCTTCCGTTTAGAAAAGCCGTCGGGAAGTGGCCCGGTTTGGAGTCTTTAGATGTCAAATCTTGTTTCTTACATTTTCCGTTTTTGAGGCCTCTGAGTAGAAGAGGGCCCAACACCGTTCACTCACTTCGATGCTCGCCCGGCATACGTGAGACGAACCGTGAAGAGGCACTCTACGTTTTCTCATGATCTTTGCACTCATGATCACCTAAATGTCCTCAGGATAGGAACTTACGAGAAACATGACGCGGTGATTTGGCCGCGCTTCTCTATTCAGGTGGAGTTTCCAAGGAAATGCTGTTGACCTTTTGTCAGAATTAGGCCTCTGCATAGATAGGGGCTTTCCCCTTGGAGGTCCCAGCTTTCGCGAATATTCCGGTCGTCAGTTGATAGCGAGTTCCAAAAACCTACGTTCGAAGGAGTGATTCACGTGTCGCGAGGCTATGATGGACCGGAAATTGATGATTTTCGCGATTCAGGCTGGGAACGCGAACCTTACAGCTCTTATCGGGTTTCGAACCGAGGAAGAGGCAACGATTCGCAAACTCGGGCAAACATCAAGCTAAAACTGGAGAAGCTCCGTGAAGCCGAATCCCGATCCGATCAGCCTATTGCCCAGAGCCGCGACGGCCTAGAGAGCAACCGCCCAACCCTCTCCCGAGACGACCGGCAAATTGCAATTCTTAAGGAGCGAGACCGCGAGAAATACGCGGAACGCGGCAGAAGCTATTCGCTCCGCCGCTCGGAAATCCACACCCTCACGGAGATTGGCAAGTTCCGCGTGGCGGGCATCGAGGATCTCGCAAAGTTTGTTTACGCTGACGACCGTTCGCGAATGGAGAGTGATCTTCGGAATCTGGCAGGCCAGAGCCTGGTCGAGCAACGAGGTACGAGCGCCCTCAAGAAGGAATCGCGCCAGGTCCTGACTCTCACCAAGCAGGGAGAGCGCCTGGTCCGCCAGCACGGTTTCGCGCCAGAAGACCAAGCTATCTACTCAGGTCTAGTGAAGTCCAAGGAAGCGGACCACGACGCTGATCTTTACCGCCTGTATCACAAGGCCGCCGATGAAATCGAACGCAAAGGCGGCAAGGTCCTCGGTGTCCAATTGGATTACGAGCTGAAGGAAAAGCTCTATCAGAAACTTGGCCGTGCTCACGCCCAAGGTGACGGTGAGACCCAGCGGCTCAAGGAAGCTTTCGCTCGCGACCTGCACCTCCCTGTCGTCCATGGCAAGGTGAGTTTCCCCGACCTGCGGATCGAATATGCCACCCAGGAAATGGAAATTGCGCGCGTTGATCTGGAACTCGCAACGAGGCACTACCATGCCGGTCACCTCGCGGAAAAGGCCCGCGCCGGCTTTCAACTCTACGCACGATCCGAAGATTCGGCAGGCCTTCGCCGCGTGCGCGACGAGCGAGAGATCACGGTTGCAATTCTGAGTCTCTGAACATGCACTTCCCTGAAACCAGTATCGAGAACCTCTGCCGCATCGGCTACACCGAAGACGAAGCCCGCTTCCTCTATCTTGTCGCGACGCACTCAGGTTATTTCTCAACCCGCCAGTACCTCGAATTCACGGGAGCCAAAAGCGGCGAGAAGAGCATGGCTTTCACACAGAAAGTGCTAGGGAAAGGCACGCCACGGCCCGGCTGCTCCTCCGAAACGGCCGCGTATACCACCTCTTCTCTCGCTTGGTGTATCGCGCCATTGCCCGCGAGAATCTCCGCAATCGGCGCGAGCATTCCGCCGAGCATATCCGCATCAAGCTGGCTATTCTGGACTTCGTTCTAACGCACCTCGACTACCGCTATCTCGAAACAGAAGCCGAGAAAGTGGAATATTTTTGCGGCAAAGTCGGCATCAGCAGAGCGTCTCTGCCTGCCAAGCGCTACTCGGGAGCGATCCGCCAGAAAAACAGCGAACGGTATTTCGTCGACAAGTTTCCCCTGTTCTTCGATCCCGAATCTTCTTCTGCCCTGTGGTCATCTTCAGTTTTGTCGATACGGGTCTCCTGAGTCTTGCCAGTTTTGCGACTCATCTCCTGGCTTATGGCAGTCTGTTTTCCGCCTTGCCCTTACTCCGCTTGGTCTACATCGCTACACGCTCAACGCACCTCGAATCCGCCCGTAACCTGTTTCTCACGATGATGCATCGGGCATCGAACAGCGATCCCGGCGATGAAGCTCTCCGCTATTTCACCCTGCGCAAGCTTTGGGAAGCCAAGCAGTACGGCAAGTTGAGTCAGGATGACCTTGAGTTCCTGAACCGTGCAACAAAGCAATTTAACGATGCCCCCAGCGAAATTCGTTATTACGAATGGGTTCAAGGACGCGTTTCTTCCGACATGGTCCGAGCGCAATTTCGTGACCTTGCTCCCAAGCAGGAGGTGCCTTTCTGCACCGAACTCGTTGACGGCCAAACCGCCCTTTTCGAGCCCAAGGTTTCGTCCCGAGTCGCCCGAAGCGCAGTGACGAAGGTGACGCAGAGCCTGCGATCAACTTTCGGGCGACCTTTCCAGCCAGTTTTCGGAGCAGTGGACCGACAAGGTCGAGAAAAGTAACCAGATGCATAAAACGAAGGTGACAACTCTGCACGCGGGCAAAACACTAGGATGGGCGGGAGCGACCCCACTTTTGTGCGCGCAGAGCCGCCCAAAAGGTCTGTGGGGTCACTCCCGCCCGTCACCAAGGAACGGTGACCGTGTTTTGCTCGCGTGCATACAGAGATGTAATCAACCCCAATGCAGAGAAGTAAGGATCTCGAATAAAGAAAGGAGCGAACCTCGATGGCAGTCTTGAAGGCACCACCCAAACAACCCAGAACCACCGTCGTCCAACTGCGGCTCGACGACGAAGCAAAGACCTTGCGAGGTATGCAGAGTTCCTCGATTGCTCACCATCCTACGTCGTAACGGAAGCTCTGAAGCTCGTCTATCACAAAGACAAAGAGTTTCAGTTCTGGCTTTCAGCCGACACAACAGTAATCACGAATCAAGCTCGAAAGGAGAATCGTTCCAGCTGGAATTGAAATAAAACCCCATGCGCCATCACCTCCGATTCGGCATGCGCGAGAACCCAGCGTCACATCGACGACATGGCTCGCGCTTCGAAGTAGAGAGTCTTTCGAATGGAACTCGCACCGAGAAGGCGAGCGTCGCATCCGAGGAACTTGCGCCAGCTCACATTCATTCGCCGGCTGCTGGTCACGGGACCGTCAACGCCGTGCCACCTCACGTGGCCACACGGGGAGAAAGGGACAATGCTGCTAGACATTCTGCTGTTTTGGTGGGACCTCGCTTGCCCGAGAACGCCCCGCACGGCTTCGAGCTCTTGATTGACAGCTGCGAGGCAGCCAAACCACTCGGCAACATCCACGTCAAGACCCTGCAGCGCTACGCGCGTCACCGACAGGTTCCCGGATATCAAATTGGGGGTCATTGGTATTTTCGTGCATCGGAACTGGACTCATGGTTGCAATCTCGGATAAATTTGACGTGCCATCCGTGCCGCTTACAGGAGAAATCGGATGGAACATAAGCGGCAACGGGTTCAGTTTGGTTGGGTTGGTTTGAAAGCACGAAAGAAGGGTCCTGACGTGTGGGCTCTGCGGTATCGCGAGAATCTGCCGGACGGCGGCAAGAAAAGGCGAAGCGTAGCCATCGGAACGGTTGAGGAATTTCCGACCGAACCCCTGGCTCGCAAGGCCGCGCTATCTTGGTTGTTTTCGATGAACGCAGAACCATCAAATGGTACGACTGTTTCGTTCGGCGCAGTCATTCAGCGATATTTGGCGGAAGAGATACCTGAAAGGCCCTCGACTGCTTCACGGTATCGTTGCTGGCTAAAGAACCATGTTGAGCCGAAATGGCGAGACTATCCAATCGAGCAGATCAAACCGCTGCTTGTAGAAGATTGGCTCAAGAAGCTCAACCTCGCGCCGAAAAGCAAGTCCCATCTCAAAAACCTAATGCGCGTCTTGTTTAACGCGGCGATGCGCTGGGAGCTGATTCCCTATCAGCACAATCCCATGAGTCTCGTCCGTGTCAAGGACGGTTCAAAAAGGCAACGGCAACCGAAAGCACTTTCCGTTGAAGAATTTCGGAAGTTGCTGGAACACATTCCGGAACCTTTTCGAACGATGTGCATTGTGGCGATTTGTTTGGGGCTGCGGGTAAGCGAAATCCTCGGCTTGCGGTGGAGAGACATCGATTGGGAGGGCTTGCGATTAGCAATACAGCAAGCCTACGTGTATGGACGAGAAGGGGACGTCAAAACACAGGCCTCCCAACGATGGATGCCTCTCGACCGATTGCTAGCGGACAAACTTCGGCAACACAAAGAGAACTCTGCTCCGTTCGCAAGTCCGGAGGCGTGGATTTTCGCAAATCCAGAAACAGGACGCCCCTATTGGCCAGGCCGAATTCAAGAGAACTGGCTGGTCCCGGCCGCTCAACGAGCAGGACTGGGCAGGATCGGCTGGCACACCTTCAGGCACAGCCATTCAACGTTACTTCACGCGCTCGGCGTCGATCTCAAGGTGCAGCAGGAACTCTTGCGACATGCGGATATTCGAACGACCATGAATATCTACACGCACGCGGTTCCACTGGCCTTGCGAGAGGCGAACAGCAAAGTCGTTCGATTGGTTTTGCCGGCGCAGGTGGCCTAGCGTTAATGGCCCCTCATGGCCCCTCGAGAATCTGCAAACCATTATTCAGGAAGGAGATGTTGGTAGGGGCGGTGGGGATCGAACTGTTAATGGCGCTGAAGACGCGCAAGTTATTCATTCTACGAAACTGCAAAAGGGAGAAAAACCTCAAATACGCCCAACTCAGGTACACGCGGGGTACACGGAATAATCCAGCGGAAGTTCTGATTTCTGAACCGGAATTCTGCCGATTCCGAATTGAATAATGTGTCTGTGACTGGTTCGTTCCTCAACACACTCAAACCCCTCCCGCAGTGTTGATTCGGGCGAATCTGGGTACGGTTTGCAACGCAACTTGCAACAGACAAATTCTTTGATTGACAACGTCGTCTAGTACAGCTGGCCGGACGGGCGGCGCAGATTCATTCGAGACCCCTACGCCCTGAATGCCGCCGGACCCTATCGGACAAGAAAGAAATTACACGCAGCAGCCTATCTGTAAGTGACGAAAACCGGCTGCGCGGGCGTCTTAACTCACGTTTATTTGCAAAACTTTGAGATGCCATCTCCAGACCGACCCAATCAATGTTTTCAAGCGCCTTCGATTCCGCATTCGAAAGGCCGGCATTCTTTGCTTCCGCGAGCGGATTCGATCTGAACCGAGCCCGCGAACCCGCATCTACGTAAAGACGCGCCAGGAAAGCTTCGAATTGCTTCGCACTCATCCAGGCACCTCGACCCGTTCCACCCGCCGCGTTCTGCCTCGCGCCAGCGCCTGACGGGCTTGAGAAACTTCGGCGAGCAGCGATTCCATCGAAGGATACGAGCCGTCACGCTCAAGAATGACGGAAAGTGGATTCAACGAAAGTGCCGCGGCCTCCTCTAACAAATCGAAGACCGGATCCGGGACGTCATGGAGGTGATCGTCCAGAACACGCTGTGTACCGTCAGGGGCGGAGATCAGCTTTCCTCCGGCGATGTGGATGGCGCGGATCCGCCCCGCCGGGATTTGCCGCAAAAATTCCTTGGGATCGTAGCCATGATTCAAACCATTGGCGAAGACGTTGTGGAGATCCAAGAGCAGATCGCAATCTGAAGCAGAAAGGATTTTGCTGATCCAGGACGCCTCATCAAGAGCGCTTCCCGGAGGTTCGATGAGAGTCGCAATATTTTCCATGAAGGGCTTGACGCCAACAATCCTGGAGGCGCGCAGCAAATTCTCCGCCGCGCCGTCCACCGTGGCGTCAGAGCGAGGAGGTGCAGCGAGGTGGCCAATCTCTATCCCATCGGCGCGAACAAAGGCGAGATGCTCGGACCAGAACAGCGGGCTGATAGATTCCACCAAGTGAGCCATGCGTTCAATACGCCAAGTCTCGACTGCAGACGCCGAGGCCAAACCTAAGCCAACGCCGTGGAGAGCGATGGGAACCTGCGCGGAAAGGGTCTTCAGCGCACGAACGCGGCGCGGTTCACCGAAGAAATCGTCGGAGAATACCGGCAGCCAATTCTGGCCGCCAACCGATGCCGACGGTGTCGTAAATTGCGTTCATGGTCTCAGCTCCCGCAGCCGCCACACCCGCCACCCCCGCAGCCTCCTCCACCGCATCCGCTGCCGCCACACGAGGTCGTGCCACAACTCGAGAAGAAACCACCGGAATCACTGGAGCCAGTAGAGCCTGAGTTGCGCAGCGCCTTGCGCGGAAAGAATGCGGAGACATGAGGGAAAACGAATTCAGGGACAGCGGCGAGACCGTATGCGGAGGCGAGCCAAACGAGATCGCTGGTTGCGCCGCCGGGACGCAGCGAATCGGCACGAAGACGGATCGAAGCAAATAGACATTTCACGTCTTCAAGGAATTTCTCGCCTCGGGTGGTGCGGAAGGGATTGCTGATGCGCGATGTGACATATGCCGCCAAGATGGCGAGAACGATGAGGAAGAGAATATTCGTGCGACCGCGGCTGATGGCGATAAAGATTTTGAGTAACGCGACACCAAGCAGCAGCCCGACACCAATTTGCTTACGAACCTTGCGCTTCTCGCGAGTATCCGGGCCGGGGAGTAAACCAAGCTGCTCGAGATTGCGCGCGTAGTCGAGACACGGCGTGCAGTTTTCGAGCAATTCGAGCGTGCTGCTAATGGGTACAGGTGATTTGAAGGCTTCGAGGACGCGCTTCTCGATTGGGCGTTCGACGCTGTCGATCGCACGAGCATCCGTCAGCTCGAGACGATTCTCGCCGTCAGAAAACAATGATGAGCTGCCGGAGCTCTTGATGGTGAGGAGGCCGCGGTCGAACAGAGACAGCGCTGCTACACGAACAGCTTCCCCTTCGCCGCCGCGCAGATAGGCGACAAGGTAGGGATCGTCGAGAGAAGGCTTGCCGGACTCCCGGTTTTCGTCTAGGCGCCGAAGAAGGATGATGCAACCAATGACGGCTGCCGAGAAGAAAAAATAGGAAACGAGAAACTCTGGACCGCGAAGATCAAAGGGATTCACGGCGGACCTCACCGGAAAGCGCTTCGGCGCGGCTGTGCATGCGACAAGCCAGATCGAGGAGTGGGGAGAAAAGAAGCGGCGCCTCACCAAGAGAAGAGAGACGAGATTCCTGAGTCGCGCTAAGGCGAGCCAACAGCCTTGTCCAATCCGGCATAGCGAGTTCTGCCCCGACCGTTTCGAGGGCCTGAGAAGAGGAAGCCGAAGGGCGGCCTTCGAGATCTAGCAGGTCAGCTGCGTAAGAACGTAGCGGACCGAGAGCGCCGGCAATAACCAGATTGAGCTGCTCCTCGCGGAGGCTGCGCGCGACGTACGAGGCACGAAGGCGAAGCATGAGGTTGAGCAACTGCTGCCGCAGTTGGCGGACCTGAGTATCGCGAGGAATGGAGAGCGAAGCAAACGGATCGTCACCGAAGAGGATCACGCGACGGCGGAGAATGTCAGCAAACTTCGGGGCGAAGGACCGGGCGGCGTGAGAGATTTCCTCTTTCAAAAGAAACATGGGATGGAGCTGCGTGGCAGCTTGTGCTATCCGGAGCGGCTCACGAAGCCCGTCGGCCTTCGCTTGGTTGAATGAAGCGAGAACGAGAATGAGATTGAGGTCTGAAGTGGCGCGGAGTTTGCCTTCCGCCGCGCTGCCGAAAAGGACGACGGAAATGAGGTCAGAACCAAAAGCATCCTTGGCAGATTGCAAGAACGAATTCAGGATTTCCGCAATGGGAGCGGGCAGCTGGGGCAACGAAAGTGGCGTGGAGGAAGTCATGGAAGACCCCGCGCGTCACGAGCGAACTGCTGTCCTGATGCTAGGATGTCTCTCACAGAAAGTCAACGAAGCGCACCGACGGAATCCAGGTGCGAAGAAATTCCGGTGAAGGCGCTCTTCGAACTGGAAATCACCTCATTTGCGCCCAGACTCTCGAGAATTTCCGTGAACTCATCTAGGAAACAGCGGACGATGATGAGTGCCTTCTTGTTCCGGTCGCGAGCACGCTTAGTTACAATAAGAGCCGTTTCGATGCTATTGGACGTAATCACGACGAGTCTGGCGCGTTCGATGCCGGCGTCCAGGAGGGTGCTTTCCTGTTTGGCATCGTCCACAATGACCGGCTCTCCCTCGCGAACAAGGTCGTCCACGGAAGCAACATCCCTGTCAATCAGGACGTACGGCCGGGACCTTTGCCGAAGGTGGTCCACAATCCGGGTGCCAAGGTGCGTGTGTCCAACAACGATGACGTGATCCTGCATTTCTTTGGCCAGCATGCGGCAACCTTCCAGTGGATTGTAGCGTTGCAAAGCCTGCATAAAGAAAATAGAAATTACAATCCCGAACAACACACATTGGCCCCAGAAGGAGTAAAGATCCCAAAGGGAACCACGGTGCTCACGGAAATAGATCGCGTTCAGGAACGCCTCTTTGAGCGGCACATGCGCCCAGTGGTAGAAGGCGAAGGTGCCCAGGGCGAACCAGAGGACAATGAGGACGAAACCCCAGCGGCTCTGCCGCAAAAATAGAGTTACCCGAATCCACGAGAAGCGCCGCATCGAAACCTGCTGCCGAGATGCTAGGCTCTCAAGGTCAGGCAGTCAACGCAAAGAAATATCACAGAGACAGCATCATTTTCCGTGGGCAAGCCGCTTTCTGCTCGTTCTCGCGAGCCCAAAGCGCCACAGATGAGGCTCTAGTTGACGCCTTTTGTTTCT
>WNEL01000159.1_pt1 | contig 25099 bp, 19 predicted proteins | sample 5399991 | NCBI WGS metagenome assembly WNEL01 (sample SAMN13153325, study PRJNA577476) | soil metagenome | isolation source: 20 cm grassland meadow soil pre-rain plot 2 | place: USA:California | collected 2015-09-08
TCGGTTTTCGCATTTTTTTCTGAAATCCTTAAGATTTCCTGGGGTGGCGCGTAATGAATGGGCGCGCGCAAACAGGTGATATGCTCGTGCCGGAGGCTCGTGAGTGGGGGGTACACTGAACCGATCTCAAGCTCGAAACCGAGTCGTTCCAGCGCCAGCATTTCCGCATCGCAAAACGTCTGCGAAAGCACGGGATATCGGGAGTAAAAATAGCCGAGCCGCATCGAACCGGATGATTACGCGCTCCGTGCAAAAATAGCAATGGTAGGGCGTGCTCGCCGAGCGCGCCGCAGGTGGCCACCCACCCCTACGAAAAGCGAACGTCCTTGCCCGGATCCATCTCGAAGTCCAGGTCCAGTGAATCTTCCGTGTTCGGCTTGATCACTTCCTCCATGAATTTCACAAAAACGGGGTCTTCGCGGAAGATTGCGTACTTGTCCATCGACTCGAAATCGATGGCAATAAAGAACGGCCACGGCAATTCGGGATCGATCCGTTTTCCACATTTAATATTCAAGACCTCGGGAATTTTCAGAAGCTGCATGCGCGTGTTCATCATCATCGCCTCCACGCGAGCAGGGGTGACCTCGGGTTTGAGTTTATAGAGAACGACATGATGAACCATGAGGGTAAAGCTAATAGGCGTTTCCGATAAGACGTGCAAGTCCGAATCCGTTGCCCGAGGGAAGCAAAACAGACGTCTCTTGATTGCCACCCTCCGGCGCATATAGGCGAAGCAGTCCGTCGGCAATGCGATCGTTACTTAAATGTGGACTCGCCGCACCTTTCGAGTGTGAATAGTTTGAAGACGCAGATGATTTTGAAAGAACCAGCCGCAGATACCTCCGCAAATCTGGAATATCCGGCGTGCCCGTTATGTGAGAGCGACCGACGCGAGTTTCCGTTTCGTTTGGGCGAACCTTATAGGGTGGCGCGCTGCATCGAATGCGGACTCCACTATCTTTATCCGCGCTTTATCGAGAGCGCGATGCAGGAAGTTTATCGCGAATCATCGTACTATAAAGGCGGCGCATGCGGATACGCGGACACTAGCTACGCTGCCCAGGAATTCGCGTTGCGAGCAACGTTTAAACGCCTGCTGCGCAATCTCGCCAAACGCGGATTGACTGGTGGCGATCTTTTGGAGATCGGCTGCGGCTATGGTTACCTCCTCGATGAGGCGCGCTCGTTCTTTGGACGTCGTGTTGGGACCGAATTCTCGCCCGAGGGAGCGGAGATCGGGCGCGGGACGGGTGCGGAAGTATTTGTTGGCGGAATCGAGCAAGTTCCATCTGAACCAAAATTTGATTGTGTAATTGGGACGCAACTGATCGAGCACGTTTACGAGCCATTATCATTCGTTAAGCGATTAGCCGGCCACACAAAACCGGATGGCCATATTATTCTCGCTACTCCCGACATCGGAGGGGTATTGAGAAAGGCTATGGGTCGAAGTTGGCCTTCTTTTAAAGTTCCCGAGCACGTTCTCTACTTCGATTACCGGACGTTACGCTCATTGATGCTTCGAGCCGGTCTGAGTGATGTTTGCAGGCTACCTTATCCGCATGCGTTTCCATTGGGCTTGATTGCGGCCAAATTCGGTTTCAAGCTGCCGCCCTGGCTTGGACACTTCAAGCTATGGGTGCCTGCCACTACTGTTGCTGTTTATGGAAGAGTCTCTAACCAATAACAGCGACGCTAGGGAGCAGCCGCTTCTTTCGATTGTCATGCCCGTGTTCCGTGAAGGCGCTTCTTTGTCGGCTTTTGTGGCAGACGTCCGCAGCGCTCTAAAGCAGAGCAACCGGCCATACGAACTTGTCCTTGTAGATGATGGGTCACCGGATGACACGTGGAAGGTAATCACGACCGAGGCAAAGGGCTGTCAGGCGTTGCGCGGCTTGCGCCTGAGCCGCAATTTCGGCAAGGAAGCGGCGTTATGTGCGGGGCTGGAGTATGCTCAAGGCGATGTGGTGATCGTGATAGATGCCGATGGACAGCATCCTCCCTCGCTCATTCCCGAAATGGTGCGCATGTGGCAGGCCTCTGGGGCTGACATCGTGGAAGCGGTTAAGCGCAGGCGGGGACGCGAATCGTTATCCAGCAAGCTTGGTGCCAAATTGTTCTATTTTATCCTGAACAAATTATCCGGGTTCCATTTTAAAGGCGCGTCGGATTTCAAGCTGATGAATCGCAAGGCCGTCGATGCATGGTTAAAAATGCATGAGCGTAATGTGTTTTTCCGTGGGATGACCGTCTGGATGGGTTTTACTACTGTGCAGATTCCTTTTGAAGTAGTGCCACGCTGGGCAGGCAAGTCGGCCTGGTCTGTGTTCAAACGTCTGAAACTAGCCCTTACTGGTATAACCGCCTTCTCATCCTTTCCATTGCACTTGGTCACATTTGCAGGGGTGATTTTCCTTGGCTTGTCGGTTCTTCTGGGCATAGAGACCTTATATCTGAAGCTAACAGGCCGTGCGGTCAGTGGCTTTGCTACAGTGATTCTCCTGGAACTAATCATCGGAAGTCTGCTGATGATCAGCCTCGGTATCATCGGCGAATACCTGGCGCGGATTTACGAAGAGGTAAAAGGCCGACCGCGCTACATAGTAACCGAATCTATCGGGGCCTCAGTGCTAGTTAGGTAAGCTGGACTATAGATCGATCGTGCTTACGCGATTCCCGGCCATGTTCAGCACGTACAGCTTCTGGTCTCTCAAACCCAGTGCCGATGGTCCTTCGAGCCTGTCAGGTGGCTTTGGCCGCAAACTGCCAATCCTTGTTCCGTTCAGATCAAACACGAGCACAGCATCCATGTGTACGCTTGATGCGTAGAGTCGGCCTCTGTATGCGTCGATCGCCAAGTCTTCAAAGCCTGCCGGCTCCTCCCATTCAGGGACTGGCCATTCGCTGAGAAATTTTCCATTCGAATCAAATACCTGTATCCGCTTGTTACGCGGATCGGCGACATACACTTTGGTGGTTACGAGATCCACTGCGACCGAAGTTGGATCGTCAAACTTGCCGTCGCCATTTCCTTTGCTGCCCCAAACCGACAGCACGCGTCCGTCGGAGCTGAATTTAGCGATGCGACTGCGGCCCTGATCGACGACATAAACTGCCTCATCCGGGCCAATCGCTATACGGCGCGGTCCATAGAATCCCGGCTCCGGGCCTTTCCACTCGGCGATGAATGTCCCGTCGGGGCCCAGCTTTTCGACGCGGTGATTCACAGCATCCGCTACATACATGTTACCGGTGCGATCAACGGCGATGCCGTTGGGGGCTGCCAATTGCCCGTAGCCGCTCCCTGTGGACCCGAAGGTGCTGAGAAACGTACCTGTTGGTGAAAGCTCCTCGATTCGGCCGTTGTTCGTGTCAGCGACCAGAACATTTCCATCAGCATCAACAGCAATTCCTGTGGGGGAATTAAACGCGTTTTTTCCGAACCCTTTTCCACCGTGAAAGATGTCAGTTGCGTCGCCGCGCAGGGTACTTAGTTCAGGAGTCGCAGGGAATGCGGTCACGCGTTGCTGAAACTGTGGAATGTTCTCGGCAGGGATGTTTAGTACGTAGAACGTCCTGACTCTTCCGCCAAAAGAGAACGAAATAGAATCCTCTGTTCCGAGATCTCGGAGCGATTGGAACATTCTGATGATCCTTTCTGCCTGTGGCTTCCTTTCCCATATCAGCTTCAGATCTTTGTTGCCGGGAACATAAGTTGAAATGGCCTTTTTATTCGCGTTCCATACATCCTGCTCGGTCATGACAGAGGAGAAGGGCAATTCCGCGCAAAAGGACAGGATTTTGTCATCATCGTAATCATGCAAAAACAGGTGAATGATTGAATAAGCATCATTCTGGCAGATGAATGTGTCGTAAGGAGGATCGAGGATGCCTTTAATCCGATTAAACTCGTCGCGTTCTAAATGAGGACTCCCCAGGTGTTCCTGGCCGGCTACGACGTGTCTTAAGAACCGTGACACAGCGACCTGATGTTGCGCATACTGGCCAATCGAAAACGGGCTTGTGGTCTTGCTGTAGATGTACCGAACGGATGGGACCAGCCCGTCCAGCAATATGAGTGCTGCTAGGGCGCAGGCAACGACTTGCACGCCCGGCCACGGCCGAAGCTTCAGCAACGCGGCAAACGTGAAGCTCATTAGGATGATCCAGAACGGGATTGCAAGCAACAGCCGCTGCTCAACGGCAGGTCCCCCCGTAACAAATACTCCTACGACTGGAAGCGTTGCTAGCAGCACGACCTCATAACGCTTCTCCCAAACTGCGAGCACAACTCCTGGGACTAAGAACCAGTAATATGCCAACGGAATAGGCAAAAAATCCGGAAACAAAAGCCGAGGCCAATACTGGGCAGCAAAAAAACAGTTCCAGAGCCCTGTCACATAATATCGCATCCCGTTAGGGGCCGTGGTTCCCCGCACCGCGTCCCAGAAACGGTGAAGGTACGCGCCTTCATAATATGTATAGTGTTCGCGATTGAAAATGATATAACAAATGATCGGCGTGGCAGCCACGAGAAAACCAAAAGCAACAGTTAGTACAGAAATCCACGGCCCACTCTTCTTTAAGCTTCTCCAATGAAGGCCGGCGTAAACGATCGCCCAAATTACCAGCGCCAGGATGTATTGCTTGCCGGGTATCGAGCTGGCAAGGCAAAGCCCTGCCGCGATCCCGCCCAGCGAGCGGCAAAATGGCGAGCCATTCTTAAATCCTACGTGCAGAAAGTAGAGAGACACAACGGCTAAAGCCACCGTCATCGGATAACGGTATCCAACGAAAGTGTAAATGAAGGCAAAGGGAAGAAAATTAAGAACGAGCGCCGTAATAGATGTCACCACGTAAGACCTGAAAAACAAGTCAACTAGCAAGAGCGCGAACACAAAGGCCGTCAGCCAAATAACAAAGAGCGCTGCTTCATACGACAGGATATTAAAGCCGAACAGCTTAAGAAAACCCCACAGATAGTAATGAAACAGGGTCTCTCGCGAAATAACGCCATGAAACCAGGCGGCCTGATATGGATGGCCGATAACGTTGCTTTTTAGATACCCGAGGTCATTGCCGGACTCGTCAAAAAGTGCGTCTCCGTTCCACGGCGCGGTCCGGAAATTCCAGAGGTGCGAGACTACAAAGAACAGAATCCAGAAGAGAAAGAATGCTGTTTTCGGCTTTATTAGGGACTTGAAACCGGTCGCCATGCCACGAGGGTCTGGCAGGAAGGCGCAAAGCAAGAAGAACATGCTAAGCAGCCAGCCAATCGGCTGCCATGCGTCGCCCCAAGCCAAATTCCGGTAGTGCGCCGCCGCAGCCCAGGCGCAAATTACCAGACTAATAAGTGAGAAGCAGAGTAACAGAACGCGGGGTGTAAGAAGTCGCGATTTTCTCTGAGATAGGTCCATAAGGGCTGGGCATCGGTTCTGCAGAATCAAACGCTAAGACGGCGTTGGGTTAATACGATGCGACGGGCTGTTATCCATTTACAGATTGATCGCGCTTACACGGTTCCCATGCATATTTAGGACGTAGAGCTTCCTGCCTGCCAAAGCCAAGGCTGATGGTCCTTCGAGTCGATCCGGCGGGTTCGGCGTTAAAGTGCCAATTCTGGCGCCATCCAGGTCAAAAATAAGCACTGCGTTCATGTTCGCGCTCGACGCGTATAATCGACCCATCTTTGAATCTATAGCCAAATCTTCGAAGCCAGCTGGCTGTCCCCATTCGGGGACTGACCATTTAGTTAGAAATTTCCCCTTTGCGTCAAATACCTGGATCCGTTTGTTCCGTGGATCGGCGACATAAACCTTGTTGGTCGTCGGATCAATCGCGACTGAAGTGTGGTCGTCAAACTGGCCATCGCCACTCCCTTTGGTGCCCCAAACAGCTAGAACCTGTCCGTCGGGGCTGAACTTAACTATCCGCGTCCGGCCTTGGTCAACAACATATACCGAGTTATCAGGACCAATGGCGATGCGACGGGGACCGTAAAATCCGGGGTCGGGACCTTTCCACTCAGCGATGAACGTCCCGTCCGCCGCTAGTTTCTGGACGCGGTGGTTGCCAGCTTCTGCGACGTAGATGTTGCCGCTCTGGTCGACGGCGATCCCGTTCGGCTCAGCTAATTGCCCGTAGCCGCTTCCCTTACTTGCTATAACACTAAGAAAACTGCCAGTCGGCGAGAATTTCTCGATGCGCCCGTTACCAGTGTCGGCGACCAGAATATTTCCGTTACTATCAAGAGCAATTCCAGCCGGCGAATCAAATTGTCCCCTGCCGGTTCCCTTGCCGCCTTCAAACATGTTGGTCAAACCTTCAGGCATGGCAGTAAGCTTAGGGGGCGGTGTATCGGGAACCTTGTAAATCACCAAGCCGTTGTATCTGCTGTCCGCAAACACCTTTGGAAAATCAGCGGCGTAAAGTTGCTCATTTGGTCGCTTGATGAACTCACCGTGCCGAACCGCATTGTCGAAAGCCACGTAGCTGATGCCATTCTCTTTCAAAAGATGGAACACTTTCCATGGGTCCTTGCTCTCAAACAGTTCTGTGTAAAGCCTATCGTGCTTGCTCGCGTTGTAACCGGCTGACCATCCGTAGTAGGGCCAGCCATACAAGACCCGCCGTCCAGCCATCAAGATAGGATGATTAACGAAGCGATCTGTCAGAAAGATATCTCGCGGCTTCGTGTTTTTCTTGAGCCAGTCGATGAGGGCATCATTCCGAAAGGGAACTTCACTCCAACCCGTGTTGTGGATCGGGAAAAATTCGATCAATCCACCTGGAATGACTGCGATAACAAGAGCGATCGCGAAGAGCTTCGCAGGCAGTGTAATTCCCCCGATCGAGAAACGCCATAGTCGCCACAAACCATAGACGACAAAGAGATTAACAACGATTACCCAGATGTGGAAAAACTTTTGATTCGCAAAGACCTCGATGGTGAACTGGAACGAAAAAGCGACCAGAAGGAGGCTCGACACTGCCAGAAAGATCCGCCTTTGCAGGCCAGTGGCGAAAACCAGTGCTAATGCTATCAACAGCCACTTAAAACCGAAGGTAAAGCCAAGGTACTTGGCAACGTTCAAGGCTGTTGGATGATCAATCGTGTAGCCCCAGTGAAGGAGCTTCGGCATCTGCGCTCTACCGCTTCCGGTGCTCAGATAAAGCGTCTGTGGCAAAGCAATCACACCTGTCGTGATGGCGAGACTCAACATTTGCATTCGCAGCGGACACAGGATCAACAACAACGCCAGCACCGGGAAGGCAGCGATGAATATAGCGCTGTTCCACATTGGCAAAAGCCCCAGGAGGACGCCTGAGAAAATGAAGCCCGGCACCGTAGCACCAAAAGGTACTGTGGTAGGGGCAATGAGCTGCTTCATTTCTAGCTCTCGAGCGATCGGCGTCTCGTGTTCTGATGCGAGAAGACTCTCAGTCTGGATGTGGTTGCCGTAGAGCGCGTGCTGATGGTCTTGAGGTGACTCACCTGGCTCAGGCGTTGCCGTATCTGTCGAAAAGGACTGTTTGGTTTGCCTTGGAGAGACCCCGCGATAGCGAATCACGAGAAAAATCAAAACCAGCAACAATATGCCAATCGCGCTCGCGAAGTGCCTCTGATTAAGGAAGGTCACCTGCGACCAGGTGCCCCACGCTTCGCCACGATACGGAAAGATGGTAGGGAGGAACTCGCGCAAGTGCAGGATGGAGTCGATTGCACCGCGCACCGAAGTTTGTTTGTGAAGGAACGGGATATAAGAGAGCGACCCGAAAAAGAAGAAGAGCGCAGAACCCACGCGTCCAACTGTGCGAGAATCAAACAATACCTCGCCGAGCGCCATCACAAGCATGAGCATCGCCACCAGCGTGATGATGCTTAGCAGATTTAGGCTCCATGCCGGATCGAGGCCCAGGAACTCCAAATTCCCAGCCTGGAAGTAGAAAAGGAAGTGGTAGCGGATTCGATCGCCCGAGAAGTGCGGGTACTCCGTGGGAAAGTTGTGACCGACGGCAAAGCTCTGCATGATAGCAGTGTTGGGCCCGAAGTCGCTGTACTCGGGATTGGAAATGTGTAGCTTTCCGGCAGTGGAGCTAAATGAGGCGAACATCATCCACGACACAAGGACGACGTATCCAGCAATGAGCGCCCAGTCGGCTATGCTTGAACCTTTAGATCGTCGGAGGTATAAGTCCGGTGAAAAGCCAAAATCAGTCTTCGTCTGAACGCGCCTTGCAAGTTTGTGTTTCCACACGGACCGGCACACCACGGCGATTGTTGCCAGAAAGAACAAGAGATTGCCCCATAAGAGCGGTTGTTGCGCGCGAGTGAAAAGCAAGCCAGCCAGGTAAGTAAACCATGAGCTAACTAGCAGCCCCACGAGCACGGCTGCCGCCAAGCGGTGGGCAACCGATATGAATCGGTAAAAACGTCTGCAGAGAAAATCGCCAAGATAAATCGCGAGAGCCAGGTAAATGAGAGCTAACATGGCAGAGAGTTGATTGCTGAGAGTGGATAGCTAATAGCAGAGAGGATCCCCAAGAAGAATCACGAGCGTCAGATAAATCAGAGCCAGCATGTGCGAACCCTCGTTGCTTCACCCGCGAGCACAGGCGCGAACTCTAAGCACGCACTGCTTTCTGTCAAACGCACTAGTGTCGCGGCGTTGGACGACGCGGCGGCGTGGGGCGAGGTCGCGGTGTCGGATTAGCTCTTGACGTCTCTCGCGGAAGGGCAAAGGCATACACTTTATTGTCTCCGGCGACATAGATGCGTCCTCTAGCTACGATGCCTGTAGTGCTATAGTAATGTGTCCCAGCCATCAGTTCGTTCGGGCCACCGCCATCATAAATAACCGCACCAGTGTCGCCATCATAACCGTGTAACCGCTGATCGCCTCCAGTGAGATGATCTTCGGTTCCGACCACCCACACAATCATGTTATTGGTTCCATCAGTGGAGGTGACAAAAGGCGAGGCGCAACCGCCACTGGCCCGGGTCACACTCCAACCGCCGGGGATGTCGATGTCAGGCGGATTGGCCGAAGTAATGCGGAACGCCGAGAGGACGGTGTTGCCGTCGTTGTTGGCGCGGAACGCGACATAGGTGCCATGTTCGGTCCGATAGGTGACAGCTGCTTGGAGAATAGTGCTGCTGGCAACCTGAGATACAGCTATGGGCGCACTGATCCCACCAAGGTCGTCTCGATTAAGCAAATACGCGTTGCGGTTCTTAGTCAGTGCAACCACAAGGTGCGAAGGGGTTGCATCTGGCACGTCCACCAGCAACGGACCTGAGCTGCCCAGATCCCCGTCGATTTGATCGAGGGACTGCCAATTGCTAGGCACCCAATAATCACTGGGTGAGCCGCTAAAGATGGGGCCGGGTTGGAAGCGAATCACCGCTTCGCCGCCGCTCCAGTTGCCGCCAGTGTTAACCGTGTTACCAGTGGTAACGAACGGATTGATCCCATCACTGGCCACGCCGCCGACGCCCCATATAGCGCCGCCCCATGCACCGCCGCCGCCGGCAGCCCATGCTGTTACGCTGGCTGGATTATCGATCGGCACTCCCACCAGCCAGCCATGCCAGAGACTGCAATCCCTCATACTCCCATATCCAACATAAAGAATGTTACCCACGATACCGAGCGCCGGTCGTTGCTGTTGGATCGCTGCAGTGAAGTTGATCCCGTTGTATGTAGCTGACGTCTCCACGTCCACGGGCCAGCCGGGATCGATGTCGCCGGTGTCCACGTCAAGCGAGAAGATGAGGTGTTTCTTGGTCGTGCCACTGTCGGGTGTAATCATTGCGTCTAAAAAGAGCGCGCGTGAAGCCAGATCGACAATGGGCGTGCCAGTGATGCCCATGGGATCAAACTTGGTGCAGATGAGATCGTCTGCCGATACCGCCGGGCCAACGTTGCGCTCCCAGATAACGCTGCCATCGAGGGCATCGAGCGCGTACACGTTATTCGATTCGGTTACTGCAATAATTGTTGGCTTGTTGCCTGGGCCGTCGTCGATGTAAAGAGGCTGTGCATAGACGTTGCCGACGATCGTGCCGTCAAAATTGAGGTCCCGTGTCAGACTAGCGGCAGCGCTCGGCGTGAATGCGGAATCAACGTAAAGACCGTCCCGCGAATCGTGGTTGTGAAACTGGGTCACATTGACCTGCGCCGCGCCTGCAACGCTTCGCGTAGCGAATGCGGGCATGGCGTTTGCCGGAAAAATTGCACTGAGAATGACAATGCATGATCCGGCAATGACAGGCGATGAAATGAAGATTTGAGATTTCATAGACAGCAGTCTGAGAGTGGAGGCGCCCTTTCTACCACAATGCGCTGCTTCCTTGTCAAGCCGTACAGCAACGGCTGTGCCGCGTTGAAATGGGAGGTTGTAGGGCAACCGCTTCGGTTGTCCTTTGAATTTGCGAACCACGGGTGCCTCTGCGCGATCATGTCGGGCATCAGCAAGCGGGGCGCTTGCCCTACAAAGTTTGTTCTGAATCGCTAGTGCGGTGTCGAATCCAGGAGGCGGATTGAGAGTTAGACTTCGTTTTTTTAACCACGGATTACGCCGATAAAACGGATGAAGAGATTGCCCACCAAACACACTGATCACACGGATAGCTCGGAACAGTTCAGGTCGGTCCCCCGAACATAGACACAACTTGCAGTCTATACTTCGACGTATTCAGCGACGGACGTGGGCAAAGGAATTTCCACTCCATCTTCTTTCATGCCCTCGAGATGGATTTCGATTACCTGCTTGATGAGTCGTTCCGTTTCTTGAATAGATTCGCCGACGGCGACACATCCCGGAAGATCAGGGACAAACGCTTCATACCCTGTATCACTCTTCTCGATAATGACGGCGTAACGCAGATGTCTCATTTTCAACCTGCTTGTTTGCGGATACTGTTCAGGGTTCCTTTGGGAATGGCCAGTCCTGTATTTCCAGCAACGGTGACTCGCATCCATGGCTTCGTCGGATGGACAAATTGACGATGACTGCCCCTCTGCCGAGCAAGAATCCATCCTTCTTTCTCAAGACGCTGCAGGACCTCCCGGACTCACGAGCCGATAATGTCATTTCTACCGGGAGCGTCAACGCAGTCGTGTCGATACGGGAGGCCGATTGAGAGTTGGATTTCGTTTTCTCAACCACTGATGACACGAACGGCACGGACGACTAAGGGGCATGTTGATTGCTGAGAGTCGATCCGCCTTCATCGCTTGGGCTTCGTGATTCCGTGCGATCCGCTTCATCCGCGTGATCCGCGGTTGATCCTCTTTGTGTCAATTAGTGTCTATTCGCGGTTTACGGCTGGATCTGGTCGGTCCAGAGAAATTGCCATGTAGCTATAGCGTTGATTGCCACTGAGATAGTGAAGAGCGAGATTTCAGGCACGGATATCTTCGCTGGCCCATTGCCCGTCAGGAGAAGGAAGATCCAGGGAACCAGGATCATGGCGTAGCGGTAGGAGAATTGCCAGCTCCCCGGATTTCCGTGTAACCAAAGCACAAGCGTTAAAATGCTGATAGCTATCCAGGCTACCACCTTGTATCGTCCGCCTTGGCGAAACAGAAGGCATAGGAAGGGGCTGGCAAGAAAGATCGAGCAGCCAAAGCCGTCTGGGCGGATATAGGGGAAGTAACCAAAACTCTCATATCCTTGGAATAACATCGTGTAAATATTCCAGGGGATAGCATGGATCGAAAACAACCCATGCTGATACCAGGGCTCCTGCGCCACTTCCGGGATGTGGATGTAACCAAAGTCGAAGATTGAACGAAAACGTACGAAGTTATAGGCGGCCGTCGCGAGCGCGAGTATTGCAGGCAGGCTTAGGAAACGGATGAGCACTGGGCTGTTTTTCCGAACTCCTTGCTCTAGGTTCTTCCAGGTAAAAACTGTTCCGTTTGGCTGGCGCCAGAACAAATAAAGGTAGAGGGGCAATGTGATGAGTAGCTCGGTTCGATTTCCAAAAGCCATGGTGAAAAACGCTCCTGCAACAAGTGGCAACGAGCGGACCAGAGTAAAATAGAGCGCAGCGGTTTGCCCGAGCAAACCTAAACCAAGAGCGATTTGCCAGGCGCCGCCGAATCCGAGGTTGCACCAGGTCCAAGTTCCGAAAATTGGGAACAAGGCCAACATGATCCTGCGACTTAACGATTTGGCATTGAGGCTGGAGTAATCGGCTCCAAATGGCTTTGCTAGTTGAAAAAAGAAATAAACGCATAATCCCGCAATCAGAGACGCTAAGATATGTCCGGGAAAGCTATGGAGCACATTCGCGTTTCGCAGGAGCGCTACTGGAAGCATGCTAATCACTGCTCCCAGCGGAAAAGCTGAGTAATATCTCTCTCCCTGCGGGATCATTTCATTCAGCCAGTCAGGCGGTTTTTCCCGAAGACCCAGCTGACCATGGAGCAGGGCTGAGGCGATCTGACTCGTGTAATCCAGATCGTGCAGGGTTGCCTTGGTCGAGAAATAGAAGACAATTGCCGCGAACAGCGAGACTGCTATGGCCACCGGAAACTCTCGAATCTTGTTAGTTTTCAATGCCATAGTAATGACGAAGCACGAGCGATCCGCCTGCGCCGGGCTTCGGCGTGACAGGCGAACGACGAAGGAATGTCAAAGATTTGTGATTGCGGCTGCCGGACTCTGTCAGCAGTGCCGCGACCGGGGGCTGCCCGGGTTATCTCACTTCCATCTTTCATAAGAATGCCGGCCTAACAGCTTTTCCCAGGCGGCTCTTGTCTCGGCGGGCACATTTAGATCGGCGTCGACGAGCCAGGAGACTGTTGCAAGCGAGTTTATAACAACTGAGAAAGCGACTAGTCCAATTATTATATGACGCGACCATAGCAACTCTGAGCCGCATGAACCTAGAAAGATAACAAGACAGAAAATCAGGAAAGGATAAAAATCAGTAGCGTAACGTTGAGCTAGCACGAAATATGAGAGGATGCAGAGAGATTGAAGGACGAGGGCTGCGGCAATACCCCACCCAAGGAGGCCCACTTTTCGTCGAACAAAACACAGGAATCCCATGATCGCGCCAAAAACAAGCCAACTGGAAGACCACAGCAGAGAGAGGTATACCTCGCTGTCCGGATTGGAAAAGAGCGAAGGATGGTTATATAAATGGCGGTCTACCGCGACGAAAGGAGGTCGACGTTCAAGGCCAGGAAGATGCAGGCTGAAGTAATCAGCAAAACTATAGAGAATGCGACGCGAGCTGAATGTACCGTATTTATGCGCAAATTCGCTGTGAACCGGGTTGACGTAATAGTCATAGTTTACTCCGGTGAACGTGCCGAATCTTGCGTAGCTTAGCCAAGCATAAAACGCGAGGGCAGCGCCCAGCGGCAGAAAGAGAGCCAGCAGATTAATTAATCGCTTTTCGCGTTTTACCTGTAGGGCAAGGAGCGGTGCGACCAGGATGAAAGGTATGCCGAAGGTGACTCGGGAAAGTAAAGCTGCGGCAGCGCAGAGCGAGAATCCCAACAGTAAGCGTGTCAAAGCAGCCCCATCAGCTTGTCGCGAGCGAAAGATGAAGTAGAGCGCGGCCAGCGACCAAGCCAGGCCCCAGATGATTGCTTCGTCGTAAATGGAAAGATTTCCAAGCAGTAAGAGTAGGGGTGAGCCGAGCGCAAACCCGACGATGCATGCATTTCCTAGCCAGCTACGGCCTCGTGAGGAAAGTGGAGAGGAGCGCAAGGCTGTGCCTACAACGCCCGCGACGGCAAACAGCGCAACAACGCTCGCGCAAAATCCTGAAATTCGCGACCATTTTCCATGCCCCGCCGGATAAGCGAAATTTAACGGAATCCGAAGCAACGCCGGGAACGGCCCAAAGTACATGCGTACGTGATCGTTTACGATCATTGCTTCGTGACTGATTGCCTCTGCATCGACGTCCACATCGCCTCGCAGAAAATGTTCCGCCTGGGAATCATAGGCACCGCCGAGCACCTCCTTAACAAAAACCTGTCGTCCGCCGGTTGTGGTGAGGACCCAAAGAAGGACGCTCAGCAGGAGGACGAGCGGCAAAAATCGGGGGGTGTGATCAGAAGCTTGCTTCGTTAAACCGGCTACCGCTGCAGGAGTTCTTACCACTGCGTATCCCTCCTTTGGCGGCTCAAAGGGATATGGATCGTTATCCGCTCCGAGAGGTTTCATTCGGAATCTCAGAATGCCCATTCACCACCGGCAAATAGCACGGCAAACAACGCGAAAAGCAATAGCGACCAGACCGTGAGGACGCCGGCGCAAAAGCGGTTTCTGCCAAGCAAGCCTTATCCCATAACACTGCGTAGCTCGTCGCGCCGAAATAGAACAGGAGTAGCTTCATAGCCATTACCCAACCGACGACGATCCAATCCTCTCTTGGCAGGAAAGAAACGATCTGTCTGAAGCTCCTCATCGCTTCCCATCATATAACCTAAGGCAACAACCGACTGCGCCAGCCAGGAGCAGCGGAGCGTTCAACAACCAGGTGCGGGAGAGCAAATCTGGGAAATCGATCGAATAGCGTTCGCATAGGAGCGCCGCCGCGGGCATCTCCGGGAGTAACGTCTGACCGCCCTATCTTTTAAAATCCAAGGCGCCTTTTTTGACCGCGTAAGCGTAGCCCACCATCAGAATCGTGATGAAGCTGAGCATGCTCCAGAAAATGATGCTGCTCTGCCTGATTGCGTCGCGGTACACGACTGCCCACGGGTACATGAACACGATCTCGATGTCGAATAGGATAAAAAGCATTGCCACAACATAAAACTTCACGCTGAAGCGCGGCTGGCGTTCACCCTGGGGGATCATGCCGCATTCATACGGGATATCCTTGGCGGGCGTACGTTTTCCGCTTTTGCCTACCAGCACACTGACAATCAACGCGGAAGCGGCGAAGAGGATAGCTACGAGGATTTGCAGGAGAACCGGCAAATATTCGCCTGGCATCCGGAATTTCCTAGATTCAGGAGCGTTCCGTTATTTTACGCCAGCAAGATGGCCATTCTGCTGGGCAATTGCGTTGGCCAAAGCCGAAGGCAACCCCTTGTATTTCTTGCCGTTCTTCTTGACCGCTCCGCGCGCCACGAGATTTTGCAATTTCTCATAGGCTCGCAAGCGCAGCATTTCCTCGCCACCGCTGGCAGCGTTCCGGGCCCGAAGATTCTCGTGCACGATGTCGAACAACTGCTTAAATTCGAACGACGAACGCCGTGAGAGGACAGCTACCAGCTCCTCAGTTACCAGATCAGGAACGCGACGGGAGAATGCATTTTTCTTTAGAATAGCCATAAGGCGAGAAAGATAGCAGGTTTTTGCCAAACTGCAGCACTTTTCTTTGTTCTCCCGTGGCTAAAACTTAAAAGAGTTCCGAAATGGCGCAGCTCTCCAGCCGAGCAATTCTTTCCCACCTACGGCGTGGCGGAGGGGCTGCTCATCGGCGGCTGCGGCGTGGCTGTCGAAGAAGGCGCCCAACCACCCAAGCCTGTGACGGCTTGTTGTCGTGCCGCCGTGCCGACGCTGCTCAGGATGGCGAGGCCTATAGCCGCTTGGTCCAACGTGATTGGTCCGAGCGACTCCGCCACATAGCCATCACGGTAATATCTTTGCGAGGAGACAATCGGACTCAGGTGCTTTGTAATCACCTCGGGCGATGGCATCTTGCCCAGATCAACGGAGCGAGTTATTGCCGGCATGAAAGCCGCCGCCATTAGCAACATTGGTCGAAGCGAAGCATCAAGCCGCGAGTACAACAGCGCTGTATCGACGTATGAAAAAAAATTCGTCGGCGCTGGTAGCAGTCGCTCAGCTGCTTTGTAAGTTTGCGAATCGAGGAGCTCCGACGAGCTACCACCACTGCGCTTCACCGCCTCTTCGACTGATACGGGATTGAAACCGGCGATAAGAATCCGATCAGATAATGCGATGGTTGGAGTAATTGCGACGAGTGTTGCTGCCGACTGCTTCGAAAAATAGCGGACACCGTCCTTCTCTGTTTGGGTCCAAATTGCCCCTTCATCGGCGCGTGTAAACGCCTCGATGATCTTATTCGCCTTGGCCATGTCCAGCACCGGCAGAGTCAGAAGTAAAGATGGCCAATGCGCACTGGATGGCCAATCTGCTAGCGCTCCCAGCTCGAGGCCGAATGCAGCTTTCCAATCATCGGCTGCAATCCCGCTAATGGCGAAACCCTGGAAAGCTTTCTGCACCGCGCCACCCAGCGTAGCGGCCTGGTTTAGTGTTTCCATCTTTTCTCCGAGATTGAGCAGCAGCGCCAGATAAAAAAACGTCTCCTTTGTTCCAAGCGTTAGCGAGGAGCGGCTGAGTGTGGCCTTATTCTCGAGCTTTGACATTCCAAGAAAAAGCACATCACGTACTTTTCCGTTCTCGAATCGCGTCGAACCCGCAATGCACCGCATTTTTTCAAGCATCGTGGTTTCGCCGGGAGTCGGGCTTGATTGCACAGCAGCACGCAACGCAGCAAGCCGCTCAGAAAATGCCTTGGGCTGGAGATAGAAAGACACTGCGTAATTCGATGGCCGATGCGAGATGGCCGTACGATATGCTTCGTCATTTTCGAGAGTTTCCCCTGAACTTTTCGCGCGACGGTCGACGCGATCGAGTAATGCCTTTAATTCTGCCACGTTTGTTGCCGCGAAAAACCATGGGCGATCATACGTTGTTGCCAGAGTAAATGGAGTCGCCTTGGCCACGTCGATTTCATGGCCTTGATATTGAAGTTTCTCCCCCTTCGTTCCCGGACGCTGATCCAAAAGCATAGCGCGCCATTTGCCGATGACCCGCTCGGCCGCCTCTTGGGTCCCTCGAAAACGAAGGCCGCCCACAACGCTTGGAGCGCTATCGCTTATCGACGTCAAGGCGAAGAAGACGTTCTTTGGGTCGAGCTGTTCCATCTCCTGCAACGTCTGAGAGACCGGGTTTTGTTTTTGCACGTTGCCGAGTGGCTTGCGCAAAAAATCCTGCACAGCTGGTTCGCGGTACAGCTGATAAATATCCGATTGATACCACTCGTTCTGCGTCCGGTTAAAGTCGGGCATGTGCGCCAAGAAAATTGTGTCACGGGGCAGAAGCCCGGCAACAGGAGCGCTCGAAATTCGTTGGGAAAAATTCCAGTAGTACCAACCAGCGTATGCGGCAACGGTGACCGCGATGATCAACAACAGAATTCGCCTCATAATTACGACCGTCTCAAAGCGGCCGATGCTGGATACTCGATGCTTGATACTGGATCAAACGCAAACTGCTTGGGGATCCAGGGCGAGAATCCGGTATCGCTCTAGTTACGCCCTTGGATGAAATTGGCGATGCACAGCTTTCAATCGCTGTTGGTCGACGTGCGTATATACTTGCGTAGTTGAAATGTCAGCATGGCCGAGCATTTCCTGGATGATGCGCAGATCTGCGCCGTTCCCCAGGAGATGCGTCGCGAAGCTGTGTCGCAGAAGATGCGGATAAACGTTCTGTTCGAGTCCGGCGCGGCGCGCATGTTCCTTCACGATCTGCCAGATACGCGCTGTGGTTAGTTTGGTGCCGCGCTCCGAAAGAAAAATCTCGCTGCTGCTACGGCGCTTTACGAGTTTCGGCCGCTCGGTGGACAAGTACGCCGCCAGCGCTCCGCACGCCTTGCGACCTACGGGCACAACGCGGGTCTTGTTGCCCTTACCAGTCACGCGCACGACTCGCTCTTCGAAGTTGAAATTCTCAAGACGCGCGTTTGCAAGCTCAGAAATACGCAGACCGCTGGCGTAAAGTAGCTCAATCATCGCTCGATCGCGCAATCCGTGAACAGCATTCGTGTCGATCCTTTCCAGGAACTGCTCGATTTGCAATTCGTTCAGCGTTTCCGGGAGATACCGCTCGATTCGCGGGAGTGTCAGCGCTTCAGCCGGATCGCGCTGAAGCTTGCCTTGAGCGACCAGGAACCGGAAAAAAATCTTCAACGCGACTACGATGAGTTTGATCGAGGAAGCGGAGAGGCCAGCGCGCTTGCGATCTGCAAGATATTCGCTGATAGCCGGCAAGGTCACCGAGCGCGGATCTTCGATTTTTTTCCTGGCGGCACACCACCGCGTGAATTCGCTCAATGACCTTTGGGTGGAGAGCTGATAATTTTCAGAAAGGCCACGCTCGATGGCGAGGAAACGGATAAACGACTCGATCGCGTCTTCCATTTTCCACACTGTAGATGCAGGCGCGTCGTCTGCAAAACCGATGATTTGCGGTCGGAACTCTGAAGGCGTTCGCGATCAGGCGGCTACGTCTAACAGGAAGCGCACTCGCGATATTATTGACAAGGCAACGTTAAGTGTTCGATGTTTGGTTACCGATGAGCTTGGATCTCAATACCATCCTGAGAGATTGGCCGCACGAGAACGGCAATATCAAAGTCCGTAAGATCGCCGGGCTCGATGGGCGCGAGAAATTGCAGCTGCGGGTGGACCTGGGCGTATTACAAATGGAAGTGGCTGGCCGGCCGGACGGCCGCCGGCCGCATAATTGTGAGTCGCTTTTGGAATACCATCAAAAGCGGGCGACCCGCACGGCGGCGAAAGGCGAAACCTACGAGCTTACGCCTGAACAATGCGCAGAGCTTCAACAGGAAGGCATCCAATATTATCATCGTTATCTAAGCCTGTTTCAGATCAATGATTTCGAAGGCGTAGTCCGCGATACGCAGCGCAATCTGGATCTTTTCACGTTTGTTTCCGAGCACACGGATCGCGAGGAATTTTCCTGGAGCCTCCAACAGTTCCGGCCTTACGTGCTCATGATGAACACGCGCGCCAAGGCGTCTATTTTGCTTGGGCAGGGCAAATTTGCCGAAGCCATAGGCGAAATTGAGCACGGCCGTGATGCGATCACGGAATTCTTGCAACAGTCAAACTTTCCGGAACTGGTATCGAAGAGCTCCGAGATCGCATTTCTCGAGGAATGGCTTGAGGAAGTGAAAGCAAAGCGCCCGCTTTCCAAACTGGAGATCATGCAGCGCGAGATGCAAACTGCGATTGCAAAGGAGCTTTACGAACGCGCCGCGGAGTTGCGCGACGCAATCAAGCTGTTGCAAGCGAGGAAGCATTAGGACGTAGGAACTGCCGCCCGATCATGGGCGAGTCGTCTTATCTGCGTCTATCGGCGATCAGATTGTAAAATCCCTTGCCGGTCTGTGAGAGCAGCCTGAAGTTTTTGTCCCTATGGCTACGCATCCTACGCAATACGCGCATCCCGAAGCACTGGTGCAGACCGATTGGCTTGAGCAACACCTCAAAGATGAAGGAATTCGGATCATTGAGTCAAACGAAGACGTGCTCCTTTACGATACCGGGCACATTCCCGGCGCAGTACATATCGACTGGCGTGCTGATCTGCAGGACCCGGTGATCCGTGATTATATCTCGCCTGAGAAATTTGCGGAGCTTTGCAGTCGTAACGGGATCACGCCAGACACGACCTGCATTTTTTATGGTGATAAAGCCAACTGGTGGGCCTGCTACGCACTCTGGGCTTTCCGGCTGTTTGGACATGAGAAGGTGAAAATTCTCAATGGCGGTCGGGACAAATGGAAAGCCGAAGGCCGCCCCATGACGCGCGAAGTTCCCAAGTATCCAAAGACAAATTATCCGGTGCCGAAGAAACGATTCGACAAAGAGATTCGTGCTTTCTTCGATGAAGCGCTGGCGCAAAGCAAAAGCGGCAAACCTCTAATCGACGTGCGTTCGCCAGGTGAATACAAGGGCGAGATCACGCACATGCCGGAGTATCCGCAGGAAGGCGTGTTGCGGGGCGGCCATATCCCCGGGGCAAAAAGCATGCCGTGGAAAACGGCTACTAATGATGACGCCACGTTCAAATCTGCTTCAGAACTAGCCAAAATTTATTTTGATCAGTGCGGAGTCGGCCCCGACAAGGACACAGTTGTTTATTGCCGCATCGGCGAACGATCGAGTCACACCTGGTTCGTGCTAACCTATCTCTTGGGATTAAATAATGTCCGTAACTATGACGGTTCCTGGACCGAATGGGGCAACAAGGTCGGCGCGCCGATTGAAAAAAGCGGATAAGCGGGTGGGGAGCGCGCGCGCCTCGCGCGCTGGCGATGGCGCCCTCGCTCCCCAATCCGGATTACGTCCTTCCGGTTTTTACCAGCAACTCATGGATCAAGCTCATTCTCTCTCGCTCCTTGCGACTGGAGCGTAGCTGCGCAATCGAGCGCTGCATCCGCCGTGTCCAATTCAAGTTCGCCTTTGTTCCAGGGACGTTGAAGCGATATTTGCGCGCCAGTAGATCGGTGATCATGACAATGGCAAGCCACGACTCGCTCTTGAAAAGCGCTTCCATGATCGCCGGATAGAAATCCTTTTCGAACTGGATCTGGTCGATGGTTGGCTGGAAACCGGCGAAGACGGCGATCTTTGCCAGATCGAATCTCGATTGTTCCGAAGTAGCTGTTGGATGTTCGAAGACTTCTTCCCATAATGCGCGGACGGGCTTGTGATCATGGGTGGCATACGTCGCAACCGAAAGCCGTTCATATTTGTTTCCCGGCGTGATCGCGCCATCGCGCACTTCCCATTGCGGGATTTTGAATCCGGCGATGCCTAACGAGTGCAGGTCTGGGCGCATGTAATCGGGTACCATGCCCAGGTCTTCGCCGATCACACATGTGGAGCCAGCCTCTTCCAAGACAATGCGCAGATACTCTTCGCCATCGCGTTTATTTGCTTCGCAGTTTTCTGGTGTCTGATCGTCCCGCGGAATGAAATGTGGCGCCCGGCCGCCGGTTTGTTCCAGCATCTGATTCCAATCGAGCGGGAGGAAATGGTTGTTCTTCCGCGGCCGCCAGGGAAAGGCATAGATACGATAAAACCCAAGCACGTGATCGATCCGAAAGAGATGAAAGATAGATCGGACTGCGCGCACGCGCTCGCGCCACCACGCGAACTTGTTTGCACGCATTTTCTCCCAGCGATAAACCGGTATACCCCAGTTCTGACCCCATTTTTGCACAAAGGCATCATCCTTAAAATACGGCTCTGGAGGCGCCCCGCCCGACCACTCCAACATGAATTCATCCCGCCGCGTGAACACATCGGCGCTATGATAACTCACACCAAATGGAATATCGCCCATCAGCGCGATGTCCCGCGATTCTGCATACGATTTGATCTCGCGCCAGTGCTGGTACGCGATCCACTGCACATAGCCGAAGAAATTTTGCCGATCCCTTATGACCGTCTGTTGATCCTGGGGCAGATCGCTCAACCAGTTTCGTGCTCGTTCCATCGATTGAAATTGCGCCGGCCAGCGATTCCACGTCGGGCTATCGTCATTCACCTCCATTAAGACCCGAAACAATGCATAGTCATGCAGCCACATGGATTCTTCTTCGCAGAATCTCTGAAAAGCAGTTTGTCGATCCACGCTGGCGCGGGCAGAGAAATTCGCGAAGGCTCTTTCAAGGACTCGTCGCTTCAATTTTTTCACCTGGCGATACTTGATTGACCCGCTGCGGAGCACTGGAAGGTCGATACCGGCTAACACGACATCAAAATCTTCCCGCGTTAGATCTTGCGGCGAGTTTGGCGCCAGGTGCACCGTCGTCGGCTCGATCGCCATAGCGCTGATCGCGTTGTATGGACTGTTGTCGGTCCCGGTTTCGTTGATGGGCAGAAGCTGGACGAGCTTGAATCCAATCTCGGCTGCCCAATCGATGAACTCCCGCAACGCGCCGATGTCGCCGATACCTAAATCGTTCTCTCCGCGCAATGCAAACACAGGCACGAGGACACCAGCTATCTTTTTTTCCGGTGTGAGGTTCACTTGCTGAAAAATGACGAATGACGAATGACGAACGACGAAAGAATGACGAAGCACGAATGGCGAAAAATTTTTGCGGTTGTTCTCGTCATGCGATCATCAGAGTCTTCCTTCGTTATTCGTCATTCGGGCTTCGTCATTTTCTACTCACTTGCCAATCTTCCACGAGCTCATTTGGGATTTCTTGGAGAAAACGCGAGGGCCTTTGGAAAACATCGCCGTACCCTCCGCTCAGGCGCATTTGCGGATAAGCGAGATAAAGCTCATCGCGCGCGCGTGTGATGGCCACATAAAACAGACGCCGTTCTTCCTCGAGCGCGTCGCGCGTATCGAGCGAGCGATTGCTGGGAAACATCCCGTCGGTTAACCAGATCACGAACACAGTGTGAAACTCAAGGCCCTTGGCCTGATGCACCGAAGAAAGGTTGACGGCCTCTTTGTCGATTACTTGGCTTGGCGCGGCCTCGGCATCAACGTTGCTGATCAGCGCCAATTGGGAGAGAAATTCGTGCACGTCTTTGAACTGACGCGCAAAGATCGCGAGCTGATTCAAATCTTCACGGCGGAGTTCGTAGTTTGTAAAATTCGCTTTGGCATAATCATCGTAGATGGCTTCGACCACGGAGGTGATCATTTCCGATGGCATACTGGGCTGACCAGCCGGAGCGATTTCGTCCAGCGTATGTGCGAGTTGTTCCCACGCCTTCTTTGATTTCACCGGAACAGGCATGGCCACGAGGCGTTCGCCAAAGCTGTAGCCGGGGGCGTTGGCCCCGGCTGACTCAGACGTTTTTTCCCGGCCGGGATCACTGATCCCGGCTACAGCGAGACCGCTTTCCCACCTTTGCCAAAGATTTTCAGCGGTGCGATTGCCAATGCCTGGAAGCAATTTCACCATCCGTTTGAAAGCGACTTCATCGCGGGGATTGACTACGACGCGCACAAATGCAGTCACATCTTTAATATGCGCCTGCTCGAAAAATCGGATGCCGCTGGTGATTTGGTAGGGTATTCCACGCCGGGAAAGCTCCAGTTGTAGTTCGATCGCGTGATAATGTGCGCGATAAAGCACAGCGATGTCGTTGAGATCGACATTTTCATCACGCAATTCGAGAATCCGCTGCGCGACGAACTGTGCTTGCTCGGCGCTGTCGTTCAGCGCCACCAAAGCCGGCTTCAGCGCTTTTGATTCGCGCGTTGCGCTCAAGTGTTTTCGAAATTGCTGGACGTTTGCGGCGATGGCCGCGTTCGCTACTTCGAGAATTTCGGGGACGCTGCGATAATTCATTTCAATCTTGAACACCTGCGCATCGGGATAACGCTTCGGAAATTCGAGAATGTTTTGGAAATTGGCGCCGCGCCACGAATAGATCGACTGCGCATCATCACCCACGACCATGACGTTCCGGTGGTCGCGGGCGAGCAGATCAACGAGATCAGCTTGGATTTTGTTAGTGTCCTGGTATTCATCGACAAGAATGAACTGGAACTGCCGGCGATAAATTTCCACGATTCGCTCGTGCTGCTGTAACATGGACAAGGTTTTTTGCAGCAGGTCGTCGAAGTCCATCGAGTTGGTCGCCTTTTTCTTTTTTTCGTAGCGTTCCCGAACGTCTTGAATCTTCTCGAGGAGCGGAAGGAAGTACGGAAACTTTTCCGCAAGTAATTCCTCCATCGGCTTTTCCGTATTGACGACGAAGCTGAAGATTTCCGCGAGCACATCGGCTTTCGGAAATCGAATCTCCTTCGGATCGATCCCTGCGCTGGTTACGACAGCATCGATCAAATCCTTTTGGTCTTCGCGGTCCATGATCGTAAACCCGCTCGAGTAACCGAGCGCCGTGCCGTGCCGGCGCAAGATGCGGTTTCCCACTGAATGGAACGTTCCGCCCCAGAGCCCACTGGCATCGATTGGCAGCAAATTCGCCACGCGACCGAGCATTTCGCGCGCGGCTTTGTTTGTGAACGTGAGCAGCAGGATGTTGCGCGGATCGATCCCGTTCTCGAGCAGATACGCCACGCGATAAGTAAGCGTCCGCGTCTTACCCGAGCCCGCGCCGGCGATGACCAAAAGCGGTCCCGGCGGTGCCGTCACCGCAGCGAGCTGCTGTTCGTTCAGCTCCATTGCGTAATCGATGTGGACCGACGTCGATCGCGGCGCGCGTTGTAATGTGTAATGACGAGACATGTGACGATTGCGGATTGCTTGCCCGCCGTAGCCTTCGGCGAAGACGGGCGGATTGATGATTGGCGATTGAAAAGAACCCCAGCAACACGACGTCTGCAAATTCACCGAGATTTGGACATCGTGCAGTTTGCTCGCAAAAGCGACGCGACGGCCGGTCGCACTCCCAAAGCTTGGGCGAAACAAGTCAGCATCTCGCATCGATTTCGCACGAAGTGCCTTGGGAGTGCGCGTGCGTCCTCGCACCGCTGTTGGGCCGACGCCTGCTCCGCCAGTAGCGCACGCCTTCGCTCAAACCGCTTCAACACTTCAACATTTTAACGGATCACCTGGGCGTGCTGATTAAGGCGGCGGCGGACTAGGGTGAGGCGGTGGTGTAGCCTGCGGAGTTGGACGCGGCGGGGGAGTCGGGTGGGGCTTGGGACTAGGCGTCGCGGTCACTGTTGGAGTTGGAGTCACGGTGGGTGTGGCCGTGGCGCTTGCTGTCGATGTGAGTGTGGGTGTCGCTCTCGGCGTAGGCGTTCCTATAGCAGTAGGTGTTGGAGTAGCAGTCGCTGGTGGAGTCAGCGAGGGCTCCGGAACCGAGACAAATCCGAGTTGGTGCGGCCAGATGATTGTTATCCGGCCGGGACGACGCTTGCCGCGCAACGAGTTCGTGTCGTCGCGGTAACCGGCCATTCGTGTTTTCGCCCTCTGTTCTTAGCGTCTGCGCGTCTTTACCCTAATGACATTGGAGCTCGGGCTCGTGCCGTTGCCGTTATATGCGCGCAACCGATAATAGTAGGTCGTATTCGGGCTTAGCCCTGTGACATTATAGCTAGTGGTATTGCCAACGTCTAAATTCTGATAACCGGGTACGTAACTGCTAAAAGACTTGTTGGTGGACACATCCAACCTGTAACCGGTCGCACCACTTACACTTCTCCAGTTCGCGATAAAGCTGCTGGTAGTCACATTGGTTTCCTGTAGTGCCCTTGGTGCGGTCGGTGTTGGAGTCGGAATTGGCGTTGGTGTAGCGGTTGGGGTCGCCGTGGGTGTGACTGTAGGTGTTGG
>WNEL01000165.1_pt2 | contig 24893 bp, 24 predicted proteins | sample 5399991 | NCBI WGS metagenome assembly WNEL01 (sample SAMN13153325, study PRJNA577476) | soil metagenome | isolation source: 20 cm grassland meadow soil pre-rain plot 2 | place: USA:California | collected 2015-09-08
GGGGGGGGGGGGAACTCTGAAGACCGTCCTGCACCAGGTGATCGCGCGCGGGTCTGCGCGTGCGTTCACGCACCTGGCGAACGAGCACGATTCGCTTGGCCCCTCGCTCGATTATTCCCGCGGGGCGATAATCGATGTCCTCATGAAGGCAGACAAGGTCGACCGCGTGTGGGTGACCGGGAAGGCGGATGGCGTGCACCTCGAGCCGCTGCCGCCGGCATCCCCCGACTCCGCCAAGAAAGACACGGCGAAGACCACCAGGAAGAAGGCCCCCCGCGCCAAGGCTTCTGGTCGATGATCGCCGACCTGGTTGCAGCCCGAGACTCCTCGCTCCCGCTCGCGGCGGCCGCCCTCGCCCGTGTGGCGGACAGGGAGGGGCGGGCGCCGTTCAGCGAGCTGGCGGTCGCCTATCGTGAGGAGTTTCTGAAGCTGCGGGCTCATTCGCGCGGCGCGGATCTGGCGGAGCTGGGCGCTCTGTCGGTGGAGGAATTTCGCACCAGCCTGCGGACCTCGGTCCTGCCGCGGCTCGCGCTGATGAAAATCGTGACGTACCCGACGGCCGCCCTCGTGGATAGCGCGCCGGTTGCGTTCACCGCGGAGAGCTGGGCGGAGATGGCCGCCGATCGCGCCGCCACGGCCGACCGGTTGCTCGATGCCGCCGAGCACGCCCTCGCCCGCGCCGAAGCGGTGACCGGCGAGCACCCGGCGATCAGCGGGGGCAGCCGCCTCGAGGCCAGCGGGCTCCTGAAGGTTTACAAGGGTCGCCCTGTCGTGAACGACGTCAGCGTGCAGCTCGAGCAGGGCGAGATCGTCGGCTTGCTCGGCCCCAATGGGGCGGGGAAGACCACGACCTTCTACATGATCACGGGCCTCATCCGTCCCGACGGCGGCCGCATCGCGCTCGATGCGCGGGACATCACGGCCGAGCCGATGTATCGGCGGGCGCGGATGGGGATCGGGTACCTGGCCCAGGAGCCGTCGGTGTTCCGCAAGCTCACCGTGGAGGAGAACGTCCGGGCGATCCTCGAGACGCTGCCGCTCGACGACGCCCAGCGGGCGCAACGCCTGGAGCACCTGCTCGACGAGCTGGCGATCAAGCATCTGCGGCGTCAAAAGGGGTTTCAGCTCTCGGGAGGCGAGCGACGGCGCCTCGAGATCACGCGGGCACTGGTCACCGAGCCGAAGTTCATGTTGCTCGATGAGCCGTTCGCCGGCGTCGACCCCATCGCCGTGCACGACATTCAGACCATCGTGGCGGGTCTCCGCCATCGCGGCATCGGCGTCCTGATCACGGATCACAACGTGGAGCAGACGCTCGACATCGTGGACCGGGCCTACATCATGTTCGAGGGCAGGGTCCAGGTCGCCGGCACGGTGCGTGAGCTGGTATTCGACGACCGGGTCGCGAACCTGTACCTCGGGCCCACCCTGACGGCCCGCCTCCGTGCCCGCCTCGGGCAGCCGCAGCCCGTATGAAAACCGGCCTCCAGCAGCACGCCGCGCTCTCGCAGCAGCTGCGGATCAATCCGCGGCTGTACCAGGCGATGGACCTGCTGTACATGCCGCTGCTCGATCTGCAGCAGCATCTCAAGCAGGAGCTGCTCGGCAACCCGTTCCTCGAGCTGGTGGAGCCCGAGGAGGAGACGGAAGTCCCGTTGGCGGAGGAGGCCAAGGAGGACAAGAAGGAAGCCGAGAAGAACGACGAGCCCAACTGGGAAGAAATCCTGCTCGACGACGGTGGTGATCAGGGCGCGCCGCCGCGGGACTTGAGCGAGGCCCGGGAGTACGTCGAGCCGGTGCCGGTCGAGGCCAAGGACCTGGCGGACCATCTGCGGGAGCAGGTGCGCATGCTCGACCTGACGCCCCGCCAGCAGCTCCTGGCCGAGGAGTTCATCGGGAACATCGCGGAAGACGGGTACCTCGGCGCGACGCTCGACGAGATCGTGACCGGCGTGAACCAGGTGCTCGAGGCGCACGCCGAGCAGGCGCCCGGAGAGGTGAAGCCGCCGTTGTACACGGTGGCCGAGGCGGAGGAGATGCTTCGGATCATGCAGAAGCTCGACCCGCCCGGCGTGGCTGCCCGGGACCTGCGCGAATGTCTGCTGCTGCAGATCGAGGCCCGGAGCGAGACCGACACCCTGGCCTACCGGCTGGTGCGCGATGCGTTCGACGACCTCAAGGCACATCGCTGGAGCGACCTGGGGAAGCGGTTCGCGCTCGACGCGGCGGACGTGCAGAACGTGGCCGACGAGCTCGCCAAGCTCGATCCCAAGCCGGGCCTGCAACACTCCTCGGCCAGCGAGGCGTACATCATCCCCGACCTGGTCGTGGAAAAGATCGACGGGCAGTACAAGGTGTTCCTCAACGACTCGGGGCTCCCGCGGCTGCGCATCTCGAAGACGTACCAGGATATCGCGCGCGACAAGAAGAAGTTCCAGGGCGAGAGCAAGGACTTCATCAACCAGCGCATGAACAGCGCGCACTGGATGATCCAGGCCATCGAGCAGCGCCGCCAGACGATGCTCAAGGTGATGAATTTCATCGTCGATCGGCAGCGCGAGTTCTTCGACAAGGGGGTCGAGTTCCTGAAGCCGCTCACGCTCCGCGAGGTGGCGGACGTCATCAACATGCACGAGAGCACCGTGAGCCGCGTGACGAACGAGAAGTACGTACAGACGCCCCGCGGCCTCCTGCCGCTCAAGTTCTTCTTCTCGAGCGGTCTCTCGACCACCACCGGAGAGGACGCGAGCGCGCGCGCCATCCGCGCCCAGATCCAGAAGATGGTGGCCGACGAGGACCCCAAGAACCCGCTCACCGATCAGCAGATCGTCGAGATGTTCGGCCAGAAGGGCGTCAAGATCGCGCGCCGCACCGTGGCGAAATACCGCGACCAGCTCAGCATCCTCCCGGCTCGCATGCGCAAGCGGCTGTGAGCCTCGCGACCGGCGCGGCCCTGCCCGAAGTGAGCGTCCTCGTCCCCGCGAAAGACGAGGCAGAGAATCTCCCGGAGTTCGTGCGCCAGGCGCGCGAGGCATTGTTGCCGCTGCCGTACACGTGTGAGATCGTGGTGATCGACGATGGCAGCCACGACGGCACGGCGGAGATGCTGCGCGATCTCTCGGCGAAGCATCCCTTCGTCCGGGTCGTGACCCATCGCAGCCAGCGCGGCATCGCCGACGCCCTCGCCTCCGGCGCCGACGCCGCCCGCGGCCGCATCCTCGTGTTCTATCCCGCCGACCTGCAGTACCGGCCCAGCGACATCCCCAGCCTGGTCCAACCGATCTTCGACGACTCGGCCGACCTCGTGACCGGGACCAAGCAGGGCCATTACGAGAAGCGCTTCGTGTCGTGGGTCTACAACGGCCTGTGCCGCTGGCTGTTCGGGGTGCGGGTCACCGACCTGAACTCCGTCAAGGCGTACCGGCGTGAGGTGATGGACGGCCTGACCACCCGGCCCGACTGGCATCGCTTCATGGTGGTCATCGCGGCGGCGCAGGGCTTCCGGGTCGCCGAACGGCCGGTGCCGGTACAACCACGCCGCGCGGGCAAGTCGAAGTTCGGGATCGGACGCATCCCGGTAGGCGTGCTCGATCTGCTCTCCGTGTGGTTCCAATTGCGGTTCGGCCGCAAGCCGATGCTGTTCTTCGGCGTGCCCGGCGCCCTCCTCATCCTGCTGGGCGGGGCAGTGGCCGTCTACGCGCTGATCGAGCGGTACGCCTTCCAGCACGGCAATCGAGCGTTCCTCTATCTCGTGCTACTGCTCGTGCTCGCGGGGCTCATCCTGTTCGGCTTCGGGTTCGTCGGAGAGATGCTCGCCGGGATGCGGGAAGAGGTCCGGTCACTGCGACGAGAGGTCGACCAGGTACACACCCGGGATTCATCGGATGGCACACCGTCGCGCTCGATGGACTCGGTACGAATGCAGTGACGCCGATCATTCGCTAGCATCGCGCACCAGCCGCACGCCGTAGCGGCCGAGGAATAAAGCCACCTCCTCCGTGAGGGGCGAGCCGTCCCGGCTGCGGGTCTTGCTCCCCAGATCGAGCCAGTAGACGCGCCGGTTGCGGAACGTGGCGAGCGTTTCCCGCGAGAGCGCAGCCTCGGCGAGCACTGTGTCCCCGCGTTCGGGCTCGACCCCCCCCCCCGGCGCGCCGCCGTGGCGTAGCCACAACAGGCGCCATGCCTTGCCCCGGTACCGGTACGCTCGAAATGGCGATTGTTCCTGCACCTCCACGCCGCTGTGCCGCGCGTAGCGGTCGAATTCCGCCATGATCGTCTCGACCAGCGCGGCCCGCTCACTCTCGCTCAGTTTGGTGGGAAATTCCGGCGCGGAGCGGATCACCTTCGCCGGCGACCCCACGGCCAAGCTGTTCGGCGGGATGGACCCGGACACGAGCGAGTTCGCGCCGATCACCGTGCCGTCGCCGATCGTGCTCCCGGGCATCACGAACACTCGCCAGGGAAGCCATACGCTCTTGCCGAGCGTCACCGGCTGATACGTCACAGGATAGCCCTCGAGCCCGCTGAGCCATACGCCGTGGGTGAAGATCAGGCAGTGACCGCCGATGCCGGTGTCGTCGCCAATGATCACCGGCTTGGTCGGATTGATGGACGTGAGCTGCAGGATGATCGTGCGGCTGCCCAACGCGAAGCGCGACTCGGGCAGCTGCGGCCCGCCCACGTACACCTGTTCGCGAATCTTCGCATCCTCGCCCATCTCGATCGTCTCGCAGGACAGATAGCTCATCGTCCCGACGCTCGAATGACGACCGATCCTGATGGTCCGGCCCTGTACGATGGCGAGGAAGCCGATCTCGACGTGATCGCCGATCTCCACCGATTTCCCCACGACGATGCCGCCGAAGCCGAAGCGCACGCCGCGACCGATGCGGTATCCGAGCAGCAGCCGATACGCCAGGATCTTCAGCGCGCTCGGCAGCCAGCCGAACAACACGAGATGACGCCACGGAATCCGGTCCTTCGGGATGAGCGATTCGGCCATTGCAGACGCGCTCCGAGAGGCGGGGGGTCGGGGGGTCGGGGGGTCGGCGTAAGATAAAGGTCGCGTGCAGGGGCGGCTATTATATTGTGTGCACTCGTGATCCGACTGCCCGCGCCCGAAGGCCTCAGCGGCATCGAGCGTTACGCGCTCGAACTCCTCATCGATCTCGCGCGTGTGCCACCGGTGGACGATCCCTCGGCGGACGTGGTCCGCCTGGTCGTCGCCGAGCGTGACAGCGACGCTCCCGATCTCCGAACGTGCGTCGCCCGGGATTGGTATCTCGAGCGCGGCGACGGCACCGTCTCCGTGCCGCGACCGGTGTTGCACCGGATCGGCCGGGTGACCACGGCTGCGGCGGAGCAGGGCGCCACTGCCCGCGACCGCCACGATCGGGTGCCCTCACAGGCGAACGAGGTGGTCCAGGCCGGCCTCGCCGCCGATCCGGTCGTTTCGCGAGCCGCCACGCTCCTGCGGGCCGCGGTGATCGCGAGCGCCGGCCGCCGTCCGGTGGCGTTGTCGGTCCCCTGGCCCGACGGCAGGCGATGGGCCGCGGCGTTCACCCACGATCTGGACATTGTGGCCTACTGGCCGCTGTTCACGCTGTTGCGCATCGCCGAACTGGCGCGCAAAGGAGAGCTGCGGCGGGTCGGGCGCGTCGCGCTCGCCGCGCTAGCGGCCATCGGTCGGAACCCCGTCGGGCGCGCCGTGCGCCACCTGCTCGACGACGAGCAGGCCCACGGCATTCTCTCCACCTGGTTCGTCCTCTGCGGCACACCGACGTTCGCCTCCATGCGCGCGGGAGACCTGACGTACCGACCTGAGGCTCGAGCGGCGCGGGCCATTCTCGGCGCGCTGACCGAGCGCGGGGCGGAACTCGGCCTTCACGGAAGCTTCGAGACCGCCGACCGGGAGGAGCTCTTTGCGGTGCAGCGCGGGCGGCTCGAGCGCCAGATCCGGCGCCCCGTGCCGGGCGTGCGACAGCATTTCCTGCGCATGCGCGGCGCCGCGACCCATCGCGGCATGACAGCCGCCGGCTTCCGGTACGATTCCACATGCGGGTTTTTCGATCGCAATGGCTTTCGGCTGGGGATCGCCGACGTCGTACCACTGTGGGACCCCGCCACCGAGCGTCACATGGGGCTCGACGAGGCGCCGTTCTGCTGGATGGATCGCACGTTGAGCAAGTATGCCGGCGTCGAAGACCCGGCGGCATGGGTCGCCGACGGCGACGCGCTCGCCGAAGCGTGCCGGCAGGTGGAGGGGGTGTGGGTAGGCGTTTGGCACCCGAACCTGAGCCCGCCGCTGGGGTACCCCGGGGCGCCCGACGCCTTGCGCGCGCTGTTGCGCGGCATCACGGCACGCCGGCCGTTTCTCGCGCCCCTGCGAACGATCGTCGAGTGGCGCGCGGCCCGCCGGAGTCTGCGCATCCGGCGCGTTGCACCGGACGGCCGGGTGGACGCTCACGCCAGGGTGCCGGGGCCCCGGCCGCTCAGCCTGGAAGACCCAAGCCAGCGCGTCCTCGCGACAATCAGGGGCTGAGCGCCGCAATCTCGGAATAGACGGCTTCCCATTTCGCCGTGATCACATCCCAGCTGAAATGGGTCCGCAGTCGCTCGCGTCCGCCCTCCGCCAGCCGCTGCGCGTACGCCGGATCGCGCGCCACCCGCTCGATGGCCTGCGCCAGCGCCCGCGGATCAGCCGGCGGAACGAGCAGGCCGGACACGCCGTCCTCGATGATGTCGGGGATGCCGCCGACGCGGCTCGCGATCGCCGGGATGCCGTAACTCATCGCATCGAGCAGCGCGACACCCAGTCCCTCCGTATCGCCGCGGGCGTCGATGATGGATGGCAGCACCAGGACGTCGGAGGTCAGAAAGGCCTGCTGCAGCTCGGCGTCGGGAACCTTGTTCCGGAAGTCGACGTCGACGTTGCGGTCGCGGGCGAGCGCCTCCAGCCGGTCCCGCTCAGGTCCGATCCCGATCACGACGATGCGGGTGTCTACCCGTCCGCGCAACAGGCCGGCGGCCTCGATGAGGTACGCCAGCCCCTTCAATTCAACGAGCCGGCCGATGAACAGGATCGTGCGTTTGCCATCACCCGTCGCGACCGCGCGCGGCGCCGCGCGACCCGAAAACGGGGTCGTGTAGGGAATCACCGTGACCGGCACATCGACCAGCTCCCGGATCTCCCGCGCGGTCTCGGTCGAGATCGCGACCACGCGATCGGCACGGCGGCACGCCCAGCGCACGAACCCTTTGAGAAACGGCAGCGAGCGTTTCACCCAGCGCAGCTCGATGCCGTAGAACGTCAGGACGACGGCGGCGCGGCGCGCCGTTCTCGCCGCCCAACCCCACAGCGCCAGCGGCACGGGCCAGTGGACGTGGATCACGTCATAGCGCTCGCGGCGGCATAGCCGCCAGACCGCGAACATGCCGGCCAGGACGAACGGCGCCGGCATCAGGCGGTAGAGCAGGGAGCGGCGCATCCGGTCGGCCGCCGACTCGTCGTGGGTGAGCGCCTCCCACCGGGCGAAAAAGTAGCGGAACCGGTGCACCGGAATGCCGGCAAACAAGTGGTCGCCGGAGCCGTGATAGGATGGCGCGAAGACCTGTGCATCATGCCCCGCCGCGCGTTGCCGTTTGATCAGCTCGACCAGCCACGGCGCGATGATGTCGCGCTCATCGCGCGGAAACGCGGTCACCAAATGCAGGATGCGCATCGCCTCGAAGATAATTATCTTTGACGTTCGTTCCGATCCCACGTCGCGCACAGGGAGTTTCCAGCCATGGCGAACCGCGTGGCCCCATCCTCGCCCGAGCTGGCCGCGTTCTACAGCGCGCGCGCCACCTGGCGTAACTGGGGCGAGGAGCGCATGCGGTATCGGGTCGCGCACAGGCTCGCCCAGACCCGGCCGGGCCACGCCGTGCTCGACATCGGCGGGCGCGAAGGGGACATCCGCAAGTTCCTGCCCCAGGGCATCAAGTATCAGGGGCTCGACATCGCGCCCGAGTTCGCCGGTCCCGACGTGCTGATTCACGACATCACGAAGGGCTTGCCGTTCCCCGACGCGTCGTTCGACCGCGCCTTCATGATCGAGGTGCTCGAGCACACGCCCACGGCGTTTCAGACGGCGGGCGAGGTGTTTCGCGTGCTCAAACCCGGCGGCGTGTGGGTCGTCTCCGTTCCGAACCCGTATCACTTCAAAGAGATCATCTGGAATCTGTTCGGCGTCGCCGACAAGTGGGGGCACGTCTACAGTTGGACGAAGCAGACGATGACGCGCCTCGGAGAGATGAACGGATTCCGGCTCGCCGACTACGCCGGGACCTATTTCTACCCGCCGATTCCGGCTCCGTGGTGGCTGCTGGCACGATCCATTGCCTACAAGTTCGTGAAGGATTGAGCACGGGGAGTGGGTGGCTCCGGGCGGGCAAAGTCGTCGCCACGATCCTCGTGCTGGCCCTGGTCGCGCGCTCGCTCGAGCGCAACTGGGTCGCCTTTCAATCAGTTCAGGTCGCACTCGATGCCAAGATCGGGTGGCTCGCGGCGTCGGTCGCCGTCGTGTTTCTCACGTACGCTATTCAAATCGAATCGTGGCGGCGCATGCTGCGGGGCTGGGAGCAACGCCTGCCGTACGGACAGGCCGCGCGGGCTTGGGCGCTCGCGAACTTGGGGCGCTACCTCCCGGGAAAGGTCTGGAGTGTCGCCGGACTGGTCGTGCTGGCGGAGCGAGCCGGCGTGCGCCGCAGCGCCGCGGCCGTGTCCGCGTTTGCCATGCAGGCGGTGATTGTGGGAACGGGCGTCGTGCTGGTCGCTACAGCGACACCGCACGCTGCCTCGCCCGTGCTGTTGAGAGGAGCCGTGATCACCGCGGTGGCGCTCATTGGCGTACTGGCGTGGCGTCGTACCGCACGGTGGCTCGGGGCGCTGGCCGACTCGGACCTGCCCCTGCCGCCGCTGCCCGCCTCGGCGATCGTTCTTTCGAGCAGCCTCATGCTGTTGTCCTGGGCTACGTTCGGCGTGTCGTTCTGGATGCTCATACGCGGCTTGATCTCCACGGCGACCGTACCGCTGCCCGCCGCCATGGGCATCTTCGCGCTCGGCTACGTCATGGGGCTCGTCGCCGTCATCGCGCCCGGCGGACTCGGTGTGCGCGACCTCGCGCTCGTCGGGTTGCTCACGCCATTTCTCGGCAGCGGGGGCGCGCTGGCCGTGAGTCTCGCGTCACGCGTGCAGCTGACGCTCACTGAGGCCGGCGCGGCGGCCGCCGGCCTGCTCGTGAAGCCGGCAGGGAAGGAGGAGCGAACTGACCGTTAACCAGACGCAACCAACGCCGCCGGCGCAACAGGTATACGAGCCACGGTATCCGACGCTCGCAGCCTGCGGCCTCATGATCCTGTTCGTCGCGATCCTCGCGTTCCCGATGCTTCAGGGACGCTGGTTGGCGGCCCCGATGAGCGATCAGTACGCCAGTGCATACGCGGTACATGAATGGCAAGCGGAGCAGTGGCGCGCGTCGGGACACCTGCCGCTCTGGAACCCGATGATCATGGGCGGCCTGCCGTACATCGCGCCGGTGACGCACGGCGACGTGCTGTATCCGACGTCGTTCCTGCGGTGGTTTCTTTCGGCCGACAAGGTCACCGATCTTGGATTCGTCCTGCACTACATCCTCGCCGGCCTATTCACATTCCTGTTCCTGCGCCGGTTGCAGATCTCGTGGGTCGGCTCGGTGGTGGGGGGCCTCGCCTACCAGCTGTCCGGCATCATCATCTCGTACGCCAGGCCGGGCCACGACGGGAAGCTGTTCGTCTCGACGATGCTGCCACTCGCGTGCCTGGCGTTGCTGGCGGCGCTGCGAGACAAGCGGGCGTGGGGCTATCCGCTCCTCGCGGTCGCGGTCGCGTTGTGCCTGCTGAGCCCGCACGTGCAGACGACGTATTATCTCCTCATCGCGACGGCCCTGTTCGCGCTGTACCTGACCTTTGGCGAGCAAGCCTCAGAGCGGCTCGCCCCACGCCTGGGACGGCTCGGCATCGTGCTCGCTGCCGTCATCGCCGGGTTCGGCGTGGCGATGCCGCAAATCCTGCCATTTGTCGAGTACATCCCCCATTCTCCTCGCGCTGTCGCCTACTCGGGGGCGTTCGAGAATGCGGCATCCTACGGCGTTCCGTGGGACCACGTGCCGGGATTTCTGATCGCGGGATTTACCGGGGAATCGGAGACGTACTGGGGCTCGAATCCGCTGAAGCTGCACTCGGAGTACCTCGGGCTGCCGGTGATCGCGCTCGCGATCCTGGGACTCTCCCGCGGCGCCTCGCCGGAACGCCGGCGCCTGCTGTGGTGGATGGGTGGGATCTGCGTCCTGTTCCTGCTGATCGCGCTCGGCCAGGCGACACCATTCTACAAGCTCTGGTGGAGTGTCATGCCGTACGTGCGCAAGACGCGCGCCCCTGGCATGGTGTTCTTCGTCGTGTCGTTCTGTACGGCGCTGTTCGCGGCGTTCGGCGCGGAGCGGCTGGAGCGACGAGACGGGGCGACGCATGTCCGCGTCTGGCTCATCGCGGCCGGTGTCATCGCCCTTCTGGGGATCTCCGGGGCTTTCGGCCATCTCGCCGAGGCCATGGCCGCCCCCGAACGGGTCCAGCAGGCACAGGCGCTCGGGCCGACCATTCGGGTCTCGACCGTGGTCGGGGCCATCGCGCTGTTCGCCATCGCGCTGCTCGCCTCCGCCTACCACCGGGGCAGCGCGACTCTGCGCGTATTCGCGCTCGGCCTCCCTCTGCTGGTCGGGGCGGATCTGTGGCGCGACGGCCGCCGGTTCTGGTTGTACTCCGGTCCGCCGAACGAGACGCTCTATCGCGAGGATGCCATCGTCACGCGGTTGCGGGGAGAGCCGAAGCCGTTTCGCGTCCTGGACCTCAATGTCTATCCCGAGAACGTGCTCATGGCCCACGGGATCCAGCAGGTTCTGGGATATCAGGGGAACGAGCTCCGCTACTACGACGAGCTGCTCGGCGGCCGCCCGGGCACACAGAACGGCGGGCGCTATCTCCTCACGTCGACGAAGCTCTGGGATCTGCTAGCGGTGCGGTTCCTGCTAATCTCTGACACCGTGCGAGTCCCCGGCTACCACAAGGTGCTCGGCCCGGTCGAGACCGCCGCCGGAAGTCGCGGCTACGTATATGAGGCCGATACGGCGCCGCCCTACGCCCGCGTTGTCCCCGCGGCCCTGAAGCTCGAGGATGATTCGCTCGTTCCGCCGACGCTGGCCGATCCGCGCATGACCGGATATGACCGTGTCGTCTTACTTCCCCCGCGCGCGCCGGTCAATCCCCCGCCGCTGAGAAGCTTGCCGGCGCCCTCGGCATCGCGGGCGCGCGTCACGGCGTGGGATGCGGGGAAGATAACAGTCGAACTCGAGCCGCCGGCGCATGACTCGAGCTACGTGCTCATCGCCGAGAACTGGTATCTCGATTGGCGAGTGACGGTGGACGGCAAACCTGGCCGGGTTCTCCGTGGAGACCACGCGCTCCTCACGATTCCGGTCGCGCCGGGCGCGCGCCGGCTCGAGCTGCGCTACGACTCGCGCTCGTTCGCGCGGGGGAAGAGGATCGCGTTGGTGACGCTGCTACTCGTGATCGCGAGCTTTATTGTGCCGCCGGCCTGGCAGCGGGTTCGTCCGCGTGCCTGAACGCGCTCTGGTCGTCATCCCCACCTACAACGAGGTGGAGAATGTGCCCAGCCTCGTGCCTCAGGTACTCGCCCAGGATCCTCGCCTGGAGGTCTTGGTGGTGGACGACGGTTCTCCGGACGGCACGGGCCGGCTGGCCGAAGCCCTGGCCGCGAAACAGCCCCGGGTGCACGTTCTGCACCGGGAAGGGAAGCTCGGCCTCGGCACGGCCTATCTCACGGGGTTCCGCTGGGCCCTGGAGCGGGGGTACGACTACGTGTTCGAGATGGACGCGGACCATTCCCACGATCCGGGGCACTTAAAGGACTTTCTCAAGGCCGTGGAACAGGCCGACCTCGTGCTCGGCTCGCGCTACCTCGAGGGGAAGGTGACGGTCGTCAACTGGTCCATGGGGCGCCTGTTGTTATCATATTGTGCGAACATTTACGCCCGCTGGATCACGGGCCTCCACATCTGGGACCTGACAGGGGGCTTCAAGTGCTTTCGCAGGCATGTGCTCGAGGCGATCGATCTGTCCCGGGTCCGCTCTAACGGGTATGCGTTCCAAATCGAAATGAGCGTGAGGGCATGGCGCAAAGGGTTCAAGCTGAAGGAAATCCCGATCGTGTTCGTCGACCGAACCGAGGGCCAAAGCAAGATGAATCGGGCGATCGTCCGGGAAGCAGTATGGATCGTCCCCAGGCTCAGACTGATGCGCTGGTTCGGCCGCATCTAGTCGGGACGACGATCTACAAGATGACGGGGTCGGGCAACGACTTCGTCATGGTCGACGCGCGTCACACGACGCCCGCCGATTGGTCGGTCGCGGACATCCGGGCGGTGTGCGCACGGGGCACGGGCATCGGGGCCGACGGCCTCGTCTTCATTGGACCCGGGTCACGCCCCGAGGCCGTGCGCATGATTTACTTCAATTCGGATGGCTCGCGCGCGGCGATGTGCGGCAACGCGGCGCTGTGCAGCACACGCCTGGCGGCCCGCTTGGGCCTGGCGCCGTCCCAACGCATGACACTCGAGACCGATGCAGCGACGTACGAGAGCCGCTGCGCGCCCTCGTCGGACGGGGAGGGTGCGGAGCTCCACCTCGCGCCAGTGCAGGCCCCGACATCCGTGCCAGGCCTTACGACGGCGGCCGGCGAGCGCAAGGCGGTCCTCGGCATCGTGGGAGTGCCGCACCTGGTGATACTCGTGGACGATGTGGACTGCGTGGATGTTCTGGGCCGCGGGCGCGCGCTGCGATCGGATCCGGCACTGGGGCCCGCCGGGGCGAACGTCAACTTCATCTCGCCGGCTGGAGGGGGCGAGGGGGGGGGCGGACGCGCGTCCGAGTGGCGGATGCGCACCTACGAGCGAGGCGTAGAAGATGAGACCCTCGCGTGCGGGACCGGTGCGGTGGCCGCGGCGTGCGCCGTGGCTGGCTGGGGTCTGGCAGAGCCCCCATTGACCTTTTGGACCAGGTCCGGGCGGAGGCTCGAGGTCCGAGCCCGGAGGTCTGCGGACGGCTCGTACGACGACGTCTGGCTCGGGGGGGAAGCGAGGGTGGTGGTGAGGGGTGTGATTAACTAGGCCGCTTCTCCACATTCCAACCGCTCGCAACTTAACATAACATATCTTATACGAAGTAGCTGGCTACGCCAGGCTCACTTTCGCTGCAGCCCTGCAGCACCTTTCGTGAGCTCCCCAAGCCGCACTTTCGCCTCCCCCGCAGCACTCGTCGAGTCCAGTTTTTGGGCGATAATCCGGTACGCGGCAGTGGCCCTCGCGGTATCACCGGCCGCGAGCCATGCGCGTCCCGCGTCCGAGAGAAACTGCGCGCGAAGAAACGGATAGAGCGCCGCGTCGGCCGCCGATTCGTACGCCGCAGCAGCGTCCTTCGGCTGCACCGCGTTCTCGTATGCCGCGCCCAGCAGACTGTACGTCTGCGCCCGGAAATACTTGTCGGCCTCAGGAGCGGCGCGTCGCAAGATGTCGATCGCTTGCTTGGTCTGGCCCTGCGCGAGCCGAACTTGCGCGAGCAGGATGCTTCCCTGCTGTGCAGCGTGGGTCCCGGAGTAGTTCTCGACCACCTGGGATAGCACACTCGCGGCTAGCGGATAGTTCTTGGAATCGAGCGCCAGTCGCCCCTGGGTGAGTTGCCGACTCGCGCTGCGCTCAGCCGTTTTTTCCGCGATGAAGTTCCAGCCAAACAGAGCCGCAGCGACCACGAGTGCAACGCCGATGTAGGCCGTCGTCCGCTTGTGGCTCCTGAACCAGCCTCCGAGCCACGAGAGCACTGTGGATTCTCCCGCGACTGCTTGCCCTGCGTTGGTCACCGTGGTTGCCATGCGCCCTCATCGGGAAGGTCGGTGAAAGGCGGTGGAGGTCGGTGGAGGATGGTGGAGGTTAAAGCCTCCACCGCCCTCCACCGTCTTCCGCCCCCCTCCAGCACCTGCTTCAGTCGTGCCCCTGGGGTGACTCGAACACCCGGCCAACGGTTTAGGAAACCGCTGCTCTATCCACCTGAGCTACAGGGGCAATGGGCTAAGCTCTGCAATGTAGCGGGGTTACGCGTAGTGGAGCAAGGCCTCAACCCGCTCGTTTCGGAGCCGGTCGCGGCCCTTCAGAAACTCGAGCTCGATCAGAAATGTGAAGCCCACCACCTCTCCCCCATGTGCGCGCACCAGCTTCGCCGCCGCCTCTGCCGTCCCGCCCGTGGCCAGCACGTCGTCCACTATCAACACGTCGTCACCGTGGTTCACGGCATCGCGGTGCATTTCGAGCGCATCGGTGCCGTATTCGAGCGCGTATTCCACACGGCCTCGCGCCGCGGGGAGCTTCCCCGGCTTGCGAATGGGAACCAGGCCCGCGTCGAGCAGCAGCGCGATGGGAGCGCCCAGCAGGAAGCCGCGCGACTCGATCGAGACGACGCGTCGAACCCCGGATTCGCGAAACGGCGCCGCCATCAGCTCGATCGCCCGCCGGAAGCGCGCCGGATCGAGCAATAGCGGCGTAATGTCCTTGAACACGATCCCCGGTTTCGGGAAATCGGGGACATCACGTATTGCATGATAGAGGTCCTGCACGCGAGCCCTCAACTATTTGATGTCGAAGCCGTTCGGGATCGTCAGCTCATGTGGAATCTGCGATTTTTCCACACGCTCGACACGCGCCGCCGGTGGACCCTGCTGAAGCAAACTCTCGAGCTCGGCCAGCGCCGGCTCGGGGCCGGCGACCACGACCTCAACGGCCCCATCGCGCAAGTTTCGGGCGTAGCCACGCAGTCCCAGCCCTGTTGCCCGACCCCAGACCCACCACCGGAACCCCACTCCCTGCACCCGACCGTGGACCAGGAACCGCGCCGAAGTCACGCCTACCCCCTCCCCCCTCCCCCTCCCCCTACCCCTTGTCGGTCCTGCGCCGCGCGCCGGCGATGCCACCAGACGTAGACCGCCGTGATTGCCGCGAGCACCGGCAGCGCCACGAGTAGCGCCCGTCCGGTGTAACGCTGTGCCTCCTGGTTCAGCACTTCGAGGATCACTTCCTCCCGGCTGCCGATGAACCATCCGATCCACGTGAGAATGGTGCACCACACCAGTGCCCCCAGGCCGGTGAACGCGACGAAGCGGCCGAGATGCATCCGGGCGACCCCGGCCGGAATCGAGATCAAGTGCCGCACGACCGGCAGCATGCGCCCGAGAAACGTGCTGATCTCGCCGTGCACCGCGAAATAGCGCTCCGAGCGATCGAGCGCCCGTTCGGTCACGAGAACGTACTTGCCGAGCCGCAGGAAGAACGCGCGACCGAGCCAGTGTGCCAGCCCGTAGTTCGCCAGGGAACCGAGAATGCTCCCCAGCACGCCGCAGAGCACCGCGACGACGGCATTCATCTCGCCCTTGGCCGCGAGGTAGCCGGCGGGGGGCATGACGAGCTCGCTCGGGAGGGGCAGGATCGACGATTCGATGGCCATGAGGACGACGATGCCGGGATATCCCGCTCCCCGGAACAGATCCAGCAACCACGCGATGAACGACTCAAGCATCGAATCCATGCTCTCCGAGCAAGGGGACGAACCGCGCGGTGCCGAGAGGGGTGTGACGCACCTCCAGCGGGGAGCCAGGGCCTACGCGCTCGACCAAGGTCAGGGTCTGCGAGCCGCGCGCCCCCAGCGGGATCAGGAGGCGGCCGTGGGCGACGAGCTGCTCGACCAGCGGCGGCGGTACCTCCGGCCCGCCGGCCGTGACCAATATCGCGTCGTACGGCGCGTACGCACTCCATCCCAGCGTGCCGTCGCCCAACAGCACCGAGACGTTGGTAACGCCGGCCTCGCGCAGCGCCCGCTGCGCCGCGAGCGCGAGAGCCTCCACGCGCTCGACGGAGAAGACGGTGTCGGCCATGGCCCCGAGTAGCGCGGCCTGGTAGCCCGAGCCGGTGCCGATCTCGAGCACCCGCTCCTTCCCCTTGAGCTCCAGGGCTTCGAGATAGCGAGCCTGGGTGAACGGTTGTGAGATCGTCTGACCGTTGCCGATCGGCAAGGCCGCGTCCTCGTAGGCCCGGTGTCGCACCGCCGGCGGCACGAACAGATGACGGGGCGTCTCGGCGAACGCCTTGAGAACGGCGAGGTCGCGAATCCCGGACGCCCGCAGGCCCTCGACCAGCCGGGCTCGGTATCCCCCAAACGTGTCCGGCGATCCGGTCAGTCGCCGGGGAGCCACTGCCGCACGACCTCGATCAGCCCGTAGTTGGTCATATCCATGTGGAGTGGCGTGACCGAGATATATCCGTCGCTGGTCGCACGGAAGTCGGAATCTGCATCGCCGCTCCACGTGATGCGACCGCCCCCGATCCAGTAGATCTCCTTGCCCCACGGATCTTTCATGAGGGCGATTTCCTCACTGAACACGCGGCTTCCGAGGTGCGTCACCTTCGCGCCTTTCACCTGATCCCCAGGGAGGGCCGGAAGGTTGATGTTCAGCAGCGTCTCCTTGGGGAAGTCTTTGACCTCCAGGATCCGTTGGAGCAGCGAGCGGAGCCCGCTCTTGTGGGACTCGAGCACGTCGAGGTCCGAGCCCGCGTACGAGACGGCGATACTCGGAACGCCGGCCACGAGCCCTTCCATGGCCGCTGCGACGGTGCCCGAGTAGAACACATCCTCGCCCATGTTCTGGCCGTGGTTGATGCCGGAGACCACGAAGTCCGGCTTCTGCGGCATCAACATCCCGATCGCGAGCAGCACGCAGTCGGTCGGCGTGCCGTCGACCTGGAACGCGCCGTCGGGACGGCGGGTGGCGTGGAGCGGACGGTGGAGGGTGAGCGAGTGCGACGTGCCGCTCTGTTCTCGGTCTGGCGCCACTACGGTCACCTGCCCGATGGCCGCGCAGACCTCCCCCAGCACGGCCAGGCCCCGGGCGAGAATGCCGTCGTCGTTCGAGATCAGGATGTTCATCGCGCTCCGAAGATGATCTTCCCTCCGTATCGCGTGAAGACACGGGCCTGCCGCCAGGTATCGGTCCAGGGGCGAAAGTGGCTGGGCGGCCCGCCGTACACCGTCGGTACGCGCACGAAGGTCATCGTGAACCCCTGCGTGAGGGCGGCCAGCAGGAACGCCGTCTCGAAGTCGTAGCCCCGCTCCCGCGGCTGGATCGCTTCTGCAACGCGCCGCGAGAGCGCCCGAAAGCCCGTCTGGGCATCCGGGACGGCCACTCCCCCGATGCGCGAGGCGAGCGTAGCGGACAGCCAGTTGGTACAACGCCGCCCCAACGGCATGGCTGGACTGCGCTCCCGCACGCCGAGAACCAGATCGGCGACGCCGCGCGACGCGGGGGCCGCAACGCGGCCGATGGCTTCGGGCGGGTGCTGGCCGTCGCCGTCCAGCGTGACGATGACATCGGCCCCGTCTTCGAGAGCGGCCGCAATGCCCGTCGCGAGCGCTGCTCCCTTGCCTCGATTCTCCGGATGCACGAGCACCCTCGCCCTTGTCCCCCGCCCCTCGTCCCCCGTCCCATCCGTCGAGCCGTCGTCTACAACGTAAACGGTTGCGCCGGAAACGGCGCGGTACGTCCGGGCGAGGACTTCGGCGATGGTGGTGGCGGCCTGATAGGCGGGGATCACGACCGCGAGGGCGCGGTCAGCGCGCCCCGGCATTGGGCGACGCGGTCCCTTCGAGCAGGGCGAGAATCGACTTGAGCTCGGCGCGCAGGTCTTTCACCGTCTGGGTGGCGAGCGCGCGGCGCGCTTCCGGCTTGAGCTCGCCGCTGCGCCGGTATTGCTCGATCTTCTGACGCGCCCCCTCGATCGTGTACTTCTCCGTGTAGAGGAGGTGCTTCACCAGCATGATCAGCTCGATCTCGCGCCGCTGGTAGACGCGATTCCCCGACCGGTTCTTCGCGGGGTTCAAGAAGCGGAACTGACTCTCCCAGTACCGGAGCACGTGAGGCTTGAGGTCGGTCAGCTGACACACCTCGCCGATCGAGAAGAACTCCTGGACCGGGTGGGGGGCGCTCATCGCCAGTGCTCCGGCTTGAGCTCACGCTCCATCAAGTCCGCCACGGCCTGCGCCGGCGCTTTCCGATCGAACAGCACCGCCGCCACCTCCCGCGCGATCGGGAGCTCCACGGCGTGCCGCACCGCCAGCGCCACGGCGGAGCGGGCCGTGTTGACGCCTTCGACGACCGCCGCGCGACCCGCGAGCGCCTGCTCGAGTGGCTTCCCTTCGCCGAGCTCGATCCCGAGCTGGTGATTCCGCGACTGGGGCCCTGTCGCCGTGAGGATCAAGTCCCCCATCCCGGCGAGGCCCGCGAACGTCGCGGGCTCCGCGCCGAGGGCCACACCCAGGCGCGTGATCTCGGCGAGCCCGCGTGTGATCAGGGCCGCGCGGGTGTTGTGCCCCATCCCCAAGCCCTCGAGCATCCCGGCCGCGAGCGCGATCACGTTTTTCAGGGCCCCCGCGAGCTCCACCCCCAGCACGTCCGTCGCGGAGTACACGCGGAAGTACCCCGTCGAGAACACCTGCTGCACCCGCTGCGCCACGGCATGGTCCCGCGCGGCCGCCACGACGGCCGTCGGTTGCCGCGCGTACACTTCGCGCGCGAACGACGGGCCCGACAGCACCGCGATCGGCGTGTCCTTCGGGAGCACATCCCTCAGCACGCACGATGGCGTGGTCAGGCCCTCGGGGTCGAGGCCCTTGGAGACGCTCACGACGAGCGGCCGGGCGCGACCGAGCCCCTGCCCCGCGTGCGCCATTACGTCGCGCACCGCGTGCGAGGGGGCCGCCGAGACGAGCACGTCGGCGCCCCGCACTGCCGCGGCCAGATCGCCCTGCCCGGCGACTCCGGAAGCGAGCGGGGCATCGGGAAGGAACTTGTGATTCACATGCTCCCGGTTCACGCTCTCGATCACCTCGGGCTCGCGCGCCCACAGGGTCACACCAGCGAACTCGCCCTTGCGCGCGAGCAGGTCCGCGAGCGCGGTGCCCCAGGCGCCGCCACCGATCACCGCGATGCGTGTCAAGCCGCCGCCCGCGTTTGCTTCGTCACACCGTCACCCCTTTGCGGGTCCGGAACCGGTTCTCCGTCCCGTCCCTGAGTCGTCGAATGTTCGCCCGGTGCGCGTAGACGATCAGCAGCGCCAGGATCACGCTCGCGCAGAGCGTGTACGGTTGCCGAGGGACGGTGAGCCGTACCCAGAGGGGGAACGGAACAGCCGCCGCCAGCGACGCGACCGACACGTACCCCGAGAGCCACAAGGTCGCGGTCCACACGAGCATGGAGAGCACGATCGCCAGCGGGGCCAACGCGAGAAACATGCCCGCCGCGGTCGCCACGCCCTTACCGCCCTTGAAGCGCACGTAGGGCGAATACATGTGGCCCAGGACGGCCGCCAGCCCCAGGGCGACCATGAACCACCCCGGCCCGTTGGACCAGGGGCCGAGGATGGCGACCGGAACGATGCCCTTGGCCATGTCGATCAGGGCGACCGGCACGGCGTAGCGCCATCCCAGCACCCGATACACGTTCGTCGCGCCCAGGTTTTTCGAGCCGTGCTCCCGCAGGTCGATCCCTCGGCCGAGCTTGCCGGCGAGGTAGCTCGTCGGCGTCGCGCCGATGAGATACGCCAGCAGGAGCATGACCGTCAGCCCGGTGTCGTTCACCGGCGGGCCTTCTCCCGCTTGCGACGAAGCTTGAGGTTCACGGGGGAGCCCGTGAACTGCCACGCGTCGCGGAAGCCGTTAACGAGGTAGCGCGCGTACGACTCCGGGATCGCCTCCGGGCGGTTCGACACGATGGCGAAGCGGGGTGGCGCGGTCCCGATCTGCGAGGCATAGAGCAAGCGCACGGACTCGCCCACGGGCTGGGGGGGCTGCTGGCGATCCACCAGCTTCTCGAGCACGCGGTTGACCTCGGCCGTCGGCACGCGCTTCTGGCGCTCCTCCGCGACCTCCTGGATCAGGTCGAGGAGCCGGGGGACGCGCTGCCCGGTCTTTGCCGACACGTAGAGAAATGGGATGAACGCCAGGAAGGGAGCCCGGTCCACGAGCTCACGCTCGCCGCGCACCGCGGTGTTCGAGTCCTTCTCCTCGATCAGATCCCACTTGTTCACCGCGACGATGAGAGCGGTGCCGCGCTCCCAGGCGTCGTTGGCGATCTTCAGGTCCTGCACGTGCATCCCGTCCTTTGCATCCACCACGAGCACGCACACCTCGGCGCGCTCCATGGCGCGCGAAGTCCGGAGCGTCGAGTAGAACTCGATGTCGTCCGCGACCTTGCTGCGTTTGCGCAGCCCCGCGGTATCGACAAACACGAACGTTCGGTCGTTCCAGCGGAGGGGCGTGTCGATGGCGTCTCGTGTCGTGCCGGGCTCGTCCGTCACCACCAGCCGCTCCGTTCCCAGCAGCCGGTTCACAAGGCTCGACTTTCCGACGTTAGGCCGGCCCACCACCGCGACGCGGATGGCGTTTTCCTCGTCGGCGGGCGCAACCGCCGGCAGGAGCGCCACAATGCGGTCCAGCAGGTCCCCCGAGCTCGTCCCGATGGCGGCGGAGACGGGGAACGGGTCCCCCAGCCCGAGCTCGTAGAACGCCAAGTGGCGCACGTCGTCGGGCAACCGGTCGGCCTTGTTCGCGACCAGCACCACAGGACGCCCGGCCTTCCGGAGGTACGAGGCGACCTCCGCGTCCGCCGGATGCACACCGGCTTCCACGTCCACAACGAACAGTACGACATCGCTCTCCGCCACGGCCATTTCGACCTGCGTGCGGATCGCGCGGTTGAGGGCGTCCTCGGCGCCGAGTACCATGCCACCCGTATCCACCAACCAGAACCGTCGTCCATTCCACTCCGCCGCGCCGAAGTGGCGATCGCGGGTGACACCCGGCTGGGCGTCAACGATCGCGTCCCGGCGGCCGATCAGTCGATTAAAGAGGGTCGATTTGCCGACGTTGGGGCGGCCGATGATGGCAACGGTGGGGGCCCCGCTCATCCCTGCCCCTCACCGATTGCGGATTGCGGATTACGGATTGCGGATTGGAGGGACGCGGGCAGCGTCAATCCGCAATCGCTCAACACATCGACAAAGTCATACGACAGGCGCACCGGCACGCCCAGCCGCCCCGCCAGGTCGTCGGCGCGCACGTCGTCGATGAAAACCAGGTCGTCGTTCACCGCCTCCGCGGGCAATAGTACGAGATCGAGATCCGCGCGCGCGCGCAGAGCGGCTTCGATCGCCGCCGCCGGGAGCAGGCCTGCCGTCGTCACGGACGGCCCAAACAGCGTATTCTCGACCAGGACGATCTCGAACCGTCCGCCGGTCGCCGTTCCGAGCTCATGCAGCACCTGCGGCATGAGCCGCCCCATGGCCGTGCCCGTCACCACCCCAATGCGCTTGCCCGAGAGACCTGGCAGGCCGGCCCCCGCGATGCGCGTTTGGAGAAACCGCACGGCGCCCACGCCGTTCTCCCGCTGCTCGAAGTCGCCGTACCACTCAGCGGCGGGTAGGGGCTCGCCGGCCTGGAGGTAGAGATCGTCCGCGCCGAAGCACCAGGGGGCGCCCCGCTCCGCGAGGGCGCGGGTCGCGATGCGATCCACGGCCGCGAGGGCAGCGCAGCACTCGTCGCGGGTCGGCTCCCGCACGAGCTCGCGCTTCGAGAACTCGGTGAGGGCGACTGGGACCACCGACACAGACAGTACGGCGGGACCCACGGCGTACAGGTCGGCGAGGGTGCGCTCCAGCTCCGCCCCGTCGTTCACTCCCGGGACCAGGACCACCTGGGTGTGAAATGCGATGCCCCGCTCCGCAAACCAGCGGAGCTGGGGCACGATCTCGGGTGCTTCCGGATTCCGCAGCAGCCAGCGCCGAATGGTGGGATTCGTGGCATGCACCGAGACGTAGAGCGGCGATAGCCGGTACTCCACGATGCGCTCCAGGTCCCACGGCTTCAGGTTCGTGAGCGTCGCGAAGTTGCCGTAGCGAAACGACAGCCGATAGTCGTCGTCCCGGATGTAGAGTGGCGTCCGCAACCCCTCGGGGTTGCCATCCACGAAGCAGAAGTCGCAATGGTTCGCACAGCGCCGGATCCGCGGGGGCTCGAGGGTCACCCCCATCGGGAACCCCTCGGGGCGCTCGATGTCGTACTCGACTTCGTCCCCAGTGGGCGAGCGCGCCGCCAGGAGAAACCGGTCCTCCGCGGTGAGGAACTCCCAGTCCAGGAAGTCCTCGAGGCTCCGGCCGTTCACGGCCAGAAGCTGCGTCCCCGGGACGAGCCCCAACTCGTGACCGATCGAGTCCGGGGCAACCGTTCGAATGCGAAGCACCGCGCTTCCCTGCCCTTCAAGGACTTTGTGAACCTGACGTCGCAACCCCAACGGATGATGTAACTTCCGAAGGTGCAGAAATATGCTTTATGAAGCGCGGTAACGCCAGCCGGCGATGCCGCGGCCGCTCGCCTTGAGGTCGAACGCCTGGCTCTGGCGGGGGGAAAGGGCTGGGAGATCCTGCGTGAGGGTCGCGACTACCTGACCTCCCACGTCGAGGAGCTCGACCGTTAGGTGGGCAGGCTTCGAGGGCGTGGCTTTCAGGTTGGTCGCAAGCCCCGCAATGCCAGCTCCGGCGCTGTCAGGAATGAAGCTCACCACGGAAATCTCAACGGCGATACCGGTATCGGCGCGGGCGACGTAGGCCTTTGCCGAGTCGCGCTCACGGCGGAAGTCCCAACCAGCCGCCACGAGTTTCAGGGACGCCCGGTTCAGCGGATCGAGCGCGGCCAGCCGCTGGGCGGCCGGGAGGAGAGCCGTCGAGTCGTGCAGCTGGTAATAGGCGATGGCGAGCGAGAAGAGCGCTTCACGGCGGTAGGGGTTCCGTGCCAAGCCGAGCGCCAGGGCGCGGGCACCGGGCTGGTAGAGGCCCTGCCCCACCAACCGTACGCCGGGGCCGAACAGCGCGTCGGGATCCAGATTCTTCGCGTGGGCGCCAAGGGAGTCGAACACCGCCGCGGCCTGGTTGCCGTGACCGCTTTGGGCGTACAGCGTTGCGAGCGTCGTCGCGGCGTCGACGTCCGCCGGAAACGCGGCCACGTATTCGTTGAGCGCGCCGATCGCGGGTGCGAACGCGGCAGTCAGCGCCGTCGAATCGGCGGCGAGCTGCTGCAGCGCGGCGGCCAGCGCGCTCCGCCCGCGCGCAACCGCCTGGGCCCGCGCGGTCGAGTCGCGCGCGAACAACTGTTGATCAGCGGGCGCCAGCTTGGCGCCGCGTGCCCTACGGGATTGTGACGAACCGACCAGGCGGGCCAGCACGATGGAATCAGCCGTGATCGCGCGCTGCAGCGAATCGAGGCTTCCCCGGACGCGCGCGGCCCGTTGGGCCGCGGGATGGCCCTGGACCTTCCGCACGAGCAGATGCCACGCGTTGCTCAATGCCTCCCGCTTGTCGGACGCGTAGGTCGTGTCATCCCCGGCGCTGCGACCGGCGAGTCGGTAGTACGCGTACGCGGAATCGTCGTTGCCCCGGCTCGCGTACAGCGCCGCCGCGGTCGCGAACGCCTTCGGATTATGCGGCTCGAGGCGGGCAGCGGCGTGCAGCAGCGCCAGCGCGGAGTCCAGTTTGCCGTCCTGCGACACCGTCAGCGCGTCGTTCACCAGTTTGCCCCACAGCTCATCCCGATAGGTGGCGATGTCCGCGGCGCACGCGGGGGCGAGGCTCGCGGCACGGGCGAACGCCGTGTCCGCGGCCGCCGCGTCGCCCGCCAGGACGGCGTGACGCCCGAGGTAGTACCACGCGGCAGGATTGCCACTCTGGCCATCCTGGACGATCGCGTCAGTCAAAGCCTTCCGGGCTTGGGCGAGTTGGGTCGCACGCTGGTCGGGCTTCTCGACGGCGGTCTTGAGCGCCTGTATCCCATTGTTAATCTTGGAGTTCGACTGCGTCAGCTGGCACGGTGCCTGGGGCGGCCCGAAGCTTTCCTGGGCCGCGAGCCCGCCAACTCGGGATGCGCCCATGAGAACGATGGCCAGGGCGAAGGGGGTGAGGCGCGCGACGGCACGCATGGGAGGAGGCTAGAAATGGCGCCCGCGGCAGCCGCTGTCAACTCGGGGCGTTTACCTTGAAGAGACCGACCATGACGTTCACGCGACCCGGCTGCCGATGACTCGCGCACTCGCTCTCTCCGGCGGGGGCGCCAAGGGTGCCTTCCAGGTCGGTGCCCTGCGTGCGCTGGCGGCACGGGGCATCAGCTTCGATCTCTTCACCGGTGTGTCCGTGGGCGCCCTTAACGCTGCCCTGGCGGCTCGCGGAAAGCTCGATGACCTCGAGGCGTTCTGGAAAACGGCGACGAATGACACCGTATACCGGCGCGACACCAGCGTCCTCCCGTGGCTGGTGCGGTTGTTCAGTGCGGAGGCCGCCGACCTGGTGTCGGCGGCCCGCCGCGGGTACATCTACGACTCAGCGCCGCTCCGCGCGGCCCTGGAGGCGAAAGCAGGCGACCCGCCGCCTCCGAACCTGAGGGTAGGGTTCGTGAACCTGGAGAGCGGCCTGTTCCATCGGGACGCAACGGCGGCCGCGGTGCTCGCGAGCGCGTCGATGCCGCTCTACTTCCCCGTCGTGGACGTGCCGGGAGTCGGCCGGGCGTGCGTGGACGGTGGATTACGGCATGTCACGCCCCTGTCGCTCGCCTTCGACCTCCTGAAGAAGCGACCTGCGGACCCGAGCGACGAGTTGTGGGCCATCGTG
>WNEL01000932.1_pt1 | contig 24810 bp, 20 predicted proteins | sample 5399991 | NCBI WGS metagenome assembly WNEL01 (sample SAMN13153325, study PRJNA577476) | soil metagenome | isolation source: 20 cm grassland meadow soil pre-rain plot 2 | place: USA:California | collected 2015-09-08
CGTCGCTGGCCCTGGGGTTCCACGATCAACAGCATGTATTGCATGAAGCTCTCCGGCAGGCGGGCGCTTGGGGCTCCCGCCCGCGCTCGTTGTGGCGGCGGGACGCGCTTGGCAGCGTCAGGACATTTCTCCCTGCTTGCAGGCGGCGGCGCGCTGGAGCAGCAGGCGGCTCTCGCGCGCATTCTGCGTGAGCGTCGCCGCACGCTCAAACTCGCCGCGCGCTTCCTCGTAACGGCCGAGCCTGGCGAGGAGATCGCCGCGCACGCTCGGCAGCAGGTGGTAGGAGCGGAGCGAGCCCTCGGCCTGGAGCCGGTTCGCGAGCTCGAGTCCCGCCGCGGGCCCGTAGGCCATGGCGACGGCCACCGCGCGGTTGAGCTCCACGACCGGCGACGGGGCGATGCGCGCGAGCTCGTCGTAGAGCGCGGTGATCTGCACCCAGTCCGTGTCCTCCGGGGTCGGAGCGCGCGCGTGGCACGCGGCAATCGCCGCCTGCAGGAGATACGGCCCGCGCGTTTCGGCGAGCGCCGCACCCCGCGCGAGCGCCAGCAGGCCCCGGTGAATGAGGAGCCGGTCCCAGTTCGCGCGGTTCTGATCCATGAGCAGTACCGGCTCCCCGTTCGGACCCGTGCGCGCGCGGATGCGCGACGCCTGGATCTCCATCAGCGCCACCAGCCCGTGGACTTCCGGCTCCAGAGGCGCGAGCTCCGCGAGGATGCGACCGATCCGCAGCGCCTCCTCGCACAGCGCCGGTCTCATCCAGTCCTCGCCCGCGGTGGCCGAGTACCCCTCGTTGAACACGAGATAGATCACTTCCAGCACCGAGGACAGCCGCCCGGCGAGCTCCTTGCCGCGCGGGATCTCGAACGGCACGTGCGCATCGCTCAAGGTGCGCTTGGCGCGCACGATGCGCTGCGCGATGGTGGGCTCGGGCACGAGGAAAGCGCGCGCGATCTCTTCCGTCGTCAGCCCCGCGAGCAGCCGCAGCGTCAGCGCCGTGCGCGCCTCGGTGGACAGCAGCGGGTGGCACGCTATGAACATGAGCCGCAGCAGATCATCGCCGATCTCGTCATCGGCCTTGGCTTCGAGCCGCGCCCCGTTGGTGTGCTGCTCCATCTCGAGCTCGTGACCGAGCGCGTCATGCTTCGCGGCACGCATCCGCTCGTGCCGCAGGTGATCGATGCCGCGATTCTTCGCCGTCGCCATCAGCCAGGCCCCGGGGTTGTCGGGAATCCCCGACCGCGGCCATTCCTCGAGCGCTCTGACCAGCGCGTCCTGCGCCAGTTCTTCCGCGAGTCCCACGTCGCGGACCACCCGGGTGAGACCTGCGATGAGCCGTGCAGACTCGATCCGCCACACGGCGTCGATGGTGCGATGGGCATCCGTGGCCGTCATGGCCACGGATGACACCATCGGGCGATGAGCCGCGCAAGCCAAGGGCGTCCGGGTGACTCTTAGGCGCGTCCGGCCGAGGCGGAGGAGCGCCCGCGCACCGCCTCGACCGCTTCGGGCGACTTGGCGCAGTTGACCATCCAGGGCGTCCCGAAGCGGTCGGTGCACATGCCGAAGCCGTGCGCCCAGAAGGTCTCCTGGAAGGGCATGGAGATGGTGCCGCTCTCGGCGAGCGCCTTGAAGATGCGCTCGGCGTCGGCCGGCTTCTCGACCGCCGCCATCACCGCGAAGCCCTGCGGCGCCTGGTAGCGGTCCGCCGGCGCATCGCAGCCGAGCAGGTACTGGCCGCCAAAGTCGACGCGTGCGTGGATGATCTGCCGGCGCACTTCGGCCGGCGCGTTCTCGGAGCCCGGGGCTTCGCCGTAGGTCATCGCGAACACGATTCTGCCGCCGAAAGTCTCGGCGTAGAAGTTGAAAGCCTCGCGGCAGTTGCCCTTGAAGTTGACGTGGGGAGCGGTTTGCATGAGGTAACTCCGTGTTGAATGGACGTGACGAGTCTGGTGGGTTCTCGGTTCTTGCGCGGTCAGGTTCAGTTCTTGCGCGCCGCGAGGCGCTCGCGCTGGCTCTCTTCCTGCGCCTTGAGCTCCGGCGCCAGGTTGGCGCCGAAGTCCTCCGCCTCGAACACGCGGCGGATCTCGATCTCCTCGTTGCCCTTCTGGAACGGCGAGCGCCGGATCCACTCGATGGCCTCCTCCATGGACTTCACCTGCCACAGCCAGAAGCCGGCGATCAGCTCCTTGGTCTCGGTGAAGGGGCCATCGATCACGCCGCTCTTGCCGCCGCCGAACTTGACGCGCACGCCCTTGGCGCTCGAGTGCAGCCCCTCGCCCGCCAGCATCACGCCGGCCTTCACCAGCTCCTCGTTGAACTTGCCCATCTCGCTGAGAATCTCGCGGCTCGGTAGCACGCCCGCTTCCGAATCCTTGTTCGCCTTGACGATCACCATGACGCGCATGACTGGCTCCTTCTTCGGTTACGCTTATGGCAGTACGACGAGTGAGCCCCCTGGGAATCGACATGGGCGCCCTGCACGTTTCTCTCGCGGGCGCCAAGTCATTGAAAGTCCAGTGAATTGACCTCACGCCAGCCTACGCATGCGGCGCTCTGGCTGCTGCGGTTCATCAGCATCGAGGCGGTGAGCGGAGTCGTGCTGCTCGCCGCAGCGGCCCTCGCCCTCATCTGGGCGAATTCCCCCTGGTCGCAGTCCTACGAGGCGCTCTGGCAGGTCAGGCCGGGCTTGGGGGTCGCAGCGCTCATCCCGCCGCAGGACCTGCGCTTCTGGGTGAACGATGGGCTCATGAGCGTTTTCTTTCTCGTGGTCGGGCTCGAGATCCGCCGCGAGATGCACCAGGGCGTGCTCTCGGATCTCAAGGTCGCCACGCTCCCGATCGTCGCCGCGGCGGGCGGTGTGGTGCTGCCCGCGCTGCTCTACCTTCTCGCCAACGGCGATCCGGCCACGCGGCGCGGCTGGGCGATACCGACAGCGACCGATATCGCCTTCGCGGTCGGGGTGCTGTCGCTCATCGGGCGGAGCGTGCCGGCGGCGCTGCGCATGCTGCTGCTGACGCTCGCCATCATCGACGACGTCGTGGCGATTCTCGTGATCGCGTTCTACTACTCGGGCGGCGTTGCGGCGGCCGGTCTCCTCGTGATCGCGGCGGGCGTGATTGCCGTTCTCCTGCTGCAGTGGCTCGGCGTGCGAGCGGCTCTCGCCTACCTGCTGCCGGGAGCCGTGGTCTGGATCGGAATGCTGCGCGCGGGACTCCACCCGACGCTCGCGGGCGTGCTGCTGGGGCTCATGACTCCAGCCTCGAGCGAGTTCGGACGCCGGCGGGCTGCGCCGGCGCCACAGCGAGCGGACTCTCCGCTCGTGAGGCTCGAGGCAAGGCTCCATCCCTGGGTGGCCTTCGCCATCATGCCGCTCTTTGCGGTGGCGAATGCGGGCGTGAGCCTCACGGGTGTCACGAGCGGCGCCAGGGCGTCACATGCGGTCGGCGTCGGCATCGTGGCGGGGCTCGTGCTCGGCAAGCCCCTCGGCATCGTGCTCGCCTCGGTCGCCGCCGTGCGCCTCAAGCTCTGCCAGCTCCCGGAGGACGTCCGCTGGCCTCAGATGGCGCTACTCGGGCTCCTGGGGGGCATCGGGTTCACGATGTCGATCTTCATCGCGAACCTCGCCTTCGAGGATTCGCGGCTCCTCGTCGCGGCCAAGCTCGCGGTGCTCGTGGCCTCAACGCTCGCCGCCGCACTGGCGCTCGTTTTCGGACGGCTCCAGGCCGCTCGCGGACGCGGGTGAGGCGGGCTGCGTTCTTCGGTGGGGCCCAGACCACCGGGTGGGGCAGTGGCGGCGGAACATGCATGGTTTCCCCTGTTGGTGCGTTCCTACCACAATCAATAACATCCGGTGCTACAGAACCGTTCCCGACCGTTGCGAGCCTGCGACGGGTGGATTAGTAAAGGGCCGCGAGACCCGGCGTGACTTTGGCCGGGTAATTGTCCGGGAGAGTCGCGTATGTCTCGAAGAACGAAGCGTGTCTTCTCGAGCAACATCGTCACCATCGCCTCCTTCGTGGCCGCGGCCGTGACTGCCCAGGCTCAGCAGAAGCCTCAGGAAGGGACCAAACCCAACGAAAAACTCGAGGAGCTCGTGATCACCGGATCGCGCATCGCGCGCCCGGACCTCGACCGGCTGCAACCAACCATGGTGGTCAAAGCCGATTCCTTCGACGAGCGCGGCTACACCGACGTCGGCCAGGCGCTGCAGGAGCTACCCGCTTTCGGTGTGCAGCCCTCGAGCGCGGCCAACCAGCAACAGGGGTTCGGCATCGCGCAGAGCTTCGTCGACCTATACTCACTCGGTTCACAGCGCACGTTGACGCTGATCAACGGGCGGCGCTTCGTCTCATCGAGCACGGCGAGCCTCTTCAACGGCGCCACCTCGCCGGGCCAGCAGGTCGACCTGAATGTGGTGCCCACCAAGCTGATCGAGCGAGTCGAGACCATCTCGGTCGGCGGCGCGCCGATCTACGGAGCGGATGCCATCGCCGGCACGGTGAACATCATCCTGAAGAAGAACTACCAGGGTCTGGATCTTGACGCACAGAGCGGAGTGTCCAACGCCAAGGACGCGTGGTCTCATCGCTTCCGCGCGCTCGCCGGCCGGAATTTCGCCGACGGGCGGGGAAATATCACCGGCGTCGCGGAATTCATCAAGACCGACGGCCTGACCGGTCCGCAACGCCCGGATGTCGCCAACGACCTGCAATTCCTCAAACCCGCGGGCACCAGCCCGTTCAAGACCGTGCTCACGACCGAGGGCGCGGTCGCTAGTATCAGTACTTCGGGCGTTCCATACGTGGATGACTTCTTCTATTTGCCGCCGGTACCCCCGTCGCTGATCGGAGTGACAAACGCCGCCGGTCAGCCGCTCGCCTGGGCCCCCGGCTCGAGCTCACTGTCGGTATACAACCTGGGCACGGCTACGGGGAGCAACGTCTTCTGGTTTCGCGGAGATGGCACCCGTCTGTCGCAATTCACCAATCTGCTCTCGCCAACGAAGCGTGCCAATCTCGACATGCTGGGGAATTTCAAGTTCACCGATCACTTCGCCTTCTTCATGGAGGGCTGGTTCTCCGAAGGGCACGCGACCAACCTGATCACTCAGCCGGGCTATAGCACCCCATTCTTCGGCTCCGCGGGCCAGGTGAACGGGGCCTGGAGAGTTTCCATAGACAACCCGTTCCTGTCGGCTGCCGACCGGGCGACAATTCAGAACGCGCTCAATGCTTACGGCGCCAGCCTGCCGTTTGCCGATCCAACGACGGGTTTCACCACCTTCGATCCGAACTGGGACGGCAAGCACTTCTATGTCGACCGCGCCAATACCGATCTGCAGAGTGGACGCGCGGTGGCCGACCAGGTCGTTTCCCGCGGCGTCATGGGCATCAATGGTGATTTTGCCGTGGGTGAGCGCTCCTACAACTGGGAGATCGCGGCCAACTACGGCTACTCGCGTGACGTCAACCGCACGCCCTCGTACGTGTTCCAGAACGTGCAGAATGCACTCAATGCCACCCGTGATGCTTCCGGCAACATTGTCTGTGCCGGCAATCCGGTCAATTCGGTGGTTACCACCGGCTCTGCCACCTGCGCGCCCCTGAACATTTTCGGCCTGGGTTCCCCGAGCGCCGCGGCGCGCGCCTACATCACGCATAACGCGATCGCCACCTCGATCAACACTCAGCGGGACGTGAGCGCAAACCTGACCGGCGGCATTGTCAAGCTGCCCGCAGGCGAGTGGAAGGGAGCCGTCGGCTACGAGAACCGCCGCGAGTCGGCGGATTTCGAGCCGGACGATTACTACACCCTGAATGCAGGCACTTCCGTCGCCTCGCCGGTCTCCGGAAGCTATCGGACCAATGAGTTCTACGCCGAGACGCTGATTCCGATCTTTGCCCCGATGCAGTCGCTCCCGGCCCTCCACCAGCTCGAGCTCGAGGGCGCCGTGCGGCGCGTCGACAACACTTTTGCCGGCAACTCGACCACCTGGACCGGCGGGTTGCGGTGGGCACCGATCGAGGACCTGCAGTTCCGCGGCAACAAGACCCATTCGATCCGCGCTCCTGCGGTTACCGAGCTGTTCCTCGCTCCCTCGACGGCGTTCGAATTCGCCAACGACCCGTGCGATGTCACTTTCATCAACCAGGGGCAGGCAACCGCGACCCGCGCCAAGAATTGCGCCGCCGCCGGAATTCCGGCCGGCTTCCTGTCCAACGTCGTCAATGCCACGGCGGCCGGCATCACCTCCGGTAACCAACAACTTACCAGCGAGACCGCCGACTCCAAGGGCGTCGGCGTCGTGCTGCGGCCGCGGTTCATTCCGCGCTTCAACGTGGCCGTCGACTACATCGAGATCAACCTCACGAACGCGATCCAGGTCCTGAATCTCACCAACATCCTGGACGCCTGCTACGACTCGCCGAACTACCCCAATGAGCCGTCCTGCTCGCTATTCACGCGTAACGCGCAGCACCAGATCACGAGCTTCACGGACGGCTTCCGCAACGCCGCGCTGCTGGACTTCCAGGGCGTCACCTTCGGCATGGACTGGAACACGGCTCTGCCGCGCGGGATCGGGGCGCTGGCGCTGCGGGCGAACTGGCTCAACACGCGCAAGCTCGTGCAGCAGGTGGGCTCGGAGGCTCCGAGCAAGCTGCTGGGAGAGCTGGCCACGAACACCGCCGCCCCGCACGACAAGGGCACCTTCGACATCAACTACCGCAAGGGGCCGTTCCAGTGGTACTGGCAGGCGCTGTACGTGGGACCCTTCAATTTCAGCAACACGGACAAATCCAACTCGAAGGACGTCCTCGGTGTGAGTCACTGGTGGCTGGTCAACACCACGCTCGGCTACGAACTGAGCAGGGCCTTCGAGATGCGACTGATCGTCAACAACGTCGGGAACAAGGAGCCGCCCTTCCCGGGGCTGGCCGGCATCGGCGGAAACTTCGAGAGCCCGACTTCGCTCTACTGGTCGGGAATCCTCGGGCGCAATTACCTGCTATCGGTCGCGTATCACTTCTGACTCGCGCGACCGCCGGGAGGGTTGCGACTCGGGTGCGCCTGCCCTAGCGGATGGCCTTCGCGGTGATCTAGCTAGCTAGACCGGCTCGCGCTCGAGCGGCGCTGCGGCCCCGGCGCGCGCAACCGCCTTGTTCCGATACAACTCCCTGTCGGCCGATGTCAGCAGCTTCTCCGCGCTGGCGCCATCGCGCGGATACACGGCGAGACCCACGCTGACCGAGAGGCGCGGCGCTTCCTCATCGGCCGCCATACGGGAGCTGATCCGCTCGGCCAGCTGCCGCGCTCCCGCTTCCGAGGTCTCGGGCAGGATGATCGCGAACTCATCGCCGCCGAAGCGCGCCGCGGTGTCGGTGACGCGGCACGAGGCCCGCAGGCACTCGGCGAGGCGGCACAGTGCGCGGTTCCCGACCAGGTGCCCGTAGCGATCGTTGATCTGCTTGAGTCGGTCCATGTCGAGCAACAGCATGCTGAACCCCCGCCCCGCGCCCGCACGCTGCGCTCGCCTGATCTCGGCCTCGAGGCTGCCCATCAGACAGCGATAGTTGGCGAGCCCGGTAAGCTCGTCCCTTACCGCCTGTCGGCGCAGGTGCGACTCGGCCTCGCGGAACTGCCGGACGACCGCGGCGGCAGCCAGCATGGTCACCGCCTGCACCGCGAGGAACGCGTGGAGCAGCAGCAGCGACTCGTTGGTCGGGCCGCGGGCGAAGGGCCCCAGGCCGTGCAGCGTGCCGATGATCGCGATGAGCGACAGCACCAGCGTGCAGGTGGCCAGCGCGCGGCGCCCGAGGCGAAAGGCCGCCCAGAACAGGAACGGGACGCACAGGAACTCGACCGGCAGGCGCTCGACGCCTGCGATCGGGATGAACCCGTCGAATACGATGAGCGCCACCAGTGAGAGCCCGGCGAGGAGCGCGGCGGCCTCGAGCAGCCAGCGCCTGTTCCGTCGCAGGGGCGGGACGGTGCTCCACAGAACCAACACCGGCGCCACGACCAGGTCCCCCGTCGCATCGCCCAGCCACCAGGTGAGCCAGACGTGTCCGTAGTCCGCCCACGGGGCGAACCCGGCCATGGCGAGACTCGTCAGGCCGATGGTGGGGCTGACGGTGGTGCTGAGCAGGGCGGCGAGAAGCGCAAACGCGACGATGTCGCGCGGGCGGACGAAGAACATGCGCCCGTGCGCGTAGCGATTCACCAGCATCGCCCCAAGCAGTCCCTCGAGCGTGTTGCCGAGGCCGATGCAGAGTGAGGTGGGGAGCGAGCCGTGCGTGGTCAGGTTGGCGAGAAGAGCGCCGAGGAAGATCGCCGGCCACACCTCCATCCCCAGGACGAGGAAGGCGGCGAGCGCGATGCCGGCTGGCGGCCAGATAGCGCTCGCGCTCGGATGCACGATAGCGAACCCGAGGCCCAGTTTGGCGGCGGCGAGATACACGCCCGCCAGGGCGGCGAGGGTCAGCCATTGCGTCGATGTCGGGAATTTCGGCAGCGCGAATTCCCAGTGCATTCGCTTAAGGGGCCCTCGCGGGGCCTCCTCGTTCACTGAGGTGCGCATCCGGTTCAATCGGAGCCCGAGAATAAGAGCGCACCCCCCCTGGGTCAACGAGGGTTCCACTTAATCTGGCCGCCCGGTCGTTACCTCACCAAGGGGGGGCCGTCTCGCGACCGGGACCGGCCCGATGTAGGGACGGTCAGTGGGCCAGGCGGTTGTACCGGGCCAGAACGGCTCGCAGCTGCTCGTGCGGAAGCGCCCGGACATGATGGCCGTCGATGCCCGTCATGTCCTCCGCGGCCACCATGGCGTTAACCACGGCTTCCTCGGTGGCCTGCACGGTTGCGGCGAAGAGCGGATCCATCGAGTCGTTCGGCACCATCCTGAGGTCGACCACGTGGCCGACGTCGCTCGCCGCGGCGTTCGCGGTCGAGAACGCAATGAAGATGTCGCCGGAGCCGTTGCCCGCAATGCTGCCGGTCCGCCCGATGCCGAGCGACACGCGCCGCGCGATGCGCTTCAGCTGGTGCGGCAGGAGCGGCGCATTGGTGGCCACGACCACGATGATCGAGCCGCGCTCGCTGGCTTCGGACGGCAGGAAGGCGTAAGGGTCCTCGGACTCGATCTCCCGGCCGACCGGAATACCCGCGATCCTGAGGTTCTGACGCCGCCCGTAGTTGCATTGCACGAGCACTCCGACGAGGTAGCCACCGTCCTTCTCCGCGAGCCTGCGGGAAGAAGTCCCGATGCCGCCCTTGAAGCCGTTGCAGATCATGCCGGTGCCGCCGCCGACCGAGCCTTCCTCCACCACTCCGGAGTGCGCGCTGTCGAGCGCGCGCAGCGCATGCTCGGGCCTCACGTGAAATCCGTTGATGTCGTTGAGCCAGCCGTCCCAGGTCTCGGCGACGACCGGCAGCGACCACCAGGCGCCGGTGGCGTCCGCCGCGCCGTGCGCCACGCGCCAGGCGATGACCGCATCGCGCACCACACCGACGCTGTGGGTGTTGGTGATCATCACCGGTCCCTCGAGGAAGCCGGATTCCTCCACCCACGTGGTGCCGGTCATCTCGCCGTTGCCGTTCTGGGAGTACCAGCCGGCGAAAGAGAAGCGCTGCATGGAGGCAAATCCACGCGGCAGCACGGCCGTCACACCGGTGCGGACCGGTCCCTTGCCGACGACGAGCTTGCCGCTGCCCGCGACGAGAGTCGTATGGCCGACGAGCACGCCGTCGACGTCGGTGATCGCATTGAGCGGGCCCGGCGTGCCGTCGAAGGGCACGCCGAGGTCACGGGCGCGCGGACGCGGCTTCACAGCGGCCGCAGCCGGATCCGCCGCGGTCGCGCTCGCCGCTGACAGCGCGAGGGCAAGGAGGGCGGTGATGGCGACGGGCCGACGCGGCATGAGCTTGGCGCATGGCATCATGAAGCCGCTCTGAGATGCAACTTTTTCCTCCGCCTCGTGCCCGCTCGCGGGCCTCGCGCCCGCAAAGCCTGGCGTGCGATCTTTGAGGTCGGACTTCAAATGGGCCGAAGGACCCGAGGGCCGCGTGATGGATCGGACAGCATCAAAGCTCGTCTCCTTATTATTGGGCATGTTGCTGCTCGCGCCGCAGGGAAACGCGGGCGCCGCATCGGGCGATGAGCCGCCCCGATTCGAGGTGGCGGCACCGGTGACCGGGGCTCCACTCGCCTTCGTCGTCTACGGCGACACGCGCTTCAGCCGGCGCGAGAAGGTCGTGAACGCGCCCGCGCGGCGCGCACTCGTCGGCCGGATCGCGCGCGAGAACCCGGCCGCGATCCTGATCGGCGGGGACCTCGTTTACGAAGGCACCGATCCGGACGACTACGCGACCTACCAGAGCGAGACCCTCGAGTGGGCGAAGCAGAAGATCCCCGTGTTTCCCGCGCTCGGCAATCACGAGTTCACGGGATGCACCCGCGGCGAGGCGGCCCCGTGCCTCGAGAACTGGTGGAAAGCGTTCGGCAGATTGGCCTTGCGGCCGTACCGGTGGTACTCGGTGAGCCTCGGACCCACGCTCCTCGCGTTGATTCTGGATTCGGACTCGCCGCTCAGGCCGGGCAGTGAACAGCGGGAATGGCTCGAGCGGCAACTCACCCGTGCCGACCCGCGCGTCAGCTTCATATTGATCGTGCTGCACTATCCTCCGGTCAGGGACCCTTTCTATCCGACGATGAAGGATGAGAAGGAGATCGAGCGGTACCTCTCGAAGCATGCCGCGACGCTGCGCGCCCAGGTCGTCGTCGTGGGCAGTCACGTCCACAACTACGAGCGCTACTTCCGGGACGGCGTCACTTACCTCGTGAGCGGCGGCGGGGGCGCCAAGCCGATGCCGGCCGCGCGCCTGTTCGGAGAGCTCTCGAAGCTGGCCACCTCGGTGAACTTCCACTATCTGCGCTTCACTCTCGAGGCTGATCGACTGACCGGAACCATGGTCCGCTTCGATGCCGGGGATCGAGGCGGGAACCCCTGGAGCGAACCGGATCGCTTCGAGATCCGAGCCAGGAGCTCCGCGCCGGCCGCGTTCAGGTGACTCAATCCGCCAGGCGCCGCCACTTCCCGTGCGGATCGCTGATCCAGGTCCCGGCGTCTTTGAGCTCGCCCTTCGCGTCGTAGCAATTCAGCAGCAGCACGGGCGCTCCGTGCTCGCGGGACAGGGGGAGCGACATCTCGGCGGTGAACAACAGCCAGGTCTTGTAGCTGCTGGCCCGGCACACCCAGACGCGCCCCTGCTGCGAGGCCTCAGCCACGGCCTTCTGCAGCGGTGACGGCAGTGCGGCGGGGTCGCGAATCTGATAGGAGTCCTTGGGCGAGAGCTGCCGGTCCGAGATGAGACCGTCCAGCAGCCTCTCTACCCGAGCAGGCGCCTGAATGGCGCGCATCCGCCGTGTCTCCAACTCCGCTCCCTCGTGTGGGCGGCCCTTGAACCTGTCGATTGCGGTGTCGCCTAAGGCCTCGTTGCCGTTGCAGGTCCCCGGCTCGCTACGCCGCGGGCCGGTGGCCCCGGCCCGAGCGCGACGACCGACACCTGGTAAGCGGCCCAAAGCGCCGGATCCGCCGCCCCGCTCGACACCACCGATCGCATGGCCGCGCCAAGCGCCGCCGCCGGGCTCATGGAGTCCCGCAGCAGGTGGCGATAGAACTCTGTCATGAGACGCGCGCCAATCTCATCGGAGACCGGCCAAAGCGAGGCCACGACCGCTCGCGCTCCGCGGGCGAGCATCGTGGAGCCGATGCCGAGCAGGCCTTCGCTCGGCACCTGCTTGCCGAGGGCCGTGTCGCACGCGCTCAACACTGCAACGTCCGCCGCGAGTGACTCGAGCGACAGGTCGGCCACGCGCACCGCACCGTCCACGACCCTTCCGCTGCTGTCGTAGGAGCTGAGAATCAGGGCGGATAACTGCGGAACCTGCGCATCCACGATCCCGTGGGTCGCAATGTGGATGAATCGGTACGCTGACCAGTCGAGCGACAGGAGCCGGTCGCGCGTGGCGTCGAGTCCGATGAGCCGATCCACATCCGCAGGCGGGAACTGCGCCGAGATCTGCGCGGCCTCCTGAGCGGTGAAGGGGAGACGCTGGTACCGGCCACGATCTGGATCCAGCGAGTGCCTGGCTGGGGGCTGTGAGGTGGCGGACGTTCTCATGACCACCGCGAGCCGCGGGTCGTCCGGCTGGTACACGGGATCGGCCACGAGCAACAGTGCCCGGCGGGCGCGCGACCTGACGCGCGCCCCGCTGGTATCGAGCATCCACGCGGCGGGCGCGAGGGCGACATCGTGACGCGTCGCAACAAACGAGTCTGCTTTCGGGTCCGGCATCGCGAGTGCCGCAAACGGGATGTAGTCGAGGGCCCCGTCCGGAATGACGACCCATTGCCGCGCGCCCGACAGCCACGGCTCAATCGGCCGAATGATCATCTCGTACAGGACCTGAGCGTCGTGCAGTCGACGCTCGAGGGGGACGTCGACGAGGCGCGTCAGCGAATGGTGGAAAGCGACGGCCTGGTCCGCGACGGTCACGGGTGAGGGCAAGCGTGTCCAGTGAATTGCCCTCGGCAACACCACCCACGCGTAGGCGGACTCGGACCCGAGCCAGTAGGACACAAGCGCCGTATCAGCGGGAAGAGCCGGGAGACTCGCTCGTGCGCTGCCCTCCCGACGGGCGGTCCCGGCGGGCATGGCTCGGCTTGCGATCACGGTGTGCGTCGAGAGCAAACTGACGGGCGGCAAGCTCCCGATAGAGCGCTTCGCGGCGCTGAAACTCGGAGGCGAGTGCCCGCCGAACGGCGGGGGAGTACTTCTGCGCCGCGACGTCGCCCAGCGACTGCGCGCGTGAGGCATCGGCGCTCACGAACGCGGCGGCGGCGATGGCGTCGGCCTCTTTATCCCGGCCGGCCGCGATCGCCCGCTCGTAGCGCTCGCGGAGCAACTCCAGCTCGAGGTCGTAGGCGGGCCGCAGCGGGGCTTGCAGTTGTGCGCGCAGCTCGGGATTCGCGCTCTGCAGGCGGACCGCATCCGAGTGTCCCAGGGCGCCCTCGACCGCCGCGAGCGCCGCGCGAGGTCGCCCGATCATCCGCAGGGCGCGGGCCTGCTCGAGGTCCGCCTCAAACTCCTCCAGGACACCGCCGAGCCTGTGAAGAGGCGGCCGCGCGGCGGCCAGGTCCGCGAGCGCCTCGCTCGGCCGGCTCATCTGAAGCAGCAGCGCCGCGCGTTGCAGCAGGGCTTCCGCGCGAATGAGCGAATCGGCTTTGGCGCGCGTCGAGATGACTTCATCGAGCTGCGCCCTGGCCTCCGTGAGGCGGCCGGCGGCGGCCGTGTGCGCAGCCAGTTGAATCTTGATGCGCGCGGCCGCTGACGGCGCGACCGCGAGGCTCAGCGCCTCCCGATCGAAGGCGATGGCGTTCTCCACCCTCCCCTGTTCCGCATCGATGGTCGCGAGCGCCCGCAGAGTGGCCATGCGTCCGCGGCCATCGAGCGCCGCCGTGCGAATCGCGAGCGAGCGCTCGAGGAACTCTCGCGCGCGGCCCCGGTCGCCGAGCGCGTAGTAGCTCACGCCGATTCCATAGAGACTCTGCCCTTCATCCCTCTGGGCCTGAACCTCCTGTGCGAACGCCAGGGCGCGATCGAACAGACCCAGCGACGCATCGAAACGACCGACGGCATAGTTTGCCAGCGCCGTGTTATTGACCAGGGCGAGGTACACTTTGGGATAGGGTTGCTCGCCGATATCCCTGCGCGCGCGATCGAACCGGCGCAGCGCCTCCGGCAGACGCCCGAGGCCCCACAGGCACAGCGCCTGGTTTTGCCACGCCTGAGCACGGCGGAGCGTCTCGTGGATCCCTCGGAACAACTGACTTGCGCTTTGCGAAGCGGTCACACATTGCGGGTAGCGACCCTCGTAGAGATAAGTCACCGCAACGTTCGTGAGTTCCAACCCCGCGTCATACCGCTCGCCCCGCTGCAAGTGGAAGCGGCTCAAGCGCTGTAGCAGCCTTCGTGCGCGGGCCAGGAGCCCGGTCGAATGCACGCCATATCCCGGCACGGGCCGTTCCGCGGAGGCAGTCGAACCGATCTCGATCCAGGCCGCGGCGACGAGCGCGTCGGCGCGCGAGCGCCGGTAGGGGTCATCGGTCCCGAGCGTCTCGGCCGCGGTCTTGGCCCACTCGGCAGCCTTCGCCCAGTCCTGCAGGTCGAAATACTCGACCCCCGCGAGGGCCAACGCCGTCTCACCCCGTAGCGGCCGATCCGCCGGCGCGGTGAGTGCGCTCACGGCGGCCGCATATCCTTCAGCTGCCCGCAGGAACGCGGCGCGTGCGTCGCTCCGGACGGGCGAGGCCGAATGACCGCTGGAGATCTCCACTCCCAACGCATAATCAGAATCGGCCGCGGCGAGTGCCTTCACGATCGCGATGCAATCAGGTCGCGTCCCGAGCCCCGCCAGATCGAAGACGCGCACAGTTGCCGTCCCAGAGGCGCCCGCGTGCTCCTTCCCGGTCACGCGAACGACGAGCGAGGGTGGATCCGCGGCTGTCACGACGGCGCGTCGAGTCCCCGTCCGCCGCTCCGGGTGGTCGGCGCGGGCAGTGACCCGGTTCTTCGAGTCGAGAATCTCGACGAGCGCGTCGTTGTCGCGCTCGTCGACCTGGATCAAGTAAGTGTGGCCCGGCACGACGGCAAGGTCTGCGGTCGCCGGCTCCATGCCTGCGGTCTTCAGCGGGCCTTCGGCGAGCGCTGGAGCTCCGAGTGCCGCAGTGCACGACACGCTCGCCGCAGCTCGTGGCGTGGCCCACCCTGCCAGAAGCATCGCTGTAAGAAGCAGCCAGGCGGGGCATCGACGGTCGGTCCGCGGCTGCCTTGTCTCGCGCCTGCGGCTTATACTGCGTTCATGCCCGGTCTCGATAACCACGCCGCACCCGTAGCGATCCTTCCCGCGCAAGCCGATCTCCCCGCGCCGGTATCGGACCCGGTTTCCCACCTGGCGGCAGTCTATCGCGACTATCCGGGTCTTCGGGCGCTGATCCTGCGGCGGGTTGGCGATGCAGAGGTTGCCGCGGACATTCTGCAGGACGCCGCTGTCACGACGCTCGAGAAGCTCCGCAGCGGAGAGATCGCTCACCCGGAGAATTTGGGCGGTTATCTTTACCGCGTGGCTCTCAATCACCTGCGGAATCATCGCCGCAAGGACCGCTCGCCAGCCTCGAGCGCCGACGCCGTGGAGGATCTGCGGGACGCCGAAGACGACCCCGACTGGGCACGGGTCGGGAGGCCTCAATGGGCCAGGGCGGCGCGCCGCATGCTCGAGGAGATGCCGGTTGCGCGGGACCGGGAAGTGCTGGTCCGCTTCTACCTTGACGACGAGGACAAGGAGGGAATCTGTCGCGAGCTTCGGCTGTCGGAGGAGCACTTCAATCGCGTGATCTTTCGCGCGCGACATCGCTTCAGAGAGCTCCTCGAGCGTCGCGGCTTCTGGAAAGCCGATTTGCTCGCGATCGTTGCGATCAGCCTCTGTGTCTCGGACGGGGGATGCGGGATCCAGGGCCCCGCGGCGCGAGCCGTGCATGCCTGGAATTGCGCCGCGGATGCGGTCCATGCGCTTCGGAAGGAGACGTGACGTGATCAGCGCCGGCCGCGACTACGAGAGGATGCAGGACTACATCGTGGGACGCCTGTCGCAGGATGAGAGCCACGCATTCGAGGATCGACTGCTGAATGATCCGGGGCTCGTGCGTGAGCTCGAGCAGTCATTGCGGCTGCGCGACGGGCTCGAGCAGCTGCGCGAGCAAGGCTATTTCGGCAAAGCTGTCTCGCGCGGCATGAGCTTTCGGATCTGGCTTCCCGCTCTGGTGGCGGCGGCGGGCGCCGGGGTTGCTCTGTTTCTCTGGGTGCACCGTGACACCTCGCTCCACCGTGGCGCGGGCGCCTCGAGCGTCCTGATGGCATCGCTCGAATCGCGCCCCGCCGGTGTCGAGCCGTTGATCGCGGCGCACTTCACTTTTGTTTCGGTACGCGGAAGCTCGACGCCCGACCTGGATCTTCCGTCGGGTGGCGTGATCGAGTTTCGCGCGGCGCCGGTGTCACGCATGACGGTTCCCCGCTACCGCGTGACGCTCTTGCGCGCAGACCCGGGAGAATCCTCGCAGCCCCTCGGGACCGTTGCCGGCCTTGCCTTGAGCGCTGACGGGTACCTGCACGGCTATGCCGACGCCGCCCGCCTGCGACCCGGCGGTTACGTGCTGCGCGTCGAGCCCGACGCTGAAGTCCCGGGCACGACGGATATATTCCCGTTCAATCTTCGAGCCCGCGGCGCCGCGCCCTCTCACGACTGAAACCCGCGCTCGACCTCGACCGCGAGGACACCGGGAATAGCCCAGAGCTTCGCGAGGGTCGCGAATTCCACCGACCCCGTCAGTACGCCGACACTCGTGAGGGTCGCGGTGTGGTCAAGGCCAACTGCGCGGCACGCGGCGGCGACCTCGTAAATGCAGTCTCGTGCGTCCTCCGCGACCGCGACCGCGACATTGACTCGGTTCACGGCATGGCTCCCGCGTCGCGTTGCGCAGACGAGCCGCGGCTCGCTCGCTCCTTAAGCTTCATCATCGCCGTTTCTCCTCAACTAGCTCCGGCAGGCGGTCCTTTGATCCCTCCGCCGCAGGGGCTGCGCGGGCTCTCCCCGCTCAAGTGCTAGCTGTCCCCGAAGGCCGGCGCCTCTCACTCGGGAGATCGATTTTTTTCCTCACGAGGGAAGTGAGATTCCGCGGTCCGCCGGAACAGTTACCCGATGCGGCGCGTTTCGAAGCGTCGGCGGGCGACGTCCTTTCGCGGATCGCGTACTGACGTCGCCATCGCTGCGCCTTTCTGCGCCCGAAGGAGAGTCAGTATGAAATATGCGATCGTCACCTTCCTGGTCATTGCATCATCCGCCGCGACCGTCACCGTTGCGCAGGATGGCAGCGGACAGGGCCCGCCAAAGCCAAAGTCGGTGGTCATCATCAACCCGTTGCAGATACCCACTTCACCAACGACAGCGCCCGTGCCGACGACTTCGCAGCTCAAGCTCCGATAAGGTCGCCGAAGTCTCGGGGGGCGGGTGAGATTCTGACGCTGGTTGCGACAGATAGAGAGCGCGGCGGTTGTGCTTAAGGGAAACGTCCACCGGCGTTGTGGCTGACGGATCGCGTACCAACACCGCCACCGCCGCGCCTCACTGCCTTCGCGCCAGCCGGGGGCACGCTCGCCTGTACGGGTGAGGATCGCGCTCTCTGGAGGAAGTCGCGACGCGGCCCTTCGGAAATGCCCTAGCGGACCTTGCGAAACGACAGGTTGATCCGACAGGCTCCGAGCATCGGATGGTGTCCGGGCTTGAGGGGCTGCACGCCGTGAAAGCGCAGCCGCGCGGGGCCTCCCCATACCACGACGTCACCGTGGATGAGCGGCACGCGCCGGGGACGCTCGGCCCGGCGCTGACCTCCGAAGAGAAACACGGCCGGCAACCCGAGCGAGACGGACACGATGGGCGATTCCAGGTCCTGCTCATCCTTGTCCTGATGAAGCGAGAGCCGCGCGCCGGGCTCGTAGCGGCTCATGAGACAGGCGTCGGGCACAAAAGCGGGGAAGCCCGCTTCCGCCGCAGCGTGCCCCGCGAGCTCCCGGAAGACCTGCGGCATCGCCGGCCATCGCTCAGCGCTCGCCGGGTCGAGGGCGTCGTAGCGATATCCGCTGGGATCGGTGACCCAACCTGCATCGCCGCAGTTGGTCATGGCCACCGACATGCGATAGCCGCCCGGTGTCGTCATGCACCGAAAGGGACTGCCGCGGATCACGCTCTCCAGAGCCTCGATCAGCGTGCCCGCGCTCGAACGAGCGAATGCGCGCAGCAGGACGGCGCCCGGACCGAGCGCCTCGCTGCGCCCATCGGGCGCGTCCGTCTCCGAAAACAGTGAGAGAGTCATATGAGGTCTCTGGGGCATTTCTCCGGAAGCCCGGCTGCGGCGCGCTCACTTCGCATCGTGAAAGATCACACCGAGAGTGTGACGCCGTCCGGATCGCACCCGGCTCACGCCGTGCCTGTGATTCACGCGATATGCGCCGCGGCCGCCGCTCACCGGCCGATGATGCACGGCGAAGACGACGGCGTCTCCCTGGAGAAGCGGCACGACCTCCGGGCGCGACTGCATGCGAGGCCGCTGCTCGGTGATGATGAACTCACCTCCCGTGAAGTCCTTCCCCGGTTGCGAGAGCAGGATCGCCACCTGCAACGGGAAGACACACTCTCCGTAGAGATCCTGGTGCAGGCAGTTGTAGTCACCCGCGCCGTACGCGAGCAGCAACGGGGTCGGGCGAGTCTGGCCGGCCTCGTGGCAGCGAGCGAGAAATTGCCGATGCTCGCTCGGGTACCGCACGGCCACGCGCAACCGCTCGTTCCAGCGGTTGGCGAGCGGCGCGAGCTGTGGGTAGAAGGCGGCACGCAGCGTGGAGACGAGCGGCGGCAGCGGGTCGGAGAAGTACTTGTACTCACCACGCCCGAATCCGTGACGGCTCATCACCACGCGGGAGCGGAACAGCGCATCGTCCGTGTACCAGCGGCTGACGAGCTGGCACTGGGAGGGCGCGAGCAGGCCCTCGATGACCGCGTTGCCCTGATCGTCGAGGTCCTGCCCGATGCGCCTCCAGTCGAGAGTCCGCAACCGCTCGGCAATGCCACGGTCGGCGCTCCGGGGGACGCTTCGGTCCGCGGCCGCCTCAGGCGCCTCGTTCGCGGCAGCGCTCGCCGCCCGGGTGTCGAGCGTCCGGCCGCTCACTGCCGCGCTTCCCGCTCGAGCAGCGCTCGCTTGCGGTCGGCGCCCCAGCGATAACCGGACGGTGTGCCATCGCTGCGTACCACGCGGTGACAGGGAACCGCGACGGCGAGTGCGTTCGCCCCGCAGGCCTGCGCCACCGCCCGCACGGAGCGAGGTGCCCCGATGCGCCGCGCGACCTCCGCGTAGCTCACGGTGGACCCCGCCGGAATGGTTCTCAGCATCTGCCACACCCGCCGTTGGAATGTCGTCCCCCGCACGTCGAGCGGAAAGTCGACGGCAAGATGCGGATTCTCGACGACGCGCGCGACCTTGGCCAGGAGTGCCTCGGTGTCGGGATCGCGGCCTGGCAGGGGCGCCTGCGGGAAACGCCTGCGGAGATCGCGCTCGAGCGACTCGGCGCGATCGCCGAGCAGAATGGCGCAGATACCCTTCTCGCTGCGGGCGACCAGAATGGAACCCAGCGAGCACTTCCCGACGGCGAAGCGCACTACCGTGCCCGCGCCCGGCGTGCGGTCGGGCCTGCGGGCCATCACCGCGGCCCAGCGTGGGTCGAGGCCGGTTGCACGCGGTGACCCTCGCGTGCGCAAGTGTGAAGCAGTCATGAGGTTTGGCTCCATGCGTGTGATCGTGGCGCCATGATTGCCTGCAGCACCGGCTGGGGCAGCCCGATTCTTGCTTTGCGAATTCGAGGCGGCACGCACCGCCGCGCGGCGAAGCGCCCGCCGCCGGCGCCTCTAGTGCGCCACCACGAGGGCCATTGCCGTGGGCAAGCTTCCGGCTACCGGCGTGCTACGGACCGCGGTCAATCGTCCACCGGACCCGATGGAGTAGTAATCAACGTGACCACCGGGCGGCGAACCCGAGGCTTGCCCGAAGGCGTTGGCGCTCAGCACGTAGAAGCCGGGTCCGTAAGTGCTCTCCGTCACGGCGCCCGATGCGACGATCAACGAAACCGGCTCTTCGGGCACGAGTGTACCTGTGTTGTCGATCGCGTACTGGTAGACGGATCCGGTATTGGTGTCGACTCCCATGAAATTGACGAGCAAGTAAGCACTTGATCCGGAGTCATCCTGGACCATAGTTACGGGGTTCACGTGACCGCCCGTGAGCGTGATGGTTCCGGTCGGCCCCAACGCCCCGTCTGCTCCGATTGTGTACTGAGCGACCTCTCCGTCGCAGGCACTATCGGCACACCTGCTGAGCACGTAGGCAGTCTGGCCGCTCGACGCGATCACCACACCGATCGCCCCCTGAGTCGCCGCCGCAGTGGCAGGTGCCAGCGGAGAGAGCGTGCCGTCGGCACCGATGGAAAACTGAAACACCTCACCGCCCGGCACGCTCGTTGCTGCCGGGAGGTACGCATGCTGCGCGCCGGAATCGATCGCCAGAGCTCCCGACGCCGACGCGGGCACGTTGATATAGGGCGTGGCGAGCGGTGCCAGCGTGCCGTCGGTACTGATGGAATACTGTGCGATGGATGCCGAAGTGTAAGGGGGGTTCAGAGGCATGATCACGACATAGAGAAAGCGGCCCTTTGGATCGACACTCATCGAGTAACCCGCAGCCTGGGGAACCGCCCCCGGAATGCCAACGACGGCCGGCGACAACGGCATCAACCCTCCTCCGGCGCCCACGGCGTATTGTGAAACGGTCGCGTCGCCCAGATTCGCTGCGTAGACGTAGTGCCCATTCGGATCCGCAACCACTGCCGTCGGAGTTACGCCAGAGGGAACCGCCGCAACGCTCAGAGGCGCGAGCGACCCGTCCGCACCAATCGAATATTGATATATCGCGCCGGGCACTTGCTGGCGTTGGACATCGGCGCTCGCGATATAGGCGTAGCCGGGGGCGTAACCGGGCGGCGGCCCGCCACCACTGGCGACTGGGTCGTTGCCCGACCCCCCGCACGCCGCGAGGCAACTCAGGACGGCGCTGATCGCAACAAGGTACAGCGGTCGCTGGAATCCGCTGAGCTCATGATTCTGCCTGCGCGCGGTAAACATGGATACTCTCTCTGATGGCGGGAGCTGGATCTTCAGCTTGTGTTGCGCATGGCCGAAGGGCGCACCCGCCTCCACTGCGGCAGAAACGCGGCAAGCGTTCCGGCGATGACAGAAGGTCACGCGGCTCGCGGATCACCGTTGGCCTCATCGCGGTGCAAACGAGTAGGTGACGGACCCGTACATGTAGCGTCCGCGCGGATCCGCGTAGCCCGGGTCGTAGCCCGCCTGGAAGTAGTTCTGCCCCCCGACATTCGAGTACGGCGGGTCCTTATTGAGGAGATTCCGAGCCCCGACCGCGATCCGGAGCTGATCCATGGGCCGGTAGGCGGCCTGCAAGTCAACGGTCGTATACGCGTCGACGTCCCGCAGCGCTCCGCTCACGGTGCCCGCCAGATCCCGGTAACTTGATTGATAATTCTCCGTTGCCGCGATCTCAACCGGACCCTTGGTCCAGGTGAGCATCGCGTAGTGATGCCAGCGTGGAATCACCCCGCCATTGCCGTTGGTGATGAGAGAAACCTGCCCTGCACTGTTGAGGAAGGTCCCATCCGGCTGTTCGACCCTGTAGGTCGCGAAATACGAGCCGACGAGACTGAACGTGAACGCGCCCACCGGAGTGACCGGCGTGCGGTAGCGGAAATCCACGTCGAACCCCTTGACGTCCGTCTCGCCCAGATTTCTGTTGGTCTGGTCGATCGACGTGATGGGTCCGGGACAGCCGGGGCAGTCTGGCGTCGGAGCACCGCGGGTGATCAGAGAGCCGAATATGTTCTGATGGCCGAGAATGGTACCCGTGTCAATGCCGAATATGATCGTGTTCTGCAGCTTGATCGCGAATCCATCGACACCGACGGATAGATCCCGGATCGGCTCCACCACGAGTCCGAGGGTGTAGGTGTCGGAGGTCTCGGGGGTGAGCCTCGTGTTGCCCCCGGTCAGTATGTTGAACTGCGTACTGCAGTCAGTCGAGCTGCCCGTGGTCGGGCACCGCAGCGGGTCGCTCTGGCCTGGCGCGGTTACGCCCAAGCCTCTCGGCTGGTACGCGTCCGTGAGACTCGGTGCGCGAAAGCCCTTGCCGTACGACCCACGGAACAGCAACTGATCCAGCGGCTTCCAACGCAAGCCGATCTTAGGAGTCGTCTTGGCGCCGGTGCCCTGGTAGTGGTCGTAGCGCACGGCGGGACTCGCACTCAGTGACTTGAGAATGGGCACCTGGAACTCGAGCGCGGCACCGAATACGTTGCGCTGAGACTCCTGGGGTATGACGTTGATTCCGTAACCGACGATGTCACCGACCTGGATCTCGGGGGACGGGTCGGTCGCGAACTTCTCCTTGCGGATCGAGCCATCGACCGCCATCTGCAGAGCGCCCGCCGGCAGGTCGATGAGCGGCCGGCTGCCCGAGGCCTCGAACTCGGCAAGGGTCGTCCTGGTCTTGTAGGAATCGCCGATGAAGTTGGTGGCCTGCAACGCCGCGACCGTTGCGGGGGCGTTCGGTCCGAAGAAGTTGACCTGGCCGCTGTTGAGCAGCGGCAGAATCCTCGAGTAGAGCGGCCAGCCGTCGTTGTCGTGCTCCCTGAGCTGAGTCTGGCTATAGAGGAAACCGGCGTCGAAGTCCCAGCTCGCGCTCGTCCCCTTGAGGCCGAAAGTGAGGCGCGGCTGCCGCGAGGTGTCCGTGTAGTCGCGGCCTCCGGTCAGGACGGACCTGTAGCGGATATCGAGCACGGGTGTCGGCCCGCCGGTGATCGACTTCACGAAAGCGGTGGGATAGAAGGGACTGGAGGGATTGAGGAGGATCGTTGCGCAAACGGCCCCACAAGGCCCTCCCTGGTTGTAGGGAGCCTGATTGGCGAGCGGATCGGTCGCAGGGAACGCGAACTGGTCCGAGAGCGGTGAGGGCTGGAAGCGGTACTCCTGCCTGCTCTGATTGTAGGAGGCGGAGCCGTAGAGCTGCAGGTCGTTGGTCAGGACGAGATGGCCCGCGGTGTAGAGGTTATAGCGCTCCGCCGGGGGCAACAGGACCACCAGTGCCGAGGGATCGAAGCGACAGCGACCCGCCGGATCAATGAGCGGATCGGAGATGGACGGCGCGCAGTTGCCGGCACCCGGGTTGTGGGTTCCCGCGAACGAACCGTCGGCGGCGACAAAGTTCGCGGGGAACGTGTTGCCGGACGTGCTGTCATTGCCCGCGCCAACGTTCACACCCGAGCTGGCGAATGGGCGCTGGTGACCGAACAGGGAGTTCTCCTTCTCGTAGCTTGCCGAGAGCAGCACGTTGTAGCGATCGGCCGCGAGGTCGCCAAAGCCCGCAACGCCGTTGATGCGCTTGATGTCACCACCGCCATCGCTGGTTCCGCCACCGGAAGCGCTCAACTGGCCGCCTCGATAGTTGTCACGGATGACAAAGTTGATGACGCCGCCGATCGCGTCACTGCCGTACACGGCGGATGCGCTGTCCTTCAGCACGTCGACCTTCTCGAGGGCTGCGAGCGGGATGCTGTTCACGTCGACGGTGGTGCTGTCCGTAAAGGTCCCGCCCCCGGATACGCGCTTGCCGTTGATCAGCACCAGAGTGCGCTGTGACCCGAGTCCGCGCAGCGAGACGCCCGAGACGCCGCCGGTCGTCGCGCCCGCGCCTGAGGCGGCAACGACATTGGTATTGCCCTGCACGGCGACGCTGACCGAGTGCAGAAACTGCTCGGGTGTCACGGCACCGGACTGCTGGATCTGCTCCTGAGTGATGCTCTGAACCGGCAACGCTCCCTGGTCGGTGGTGCGAATGCGGGTACCGGTAACTACGATTTCCTCGACCGGAGGTTGTGCTGGCGACGGCGCAGGAGTCTGGCCCAGCGCCGGCACGCTGAGGCCGGTTCCGACGATCGAGCAGACGAGGTCCGCCAACAGCCATCGACGTGTTTTCGTTGCCATGACTCTCCCCCTCCGACCGTGCCTGCGCTTCGATGCGTTGACATAGAAGCATCGTTGCATTTCAGCGACGAACGCCTGCGCGACGGCGCGGCCGTGTTCGAGCGGAAGAATATTCGCGAGCCAATGCGATCACGGAAGAATGTGACGTCCTGCACTGGTGTTGTGACGAGCGGCCTTTTTCGCGTTGTGAAGAGACGTCGGCGGGCCGGCCGAGCGCGTTTCGGCATACGCGCGCTCGTTGCCCTGCGTGTCGGTGTCTTAGTGCGTCGTGGGCGCGACTGTAGCGGCCGCCAGGACGAAACTTGCGATTGCCTCAGGTCGTCGGTCGCTCATCTCGAACCCCATGCGGGCGCGGTAACCGTAAGTGTGCCGGAGCGCGCTTAGGACAAGCCTCACGGTGACGAAAGCACCGTTTTTCGGGATGAGAGCCAGGATCCGAGTGACGAAATCAGCGAGCGTCCGATGCCTCGCAGATCCCGCCCGGCGCCCGGGCTGCTTCACGGAGCGCTGGCCGGGTGTTATGTCGGCCCCAGCGGACTCCCCACTGCGGCTCGTCCCGCTGTGGTCCGCGGACCGGCTAGAATCGGATGGTGCCGGCCCGAAACACGCGAATTCCTCGGCTGGTGCGTGACTACGCACTGGCGGTCGCGTTCTGGCTTTCCGTCTCAGTGCTCGTTGCGTGGCAGATGTACGGCTTCGAACGGCTCCTGAGTAAGCCGGTGGTCTTACATGATCTGCTGCTCGTTTATGGGGCACGCTACCTCACGGTTGCGATTCTCACCCCGCCCATCTTCTATCTCGTTGAGCGTTGGCCGGTGACCGGCGCGGTGGTGCGCCGGACGGCGGGATACGCCCTCGGGTACCTGCCCTTCTCCTGCGCGTTCGCCGTGATCCGCTGGCTGCTGCTTCCGCCCTGGCGGGAAGAGACCACCAGCTGGGGGCCACGATCGCTCGAGATGCTCTTCGAGCTCCTCTACGGCACTTTTGCCGATGTGCTGCTGCTCTATCTGAGTGTGGTCGTCGCGGCACACGCCTATGCCTATTTC
>WNEL01000166.1_pt1 | contig 24779 bp, 23 predicted proteins | sample 5399991 | NCBI WGS metagenome assembly WNEL01 (sample SAMN13153325, study PRJNA577476) | soil metagenome | isolation source: 20 cm grassland meadow soil pre-rain plot 2 | place: USA:California | collected 2015-09-08
CGGCACGCCCCACCGAACCGCGAGATCGGCGCCCGCGACGCCGTCGAGCGTCAGCCGCGCCACAGCGCGTATCCGATCGTCAGGACGCCGACGATCCAGTTGTACGGGGCGAACGCGTAGAAGCGGCCGCGCTGCAGCAAGGCCACCAGGAACCGAATCGACCAGATCCCGCTCGCGAACGCGAGGACGAAACTGGTCGCCAGGGGCAGAGCCCCGACAGCCGCTACGTGCACCACCATGTGCCGGCCTTCGACGAGGGCGGCGCCGGCGATAACGGGAACGGCGAGCAGGAAGCTGAATTCCGCCGCCGCGGCGGGCCCGAGGCCGCCCCACAAGGCGGCGCACACCGTGGAGCCGGAGCGCGACACGCCGCGAAACACGGCAGCCAGCGCCTGCGCGAAGCCGATGCCGACCGCGACGCCCACCGTGGGCTCGCTGCGGCTACCGGCGAGCCGGCGCGTCGACCAGTTCATGAATCCAGTCAATAGAAAGCCGGTACCCACGATGAACAGTGACGCACCGGCTTCCACCTGCCGGTGGAACAGTACTCCGATAACGCCGGCCGGCAGCGTGGCGAGGAGCAACAGCCCCGCGGTTCGGAGCTCGGCCGGACGCCGTGCCAGAACGCCGCGCACAATGGCCCACAAGCGCGCGCCGTAGACCACGAGCACGGACCCCACAGTGGCGACGTGCAGCATGACCTCCACAAAGACGCCCGGCGTGTGCACGCCTGTAACCACCTCAAGCACCCGCAGGTGACCCGAGCTCGACACGGGAAGAAACTCGGTGAGCCCCTGCACCAGTCCAAGGACGATGCCCTGCCACAGGGTCATGCGACCCGCCCGGCGACCAGCGCCACGATACCCACGAGCATGGCTCCTTTCAGCAGCCGGCTGTTTCCCCCGGCGGGCGCCCTCCCGATGAACAGCCGGCTGGCGACGGCGAGGACGGCGAGCTGCGCGAACAGCGCGATGAGAAAATACGGACCGTGGTAGTGCGCCGCGGCCGGCAGCGCGAGCGACAGCGGCACGAATGCTGCCGCCAGCACGCCCCCGACGACGCTCGCGCGCCGGGCTCCCAGAACAAGCGGCAGGGTGCGGCGACCGAGCTGCTGGTCACCCGCCTGATCGTCGATGTCTTTCACGATCTCGCGCACCAGATGAATCCACGACGCGAGGATCCAGGGCACGATGCCCGCGCGGGGGTTCCCCACCGCGATCGCGCCGTACTCGAGCGGCAAGCCGGCCACGAGCGCCACCGCGACGTTGCCGAGCAGGCCACGGGGCTTGAGCACGGGTGAGTACAGGACCAGCAGCAGAAGGGCCGCTGCGGCGACGGCCACGGCTGTTCCGCTGACGAGCGCCGCGCCCGTGAGGCCGATGAACGCGCCGGCGGCGACGCACAGGTCCGCGGCGCCGCGCGATATGCGGCCCGTGGCGAGCGGCCGCCCCGTCCCAGACCGGTTGACACGGTCCGCCGCCTGGTCCCAGATGTCGTTGCATGCATATCCCGCCATACCGATCCCCACCGCCGCCAGCGCGGCAAACGCCAGCACTTTCGGGGTCTGGACCGACGCGAGCGCGATCCAGCCGCCCGCCAGCACGGCGGCCGTGGCGATCAGCAGGTTGTGGGCACGGACCAGGCGCAGCAGGTCAATCACGCAGCACGTCCTCGTACAGCCGCTCGTACCGAGGCACGATGCGGTCGGCGGCGAACTCGAGGGCCCGGTGGGCCGCCGCCGCGCCCAGGCGCGCGTGGAGCGCGTCGTCCCGCAACAGGCGAATGGCGTGGGCGGTCATGGCGCCGGTGTCACCGACCGGCGTGAGGAATCCCGTCTCTCCGTCCACGACCACTTCGGGGAGGCCGCCCACCGCGCTCGCCAGAACCGGCACGGCGCACGCCATCGCCTCGAGCGCGGCCAACCCAAAGGACTCGGTCTCGGACGGCAACAGGAACACGTCCGAGCCCCGCAGGATGTCGGCGACGTTGTCCACCTTGCCCAGAAAGCGGACATTCCGCCGTAGCTTGAGGCGGTCCACCTCCTGCTCGGCGGGATCGCGGTCCGGACCGTCGCCGACCAGCACCAACGTGGCCGCGACCTCGCGTCGCACGCCCGCGAAGACCCGCACCACGTCGGTCACCCGCTTGACAGGCCGGAAGTTCGACACGTGTACCAGCACCTTGTGGCCGGCCGGGGCGAGCGACCGGCGGCACGTGTCGTCGCCGGGCGGATGATACTCCGCGGGCGAGACGAAGTTGGGGATCACGACCACGTCGCAGTCGCCGCAGCCGAAGGCGCGATAGGTTTCGTCCCGCAGGAACGCCGACACCGCCGTCACGCGATCCGACTGCTCGATCGAGAACTTCGTGAGCGTGTAGTAGGACGGGTCCTGTCCCACGAGCGTGATGTCGGTGCCGTGCAGCGTGGTCACGATCTTCAGGTCGCGCTCGGCCTTCAGCATCTGCTTCGCGAGCCACGCCGTGGCGGCGTGCGGGATGGCGTAATGCACGTGCATGAGGTCGAGTTGCTCGCGCATGGCCACTTCATGCTGCTTCACCGCCAGCGCCAGCGCGTACGGGGACGACTGCTCGAACAGCGGATACTCGGTCTGCGTGACCTCGTGGAACGTGACCCGCTCGACGTACCCACGCAGCCGGAATGGGCTCGCGTAGGAGATGAAGTGCACCTCGTGGCCCCGGCGCGCGAGCTCGAGGCCGAGCTCGGTCGCGACCGCCCCCGAGCCGCCGTAGGTCGGGTAGCAGGTGATGCCGATTCTCATGAGATCACACGGGACGGGCGACGGGGGACGGGGGACGAGGGACGGGTGAGGGCGACCCAGCGCTCGTGGATTCGTGCGGCCAGCTCGTCGGCCTGTTCCGTCGCATCAAGAGTCCACACGCCCCCGTCCCCCGTCCCGCGTCCCGCGTCCCGCAGTTGATGTCGAAACCAGGTCTCTTGGCGTTTCGCGTAGCGCCGTGTGGCGACGACGATCGCGTCGCGCAGCTCGCTCTGCCGCAGTCGTCCCTCGAGCAGCGCCACGACCTCTCGATACCCGACGCCGTCGAGACCGGTCGCGTGCGGAGCGACACCGGCGGCCATCACCCGACGGACTTCGTCCACCAGACCCGCTGCCAGCATGTCGTCCACGCGTTGCGCGATGCGACGATGCAGCACTTCCCGGGGCAAGGTCAGCTGAATGTACCACGGACGCATGGTTCCGGTCTCGCGCGCGTGCGCCTGCCACCAGGACAGCCCGCGCCCCGTGAGCAGCGCGACTTCGATGGCGCGGGCCGCCCGCTGCCGCCCACCGCCGGCGAACCGCCGGTCGAGCCGTGCCGCCCAGTGCGCCAGGTGCACAGGCGAGAGCCGCGTCGTCCAATCGCGCAGGCGCTCGCGCCGGACAGCATCGAGCGGCGGCTCCCGGAACAGACCGTCGGCCAATGCGCGAACGTACAAGCCGGTGCCACCGACCACGACGGGCTGCCGCGCGGCGGCACGAATCTCCTCGAGCCACCGTGCCGCGTCGCGCGCGAAGCGGCCGGCACTGTAGCGCTCCCCCGGGGCGACCACGTCGAGGCCCAGGTGCGGCACGCGTGCGAGCAATGCGGGAGTCGGCTTCGCGGTGCCGACGTCCAGCTCGCGATACACCTGGCGCGCGTCGGCGGACACGACCGTGATCGGTTCGAGCGCGGCCCATGCCGCCACCACGGCGGTCTTGCCGACGGCGGTGGGGCCGACAACGACAGGTGTCAGGCGTCCGGTGTCAGGTCCGCCCAAATCGGCGCTCCAGCTCTTCCTTCGGCAGTTGCACGACCGTTGGTCGCCCGTGGACGTCGTGCGCGGGCAGGGTAGCGCTCAGGAGACGTACCACGAGCTCGCGCATCTCGTCGGGCTCGAGCCGCTGGCCCGCCTTGATGGCGGCGCGACAGGCGTACGTCGCGGCAAACCGCTCCAGGCGGTTCGCCAGTCCGCCGAACCGGCCGCCCGCGAGATCGGCGACCAGCTCGCCGAAACAGCGCGCCGCGTCGAATCGAGGATGGGGATTCGGCGCCGTGTGCACCACCACGCTGCGCCCGGAAAACGGCTCCACTTCGTAGCCGACGCGCCGCAGCAGCTCGCGGTGCGCCTCGATCGCCTCGAGCTCGGCAGCGGTGAACTCGAGCGTCAGCGGCAACAGCAGTCGCTGGGCCGTCGCCCCATCACCGGTGAGCTGATGCATCGCCCGTTCGTACAACACGCGCTCGTGCGCCGAGTGCTGATCGATGATCGCAACGCCGGAGTCGGTCTGGAAGATGATGTAGGTGTCGAAGACCTGAAGGACAGGTGTCAGGTGCCGGGTGTCGGGTGTCCGGGAGTCGCGAGGAAACATCTCGAGAGTGGAGCCGGAGCCGCCGAACCCCGACACCTGAAACCCGACACCTATGGATCCGCCCCCAGTCCCCAGGGGAGCGGCGGCGGCGAGGGGCCCGAGCGCCCGCCGCACCGCCTCCTCCACGACTTTCTCGACGAAGAACTTGTCGCGGAACCGGACCTCCAGCTTCGCCGGATGGACGTTCACGTCGACGGCGTCGCCCGGGAGGTCGAGGAACAGGATGACCGACGGGCGATCGCCCGGCGCGATGGTGGAGCGATAGCCGGCTTCCGCGGCGCGCACGATGAACGGGTCGCGAATCGGGCGGCCCCGCACGAACACGTAGCCTTTCCGGCCGGTGGGCTTGGCCTGCGCCGGCCGCTGCACGAACCCGCGTAATTCCAGGGGTCCCTCCCGGTGGACGATCGGGAGCAACGTGTCGGCGAGCTCGCGTCCCCACAACGCGTGCACGCGCTCGATGGGTCGCGTGGTGGGGCGGACATCGATCAAAGCACGATCGTCGCTCGTGAAGGTGAAGGCGACATCGGGCCGCGCGAGCGCCAGCTGGGTCACGGCTTCGACGGCCGCCCGCGTTTCCGTGGCCTGGGCCCGTAAGAACTTGCGCCGGGCCGGCGTATTGAAGAACAGCCCGCGCACCGTGACGGTGGTCCCCGGCTGGCGGACGGCCGCCTCACAGCCTTCGCGTTTGCCACCCGCGACCGAGAGCCGCACGCCCGCTCGACCGTCGGATGAGGTCTCCAGCTCGAGCCGCGACACCGACGCGATCGCGGGGAGCGCCTCGCCGCGAAAGCCGAACGTCCCGACGCCGATCAGGTCCACGGCGTCGCGAATCTTGCTCGTCGCGTGGCGCGACAGGGCGAGCTCGGCGTCGTCGCGGCTCATGCCGGCGCCATCGTCGCTCACGCGGATCAGGCTCTTGCCGCCGTCCGCGATCTCGATCCGGATCGTCCGGGCGCCGGCGTCGAGCGCGTTTTCGACCAGCTCCTTTACGACCGATGCCGGCCGCTCGACGACTTCACCGGCGGCGATCTGGTCCGCCACATGGGGCGGCAGGATCGCGATGGTCGTCACGGCCGCGAGACTTCGGTGGAAAGCACCCAGCCGTGCACGCCGTCGTCGCGACGCACTTCGAGCCAGCTGCCGTCGCGCCGTTCCACGAGCAACGCCGCGCCGGCCTCGACCGTGTAGGCGGGACTCGCGCCCCAGTAGGGCGCGACGCGCACCGGCGACGCATGGTTGAGCACGATGGCGAGCGGCCGGGCGCGGCGCAGGCCTTCACGGGCCGCGATCCCTGCCGCGCCCCCACAGGCCAGCGCCAGCGCGAGAATGACCGACCGGCGGCGCCGCGCGGCCACGGCGGCCCACGTCGCCAGCCAGAACGCGCCCGCCACGAGCGCCGCCTCGGCCGGCGTGACCAGCCCTGGAGCGAGCAGCGCCTCGCTGGGGGCGTCGGGCGCGGGCAGCAGGTCGCGCGCGCGCCGCACGAGCGGATCGCGTGGGGCCAAGTCCGCCGCCACCACCCAGGCAGCCGTCGCTTTGCCGTCGGCACCCGCGCGGTACAGGGTGGCGCCCAGATTGTACCAGTGCGCCGGAACGCGGGGCTCGGCGGCCGCGCGCGCGGCGAACGAGTCGGACGCGGCGCGCAGCGCGCCCGCGTCGTACAACGCCTCGGCACTCGGGGTCTGTCCTTGGCCGGCCAGGGTTCCGCCAAGGCCGACCAGCAGCAACAGCGCGATCACCGTCACCTCGCGACGCCCCTTCCGGCCGGAATCGGCGCCGAGCACCTCCAGCACCTGCGCGACCTCGGCGGAGAGCTCTGCGGCGTCCCCCAGGCCGCGCGGGCCGTACCGCGAGGCGCGCAGGCGGTCCCGCAGCCGCTTCACGTGCTCCGCCACGGCGCTGTCGACGCCCGCCGCGCGCAACGCGCGCGCCAGGCCGTCGCCGTCCCGCGCGCGCTGGTCGGGGACATGGCTCGCCAGAATCGCCTGGAACGCGCGCTCCAGCTGTCCCAGGCGGCTGAGCGGCGCCGCAGGCGCGGCCGTCGCCCCCGCAGCGCGGGGCGCGGTCGCGCGGCGGCGCCGCCACAGCCATGCGAGCAGGGGTGCGCCCACAAACAGCACGAGCCATCCCCAGGGCACCAGGCTCCGGGCCAAATCGTCCGCCCACGCCGCGGCGCGCCCGCGCGCGAGCGGTGGCAGCGCGCGCGGCGCGTGCGGCTCCAGCCCCGGCGCGACGGCGAGCGCGCGTGGGCCGATGGTCGCGGCGCGATAGTCACCCGCGGCAAGATCGTAGTACGCGTAGCGTACCTCGGGCAGCAGGAAGGACCCGGCCGAGTCGGGCATCACCAGATAATGGAACACCTTCGTTCCTGCGATACGGCCGTCCCGCGGCACGACCCGCATGCCCGTCTCCCCGGAGTACGAGCGAAATCCGGGCGGCAAGCGAATCACCGGCTCCGGCCAGAGCGCGACATTCCCGGCGCCGGACAACGACGCCGTCATGGCGATCGGCTCGCCCACCCGTCCGTTGGGCGGGTCGAGCCGCAGATCCAACGCGAGTCCCTGGGCCACGACCGGCTGGTCGTCCGCCGGCCGCCGGCGCGCGGGCAGCGCCAACACCGTCACCGGCACCGTGTCGCTGCGCAGGGAATATCGGTCCTCGCGGCGCAGCATGGAAAAGCTGAGCGGCAGCGCGTAGTCCACGGTGGCCGGCGGAATCACGATCCGCCCGGGCGCCAGCGGAAACAGGGCTTGATGGGCGATGAACAGGTCCATCCATCCACCGTGGACCTGGCGCGAGGCCGTGACCTCGGTGGGTGCCGCGCCCGGGTAGGACCATGCCCCCTCGGCGGTCTGCAGCGAGAGGATCGGCGGATGGGTCAATCGGTCGCGCAGGTCGCGCGGGAACCACGCCGCGGCGATCACATCGAGCTGCTGCCCGACGACCACGGAGTCCCCCGGCAGGATCACGCTCAACACGACGCGATCGTTCCGCGTCGGGGCCGGTGCGGCATCGATGAGGCGACGCGCGATGGGAGAAACCGCGGTGGCGAGTCCGGTCACCGCACTGTCCACCGTGACCGTCAGCGGCGGGGTCGAGACGTCCCGGGACGCCTGCCGCACGCGCACCGCGCCGATGAGGAGCGTGCCGGGGCGCTCGGTCCTGAGCCGCAGCTCGCGGGTCAGTGTGCGGATCGGCCCGCCGACCGCGTCGAGCGTCACGTCGGTGATGTCCCGGGACCCGACGATGGTGAACCCGGTGAGCCCGGGCAGCACCACCGTCACCGGCTCGGCCGACCGGGACCGCGCGCGGATCGTGAGCGTCACCTCTTCGCCCGCCGGCACGCGGGCGCGATCGATCCGGGCAGTGACATCGGGTGGCGAGGGGCTCTGCAAGGCCACCACGAGCCACAGCGCGGGAATCACCAGTCCTTCACTCCGGGCTCAGGAGGGCGCTTTAGCAGTCCGGTACGATCACGCCGGGTCTTCAGCTCCTCCTGGCTGATGGAGCGCAGCAGCTGCTCCGCCTGGTTCGTGCTCAGTCCCGCCGCGGCGCTGCCCGACGGGGTGCTGCTTCCGCCCCCCCCTCCCCCGCTGCCGGTTCCAGAGGGAGTCTTGCTCTGACTGCTCTTTCCCCCCCGCTGCCGCACGGCGAGCTCGAGGTTCCATTTCGCGGCAAAGTGGTTCGGCCGCAGCAGCAGCGCTTCGCGGTACGCGCGCTCGGCATCGGCCAAGTGCGCATCGCGATTCGCGGTGTCGTCCTCGGCCCGCCGCAGGGCGAGCAGGCCGAGGTTAAAGAGCGCGCGGAACCGCAAGTCGGGGTCGAGCGAGGCGGCGGCGTGCGCCAGGTTCGCCTGAGCGGTCTCGGCGTCGGAGTCGGCCAGCGCCGCCGTCCCCGCGTTGTACCACGCGGCGTCCTCCTTGCGGTCCGTGGCGAGCTCCGCCACGTAGGCAGCGTGCGCGCGGCGCAGATCGTGTCGGTCCCACGCCTTCTCCGCGGTGCTGCGTGGATACCGGGGCGAGGCCTGGCGCGCGGGGACCTGCTGCGCCCACGCCGTCTCGGGAACGAAGCACCAGCACGCGAGTCCGACGAGGGCGGCGGTGCGTCGCGTGGCGGCCTGCGTCACCAACAGCGCCACGGCGAGCAGCAACGGTACCCAGGCGCGAGGCCGGCTCTGCTCGGTGCGCGTCTCAGTCGCCCTCGCCCGCCGGTAGGACGCCACGAGATCGCGCACCGCGCCCGCCTGGTCGGGGAGGTCGGCGGCCACGAGCGTTCCGTGCGCGGCGTCGGCGGCGGCACCGAGCACGTCATCCCGGCGCGAGGTCTCGATGACGCTCCCGTTCTCGTCCTTCTGGTAGCCCAGCAAACTGCCGTGCTCGTCCCGCACGGGGATGCGCGCCGGGTTCCGCCCACCCTCGGCGACCAGGATCAATCGGATCCCCTCGGCGTGCAGGCGTTGTGCCTGTGCGGTGACCGATGCGACCGAGTCGTGCGCTTCGCCGTCGGTGAAGACGACGATGACACGGTCGGCGAGCTCCGAGCTCGCCTGCAGCAGCTCCGCCCCCTGACGCAGCGCGGGCGTCAGCCCGGTGCCGCCTTGAGAGGCGATGTCCGGGTCGAGCGCGTCGAGGTACAGCAGCAGGGCCGGGCCGTCGATCGAGAGCGGGGACATGATGTAGCTGGAGCCGGCGAAGGCGATGAGCCCGAGGCGGTCGCCATCGAGATCCTGGACGAGGCGCCTCGCCTCGCGCAGCGCCCGACGGAGCCGGCTGGGGCCCGCGTCCTCCGCGAGCATGGAGCGGGAGATGTCCACGGCGATCACGAGCGAGAGGCCGCGCGTCTCGGCGGCGATGCGCTCCTCCCCCCACCGCGGTCCGGCGAGCGCCACGACGCCGAGGAATGCCGAGACGGCGACCGCCGTCGGCCCGAGGCGACCAGCGGCGAGCGCCTGCCGCACGGTCTCCTGCGACCACAGCCCCGCGCGCCGGACGCGGACGCGGCGCGCCCAGGCGGCCGCGAACCAGACGGCCCCGCCGATCAGGGGAGCGAGCGCGAGCACAAACGGGGCGTCGAACGTCATCACGGAACCCGCACGGCGAACGTTCCCGCGACCACGAGCTCGAGCGCCAGCGCCACCAGGCCCAGGGCGAGGGGCACTCGGAAGGCCTCGTCGAAGCGGCGATAGACCACCTGCTCGACCGGAGTCTTCTCGAGACGATTGATCTCCTCGAACACGTGGCGCAGCGATTCGGTGTCGGTGGCGCGGAAATAGCGCCCACCCGTCATGGACGCGATGTCGGTCAGGAGGGCTTCGTCGATTTCCACCGGTCGCTTCTCGTAGCGCAGCTGGCCGTCGGGCCCGTACTCCGTGGGGACGGGCGCCTCGCCGCGCGTACCGACGCCGATCGTGTAAACACGAATGCCCAGGGTCGCCGCCGCCTGACCAGCGGTCCGCGGGTCGACGGTGCCCCGGTTGTTCACCCCATCGGTGAGCAGCACCAGCACTTTGCTCTTCCCGGGAGCGCGCCGCAGCCGGTTGGCCGCCGTCCCGATCGCCGTGCCGATCGCCGTCCCGTCCTCCAGCATCCCGGGGTGCAGGGCGCGCAATGCCTCCTCGAGCACGGCGTAGTCGGTCGTGATCGGGACCTGGGTCAGGGCCTGCCCGGCGAACGCGACGAGCCCAATGCGGTCGGACTTGCGCGCCCGCACGAATTCGATCGCGGTCTGCTTCGCGACGTCCATGCGGTTCGCCGGCGCGAAGTCTTCCGCCTGCATGCTCCCGGAGATATCCACGGCCAGCACGATGGAGATGCCCTCGCTGCGCATTTCGCTGTGCGCGGCACCGACGCGGGGGCCCGCGGCGGCGACGATCCACGCGCCGAGGCAGGCACTCCGGAGCGTGACGGGAAGTCGCGCGACCCAGAGCCGCTCCGTCACGCCCGCCGCGGGCCGCACATCGCTCATCCGCGTTCCCGAGAGGCCGGCAAGGCGCTTGGCGCGCAGCCACCACCACAGCGGCAGGAGACCGAGCGCCAGGAGCAGCAGCGGCCGGGCGAAGCTCACGGCGCCAGATCGCGCGCCAGCCGTCGCGCCATGGCGGACAAAGCGGCGACGTCGCTGCTGGGAGTCGAGGCGAACGCCACGCGGTCGAGCTGCTCGAGCACACCGCTCAGCTCCCGGACCGGCGCGTCGGGGCGCTCCTGTTGCACGACGGCCAGGCACTCCTCCGTGTCGAGGCCGTCATGGGCGGCGGGGACCGCCTGCGCCAGCGCGGCCCGCACGCGCCAGATGGCACGGGCGGCAACGGCTTTGGGCTCTCCGGCGGCGAGCCAGCGGGTGTCGGGGACCTCACGTTCCAGTGGAACTTGAGGTGCCGGTTCGAGAACGCGGGGCCGCCGGCGTCGCTGCGCGATCCCCGCGATCAGCAACCCGACCGCCACCGACGCGGTGACCAGGGGCGGTACCGGAGTTTCATGTGCCGCTCGCAGCGGCGCGAGCATTCCCTGGGGACTGGGCTCGCGCAGCGAGTCGGGGATCACGCTCCGGACGCGGAAGCTCGCGCTTCCCGCCGCGCTCGAATCCGCCCTCCCGTCGGGAGCGAGCAGCCAGATCGGGGGAGGAGATAGCTTGTGAGGGCCGGGCTTCCAGGCGGCCACTGCGTAGCGCACGAGCCACCCGCCCGTGGTCCGCAGCACGGCCGGGTCCGCCAGCGGCTCCACGTCCTCGCCCGGCTCGAGCTTGCCGGCACGGACTTGCCACCCGGCGGGGACGGACACCGATCGCTCGACCCAAATCGTGTCGCCGACGCTGGGGGCGGCCGGAGTGACGACCCAGCCGGTCCCTCCACCACCCTGCCCCGTCGCCAGACGCCACGACGCTACGACGGCCAGGAGGGCGAGCGCGATAGCAGCCGTCGGCCCCTGGGCGTCGTGGCGTCGTGGCGTCGTGTAACGTGTCATCACCGTTTCAGGCGGCGTGCCCGCTCCGCAAATGCGCGCCGGAGCGGCATGCCGTACGGGACGTTGGTCGACAGGGTGACGCTGTCCACCCCGGCCTGCATGAGCTTGCGCGCGCGCTCCTGGAACTGGCGCTCCGCGGCGACGCGCACCCGCGTCCGGGTGCGGCCGTGGCTCGTGTCGAGGAGCACGCGCTGCCCGGTCTCGGCATCTTCCATGTCGACCCACCCGGCATCGGGGAGCTCGCGCTCCCGGGGGTCGTCGATCGTGATCGCGACCACGTCGTGGTTCGCCGCCAGCTTCCCCAGCGGCTGCTCCCAACCTTCGGCCCGGAAGTCCGAGAGGATGACGACGATCGCGCGGTGGCGCGGCAGCTTCGACGCGTACCGCAGCGCCTCGCCCAGGTTCGTCCCGCGTCCCCGGGGGGTGAACGCCACCAGGTCGCGGATCACGCGCAGCGCGTGCGGCCGGCCTTTGGCGGGCCGCAGGACCACTTCCACCTTGTCGGAGAACATCAACGCGCCGACGCGATCATTGTGCCGCGCCGCGGCGAGCGCGAGCACGGCGGCGACCTCTACCGCCAGGCCGGCCTTGGTGTACGGGCGTCCGAACTGGCAGGAGCCGGATTGGTCCACGACGAGCATGAGCGTGTTCTCGCGCTCCTCGTGGAACGTCTTCACGAAGGGGTGACCCATGCGCGCCGACACGTTCCAGTCGATCGCGCGGAAGTCGTCGCCCTGCTGGTACTCGCGCACCTCTGCGAACTCGATGCCCTGCCCGCGGAACACCGACCGGTATTCACCGGTGAACAGAGAGTTGACGAGCGATCGGGTACGAAGCTCGATCCCCTTCACCTGGCGCAGGACTTCGGGTGTGACGACCCGGCGGCGGGCGCGGAGCGGCGAGGTCTCAGAGCGCCGCCGGTCCTGGCCTTGGTAGCTCACGGGACGCCCACCACCTCGAGGATCCTGGCGATGACGCGATCCGAGTCCATGTCCTCGGCTTCCGCCTCGAACGTGAGCAACACCCGATGCCGCAGCACGTCGAACGCCATCGCCTTGACGTCCTCGGGCACAACGTAGGAGCGGCCGCGCAGATAGGCGTGAGCCCGAGCCGCCTGCGCGAGGTAAATGGATGCGCGCGGGCTGGCCCCGAACGCGATGAGCGGTTTGAGCTCCGGCAGCCCGATGGCCTGCGGCTCGCGCGTCCCGCGGACCAGGTCGACGATATAGTCCACCACCTTCTGGTCCATGAAGAGCTCGGCGATCGCGCTGCGCGCGGCGAGGATGTCGTCCGCCTCCGCCACCCGCTGCACCTCGATCGGGCGCCCCGACGCCATGCGTGCGACGATCTCCTTCTCGGCGTCGCGCGTGGGGTAGCCGACGCGCACCTTCAGCATGAAGCGGTCGAGCTGCGCCTCGGGGAGGGGATACGTCCCCTCATGCTCGATCGGGTTCTGGGTCGCGAGCACGAGGAAGGGCTCGCCCAAGTAGAAAGTCTCCCCGCCGATCGTCACTTGCTTCTCTTGCATGGCCTCGAGCAGCGCCGCCTGCACCTTGGCGGGCGCCCGATTGATCTCGTCCGCGAGCACCAGGTTCGCGAACAGCGGCCCCTTCTTCGGATAGAACTCCTGCGTCTTTTGATCGAACACCATGGTTCCGATCACGTCGGCGGGCAGGAGGTCCGGCGTGAACTGGATCCGGGAGAAGGCGATGCGCAGACACTCCGCCACGGTGCGCACCGCCAGGGTCTTGGCGAGCCCCGGCACGCCTTCCAGCAGCACGTGCCCCCCCGTCAGCAAGCCGATGAGCAGGCGCTCCACCATCAGCTCCTGCGCTACTACGCGCTTGCCGACCTCGCGGGCGATGGCCTGACTGAGCACGGCGTCGCCCGTCGTCTTCGCGGTCTTCGTGGTCATTATCTCAACGCCGTCTCCGCCGCTTTGCGCACGGCCGGCTCCTTGTCTTTGCTGTAGAGTTCGAGTAGCCCCCGGGCTTCGGGGCGCATGATGTGCCGCAGGCCGTCCACCGCCGCGGCCCGCACGATGGAGCTTCGCCGGTGCATTATGCCGCCCGGCTCGGCATACCGCGCGAGCACCTCGAGAGCTTCGTTCGCTCCGAGCCGGCCGATGGCACGCAGCAACTCCGCCTGTACCCCTTCGTCCGGCTCCTGCTCCACCCGACGGATCAGCACGGTGGACGCGGCCGGGTCCCCCCCGGCGGCGATGCACCGCACAGCCGCCATGCGTACGGCCACACTCTCGTCCTTGAGGGCCGGCATGGCGGGGCGCGCGATCTCGCGGCCTCCCGCCTCGACCAGCCCGAGCAGCGCCGCCTCGCGGGCGAACTCCGACGGATGACGCAGCAGGGGAATGAGCAGCGCTACCGCCTGCGGGCTTCCGGTGAGGCCCACGAATTCCGCGGCCGCCGCGACGACCTGGGGGTCCTTGTCCGCCAGCTTGCCCTGGAGCGGCTCGAGCGCCCGGTCGGCCGCCTTGCGCACCGCCGCGCGGTACGGCGGCCGCAGATCGACCGGGGCCGCGAGAAACGCATCGACGACCAAGCTCATCGAGAGCGATGCCAACGCGCCGACCGCCGTGACGAGCGCCTCGCGCTCTTCGGGCGGCACGCGCGGCTCCCCCAGACGGTGCACCAGTCGCTCGACCAGCGTCCGCTCCGAAAGCGCGACGGCGGCCTTGTCGATCAACGCAACGAGGCCCGGATCCTGGGCCGTGGGCAGCAGGCGATCGAGCGCCGCGATCGCTTCGGCCATGATCGCGATGTCCCGGAGCGAGAGCAGCTGCGGCGCGAGAGCGGCCAGCTTCTCGACGGCCGCAGACTGGTGCTCGGTCGTGGTCGCGCTCCCGAGGGTGGCCACGGCACGCTTGACCTCGACGTCGAGCGGCAGCACGTCGGGTCGGAACGCCGTGCTCGAGCGCTTGCTGCCCATCAATGCATCCGCGGCTACCGCCGCCGACTCCTCCTGCGTCGCTGGCGCGGGGGGTGCGGGGGGAGCGGGGGGCGCGGGGGGAGCAGGAGCTTGGGCAGGTGCGGGCGGTGCGGCGACTGCCTGCGCTTCGTACGCCGTTGGCGCTTCCGCAACAGCGGGTGTGCCTGACGCCGGCATGGCGGTGCGGAGCCGCTCCAACCGCGCCGAGGTGCGGCGGCCCAGGCTCAGCGCGATGCGACCGAGTGAGCCGTCGTCGACCGAGACCGTCCCGGTGGCCACGTGAAACAAAGCGAGCACGTGTTCGGCCGTGATGCCCGGATTGAGCGTGACCGCGCGCACGCCGCGCGCGTACAGCAGGCCTGCGAGCTCCGCGATCTGCGCGTTGCGCGGCAGGAGGTGTTGCCCATGCCAGTGCAACCCGGTCACCCCCACTTTCCACTCTACGGTGCCGAGCGCCGCGAGCGCTGGCAGTGCTTCCCCGATCTGTCGCAGGGCCTCTGCCACGGCGGGGTGGGACGGAGGATAGAGCCGCATCAGTCGGAACGTCGTTCCGATGGCGCCGAGCGCGCGATCGACCCCTGCGGTATCGGCGGCCATGGCCTAACGCTTGATCCGCTCTCCCCGGTCTTCGAACCGGAACACCCACGTGGCAAACCGCGCGGGCTCGATCGGGTCATCCGGACCGATGGCCGTCCAGTCCACGTCGCTCCCGTGGCCTTCCCCCCCCCCCTCGCCTGCTGCCGCCTGGCCGACCCGGCGTTCGGCCTGCGCGACCATCTCCTGAGCTCGCCGAATCCAGAGGCCGAATTCGTCGGGTCGCAGGTCCACCCAACCGCGCGTCGCCGCCGCCCGGCGATCGTTGCCGTCGCCGGGTACGGCCACCGTGCTGCCCCGGTACAGCCGCTCGCCGTCCGGTGTGAGAATCGGAGTTCCCACCGACAGAATATGGCTCCGCAGCACCGCGTCGCGCTGTATGCGCGCAAGGGCTTCCGCCGCCAACTCGCCGGTGCCCGACTGCGCCAGGGCACGCACGTTCGGGCGTAACAGCGCGCACAGGTGTGATTCCCACAGGAGCTTCGTGAGCCGCGGTGGGCCGAGCATCTCGTAGGCCACCGCGCGACTCTTGGTCTGCCGCTCGAGCGAGCGGAGGTGTCCCAGAGCGGCCGCGCGGAGCACCCCCGCCCGGTACGTGGGACCCGCGGTCGCCGCATCCAGCGCTGCCACGACGTCGCGTCCCGTGGGGCGTCCTTCGAGCTCCATCACGGCGTACTCGGCGACCTCCTCCGGGGTGATGAACTCCATCTGGCCGAGCGCCGTGACCGTTTCGAACTCGTCGGGAGAAAACAAACCGTTCTCGCCCACGTCGATGAACACGCCCTCGAGCGGCTTTCCGAGGTCGCACCAGGGCGCCGAGTCGGGCGCGAACGCGTCCGCCACGGCGACGGGGTTCGGACAATCCACCAGCGGAATCAGCCTCCCCTTGCGGCGGATCGGCCCGAATCCGATCTCTCGCCACGCGATCGTGGCGGTGGGTTTGATCTCGATGGTGGCCGGCGCGCCCGGTGTGCGACCCAGGAGGAACAGGAGCAGCGAGTGGGCGCCCGCAACGCCGGACTTGGTGAGCAACGTGCGACTGGGGCGCTCCTCGGAATGCGTGTAGGGGATGTTGAACCCCATGCCGCCCGTGCCGCTGGTGCCGATCTTCACGTACGCCTTGGTCTGGGCATGCTTCAGCGACTCCACCAGGATCTGGACGTGGCGGATCAGCTGCGGCAAGGTCAGAACCAGGACGTGACGCTCCACCGCGGCTTCGTCGACCCGTCCGCGACGCGCCAGCGCGAGCAGCTCCTCCGCGCTCCGCACGATATCCTGGTAGGCGAACGCGGTTGCCGTGTTGATGCTGTCCACCACCGCATCGGGGCGATATCGGTCGAACAGCTGGTAGAGAAAGCTGCGGCGGAGCGTCTCTTCGGTGAGCTCGCTCAACAGGTCCTCCAGGACGAGGCGGCGCTGTGCCGCGTCCGCGAGGACCGCGCTGCGCTCGAGGCGCGCGAGGCTCGCGGGCAGGAACACGTCGCCCCACTCCACCTCGATCGCCGTGCGGCCGCGGTACGGCTCGAGCCCCCGGGCCGCCGCCTTCACTTCCTGCTCGAACTGCGCCACCAGCACGATCCGCCGCGGCGCGGCGCCGAGCAGCCGGCGCGCCACGGCGTGGCCCACCAGGCCGCTCCCTCCGAGCAGCATTACCGCCCGATCACGCAGTTCCATGCAGTCGCTCGATGGCCCCGACCTCGTGCGCGGCGAGCCGCCGGTACTTGCCTTCCGCGAGCCTGCCCAGCCGGACCGGGCCGTAGGCCACACGGTGCAGCCACTCAACCTTGAGTCCCATGGCCTCGGCGAGGCGGCGGACAATCCGCTGCCGGCCTTCGGCGAGCGTGACCTCGACCTCGACGCTCCGGTTCACAGGCCGAACGCGGAAGTCGACGACGCGGACGAGGCGTCCGTCGATCGCGGGCGGCCGCGTAAGGGCGCCGCGCACCTCCTCCACGGGGCGGCCGTGCGCGCGCAGCCAATAGGTCCGCGGCACGGCGAACCGCGGATGCGTCAACCGGTGTGCCGCCGCGCCGTCCGTCGTGAACAGGAGCAGCCCGGACGTCATGACGTCCAACCGGCCGACGTAGACGAGCCCCGGGACGCGCGGGAGCAGATTGAACACGGTGCGCCGGCCTTCCGGATCGCTGCGAGTCACGACGTAGCCGACGGGCTTGTTGAGCGCCAGCCACGTGGCCGACCCCCCGCCCCCCCCCCCTGCCGCGTGCACGGCGCGCCCATCTACGCTCACTCGCTGACGCCCGGGATCGATGCTCATCCCGATCGTGGCCACGGCGCCGTCGACGCGGACACGACCCGCGCGGATCAGCTCTTCGGCCTTGCGCCGGGACGTCACGCCCGCCCGCGCTAACGCGCGTTGCAGGCGCATGAGCGTCATTCGGCTTCGGCGGGGGCGGTCGGCGGGGGCCGGAGCGCCACCGACAACTCCTCCAACCGCGGTAGCTCGTCCAGGTCCTTGAGGCCGAGGATCTCCAGGAACTGCGGCGTCGTCCCGTACAAGAGCGGCCGACCGAGCCCTTCCCCGCGAGTCACGATCTCGACCAGGCCGCGCTCGACGAGCTTGTCGATGACGGCGCCGGAGTCCACGCCCCGGATCTCGTCCACCTCGCTCCGTCCGACCGGCTGCCGGTACGCGATGATGGCAAGCGTCTCGAGCGCCGCCGGGCTGAGCCGCCTGGGGCGCAGCGCGAATTGCGCGCGGTCGATTGCTTCGGCGTACTCGCGGCGTGTGAGGAACTGCCACCCCTGCGCGATCTCTACGAGCTCGACGCCGTGATCGCCGGCAGCGAACGTGTCCCGGATCTCGCCCAGGGCGGCGCGCACCGCCGCCGCGCCCGCCTGCGGGTCGAGGGTCAGCAGCTCCTCGACGGTCACCGGTCGCGCCGACGCGTAGAGCGCCGCCTCAACGAGCTTCGCGAGCGGGCTCACGGTGGATCTGGATGGGAGTGAACGGGCCCTCCTGATCGACGCGTAGGGCACCGCGCTTCGCGAGCTCCAGCAGGGCGATGAAGGCCGACAGTACGTCCACGAGGGTCGGATGCACGCCCACGATGTCGCGCCACCCGAAGCTCGCACGCTCTGCCAGCAGGCCTTCGATCCGGGCGGTCGCCCCTTCGACGTCGAGCGGGCGCGGCACCACGCGGTGCAGCACCGGCTCGGGAATGAGGGCGATCACCCGCTCCGCTGCGGCCAGGAGATCGTTCAGGTCGATCACGAGGGGAGCGGGCGGTGCCGCGGGAGGCTCCGGCGCAAAGCCGCGCCCGAACTGCTCCGCCCGGCGCGCCGCCGCCGCGCCCAGCCATTCCACCAGCTCGCGAATCTGCTGGTACTCGAGCAAGCGCCGCACCAGCTCGGCGCGTGGGTCCTCCCACTCGTCGTCGCCGAGGCGGCGTGGCAGGAGCATTTGTGCCTTGATCCGCAGCAGCCGCGCCGCCATCTCCAGGTAATCCGCCGCCTGATTCAGTCCGAGGTCGTTGATGACAGCGAGAAACTGATCCGCGATCTTGGCGATGGGCAGGTCGGTGATATCGACCTCGTCCTCATGGATCAAGTGCAGCAGGAGATCGAGCGGTCCCGAGAACTGCTCGAGCTCGACGACAAAACCGCTCTGCTCCTGGGCCGTAGGCGGGACGCTGGTCATAGAATGGCCTGCGTACCTGGGAGCGCGTAACCGCCCACCAGGGTCAAGCCCACCTGCAAGAGCGCCCGCACCGGCCAGAGAAACGGGGTGAGGAGCCCGGGCGCGAGCCAGAGGATGAGAAACAGCGGCAGCATGCCCAGCGCGTAGAACTGCCGGTATCGCAGCCCCCAGCCGGGGGGGAGCAGATGATAGAAGACGTGGCTGCCGTCGAGCGGTGGGATCGGAATCAGATTGAAGAACGCCAGCACGAGGTTGAGCTGCATCCCGTAGAACAACATCCGCTGAACGACCTCGAGGCTCGCGGCGAGTGCGGGCAGGGCCGTCCCGATCAGTCCAGCGACCGGGAACAGGGCCGCTGCGATTACAAAGAGCACGAGGTTCACCGCGATCCCCGCCAGAGACACAATCACATCGCCCCGCACGAACCTGCGGTATTTCCGCGGGTTCACCGGCACCGGCTTGGCGGCGGCGAACAAGAACCCAGCGTGGGAAAGCACAAGGATCAGGGGCAGCAGGATGGTCATGAACGGATCGATGTGCTTGATGGGGTTCAGCGTCAGCCGCCCGAGCATGTAAGCCGTATCGTCGCCTTGCCGGTAAGCCGCCTCCGCGTGCGCGTACTCGTGGGCCACTATGGAGAACAACAGCACCGGGGCCCACAGGAAGAACGACGCGAGGAAGTCGAACGGGATGGTGCAACTCCCAGCCGGTGACCGCCAAAGATAGCGAGCCTACGGGGCGGCGGTCAACGGCGTAGCGCCTTGACCGACCTGCACTTACCCTCTATCTTCCGCCCCACACGAGGAGGCTGGACGTGCCGAGAATCGAATCCGCCAAGAAGGCGATGCGCCAGGGGCGCACCCGCCATGTCCGCAACCGCGCCCAGCGCTCCGCGCTCCGCACTGCGGTGAAAGGGGTTCGCGCCGCGACGACCGCTGAGCAAGCGGACGCGGCGTACCGGGCGGCTGCGCGGCTGCTCGATCGCGCCGCCCGGAAGCACCTGATCCATCCGAATAATGCGGCACGACACAAGAGCCGCCTGGCTGCGGTAGTCAGGAAATTGGTCAAGCGCTAGAGGTTTCACGCAACCGTCACGCGACTTCGCGAGACGTCTTCTTGTCCTTCACATCGCCGCCAATTCCCCCCCACACTGAAAGCAATACCAATCCGTTGGCAGGTTCATGACGCCGCACGCCTTGCATCGGAGCGTCTTCGCGGCTGCGTCGTCACTCGACGCGGCGGACGCCTCGGGCAAGATCGGTGGGGGGACCGGGTTGGCAGCTCGCTGCGAGGGCGGCGCCGCGGCCTTGGGCGTGTCGGTGGGGATCGTGGGTTGAAACAGGGCGCCGCTCGCGCGGCGGGGAGATGGTGCCGCGCCCGTTTCGTCCTCGGTCACCGACTTGATGAACTCGAGCTCGTCCACGTGCGTCGCGTCGCGAGGCGTGGGCGCGGGTGGGTGGGCGGCGGGAGCGGTGGCGACGGGCTGCGGGGCCGGAGGCGTCGACACGGGTCGGACGGCCGGCCGATTCCGCACCAGCGCGTCGAGCTCCTCGAGCTTTTGAATGTCCACCTCGACCGCTTGCAGGTCTTCTCGCACGGACACGAGCTCGGCGAGCACGTCCTGGTGGACTTGCTCCCACTGCATCTCGTCGAACTCGCCGACCGAATGACGCAGTTCGCTCTCCGTGAGCTTCTCCGAGCAGATTGCTTCCTTCTTCTGCAATTCGCCGCGCCTGTGCCGCATCTCTTGAATCGCCAACCGCGCGCTCTCGCCGTGCGCCTTGAGCTCCTCGATCACCGCCGTGAGCCGGGCCTCGTAGTCCTCCCGCACCCGCGCGCGCACGTTCCCCGGCGTGGCGTCCGCCGAGCTGTTCAGCCGGGCGATCCACGCTTCGTACTGACGCCGCTCGTCCAGCAAGTGCTGGATGATGGCGGTGCTCTTGGACGGTTCCTTAGTCATCGCGTTCCCGGCGCAGCCGCGCCACCGCTTCTGGACTCAGCTCGTTCACTCGCCCGAGCGCCCGCGCAGCGAAAATGATCCGCGCCGCGTGCTCCAGGCTTTCCATCCGGATCCAGGCCACATCGAGCGTCGGACCCACCGTCACTGCCCCATGATTCGCCAGCAGCCACGCATCATGCCCCGCCAGGTGTGGCTCGAGGCGATCGGCCAACTCGGGAGTCCCGGGCGTCCCATACGGAACCAGGGGCACCTCCCCGCACAACTGCGTAAGCTCGGGCAGCACCAATATACGCAAACCCTCTCCGGCCACCCCAAACGCGGTCGCGACCGGGGGGTGGGCGTGCACCACGGCGCCGACGTCCGGCCGTCGGTTCAAGATGCGCAGGTGTAAGTCCAACTCACTGGTCGGGTTGCCGCGTCCGCGCCGCTTGCGACCTTGCAGGTCCACCTCCACCATGTCCCCCGGCTGCACCAGCCCCTTGATGGCGCCGCTCGGGGTTACGAGCGCACGATCGCGCTCGAGCCGGACCGAGAGGTTGCCATCCTGACCAGCAATCAGCCCCCGCGCGGCCAGCTGGCGGCAACACTGCGCCATCCGGGTGGCGACCGCGCGCGCCGTCACGTGCCGGCGTGGGCCTCCACTTGATGGGCGATTTTGCCTCCGACGACGGTGAGTACCGCGCGCCCGGTCAGGGCCCGGCCCGCGAACGGCGTATTGCGGCTCTTCGAGAGGAACGCGGTCGGGTCCACGGTCCAGCGCGCCGCGACATCGAGCACCACGACGTCGGCGGCGGCTCCGGGCTTGAGCGTGCCACCGGGGAGGTGGAACATGGCGGCGGGCGCCGTGCTCATCCGGTGAATCAGCTCGGGGAGGGTCAGGAGGCCGCTCCCCACGAGCTCGGTGTGGGCCACCCCGAACGCCGTCTCGAGCCCCACGATGCCGAACGGCGCGTCGTCGAAGGCGGCTTCCTTCGCGTCGTAGGCATGGGGGGCGTGATCGGACGCGATACAATCGATGACGCCTTCCTTCAGCGCCTGGCGCAGCGCGGCGACGTCTTCCGACTCGCGCAGCGGCGGGTTCATCTTGGCGTGCGTGTCGTAGCGCTCGCACGCGCGGTCGGTGAGCGTCAGGTGATGCGGCGTGACCTCGGCGGTGACACGAATCCCCTCCTCCTTGCCGCGACGAATCAGCGCGACTGAGCCGCGGGTCGACACGTGGCACAGATGCACGTGACCTCCCGTGAGCCCGGCCAGCAACACGTCTCGTCCCACCATGATCTCTTCCGCCGCCGCGGGGATTCCTTTGAGACCGAGCCGGGTGGACACGAGCCCTTCGTGCATCACCCCCCCGGCGGCGAGGGATGGCTCCTCGCAGTGATCGGCGACCGGGATATCGAACGTCCGCGCATATTCGAGGGCGGTCCGCATCAGGTGGCTCGACACGACGGGTTTCCCGTCGTCCGAGACCGCCACCGCTCCCGCGCCCACCATCTCGCCGAATTCGGAGAGGCGCTCGCCCCTCTGACCGACCGAGATGGCGCCGATCGGATACACGCGGGTGAGTCCGGCGCGGACCGACTGGCGCACGATGAAGCCCACGGCCGCCTGGTTGTCGGTGACGGGATCGGTGTTGGGCATGGCGCACATCGCGCTGAACCCGCCGGCCGCTCCGGCGCGGGCGCCGGTCGCGATCGTCTCGACATCCTCCTGCCCCGGCTCGCGCAGGTGCACGTGCACGTCCACGAGCCCGGGGGCCACGACTTTATCGCGTGCATCCCACACTTCGGCGCCGTCGGGCGTGGCGAGGCCGGTGCCGACCGCCGCGATCTTGCCGTCCTGGATCAGCACGTCGGTCCGCTGGTCGAGATTGCGACTGGGGTCGATCACCCGGCCGCCCTGAAGGAGGAGCGGGCGGGGAGAGGGTGGGCTCACTCGGAGCCTCCGGATCGCTGCGCCGCCTCGGCCAGCTCGGGCCGTCCGCCGGCGAGCAGGTACAGCACCGCCATCCGCACCGCCACCCCGTTCGTTACCTGGTCGAGGATCACGCTGTGTGCGCCGTCGGCCACGCGGGAGTCGATCTCGACGCCGCGATTCATGGGTCCCGGGTGCATGATCGTGATGTCTCGGGGCGCCTTCTCCAGTCGCTCCACCGTGACGCCAAACACGCGGTAGTACTCCCGGACACTGGGGATGAACCCCATCTCCATTCGCTCGAGCTGCAGGCGCAGCACGTTGAGGACATCTGCCCACTCGATCGCCTCCTCGATGCGCCGGAACCGGCACACCCCCAGCTCCTCGATGCCCCGCGGCATCAGGGTGTCGGGCCCGCACACGCCCACTTCGGCACCGAGCTTGAGCAGGCCCCAGATGTTCGAGCGGGCGACCCGCGAATGCAGCACGTCGCCTACGAGGCAGACCTTCAGGCCTGCGATCTTCCCGTGCTTGTCGCGGATGGTGAGCAGGTCGAGCAACCCCTGCGTCGGATGCTCGTGCTTGCCGTCGCCGGCGTTGACCACGTTGGAGCGGATCCGGTTCCCCAGGAACCCGGCTGCCCCCGACGACGGGTGGCGGATGACCACCATGTCGATCCGCATCGCCTCCAGGTTCCGGGCCGTGTCGACGAGCGTCTCGCCCTTCTGCACGGCGCTCCCGCTCGCGGCCACGTTGACGGTGTCCGCGGACAGGCGCTTTTCGGCGAACTCGAACGAGATGCGCGTGCGTGTAGACGCTTCGAAGAACAGATTGACGATGGTCTTGCCGCGCAGCGCGGGGACCTTCTTGATCGGCCGCTCGGAGACTTCCTTGAAGGGTTCCGCCGTGTCGAGAATGAGCCGGATCTGCTCGGGCGACAGGTGCTCCAACCCGACCAGGTCTTTGCCGAGGACCGGGGTCATGGCTGCGCGGTCACCAGGTCCACTTCATCCTTTCCGTCCAGCTCTTCCACCAGCACGTCCACTCGCTCACCGTGGTTCACTTTGACCTGCTTCCCGACGACGTCGGGCTGGATCGGCAGCTCGCGCCCGCCGCGATCGACGAGTACGCACAACGAGATTCGCTCGGGCCGTCCGAAGTCCGCGAGCTCGTCGAGTGCCGCGCGCACCGTGCGTCCGGTGTAGAGCACGTCGTCCACGATCACGACGTGCTTGCCCACGAGGTCGCCCGGAATGCGCGTCTCACCGATGACGGGTTTGGGGCCGACCGTTTCGAGGTCGTCGCGGTACAGGGTGATGTCGAGGGCGCCGCGGGGGACGACCGTGCCCTCGTCCTTCTCGATGAGCTTGGCGATCCGGTCGGCCAGCTCGACGCCACGTCGCTGGATGCCGATCAGAACGAGATCGCCGGTCCCGTGTGCGAGCTCGAGCACCTCCACGGCCATTCGCTGAAGCGCCCGCGACATGGCGCGGGCGTCCAGGATGATCGTGCGGTCGGGCCGGCTCATCTCAGGCTTGGAAGGTAACCACGGGCCCAAGGGGGTCAACGGCGTCGGGGTTGACGGCCCCCCACGCGTAGCGTCTCTTCGAGCGCGCGGGCGGCCGTCCTGTTACCGACCTGGAGAGTGTGATGCGGCATCATCTGTGGAGTCTCGTTGTCCTGATGCTCGCCGCCGCGCCGCTCGACGCTCAGAGCCTCCGCGACAAGATCGCCGAGCTCTTCATCTTCGCGGCCGGACAGGATCCGCTGTTCCTCGGCGGTACCGCGGGCTCCGACTCGGCGACCGCCCTGCACGCCGACCATTTCGTCCCCTCGGCCGTCGCCGACAACGGCACGCTCATCTCGTTCATGGGCACCGCCATCAGCCAGAACGTCTCGAGCCTCCCCGTGAGCGCGACCGGCGGCGGCGCTACGTTCCGGTTCGAGGGCGGCGTGCCGGTTCCCACCTCGGGGTCCCCCGGCCCGATCTTCGCCGAGCGCGCGCAGACGCTCGGCAAGGGGCGCATCTTCATCGGCGCCAACATCAATCATCTGCACTTCGAGACCTTGCGAGGCGTGAGCCTCAACGGCGTGCAGATGGTCTTCACGCACCAGAACGTGACGGGAGCGGAGTGCGACAGCATCGTGGGCGCGTCGTGCGCGCCCTACGGCGTGCCGACCCATGAAAACGACGTGATCGACCTCAATCTGGCGCTCGACATCGACATGACGGTCACGTCGTTCTTCCTGAGCTTTGGGCTCCTCGACCGCGTGGATATAGGCGTTGTACTGCCGGTCGTGTCGACGTCGCTCACCGGCACGAGCGACGCGCAGATCGTGCCGTTCGGCGGCACCACCGCGCAGCACTTCTTCGGCGG
>WNEL01000168.1_pt1 | contig 24745 bp, 20 predicted proteins | sample 5399991 | NCBI WGS metagenome assembly WNEL01 (sample SAMN13153325, study PRJNA577476) | soil metagenome | isolation source: 20 cm grassland meadow soil pre-rain plot 2 | place: USA:California | collected 2015-09-08
CGAGCGACCGACGAACGCGAGGTCGGCTGTGTAGGGGCGGCCGCATCCGTTGGGGTATCCGGTCATGCGGACCGTCATCGCGGCATCTTCCAGACCCAGTTGCTCCAGCTCGTGCTCCAGCTGCCCGATCACGTCCGGCAGCGCACGCTCCGCTTCGGCGACGGCCAGGCCGCACGTCGGCAGCGCCGGACATGCCATAGACCATCGGCGCACGGGCGTCAATGATGCGTCCCGCGTGATCCCGTGGTCTGCGAGGATGTGCTCCACGAGCGTCACCTGCCGGTTCGGAATGTCGGTCAGGAGCACATTCTGCTGCGGCGTAAATCGCACGCCCGCGTCGACGGTCTCCACCACGCGGCGCAGCCCACTCCGGAGCCGGCGATCCTCGCCGTCCACGACGCGCCCGTTCTCGATGAACACGCCCAGGAACGAGCGCTCGTCTCCTTGCTCGTGCCACCCGAGGTGATCCTCGATGCCCGAGACCTCCACCGCCGTCGCGGGGGCGAGGGGACGTCCAAGCTCCCGTTCCACCTGATCGCGAAACCACCCGAGCCCTTGCTTGTCGAGGAGATATTTGAGCCGGGCGTGGCGCCGATCGGCGCGGTTGCCATGATCGCGCTGCACCTTGACGATCGCCTCCCCAACCTCCACAACCTCCCCCGACCTGACGAATCCCAGCGTGTCCGCGAGCCGCGGATATGTGTCGGTCTTGCCGTGCGTCCTTCCCATGCCGCCGCCCACGAGCACGTTGAACCCGACCAGGCGACCGGCGGGCGCGACCGCCAGAAAGCCCAGGTCGTTGGAATGCACGTCGCAGCAGTTGTCGTTCGGGAAAGCGAACGCGATCTTGAACTTTCGAGGCAAGTAGCGCGTCCCATAGATCGGCTCTTGCTCGCCATCACCTCCCGCCACTTTCTCCCCATCGAGCCAGATCTCGTGGTACGCCCGCGTTCGCGGCAGGAGATGGTCCGACAGGCGGCGGGCGACACGCAGCACGTCCTCCCGCAGACCGCCGGCTAGGGGCGCGGGGCACGAGATCACGTTGCGTACCACGTCGCCGCACGCCCCCAGCGTGGTGACAAGCACGTCGTTCACGGCGCGAATCGTGTTCTTGAGATCGCCCTTGAGCACACCGTGGAACTGGTTGCCCTGGCGCGTGGTCACACGCAGCGTGCCGTTGCCGTAGCGATCCGCCAGCTCGTCGATGGCCAGGTACTGCGCGCCGGTGAGCACGCCGCCCGGAATCTTGCAGCGCACCATGAACTGATGCGCCGGCTCGGCGTCCGTACCGCGCTGGGCGCGACGCCGGTCGCGATCCTCCTGCTGGTACGTCCCGTGAAACTTGAGGAGCTGCGCACCCGCCTCGGAAAAATGGCTCGTGTCCTCGGCGAGCTGCGCGTCGAGATCACCGCGCAGACCACGGCTGTCCTCCTTGACCTGTTCGACCGGGCTCAGCGGTTTGCCGGTCATACGGCAACCCCCCGCATCCCGTCGGCGAGCACTTGGCCCACCTCCGGGCGGCTGAACTCGGGCGGCGGCAGCGCGCCGCGCCGGAGCATCTCCCGCACTTTCGTGCCGGAGAGCGTGACGTGAGAATCGGCATCGTGCGGACAGGTCTTGGGCGACGCCATGCTACCGCATTGCTGGCAGTAGAACGTGTGCTCGAAGCGCACGGGGTGAATGCCGAGCTCCCCTGGCGCGAAACGGTCGAAAATGCGCTGCGCGTCGTACGAGCCGTAGTAGGTCCCGACCCCCGCGTGGTCGCGGCCCACGATGAAATGAGTGCACCCGTAATTCTTGCGTACGAGCGCGTGGAACACGGCCTCGCGCGGACCCGCGTAGCGCATCGCGGCCGGGAAGCCGGCCGGCAGCACGCGATCCGGCGGATAGTACCGCTCGAGGAGAACCCGGTAGGCTCGCCGGGTGTCCGCGGGATCGAGCGCCAGGTCCGGAAACTCGGGGGATGAGCGCCGCAGCAATTGTGAAGCCGTGCACCTGCGTGATGCGTCCGTCTGTCACCACCTGAGCCTGTGCCATCGCTCTCTCCGACCTCGTCTTTCGCCCCTCTCCACATCGTGGAGAGGAGGATCGGTGGGTGAGGCAAAAACGAAACGGGCCCGCTTCCGTTGGAAGCGGGCCCGGGATCGAGTCGCGTGTACCGGTTATCTGGTCGTCATTGCAAGCCGGTCATCACAGCGCCACAACCGCGTCCGCTCCCCGAGGGGCGAGCACACATCGCGCAACAGAGCGGACAACAGGCCTTCGTGGTGTGGCGCCGGATCATGAGTCGGTATTTACCCGGCCCGTTTCGGTGTGTCAACCGCACTAACGGGGTGGTTGACACTCTTCCGCAGCCGGGTTATCTACTCCCCATGCTGCGTACGCGTTTGCACCACCGGCATCATCATCGCCACCCGATCAGCGGGAGGCAGCCGGAGGCGTACGCAAGGTAGGTAGCCTGTAGCACCTTGAGTGCATCACCGACGCCGGCCTCCCTGGGGCCGGCGTCGTCTTGTTTCTAGGGACGCCATGGCTCCGGGATCCGGCTCGGTCAACGACTCGGAGCGACACGATGTCCCGACCCATCGATTCCTCGAAGGCCTTGCGCCTCGGCCTCCCAAAAGGCCGGATGGAGCAAGGTGTGCTGACGTTGCTGGGTGACGCCGGCATCCGCATCCGCCCGGGAGCGCGCGGCTATCGGCCCGACGTATCGCTCCCGGACACCGAAGCCAAGATCCTCAAGCCTCAGAACATCGTGGAGATGCTCGCGCTCGGCAGTCGGGACCTCGGCTTCGCGGGCGCCGACTGGGTGGCCGAGCTCCAGGCGAATGTGGTCGAGTTGCTCGACACCGGACTCGACCCCGTCGAGGTGGTAGCGGCGGTCCCCGGAGCGCTGCTCGAGAACGGGCGCCTGCCCGAGCGCCACCTGGTCGTGGCTTCGGAATACGAGCGGCTGGCACAACGTTGGATCACCGAGCGGGGCCTGTCCGCTGAATTCGTGCGCTCCTACGGCGCGACCGAAGTGTTTCCACCCGAAGACGCGGACCTGATCGTGGACAACACCGCCACGGGCGCAACGCTGGAGGCGAACGACCTCGTCGTCGTGGACCGGCTGATGCGCTCCTCCACGCGTCTCTACGCCAACCCTGTAGCGCTCGCGGATCCCGATCGGCGCTGCCGCATCGACGACCTCGTCATGCTCCTCGAGTCGGTGCTCGTGGCCCGGCGCCGGGTGATGCTCGAGGTGAACGCCTCGGCCGCGTGCCTCGAGGCCGTGGTATCGGCGTTGCCGGCGATGCGCCAAGCCACCGTGGCACCGCTGTACGGCAACGGTGGCTACGCCGTGAAGGCCGCCGTGCCGCGTGAGCTGCTGCCGCAGGTGATTCCCGCCGTGAAGGCGGCGGGAGGCACCGATGTCGTCGTGTCCACCTTCTCCCAGATCGTCCCATGACAGCGACCACGCCCGTCACCGGTCCGATGTCGCGGATCGACCCCACCACGGCATACACTCGGCCGCCGGCAGCCCCGGGCCTGCTGCGCCTCGACTGCAACGAAGGAGTCCTGCCGCCTCAGGATCTGTTGCGTGTGCTCGCCACCGCGGATCCCGAGCTGCTGCGCCGCTATCCGGACGTGAGCCCGCTCGAGGCCAAGCTCGCCGCGCGTGTCGGCGTGGCGGCGGAGCGCGTCATCGTCACCGCGGGCGCGGACGAAGGAATCGACCGCGCGTGCCGCGCCTTTCTCGAGCCCGGCCGCACGATCCTCGTGCCGGAGCCGAGCTTCGACATGTTCGACTGCTGCGCTGGGCTCGTAGGCGGTGAGCTGGTTCGCGTGCCCTGGCCTGACGACGCCTTCCCGATCGAGGGCTTCCTCGACCGGCTCGACGGCCGGACGGCCGTGGTCGTGGTCGTATCGCCCAACAATCCGACCGGGAGTGTCGCGACCCTGGCCGAAGTCCGTCGCCTCGCCGCCGCGGCCCCCAACGCGCTCCTGATCCTGGACCACGTCTACGTGGAATACGCAGACGAGGACCTCACCCCCGCACTGCTCGACCTGCCGAACGTCGTCGTGCTGCGGACGCTCTCCAAGGCGTGGGGGCTGGCCGGCTGCCGCATCGGCTACGCCGTAGCGAGCCCGTATGTGATCTCCGTGCTGCGCGCCGCGGGCGGGCCGTACACGGTGGCCGCGCCCTCGGTCGCTCTGGCCCTCGCTCAGCTCGCGCGGGGTGCCGGTGCGCTGCAAGACCACGTCGCGCGAGTGCGGGAGGAGCGTCGCCTGCTCAGCGAACGTCTCGCCGCGCGGGGATACGCTCCGCGGCGGTCGCAGGCCAACTTCGTGCTCGTCGAATGCGGGGCGCATGCGTCGTCTATCTCTGCGGGTCTGGCGGCCCGGGGGGTGCTGGTGCGCGACTTCCGGCGCCGCCCGGGTCTTGAGACGGCGCTGCGCATCACGCTGCCGGGCGATGTCGCCGACTTCCAGCGCCTGTGCGGCGCACTGGAGCGCACGCTCGACGCCGAGGGGGGGGGGAGACCATGACGGCGCGCACCGCGACGGTCACCCGCGCTACGCGCGAGACCTCGATCACGGCCACGCTCGTCCTCGATGGCAGCGGCAAGGCCGAGGTGAAGACCGGCCTCGGCTTCCTCGATCACATGCTCGAGTGCCTGAGCCGTCACGCCAGGTTCGACCTCTCGCTCAAATGCGAGGGCGATCTCCACGTCGACGACCACCATACCGCCGAGGACTGCGCCCTGGTCCTGGGCCAGGCACTGGACCGTGCTCTGGGGGAACGGCGCGGCGTGATCCGGTTCGGATGGGCGTACGCTCCGCTGGATGACGCGCTGGCCCGCGCCGTGGTGGACCTGTCGGGACGATCGTTTGCCGACGTGTCCCTGGGCCTCAAGCGCGAGGCGATCGGCAACATTGCATGCGAGAATATCCCCCACGTGCTGCGCTCGCTGGCGTCCGCGGGCCGGCTCACCCTGCACGTGGATGTCCTCAAGGGCGAGAACGACCACCACCGTGCCGAGGCGGCGTTCAAAGCGACGGCGCTCGCCTTGAGACAGGCGGTGGCCTGCTCGGGGTTCGACGACGTTCCCTCCACGAAGGGCACGCTGGGAGGCACGCCCGATGACTGACGTGATCATCGTGGATTCGGGAGTCGCCAACCTCGCGTCGATCACCAGCGCGTTCCGGCGCTTGGGAGCGCGCGTCGCGGTAACGGGTGAGTCGGCGGCGGTGCGCGACGCGCCGCGCATCGTGCTCCCCGGTGTCGGCGCGTTCGGCGCAGGGGTTGGGTCGCTCCGGGCTCGCGGCCTCGATAGTGTGATCGCCGCGGCCGTGATGCGTGGTACTCCGGTGCTCGGCGTCTGCCTGGGGATGCAGATGTTGTGTGAGGGGAGTGACGAGTCTCCGGGCGTCGCGGGACTGGGGCTCGTCGCCGGAACATGCCGGAGGCTGCCGGAGCACGTGCGCGTGCCACACCTGGGATGGAATACTGTCACCGCCGAAAGTGGCGGGACGGTCGCGAGCGGTGTGGCAGCGTTCGCCAACTCCTACGCCCTGCGTACCGCTCCCCCCCCCGCCCCCCCCGCCCCCGCCGGCTGGACAGCTGCCTGGAGCACGCACGGCGTACGGTTCGTCGCGGCGCTCGAGCGGGCCCGCCTGCTCGCCGTCCAGTTTCATCCCGAGCTCTCGGGAGCGTACGGTGCGGCTTTGCTCGAGCGTTGGCTTACTGGAGCTCGAGCGGGCACGTCCCCGCCGGGCAGCGTGACGCCGGGCCTGCTACCCCGCGTGGTGCCGTGCCTGGACGTCAAGGACGGTCGGGTCGTGAAGGGGATTCGCTTCCAGAATCTGCGGGACGCGGGCGACCCGGCCGCCCAGGGCGCGCGGTACGAGGCCCAGGGGGCGGACGAGCTCGTCGTGCTCGATGTTGCCGCGTCTGCCGAGGGACGGGCCACCCAGATCGACACGGTGGCGCGCGTCCGCGCCGCGATCCGGATTCCCCTCACCGTGGGTGGGGGCGTCCGGAGCGTCGACGATGCACGGCGCTTGCTCGCGGCGGGCGCGGACAAGGTGAGCGTGAATACGGCCGCGCTGCAGCGTCCCGCGCTCCTCTCCGAGCTCGCCGCCGAGTTTGGCAGCCAGTGCGTGGTCCTCGCCATCGACGCCCGCCGCGCGGGAGACGGGTGGGAGGCGCTGGCATTCGGCGGCCGCGAGTCCGCTCGGCCCGACGCGGTGGCCTGGGCGCGCGAAGGCGCGGGGCTCGGTGCCGGAGAGATTCTGCTCACGAGCTGGGACCGCGACGGCACGCGCTCCGGGCCGGACACCGAGCTGTTGCGGGTGGTGGCCGGCGCCGTCCACGTGCCGGTGGTCGCATCGGGTGGTATTGGTGAGCGAGCCCACGTCGTCGAGGCCTTCCGCGCGGGCGCGGACGCCGTGCTCGCGGCCTCGGTATTTCACGACGGCGACGACACCGTCGCGGGCATCAAGGAAGACCTGGCGCTGAACGGCATCCGGGTGCGGCCATGATCATCCCCAGCATCGACCTGATGCAGGGTCGCGCGGTGCAGCTGCGCCGGGGCCGCGACTTCGTTCTCGACGGCGGCGACCCCATGGAACGGCTCGAGCAGTTCGCCGTGGCGGGGGAGGTCGCGGTGGTCGACCTGGATGCCGCGCTCGGGCGCGGGTCCAACGAGGAGCTGATCCGGCAGATGGTGCGGCGGGCACCCTGCCGCGTGGGAGGCGGCATTCGGGATCTCGACGCCGCACGCGCCTGGCTCGACGCCGGCGCCGCGAAGATCGTGATCGGCACGGCAGCGAGCCCGGAGCTCTGCTCCGCCCTGCCCCGCGAGCGGGTCATCGCTGCCGTGGACGCGGAGCGCGGCCAGGTCGTGGTGGACGGCTGGCGGACCGCGACGGGCGTGTCGGTGCTCGATCGCGTGCGAGCGCTGGCCTCGTTCGTCGGCGGTTTTCTCTTCACTCAGGTCGAGCATGAGGGCGCGATGGGCGGGTTCGACCTCCGGGCCGTGGCGGCGGCCGTCGGCACCGCGGGCACGGCGCGACTCACGGCGGCCGGTGGGATCACCACGGCGGCGGAGATCGCCGAGCTGGACAAGATCGGCGCGGACGCGCAGGTCGGCATGGCGCTTTATACCGGGCGATTGTCCCTGGGCGACGCGGTCGCAGCGCCTCTCGCGAAGCCGCTCGCGGGCGAGGTCTGGCCCACCGTCGTGTGCGACGAGGAGGAACATGCCCTGGGCCTCGTCTGGAGCACGCGCGAGTCGCTGGCGAAGGCGGTGGCGGAGCGCAGGGGCATCTACTGGTCGCGCTCCCGCCAGGCGCTGTGGGAAAAGGGAGCCACCTCGGGAAACACCCAGCAGCTGATGCGCGTGGACCCGGACTGTGATCGCGACGCCCTGCGCTTCATTGTCCGGCAGCACGGTGCTGGGTTCTGTCACCTCGAGCGCCGATCGTGCTGGCCTGCGGATTTCGATCTCGGCGTCCTCGCGCGCATGATCGCGGAGCGCGCCGCCCGTCCCGAACCCGGATCGAGAACGGTGAAACTGCTGTCCGACCCCAGCCTGCTCGCGGCCAAGCTGCTCGAGGAGGCGGGGGAGCTAGGGCTGGCCGATGGGCGCGCGGCGGTGGTGCATGAAACCGCGGACGTGCTCTATCTGGCACTCGTCGCACTGGTACGCGGTGGTGGGACGCTGGCGGACGTGGTGGCGGAGCTGGGCCGCCGGCACGGCGCCGTGACGCGACGCCCGATGGCCGCCAAGGTGGGCGCCGCACCATGAGCGAACGCCTGTTGCCGCGGCGGGCGGTCACCGACCTGACACGGCGCCGTGGCGACGCCGTGCCGCCCGAAACGCTCGCCGAAGCGGCCGTGATCGTCGAGGCGGTACGGACGCGCGGCGAGGCGGCGCTCCGTGAGTACGCCGAGCGCTTCGGTGAAGTCCAACCCGGAGCGCCGCTCGTGTACGACCGCGGAGTTCTTTCCGAGGCGCTCGCGCGCCTGCCGGAGTGCGACCGCGCCCGGCTCGAGCGGGTCGCGGAACGGATCCGGACGTTCGCGGAAGCCCAGCTGCGCGCGCTCTGTCCTGTATCGGTGTCCGTGCCCGGCGGCGTCGCAGAGCAGCGGGTGACGCCGATCGAGCGCGCCGGGTGTTACGCGCCCGGCGGGCGCTATCCCCTCCCCTCTTCGGTCCTGATGACCGCGGTAACTGCGCGCACGGCGGGCGTGGCGCACGTATGGGTCGCGAGTCCCAAGCCGGCGACCGTGACACTGGCCGCCGCGGCGGTCGCAGGCGCGGACGGCCTGCTGGCTGCGGGCGGCCCACACGCGATCGCCGCGCTCGCCTACGGCGCCGGCGGTCTTGCCCGATGCGATGTGATCGTGGGACCGGGGAATCGCTACGTGACCGCAGCGAAGCAGCTGGTCACGGGCACGGCAGCGATCGACATGCTCGCAGGTCCCTCTGAGCTCACGGTGTTAACGGACGGCACGGCCGATCCGGGTCGCGTTGCGGCCGACCTGCTCGCGCAAGCCGAGCACGATCCTGACGCGCTACCGGTACTCGTGACCACCGATCCCAAATTCGCAGAACGTGTCGAAAGGGAGCTCGAGCGCCAGCTCAGCGACCTACCGACCGCCGTGGTCGCGCGCGCGGCACTCGCGAACGGAGGCGTGATCGTGGTAGCGGACCTGGACGAGGGGATTGCGGTATGCGACGCGCTCGCGCCGGAGCATCTGCAGCTCGAGGTCCGGAATCCGATCGCCATCGCCGACAGACTCGCTCACTACGGCGCGCTGTTCGTCGGCCCTGGCGGTGCGGAAGTGCTCGGCGACTACGGCGCCGGTCCGAACCATGTCCTCCCGACGGGCGGAACGGCCCGCTATACCGGCGGGCTGTCCGTCTACACGTTCCTGCGGGTCCGCACCTGGCTTCGCATCGACGACCCGGTGGCCGCGCGCCCGCTCGTAGACGACGCCATCTGGCTCGGGCGCGCGGAAGGGCTCGAGGGACACGCGCGCGCGGCGGAGCGGCGGCTCGTGTAGCGTCCGATATACCTGGCCACGTAGTGCGCTGGCCTCGACGCTTGGATACGCCATCTCAACACTGTTGCGACAGCTCCGACTCGCGAGGCGCCGTCAGTATAAGTAAGCCACGGCCAAAGCGACGCTGACCTGGTCCTTCTTGCCGTTGAACGTCGCGAGCGTCGACCGGTCGTACCGGACCTCGGGTCGGACCAGCGCGTTGGGCCAAGCGCGGATGTTCAACGTCGCCGTCCCGCTCCCGAACTTCTGCCCGGTGTTCGGGAGAAAGCCGAACACCCCGTTGGTGCGGGCCCCATTTTGGTCGTTCACGTAATCCCCGCGCAGGGCCAGCGCCACCTCCGAGCTGAGGTCATACGTGACCCAGCCGCCCAGTGCCCACCATGTCGCATCCTGCGCCGGGTCGGGTAGAGTCGCGTTAGCCTGCTCCTTGCCGTAATCCCCCTGTACCCAAAGGGCGGCCTTGCCGAGCTTACGCCAGAACAACGCCTCGCCGCCGTACCGGTTGGCCGTGTTGATGTTCACCTCTTCGGGACCCCAGAATCCAACGAGACCGAGCGAGGTCAGGGTGTCCGGGTAGATCCCGACACGTCCCATCAGGGACTTACGCGTGTTGTTGTCGTCCACCACATCCCAGCCGTTGATCACCCGAAACTGTGCGTCCACGTGCTGGTTGAACTTTGTTTCCACGCTCAACCCGAGCGCGGTGAAGTTCTCCGCGAAGATGAACTGGTTCCCTTCAGACCAGTTCGGGTTCGAGATCGTCTCGATGACCTCGAGGCCCAAGAGCGTGGGAATCCGCCCCACCTTGAACTGCAGGCCGTTGCCGCTCGCAGTCGGGACGTTCAAGGTGACGTAGAGGTGCGGGACGTCGCCTTGTTCGCCGAGCTCGAACCCGCCCGACCTGATCAGGTTTGCGTTCTGGCCGAACAACGCCTCCGCGTGGAATCCGGCACTGAACTTCGCCGGGTCGTAGGCCTTGTCGAGCACAATGGCCAGCGCGTTGAGCATGAAGTGGTTCTGAAACCGGTCGTACAGCCGGCCCACGATCGCGGTATCCCCGCTGCTCTGATCCGAATAGGCGTACGACACTTCCGCGAAGCCGCTCAGCTTGAATCCCGCGAGGGCGCTCTCCACGTGGTTGACGGGCGCCGGCGGGGGGTCAGGCTGCTTGGCGGTCGAATCGGGCGGCGACGCAGGTGAGCTCCCCTGTGCAGCAAGCCCCCGCGGCGCGACGAGCGCGCCGAGCAGGGTGGCGGTGGCGAGGCGACTGGCGTATCGACGCATGGTGCCTTTCTCCTCGATGTCGGGGTGCTACGAGGTGGCTGCGGTCAGCGCGCGGCGCTGCACCGCGTCCGCGGTCACGGCGGTGACGGCGGCGGTATCCACCTCACCAGTACGGATTCGGATTATGCGCCCCAGCGGCTGGACGAAGATCTTGCCATCGCCCACCTGACCGGTACGCGCGGCCGTGATGATCGCTTGGATGGTCGGCTCCACGAAGGGCTCCGAGACGGCCATCTCGAGGCGGACCTTCTCCCGGAATTCCAGGACGACGGTCCGACCCCGATAGTGCTCTTGCAGCTCCTGTTCGCCACCGTGGCCGCTCACGCGACTGATCGTGATCCCGGTGACGCCGGCGCGGAACAGCGCGGCCTTGACCTCCGGCAGCCGCTCGGGGCGGACGATGGCGGTGATGAGCTTCATCAGACCGCCTCGGGCTCGAGCTGCCCCACTCCGCCCCGCGTAACCGAAGCCGTCTCGCTGAGGATGACCGCCGACGCGACCTCGGGCGTATCGGGGTAGGCCAGCGCCCCCATCTCCGGCAAGTCGAGCCCGAGCTCTTCGACCTCGGGCGCCACGCGATGGCCACCCACGACGAGGGCCGTGACCTTGTACGCCGCCAGCGCCATCACACCCACGCCAACGACGTTCGCGAGCCCGCCGATCGCCTGAGCGGCGAGCTGGCCCGGGTCGCCGTAGAACAGCCCGCGTACGGCCCCGTTGACGCCGTTCCATCCGTCTCCGTAAGTGCCGTCCGCCAGCAGGCCCAGTGCCAGGATGCCCCAGAGCCCGTTCACGCCGTGTACCGAGATGGCGCCCACCGGGTCATCGATGTGCAACCTGCCGTCGATGAAGAACACGGCCGCGCACACCAGCACGCCCGCCACGCCTCCGATCAGTACGGCCGAGGGGGCGGTAACGAACGCGCACGGCGCCGTGATGGCCACGAGCCCCGCCAGGGCGCCGTTCGCCATCATCGACGGATCGGGCTTGTCGTACTTGAGCCACATGTACAACATCGCAGTGATGCTTCCAGCCGCCCCAGCCAGCATGGTGTTGGTGGCGATCACACCGATGCGAAGATCGGATCCCGCTAAAGTCGAGCCCGCGTTGAAGCCGAACCACCCGAAGGCGAGAATGAACGTCCCGATCAACGCCATCGGGATGTTGTGGCCCGGGATCGCATTGACGGTCCCGTCGGCGTTGTACTTCCCGCGCCGAGGCCCCAGCAACGCCGCGGAGACGAACGCCATGACGCCGCCTGTCATGTGAACGACGGACGATCCGGCAAAGTCAACGTGCCCGTGACCCAGCCCGAGGTTCTTTCCGAGCATGGCGAGCCAGCCGCCCCCCCAGGTCCAGTTCGCGTAGATCGGATAGATCAACGCGCCGACGAGTACGCTGAACACGGCGAATGCCGAGAACTTCCACCGCTCGGCCAGCGCGCCCGTCGGAATCGTGGCCGCCGTGTCCATGAAGACCATTTGGAACAAGAAGTAGGCGAACACCGGCGCGGTGTAGGCGACGCCAGTCAGGAAGAATCCCGTGCCTCCGAACAAGCCCCACGTCTTGCCCCCGATGGTCAGCGAGACTTCGTGCGCCAGCTTGTCGTAGCCCCCGAGCGTCCCAAGCGCGCCGACGCCGCCCGCCTGGAGGGCGAATCCGACCGCCCAGTAGGCCAGCATCGCGATGCCGTAGACCATGAAGTTCATGGTGATCGTGTGCGCGGCGTTTTTTGCCCGCGTGAAGCCGGTCTCCACCATCGCGAACCCGGCCTGCATGAACATCACGAGGAACCCGGCGACGAGAGTCCACACGAAGTTGATGGCGACGGTGTTGGCCGCGGACGCCGCGCTCGCGGCCTGGGCGAGCGAGTCCGCCGCTGGCACGCCTTGTCCGGCCAACACGAGGGGGCATGTGATCATCAGGAGCAGACCAAAACCAAGCGAGCGCGTCATACGATCTCCATGTGAAGATCTCAGTGAACGTATGTTGTCCATCAATTCGTGCGAAAAATGCACGAAAATGACGACAGTGCGCTACTACCCGATCGGGTAGCTCGTCATGATGTATCGCGTTCTGTGCAAAAAATGCAGAAATCAGATGACAAGACATAGTGTCGCGCCGACGACGAACAACACACCCCTGCACCCCGGACTCGTTGTGATTCAATGACTTGGGGGAGTCACCGGAGACGTTATACGGCGCCCGTGGCAATCGTCAGAACCGTTGCTCAGGGTCGCTGCTGCGCGAAGAGCCAGCGCACGAACTCGTCGGAAGCGTACGCCGCATCCCACGAGTTGTGGTTGAGTCCGAGGAGCTCGCTGTAGCGCACGTCCGCCCCCGCTGCCTTCAACGCGGCGGCAGGCTCGCGTGAGCCGTTGACGTTCACGACTTGATCGACTTCGCCGTGGAAGATCCAAATGGGAACCTTGCCGAGGCGCTGCGCCAAGTTCTTCATGACCGACGCGCTGTCGCCCGGGACCACGGGGACGGATCCGCGAAACTGGGGAAAGTCCCGCACCCACCCGCAGATTGGGACGATCGCCGCGAACAGCTCGGGATGCCGGTAGGCGACGTACCATGTGCCGTGCCCGCCCATCGACAGGCCGGTGAGATAGACGCGTCGCGGATCGACGTGGAACTCCCGCATCGTCTGCTGCAGGGCCGCAACCGCCATGTCCGCCGGCGTTCCGACCCATTGGGAATCGCGCGGCACCTGCGGAAAGACGACGATCGCGGGATAGCGTGATGCGTTCTGACGAATGGCCGCCCCCAGTCCAACGTTGGTCTGGAGCAGCCCGTCGTCGCCCCGTTCTCCCGCTCCGTGCAGGAACAGGATCGCGGGCCAGCTCGGCTGCGACGCGTAGTCGGCTGGCACGTAGATCTGGTAGCGATACGCTCTACCACCGACCGTGGCGGTGCGATCGAGGAATCCGGTTGGCACCTGCTGCAGTGATACGGCGAGCAGCAAGATGAGCATGGCCAAGCCTCCTGTTATCGGGAATTCATGAGGGCGATAGTGCCACACGGCGCGCGAACCGGCAATGCTTGACACGCTATGCGACGCCTTGGCAGCTTTCGCTCAGGACGAGCGCCCTCGAGATGAACCTGTTCCCCGGAGTCTCCTGCCCTCTCCCGCATGGCGGCCAGCCCAGGCTGGCCAGCCGAAAGCGGGCGTGCACCTCGCCGCGGTAGTCGTTCGCCAGACCCGTTCCACCACATTTGTTGCGTCCGTAGTGCGCGTCGCTCCGGAGAGGAGCCTGTGAGTCAGTCGATAGAGCCGTCAGCCCGTCGCACCCAGCCGACGGTCCTCAAGTTCGGCGGGACGTCCGTGGCGGACGCCGACGCGTTGCAGCGCCTCGCCCGCCTGGTCCGACGCGCCTACCAGAGCACGCGTACGGTCGTCATCGTCTCGGCGCTCGCCGGCGTGACGGACGCCCTGCTCACGGCGGTGGATGCCGCCGCCAGCGGAACAGGCGACCCGAAGCGACCACGGCCGGAGCTCGATGCGTTGATCGAGCGGCACCAGGCAATCGCGACGCGCCTTGCGCGGCCCCAAGGTGCCGCCGGGCTCGGGATCGCGCTGGCGCGCGCCCGGGCCGAGATCGCGGAGCTGCTAAACGCTATTGCGCGGGAGCCTGAGCGCCGCCCGGCGCTCCGCGACGAAATCGCCGCGTACGGGGAGCGGCTGTCCGCGGCACTGGTCACCGCCGTCCTCGCAGCGGCGGACCTCCCAGCACGCTACGTGGACGCGCGCCGCTGCCTCCTCACCGACGCCGCCCACGGGCGGGCGACCCCACTGTTTCCGCAGACCGAGGAGCACACACGCGCCGAGCTCGCGCCCCTGCTCGATGGCGAGCTGATCCCCGTGCTGGGAGGATACATCGGAGCGACTCCCCAAGGCGTGACCACCACGCTGGGGCGCGGCGGGTCGGACTACAGCGCGGCCCTCGTCGGCGCCGCGCTCGGGGCCAGGGAGATCCAGATCTGGACCGACGTGAACGGCGTGCTCACGGCCGATCCGCGGGTCGTGGCGGACGCGCGCACCATTCCCGCGCTGTCCTACGCGGAGGCCGCCGAGCTCGCCTATTTCGGCGCCAAGGTGCTGCATCCCAGGACGTTGCAGCCCGCCACCGACCACGGCATCCCCGTGCGCATCTGTAACTCGCGGGCACCGGGAGAACCGGGGACGCTGGTGACCGCCCAAGGCGTGGGGCGGGTTGGCACCGTCACGGCGATCGCGCACAAGTCGGGCATCACGGTGCTGCAGATCACCTCGACGCGCATGCTCGGAGCGTACGGATTCCTGCGAGGTCTGTTCGAGGTGTTCGAGCGGCACCGGACCGTCGTGGACGTAGTGACGACCTCCGAAGTGAGCGTCTCCCTCACGGTGGACGATGCGGCGTCGCTCCCCCAGATCATCGCCGAGCTCCGCCCGCTCGGCTTGGTGGCGATCGAGTCAGACCGGGCGATCGTTTGCGTCGTGGGCGAAGGTCTCCGGACCACGCCCGGGATCGCGGCGCGAGTCTTTGCGACCATCTCGGACATCAACGTCTCGCTCATTTCCCAAGGGGCCTCTCGCGTGAACCTCACGTTCGTGGTGGACAACGCCCGCGCGCGCGAAGTGGTTCAGCGGCTGCATGCCGCGCTCTTCGCGCTGGAGCCTGCGGACCTCGATACCGCCGCCGCGGCGGGCGAGCGCATGCCGTGACCGACGCCGTCTCCCTCGCGTGCGAGCTCGTGAACATCGCGTCCGTGTCGGGCGACGAAGCCCACATCGCGCGGTTCGTCGCGTCGTACCTCACCGACCTCCGCTACCACGTCGAGCTATTCGACGCCGCTCCCGGGCGTCCCAACGTGCTCGCCACGACCGATCACCCACCCCGGGTGCTGTTCTCGACCCATCTCGATACCGTACCACCCCACATCCCCGCCCGCCGGGTGGAAGGTGTCCTCCACGGGCGCGGGGCGTGCGACGCCAAGGGAATCGCGGCGGCCCAGATCGCCGCCGCCGAACGGCTGCGCGCGGAAGGCATGACCGAGATCGGCCTGCTGTTCGTGGTGGACGAAGAGATGGGAGGCCTCGGCGCCCGGGCCGCGAATGCCCACCCGACGGCGCGGGAGTGCCGCTGGCTGATCGATGGTGAGCCGACCGACAACCGGCTGGCCGCCGCATGCAAGGGCTCGCTCCGTCTGTCGCTTTGCGCCGCCGGTGTGCCCGCGCACTCGGCCTACCCGGAAGAGGGACGCTCGGCCATCGATGCGCTGCTCGACGTGTTGGCCGACGTGCGGCACTCCGCCTGGCCGTCCGATCCCGTGCTCGGCGAGACCACCGTCAACATCGGGGTGATCGCCGGCGGCACGCGGCCGAATGTGGTCGCCGCGGACGCCCATGCCGACCTGCAGATCCGTCTCGTGACCGATGCCCAGCGGGTGAAAGCCCTGCTCGAGGTCGCGGTGCGGGATCGCGCGAGAATCGACTACCTGACGGAGGTGCCGGTCCAGCGGCTCACGACGCTGCCCGGCTTCGAGACCTGCATCGTTCGCTTCACGACCGACATCCCGCATCTCACCAACTGGGGCACGCCGCTGTTGCTCGGCCCCGGATCGATCCGGGACGCGCACACGGCGCACGAGCGGATCTCGGAGGCCGAGCTGGCGGCGGGCATCGACGCGTACGTGCGACTGGCGCACGCCCTCGCCGCGGCGGAGGCGGCGAGATGAAGATCGCGCTGTTGGGCCACGGGGCGATGGGACGTGTGCTCGAGGAAACCGCCCGGGCGGCGGGTCTCGAAGTCGGAGCGATTGTCACATCCGCGAATGCCGCCGACGCGTCGCGGCTGCTCCGCGGCCACACCGTGGCGATCGATTTCTCTGCCCCCGGCGGCGTGCTCGCGCACGTCGAGGCGGCCGTGGCGGCGGGAGTGCCGCTCGTGCAGGGTACTACGGGATGGCAACGCGAAGAGCCCGAGGTCCGCAAGATCGTAGACGCGCGTGGGGGTTCGCTCGTCTACGGCGCTAATTTCTCGATCGGTGTGAACCTCTTTTACCGCCTCGTGGCGAGCGCGGCACGGCTGTTCCGTCGCAGCCACGGATACGATCCGTTCATCGAAGAGGCCCACCACGCCCGCAAGCGTGACGCGCCGTCCGGCACGGCGCTGGCCCTGAGAAGCATCCTGATGCGCGAGCTCGACGTCGAGACGGTGGCGATCGCGAGCACGCGGGCAGGCAGCATTCCCGGTACGCACCGCGTCGGGTTCGATTCGGCTGCGGATCAGGTGCTGCTGGTGCACACGGCCCACTCCCGGACGGGGTTCGCCGCGGGCGCGCTGCTCGCGGCCAGCTGGATCGCCGGCGGCACGCGGCGCGGCATGCATGCCTTTTCCGACGTGCTGGACGACATACTGGAGGTCACATGACCAAGCCAGTGCAGTGGCTGGGTGGTTGCGGGACGGCGCTCGTCACGCCGTTCAATGCCGCCGGCGAGGTGCACGAAGCGCGGTATCGTGCGTTGGTCGAGCGCCAGATCGCCGCGGGCGTCCGGCTGCTCGTGCCCTGCGGCACGACCGGTGAGGCCGCCACCCTCACGCCGCCCGAACACGAGCGCGTCATCGCGCTGACCGTGGAGACGGCGCGCGGCCGTGCCAAAGTCCTCGCCGGCGTGGGAAGCAACGCCACGGCGACCACGATCGAGCGGGCCCGCGCGGCTCGCGCCGCCGGCGCGGACGCCGTGCTCGCGGTCGCCCCTTATTACAACAAGCCCACGCAGGCGGGACTCAAGGCGCACTTCCGCGCCGTCGCGGAAGCGATGCACGACGTGCCCGTGGTCCTCTATAATGTGCCCGGTCGCACGGCGTCGAACATCACGGCTGCGACCACGCTCGCCCTGGCCCGTGAAACTGACAACATCGTCGGCGTGAAGGAAGCCTCGGGCGACCTGGCGCAGATCATGGCCATCCTGCGCGATCGCCCTACGGGATTTCAGGTGTTATCCGGGGACGATGCCATCACTCTCCCGCTGATCGTGCTCGGCGCCGACGGCATCGTGTCCGTCGTCTCGAACGAAGCGCCCGAGCTCATGGTGAGGTTGACCGAAAGCGCGCTGCGGGGCGAGTGGGATGCGGCCCGGGAGGTGCACTACCGCCTGCTTCCTCTCATGGAAGCGAACTTCATCGAGTCGAGCCCTGGACCGGTGAAAGCGGCGCTCGCGTTGATGGGTCTCCTGGAGGAGCGCTTCCGCCTCCCGCTCGTCCCCGTGCAGGAGGAAACACGCGCCCGACTGCGGGTGGTGCTCGGAGCGCTCGGCCTGCTGCCAGGCGCCTCGCATGTCGCTGCGTGAGCGCATCGAGGCCCTCGTCGCCCGTGAGCGCGAGGCGTTCGATGACGCCGACCGGGCCCTGTTCGCCGAGTTCCGGACCGCCCTCGCGCGGGGCGAGATCCGCGCCGCCGAGCGCACGCCGGATGGCGCGTGGTGCGTCAATGTGTGGGTGAAGCGGGGGATCCTCCTCGGGTTCCGCATGGGCGCGCTGGCGGACATGTCCGCGCATCCCAGCCTGCGATTCTTCGATAAGGACACGTATCCCGTCAGGCCCACCACGCTGGCGGACAAGATCCGCATCGTCCCCGGCGGGTCGAGCATCCGGGACGGGGCGTACGTGGCCCCCGGAGTGATCTGCATGCCGCCGATGTACGTGAACGTGGGCGCATACGTGGACGAGGGCACGATGATCGACAGCCACGCGCTGGTCGGGTCGTGCGCGCAGATCGGCAAACGCGTCCACCTCTCGGCGGCGGCCCAGATCGGCGGCGTGCTCGAGCCGGTCGGTGCGCTCCCGGTGATCGTGGAGGACGACGCGCTCGTCGGCGGCGGCTGCGGCGTATACGAGGGCACCATCGTGCGCGAGCGTGCGGTGCTGGCTCCCGGAACCGTCCTCACCGGCTCGACGCCGGTCTATGACCTCGTGCGCGAGCAGGTCTACCGCCGGGATGGAAACCGGCCGCTCGAGATTCCGGCCGGAGCCGTGATCGTCCCCGGCGCGCGGGACGCGCAAGGGACGGCCGCCGTCCGGTGGGGGATTTCCCTGTATACGCCGGTGATCGTCAAGTATCGGGACGAGAAGACCGATGCCGCGACCGTGCTGGAGGAAATCTTGCGATGAAGCAACAACGCGTGGCTGTCCTGGGACTCGGCAAGATCGGGAATATTCTACTGCAGGGCCTGCTCGAGGCCGGTCTGCCGCCCGGCAACGCCGTCGCTACCGTGCGGCACGCGGAGCGGGCGCAGACACTGGGGGCCAAGCGCGCGGTGTCCGTGGGCACTGACAACCGCGCGGCGGTGCGCGGCGCCGACGTGATCATCATCGCGGTCAAGCCGCAAAACGTGCGCGAGCTGCTCGAGGAGATCCGCGGCGACGTGACGCCCTCGCAGCTCGTCATCTCCGTGGCTGCTTCGGTCCCGACAGGCTTCATCGAAGAGCTCTTGGGGAAGCCGATTCCGGTGGTCCGGGCGATGCCCAACACGCCGAGCCAGGTGGGGGCTGGCATGACCGGAATCTGCCGGGGCAAGCACGCCACGGATGCCCATCTCGATACCGCGCGCCGGCTGTTCGATACGGTGGGCCGGACGGTGGTCGTAGACGAGAAACACATGGACGCCGTGACGGGCCTTTCGGCGAGCGGCCCCGCGTTCGTCTACATCATTCTGGAATCGCTGGCCGAAGCTGGCGTGAAGGTCGGGCTACCCCGCGACGTGGCGACGATCCTCTCGGCACAGACGCTGCTCGGGGCCGCGAAGGTCGCGCTCGATACCGGCGATCACCCGGCGCTGCTCAAGGATGCCGTCACGACGCCGGCGGGCTGCACGATCGACGGGATTCTCGAGCTCGAAGAGGGCAAGCTGCGCGTCACGCTCATCAAGGCCGTGGTGAAGTCCACGCAGCGGGCCAAGGAGCTGATGTTCGAGAAGTAAGGCCTACTTGTAGTCCTGGAACGGCTCCGTGAGCAGGCGCACGCCGAGGGGCTTGTACGTGAGCACGTGGGTAAGGCGCACCTCGTCACCCGTGCGTTCCACTCGCGTCTCCACGAGCTCGAACTCTTTGGCATCGCCCAGCCCCAATTGGTTCAGCCGCTCGGCTTCTCCCTTGCACACGTCACCGGGCGTGGGCTTCGGGTTGGGGTAGGCGTCCTCGTGGTGATGCCGCAGGGCGTCCCAGTGCTCGTCGCCGGCGCGCTCGACGGAGTCGCGAATGTCGTCTCGGGTGAGCGGCATACGGCGGAAGGTACCCGCCGTCAACGCACCGGCAACTCCACGTGCAGGTGATCGGATGTGCCGGTGTGGCGCCGCGTGTCGAATCCCAATCCCCACAGGTACAGCTGAACGAGGCGGTTCCGCAGGAAGCCGCGGCCCGTGGTGCGCAGGTCGGCTGCGTGCGAATAGCCGTCCGGCTGCACCAGATGCAACGACGCGTCGTTCTGGGGCAAGCCCATCGTCCGGTAATCCTCTGGCCGGCGGGCGAGGTCGGTGATCATGGCGTCGCGGTCGAACACGATGAGCGTCGAGAGCCCGACGCGCAGCAGGGGATGGAGCGAAGCGTAGTACGCGCGCACTCGGTCTGACTTGGCATTGGCGCTCGAGAGGTAGACCAGCGCGTACACGCAGTACGCGGCCACGAACGGGAGCGCCACCCGCCGGGCCACGAGCGCGAGCCGGACCTGACCGGTGAAGCGATGCCACAGCCACCCGCCGTATGCGGTGACGACGGCCACGGAGCACGCGGTCCCACCCGCGAGGGCGAGCGCGGTGGGCCAGCCTTGATGCTCGTAGAGAAAGACCGCCACCCGAACGAGAGCAAGAAACGGCAGCAGCGCGACCAGGACTGCTTTCGCCGCGAGCCGGATGACGCGAACCGCCCAAGGGCCGAGGCGCCGGGGCTCGCGCCGGACGTCCTCGAGCGCGGTGACCATACGGTCCCACTCGCGGAGCGCGCTCGAGACGAGTCGTGGAGTGGTCACGCGCTTCCGTACGGTCGCCTTGGGCCGGGGGTTACGTCCGTGTGCAAACTCGGGCTTGTCGCTCGTCTCTCCGGGACCAGCCCTCTTGGAGTGTTCCATGCGGATCCCTATCCTGGTCGCGGCGCTCGCGACGATGGCTTGCACCACACCCCCGGAGCGCGTCGAGCGCGCCGCTGCCGACTCTCTCTCGGCACCGCAAATCCGGGCACGGTGGTATCAGCGTGCGGCGGCACCGGCACCCAGTGCAGCGCTAGAAGCGCAGGAACGAGCCGCATTCGCGAAGGCTGGCTCGGTGCCCATTCCCCGGACCAGCAGCAGCTCCGACATGGTGATCCGGAGCGGCCAGACGAGCATCGAGGTGGATTCGCTCGAGCGCGCCGTGGCCCAGGTGCGGCTCCTCGCCGGTCGCGTCGGTGGCTACGTCGCCAACACCACCATGCAGACCGGGCGTGGCCAGCTCCGGGCGGCGACCCTCGAGGTGAAGATCCCCGCCGACCGGTTCGACGATGGACTCGGCGGGCTCTCGACGCTCGGGAAGCTCGAGTCGGTGAACGTCAACGCCGAGGATGTTGGCGAAGAGTTCACCGACGTCACGGCCCGTATGACCAATGCGCGACGGCTCGAGACCCGTCTCATCGACCTGCTGGCCACGCGGACAGGAAAACTCAAGGACGTGCTCGATGTCGAGCACGAGCTGGCGCGTGTGCGTGAGGAGATCGAGCGCTACGAAGGGCGGCTGCGCTACCTCCGAGCACACGCCGCCCTGAGCACCCTGACGATCTACGTGCACGAGCCGCTGCCCGTGGTGGGGCACGCAGGCTCGAGCGTCCTCGGCGAGGCGTTCAAGCAGGCGTGGCGGAACTTCGTCGGTCTCGTGGCGGCGGTGATCCGCTCGCTCGGGATCGTGATTCCGGTGGCCGTGCTCGTCGTCGCCCTCTGGGTCAGCGCGAAACGACTTTCACTTCCCTCACTGCGATCGGCTGTCCGCTCACCAGGATCGGCGCCTGGCGCTCCTGGGCCGTCTTGTTGAATCCCGCGACCTCGGTGCGGATGAGCTCGTTGAACTTCGTGAGGTAGTCGTCCAGCGTGGCCCGCAGCTCCTTGAACCGCGCCGCCACGACTTCTGTCGGCGGCTGGGCATAGGCAAGCGACAGGCCGAAGCCCAGACTTTGCAGCCGGTCCTGGAAATGGTTCAAGTAATGGATGTCGTCCTGCCCGGCATCGCGCTGGACCTCCGAGTTGTAGAGGCTGTCCTTGAGCTCTTTGAGCTTGCGACCGAGGTCGCGTCCCTGCCGCGTCACCGGTGCGGCCGCCGTCGTGTCACCGCCCGCATTGTCGCGTAAGGCTTGCTGTGTGTTCTTGAGCTGCGTCTCGAGGCTCACGATGCGGTTCAGCATTTCGTTCAGGGCCGACATGGCGTTGCGCCATTCGAGCCCGGCATGGAGCTGCGCTGCAAACCGCGCGGGGTCGCCGGCCAGGAAGGGGTCCGGCTCCACGGTGACCGTCTTCGTTTGCGTGCGGCCTGCGGCGCTGAGCGCGACCGTGTAGGTCCCAGGAATGACGCGCGGACCGACGACCTGGCGGAACGGGTTCTCTTCGTCCTCGCCAGCCGCTGGCTTCTCGAAGTTCAACCGCGTCGGCCCCGCGTACCGCAGGTTCCAGACGTAGCGATTCACTCCCTGCTTTCCCGGCCCGCCCGAGTCCACCACGACAGTGTCGCCGCGGCTGTCGGTCACCGTCGCGACCACGCGCGCACGGCGCGACCGGCCGCCGCGGCCCGACTCACGACTCTCGTCGGACGACATTGCAGCACCCGTATCGAGGGCAACCTTGAGGTAATAGTCGACGACCGCGCCCGCCGGTGCGTTCGGGGTCGTGAAGCGCGCCGGCGCGACGCCCGGACGGCGCGGCCGCACGCGGATCTGCGCCGGCAGCGTGCCGAACACGTGGAAGTCGGAGGCCACCACTTCCGGCGTCAGCTCTTCGAGCGCCGTGATGTTATCCATGACGAACAGACCACGGCCGTGGGTCGCAATCACGAGATCGTGCTGGCGCTTGATGAACTGCACGTCGTAGACCGGCACGGTGGGGAAGTCGGCCTTGAGGGGCTTCCAGCTCCCACCCGCGTCTCGCGAGTACCACAACGCGGCGTCGGTGCCAAGAACGAGAAACCCACGCAGGTTGGGATTTTCGCGCACCACGCGCGCGGGCACGTCCGCCGGGAGACCCCGTCCGATGTCGGTCCATGTCTTACCGTAGTCGCCCGTCTTGTACACGTACGGCCGGCGATCATCGAGCTGATGACGGTCGATCGCGATGTACGCCGAGCCCGCGTCGAACGGCGAGACGCCGATTTGGTACACCCGGCCCTCGATGTCCTTTGCCAGCCCCGGGAAGTGACCCGATACGTTGCTCCACGTCTTGCCGCCGTCCCGCGTCACCTGCACCAGCCCATCGTCGGTGCCGACCCAGATCACGTTCGCGTCGCTGGGCGCCAGGTTGACGGTGAGAATCGTGCTGTACGACTCGGCGCCCGAGATGTCGTAGTTGATCTGGCCGCCGCTCGTCACCTGTTTGGACTTGTCGTCTCGGGTGAGATCGGGGCTGATGGTCGTCCAGTGCTCGCCGCCGTCCGTGCTCTTGAAGACGACGTTCGCGCCCATGTAGACCGTATTCGCGTCGGTCGGCGACACGGCGATGGGCGACGTCCAGTTGAACCGATACTTCAGGTTGGCCGGCTTCATCTCCGTGACCCCGGAGAGGTACGGCCGAATCGAGCGGGTCACGCCCGTCTTGAGATCCACGCGCGTGATGTTGCCGTTCTGGGAATCCACATAAAGAATCGACGAGTCGCTCGGCGCCGGCACCGCGTACTCCCCGTCCCCGCCGGTCACGGTGAACCACTCGGAGCCGTTCAATCCCTGACCTCCCGCACCGCCCCCACCTCCGCCTCCCCCGCCTCCGATGCCGCTCGACGGCCCGCACCACGCGTTGTTGTCCTGCAAGCCACCGCACAACGTGTAGGGCGTGTTGTTGTCCGCGGCGACCATGTAGAACTGGCCGATCGGCAGATTGTTCAGGAACCGCCAGCTCTGCGCGCCGTTCTCCGTGACGTACACACCCCCGTCGTTCCCCTGGATCATGCGGTCGGGGTTTTGTGGGTCGATCCACAGAGCGTGATGGTCCACGTGCACGCCGCGATCGATCGGCGTGGTGGTCTTGCCACCGTCGTCGGACCGGAGCAACAGATAGGACGAGAAGAACAGCTTCCGGTCATCCACCGGCGAGACGTGCATCAGCGAGAAGTAGAACGGCCGGGCGGACAAGCCGTGGAAGTCGGAGACCTTGGACCAGTGATCGCCCTGGTCCTTTGAGTCCCACAGCATCCCCTGCTTCGTCTCGATCAGGGTGTACACATGGGACGGGTTGGTCGGGCCGACGGCCAGGGCGATACGGCCGAGCGGGCTCGCAGGCAGGCCCTGCTTGAGCCGCTCCCAGGTGAGGCCGCCGTCGGTGGAGCGGTAGATTCCGCTGCCAGCGCCGCCCGATTGGAGCTCCCAGGGGTAACGCACGAACTGCCACAGACCCGCGAACAGCACGCGTGGGTTGCCCGGGACCATGATCAGGTCCGCCACGCCGGTCGTGTCGTTCACGAAGAGTACTTTCTGCCACGTCTTACCGCCGTCCGCCGTCCGGAACACGCCGCGTTCGGCGTTGGGCGCCCACACGTGTCCGAGCGCGGCCACGAAGACGACGTCGGGATTTGCAGGATCGATCACGATGCGGGTGATTTGTCCGACATCCCCGAGGCCCATGAACCGCCAGCTCTTGCCGGCGTCGGGCGACATGAACACACCGCGGCCGTCCACCACATCGTTCCGCGGATTCCCCTCACCGGTGCCCACCCACACGACGTTGGAATTCGACGGCGCGAGCGCGATGGCGCCGATCGACGCGGTCGGCTGATCCTTGAAGACCGCCTCCCATGAGTCCCCGCCGTCCGTCGTCTTCCAGACCCCACCCCCTCCCGCGCCGATGTAGTACACGTCGCGGTCGCCCGGAACGCCGACCACGGCCGCGACACGCCCGCCGGCCACCGCGGGGCCGAGGTTGCGGAACTTCACGTTGTTCAGGGAGTCCGCGCCGACCGACGAGAGCGTCGGGGGAGGTGTAGCTGGTTTCGCGGGCTTGCGATGCTGTGCGGCGACCGGGAAGACGAGCGCGATACAGAGCGCACTCCACAAACTGGCTTGACGGAGAGCCATGCGGGGCATCGGACCAACTCCTTCGGTGGACGGCTCGAGAGAGAAGGGAAACTTCTCCTGCTCACATCTCAGTACGAGCGCGCGATTGCTGTCGTTGGGTCTTGCGGCCTGATCTACGGGCGCGCCC
>WNEL01000172.1_pt1 | contig 24600 bp, 25 predicted proteins | sample 5399991 | NCBI WGS metagenome assembly WNEL01 (sample SAMN13153325, study PRJNA577476) | soil metagenome | isolation source: 20 cm grassland meadow soil pre-rain plot 2 | place: USA:California | collected 2015-09-08
CCGCCGGCGTAGAGTCGGTGGCACAGCGGGCGATCAGCCGGGTCGTTCTGCTCGTGGTCGGTGTCCAACAGGAAAATCGGCACGCGGCCCACCATGATGCGCCAGGCCCCGATGCTCACGGTACGACCGAACATGCGCACCGTGGCGAGGCAGGGATCGCCGTGCGGCCCCCGCACCTGCTCCAGTGGCGTCGCGGCGCGATCGAAGCGTTCCTCCGCATCTTCCTGCCACCCGTCGAGACGAAGCCGTTGATCGGAGTACCCCTTGGTGTAAAACAGGCCGACGCCGACGAGCGGGACGCCCAGGTCCGACGCCGACTTACAGTGGTCTCCGGCGAGTACCCCGAGCCCCCCCGAGTAGATGGGCACCGACGCGTGCAGCCCGAATTCGGCGCAGAAGTATGCGATGACTCGCGGCGCCAGGTCCGGATACGACGTCTCGAACCACGTGTCGTGGGTGGCGGCCACAAAGCCGTTCCACTCGACGAGGGCGTCGTAGCGCTTCAGGAAGGCGGGATCCTGCGCGCAACCCGCCAGCCGCGCCGGATCCACGCGGCGCAGGAGCTCGATCGGGTTGTGACGGGTGAGGTGCCAGAGTGCCTCGTCCACTTCGCGAAATAACGCGCGGGCGTCGCGGCTCCAGCTCCATGAAAGGTTGGTCGCGACGGCGGCGAGGCCGCTGATCCGTTCGGGGAGTGGCGGCTGACCGGTTTCGGTTGGACTCATGCCGCCTGCAAGCTAAGGCAGCCCGGGCACGCCAGGGAAGCGCCTCACGCCTTGCTCTGTTGAACCGCGGCAAAATCCTCCGGCGTATCCACATCGGCCAGCAGCGCCACAGGCCGGTCCACGTACATCGCCTCGTGGCTGTGCGACTTGACCACGGTCTTGCCGCATCCCTCCCCCGTCCATGCGAGCAACTCCGGAAAGAGCGCCCTTCGGAACAGCAGGGGCGGCGCGGTGACATCGCCGTAGCGCGACACCACCAGCGGGGCGTCGGTCCCGCGTGCGGCCGCCACGAGCATCGTCAGTGTCTCCTGGGTCACTCGCACCATGTCGCCCAGCATGACCACGGCCGCGCCCACGTCCTCGCCGAGGGCGTCGAGCCCCCGATGCAGTGAGCCGCTCGTCGGACCCGTGAAGTCGGAATTGACGGCGAACACCACCGGAAGATCCTGCAACGCCACGCGGATTCGTTCGGGCTCGTGGCCGATCACGACCACAACCGGCGAGAGCCCGGCCGAGAGCGCCCGTTGCACGGCGCGCCGAATGAGCGACTCCCCCTCGAGCTCGAGGAGCATCTTGTTCTTACCCATGCGGCTGGACGCGCCGGCGGCAAGGATCACTCCACCGACCCGGAGGGTCTCAGTCGGTCGAGGCATGGATCGCGGCCCGGCGCTCGCGCAGGGACCGGGCGCGACGACCCGAACGCGCCGCGAGGATCTCCGCGATCACGGCGAGCGCCACCTGCTCCGCCCCGTCGGTTCCGATGTCGAGGCCCACCGGACCGTACACTCGCGCTTCGTCGACCGGGCTTCCCTCAGCCGCGAGGTTCCGGAGAATCCGCTCGGTCCGCTGCCGCGGCCCCAGCACTCCGATGTAGGCCGCCGCCGTCTTGAGCAGGACCCGGAGATACGCCTGGTCGTCCGCGAAGTTGTGGTTCATCACCACCGCGTAACACTCGGCGTCGAGGGGGAGCGCTTCCGCGAGCTCGTCGCCCGTGCTCGCCACCAACGCCGCTGCCGCGGGGAACCGCTCGGCTGTGAGGTAGCCCGGCCGCCGATCGACCACCACCACCCGGAAGCCCACGTCCGACGCGAAGCGTACCAGGGGCCGCGCATCGTCGCCGGCGCCCAGCACGATCAGCTGGGGAGGAGGAGTGAGTACATCGATGAACACGGAGCGACCCGCGATCTCGTGAATCCCGGATTCGCCGGTCTCGAGCAGCTCTCGCGCTTTGGCCGTCGCCCGGGTGTTCAGGTCCTTCGAACCCAGGTCGCCTTCGGCACCGTCGCCCGTCACGACCAGCCGTTTCACGTTTCCCGTGTCCCGTTTCCCGTCGACCGTGCTGCAAACGGCAAAGGCCGTCCGCCCATCGAGTAGCTCTCGTTCCTTCGGTCGGGGCCCCGCGACCTCGACGTAGACGTCGACCTGCCCCTCGCACCCGACCCCCAGGTCCCAAGCGGCAATCTCGTCCGCGCTGGAACAGTAGCTCCGAAGCTGCGGTTGACCGGTGCGGATCACTTCCAAGGCCACCTCGCGCACATCCTGCTCGAGGCACCCCCCGCTCACGTTCCCGGCCGTGCTGCCGTCTTCGGCCACGACGAGCTTCGCTCCTTCGTGCCGATAGGCGGAGCCTCGCACCCGCACGACGGTCGCGAGCGCCGCGCGCTTCCCTGCGGTCGCGGCCCCGGCCAGGAAATCGAGGACCTCTCTGGTCTCAAGCCATTGCTTCATGGTCGGATAACACCCGTGCCAACGCTTCCAATGAAGCTACACTTGCACACGGCAGGAATTCATCCACGTGGGGCAGCGACGCGAGCAAACCCTGCGTCGCCGGCTCGAATCCGGGCCGGCCGGCGAGGGGGTCGAGCCAGATCAGCCGATGACACGAGCGGGAGAGCATCGCCATCTCGCGCCCCAGCACCCCGGGGTCGTCTCTCTCCCAGCCGTCCGACACGATGATCACGACGGCGGCGCTCCGAATGGTACGCCGCACCCAGCGCCGGTTGAGCTCGCGCAAGCTCGCACCGATGCGGGTCCCGCCGCTCCAGTCCACTACCTTCCCCGCCACTCGCTGGAGCGCCGCATCGGGATCCCGCACCCGCAACTCGCGCGTGATGCGGGTGAGCCGGGTTCCGAAGACGAACACTTCCACCGGCGCTCCCGACCGTGCGAGGGCATGGGCGAAGCGAAGCAGGAACCGGCTATAGCGCTCCATCGAGCCGGAGATGTCGCATATCAACGCGATGGGGCGTTTCCGGGAACGGCGTTGCCAGAAGCGGCAGACGACGGCTTCGCCGCCCGCGCCGAGGGACTGTCGGAGCATCGGGCGGGCGGCGAGGCGCGCCCCACGACGTGCGACTCGGCGCCGGCGCGACGGTCGCAGGGGCAATCGCGGCTTGAGCGCCACGAGCATCGCCGCCGCCTCGCGCGCCTCGGCGGGCGTCAACTCCGCGAAGTCCGCGGTACGAAGCTGCTCGCGCCCGCTCGCTCCCACGCGTGTCGTACCCTCCCCAATCTCTCGAACCTCGCCAACCTCCTCCACCTCCGGTCCCAGGCTGACGTCGGCGCGCGGGCCTTCCTGTTGCCGCAAACGCGGCAGGTCACCCGAGGGACGGCCCATCGCGGTGCTGCGGCGCCAGAACAGATCGAAGGCCGCGTCGTACAGGGCGCGCTCTTCCCGCCGCCGCACGAACACCGTTCGTCCCGCCGCCTTCACGTCGCCGCGGCGATCGAAGCCGAGGAGGGCGAGCACGTCGGCGAAGCGGCGGGTTTGATCCGCATCGACGGACAGACCGGCGCGTCTGAGCGCCCGCCCGAACAGCACCACGTTGCCGATTAGGGCGTTGCCGGAAACGGCGTTCCCGAAGGTCATCGGGGTGCCGCCCTCATTTCATCGATCACCTTCGCTGCCCCGCCGCCCTTCATCACGGCCATGTCCTCCTGATACTTGAGCAGCGCTCCCAGCGTGCGCTCGACCTGCTCGGCCTCGAGTCGCCTGGCACCAAGCACCTCCAGCGCCGCCGCCCAATCGATTGTCTCCGCGATTCCCGGGACCTTGGTGAGATCCGCGGCGCGCAGGCGCTGCACGAACGCGACCACTTCGGCGGCAAGCGTTTGGGGCAGGTCCGGCCGCCGCGCGCCGAGGATCGCGAGCTCACGCTCCGAGCTGGGATAGTCGATCCAATGATACAGGCAGCGTCGCTTGAGCGCGTCGTGCACCTCGCGCGTGCGGTTGCTCGTGATGATCACGTGTGGCGGTCGGTCGGCTCGGATCGTCCCGACCTCTGGGATCGTAATCGCGAAGTCGGCCAAGACCTCGAGGAGATAGGCCTCGAACTCCTCGTCCGCCCGGTCGACCTCGTCGATCAGGAGGACGGGCGGCTCGGGCCGCGAGTTCTCGAGCGCGCGCAGGAGCGGCCGCCGGATCAGAAACTCCTCGGAGAAGATGTCCTTCGCAGCCGCCTGCTTCGCCTCGCCCCGCGCCTCGAGCAGCCGGATCTCGAGCATCTGGCGGGGATAGTCCCACTCGTAGACGGCGGTGTTGACGTCGAGCCCCTCGTAACATTGCAGTCGGATCAGCTCGGTTTTGAGGACGGCGGCAAGGGTTCGGCCGACTTCCGTCTTCCCCACCCCGGCTTCGCCCTCGAGCAGCAGCGGGCGGTCGAGCGCCAGGGACAGGTACACGGCGGTCGCGAGGTCGCGATCGGCCACGTAGCGCTCTGCGGCGAACGCGGATTGGACGGAATCGATTGATTCGAACCGGCGCCGCTCCATCACTGCAATTTACTTGGAACTCTCTCCGACGCGCGCCGCGAACTCGTCCCAGAACGCCTCGGTGAGCTTCTTGGCGGTGCCTTTCAGGAGCCGGGCGCCTACACTTGCGACGGTGCCGCGCACCTCGGAGGTGGCGCTCCACTTGAGCCGGGAACGATCGGGGGGAACGGGCTCGATCTCGAGGGCAGTGCGCACCTCCACGCCCGAACCCGGTGCCTTGCCATGCGCCGTCATCTTCAAGCTCTTGGGTGGCTTCACGTCGGACAGCTCGACGTCGAGCTGAAATCTCACTTTCACCGCGCCCACGCCGAACCCCGAGACGACCTTGAAGTGGCGGTCGTCAATCGCCTGGACTGACTCCACGCCGGGAGCCACGGAGGCAACGAACTCGTGGTCCAACAGACGTTTCCAGACGACGTCCGGTGGAGCCGTGATCTCGGGCGCACCGGAGAACTCGAGTCGCACTACTTGGCCCGCGCGAGCGCTTCCGTAAGCGCACGCCGCGCAGCGACGGCGGCGATGTGCTTTCGGTAGTCCGCGTTCGCGTGAATGTCGTCGTTCGCTTCGACCCCCGCCACGGCCAGACTTGTGACCTGGGCGATCAGGTCGGACCCGCCCTGCGTCCCGACGAGCTTCGCCGCCGCCGGCGCCAGGAACGGCGCATCGGCCAGCCCGGTGAAGGCGAGATCGGCGCGCGTGATCATTCCCTTGGCGACCGCGATCAGCACGGCGGCGCCCGCCAGCGCGTAGCCCGACGCCGCCTGCTCGAAGCTCGCGTAGGCCGTTCCCGCGCCCTTGGGGGGCGCGGGCAGCTGGATCTCGACCAGCAACTCGTTCGGCTTGAGCGCCGTGGTGAACGGTCCCTTGAAGAATTTCCTGGCAGGCACGGAGCGCTTTCCGCCCTTGGATTGCAGCGCGAATGTCGCGTCGAGGACGAGCATGACGGGAGGCATGTCGGCGGCGGGATCGGCGTGCGCCAGTCCCCCGCCGATCGTTCCCGCGTTCCGCACCTGCAGATCGCCGATGTGCTCCGTCACCTCGGCGATCAGCGGGTAGAGCGCCTTGACGTCCTTGGATTCGAGGAGCTCGCGGTAGGTCGTGGCGGCGCCGATCTTGAGGCCCCCACCCGTCTTCTTGATGCCCTTGAGCTGCGGCAACTGGCCGATGTCGATCAGCCTGTCGGGCTGTGCCAGGCGAAACCTGAGGAGCGGGAGCAGGCTGTGCCCACCGGCGATGACCTTGCTGTTCTTCCCCATGGCCTTGAGCGCGTCGTTGAGATTCCTGGCGCGCACGTAGTCGAAGGAGGTCGGGATCATCGCTTTCCTCCTTTCGCCTGCTGGATAGCGGCCCAGACGCGGGCCGGCGTGAGCGGCTTGTCGATGTGCGTGACGCCGAGCGGCGCGAGCGCGTCGCAGACGGCGTTCACAAGCGTCGGGACCGACGCGATCGTCCCGGTCTCGCCCACGCCCTTCACGCCGAGCGGGTTGACCGGCGACGGGGTGACGGTGTGGGCCGTCTCGATGCTGGGCATCTGCGAGGCCTTGGGAACCGCGTAATCCATCATCGTGCCGGTGAGGAGCTGCCCATCCTCGTCGTACACGACCATTTCCTGAAGCGCTTCCCCCAACCCCTGAATCACACCGCCGTGCACCTGCCCGTCCACGATCATGGGATTGATTTGCGGGCCGCAATCGTCGACCGCGACATAGCGGAGGATCTTCACCGTGCCCGTGTCGGCATCGACGTCAACCGTGCAGATGTGTGTGCCGAACGGATACACGAAGTTCGACGGATCGAAGAATGCCGTCGCCTCGAGTCCGGGCTCGACGCCTGGCGGCAGGTTCCAGGCGACGTTCGCCATGAGGGCGAGTTCCGCGAACGCCTTTCCTTTGTCGGGCGAGCCCTTCACGACGAACTTGCCGTCCTTCCACTCGAGGTCCGCCTCGCTCGCCTCGAGCAGGTGAGCCGCGATCTTCTTTGCCTTCTCCTTCACGCGCTGCGCCGCCACCTTCACCGCGCTGCCACACACCGCGGTGGTCCGGCTGCCATACGTTCCCCACCCCTGTGGCGTGGCTTCGGTGTCCCCCGCAACGACCTCGACGTTCTCGACCGGGATGCCGAACTCGTCGCCCACGATCTGGGCGAACGTGGTCTCCTCACCCTGACCGTGGGGCTTGCCGCCGATGTACGCGCGGACCACACCGGTCGGGTAGACGCGCACGATCGCGGAGTCGTACAGGCCGCCGCCGAACCCGACAGCGCCTGCCACCTGCGAAGGACCGAGACCGCAGATCTCGCAATACGTCGTCACCCCGATGCCCAGGTAGCGCCCTTCCTTGCGCGCCTTCGCCTGCTCACTCCGGAATTTCTTGTAGTCGAGCATCTGCAGCGCCTTGTCGAGCGCGCCCTGATAGTTTCCCGAGTCGTAGGTAATCCCGGTGGCGACGGTGTAGGGGAACTTGTCCTTGGGGATCAGGTTCTTGCGCCGCACTTCGACCGGATCCATGCCGATCTTGCGGGCGAACAAGTCGATCATCCGCTCGAGCAGGAACGTCGCCTCGGGGCGCCCCGCACCGCGGTACGCGTCCACCGGCGTCGTGGTGGTGTACACGCCGTAGACGGTCCCATCGATGTTCGGGATGGTGTAGGGCCCCGAGTACATCAGGCCGTGCAGGATCGTGGGGATCCCGGGCGCCGCGGTCGACGCGTAGCCGCCGAGCCCCGCGTACACCTTGGTCCGGAGGCCGGTGATCTTGCCCTCTTTCGTGCCGCACAACGACACGTACTGGACGTGGTCCCGGCCGTGGATCGTGGCCTTGTAGTTTTCCGAGCGGTCTTCCGTCCACTTGACCGGCCGTCCCAGGTCCATCGAAGCGAAGCACACGAGCGCCTCGTCGGCGTAGGCCGGGATCTTGCTCCCGAACCCGCCGCCCACCTCAGGCGCGATCACGCGGATCCTGTGCTCGGGGAGCTTGGTCATTACCGACAGGAGAAACCGGTGGATGTGTGGGTTCTGGCTCGTGATCCACGCCGTGAGCTGCCCGGTGCCGGGATTGTAGCTCGCGCACGCGGCGCGCGGCTCCAGGGCCGTCGGGAGGAGCCGGTTCTGGACGATGCGCTGCTCCACCGTGACCGCGGCCTCCGCGAACGCCTTCGCCGCGTCGCCTCCCGCCACCTTCCAGGTGAACGCGATGTTGCCAGAAACCTCCGTGTGGAGCACGGGGGCGCCCTTTTGGGCCGCCTTCTCGGGATCGATCACCGCGTCCAGGGAGTCGTAGTCCACGTCGATCAGATCGAGGGCGTCTCGCGCCGCCGCCCGCGACTCGGCCACGACCAGAGCGATGCCATCGCCCACGTACCGCACCTTATCGGTCGCGAGCAGCGGATGGGGCGGGACCTTGAGATCGCAGTTCGGCACGTTCCACGCGCACGGGACCGTGTTGAGCTTGTCCTTCACGTCCACGCCGGTGTACACGGCGACGACTCCCGGAGCCTTCTTCGCCTTCCCAACATCGATCTTCTTGAGCTTGGCGTGCGCGTAGGTGCTACGCAGAATGGCCGCATAGAGGAGGCCGGGGAGCTTCACGTCGTCGGTGTACGTCGCCCTGCCGGTGATGAGCCGCGGGTCTTCGCGCCGCTTGATGCCGGAGCCGAAGAGCGTTGCCATGCGGGCCTCCTCCCCCTCCCTAACGCGCGCCCGCCGCGGCCTGAACCGCGGCGATGATGTTCTGGTAACCGGTGCAGCGACACAGATTGCCTTCGAGCGCGTGGCGGATCTCTCCGTCCGTCGGCTTCGGGTTCTGGGCGAGCAGGTCGGCGGCGGTCATGATCATGCCGGGCGTGCAGAAGCCGCACTGCAGCCCGTGCTTGTCCCAGAAGGCCTGCTGCAGCGGGTGCAGCGCGCCATCTCTCGCGAGCCCCTCGATGGTGGTGATCTCCCGACCTTCCGCCTGGACGGCGAGCATGGTGCAGCTCTTCACCGCCTGCCCATCCACGTGGACGGTGCAGGCACCGCACTGGCTCGTGTCGCAGCCGATGTGGGTGCCGGTGAGATCCAGCTGGTCGCGCAGCACGTACGCGAGCAGCGCCCGTGGCTCGACCTCCGCGGTCCGGGCCACGCCGTTCACGTGCAGGGTGATGGACCGTTTCATAACGCGCTCTCGAGGAAGAACCGGGAGGGGAGGTAATATGGCCGTAGGGCAGGCAGCCGCAATGCACACCCTCCAGCCCTTGCCTGCAGCTACCTGCAGGATAGGTTCACATCCTTCGTAGCTGGACGGTTACCTGTGCGAAGGAGATACATCGTGAAGCGCGCCCTACTGCTGTTGCTCTGCGCCGCCCTCCCGGCGGCGGTCGTGCCCGGCCCGCGGGGACCAGAAGACGAGTCGGTGTTCGTCCGAGGCCTGCGGGCCGATCAGCACGAGTCCCTGCTGTACGTCTGGACCAGCGACGCCGATCAGAAGGACCCTGATTTTCTCACGGTGCTGGACGCCAATCCGACCTCGTCCACATACGGGAAGGTCGTCGCCACAGTGCCCACGGGGTCGCCCGCGAACGAAGCGCACCACTTCGGCTACACGGCGAACGCCGACCGGATCTTCGCGGGTGGGCTCTTTTCGAACCGGCTGTTCGTCTACGACGTCGCCACGGATCCGAAGCACCCCAAGCTCCTGAAGACCGTGCCCGACCTCGCGGCGAGCACGGGGTTTTCCGGCCCGCACACCTTCTACGCGGTGCCCAGTGGGGTGCTGATCGCGATGCTCGGCTCGAAGGACGGCGGCGCGCCGGGCGCGCTGGTCCAGCTCGACAATGACGGCAACTTCGTGAAGGCGCTCCCCGCGCCGAACTACATGTACGACGTCGGGATCAAGCCGGAGCTGAACCTGATCATCACATCGAGCTGGGCGCACCCCCACGCGGTGAAGGCGGGAAACACGCCGATGGATCAGGTGGGTGACGAGGTAGTCGCCTGGGACTACAAGACGGGCAAGGTCCTCCAGACCGAGCACCTCGACAAGGCTCCGCTCGAGGTGCGCTGGATGCACGGGCCGGCGGCGCGGGGCGGGTTTATCAACTGCGCGTTCGGCAACAGCGTGTGGCATTGGGAGGTGGGCCAGGACGGGAAGGTCGCGTTCCACCGGGTGCTCAAGCTGGCCGACAACGCCATCCCCGCGGACATGCGGATCTCGTACGACAACAAGTTCCTGTTCGTGTCCTTGTTCGGCGGCGGCGCGGTGCAACAGTACGACATCGCCGATGTGATGCACCCCAAGCTCCTGAGCAGCGTGGCGATTCAGCAAGCCCAGATGATGAAGCTCACGCCCGACAACAAGCGCCTGTACGTCAGCAACTCGCTGCTCTCGAATCTCGACGGGAGGGTGCCGTACGCGGTGCGGCTCGTGAACGTCGGCGCCAACGGGCTGACGCTCGACGCGAAATTCGACGTGGACTTCGAGCATTTCCCGACAGGCCAAGCACGGCCGCATGATATGCTGCTGAAATAGATGCGTAGCACGGAGGCGTAGCACAGTCCGACCCTGCGCCCCGGGGCACCGCCCCGGGGTCAGCTCACAGAGTACATTACCGGACCGCGATGCCCTCCGGCCCCGCATTCCTCTTCGATCTCGACGGCACCCTCGTCGATAGCGTGTATCAGCACGTGCTGGCGTGGCGCGACGCGCTCGAGAGCGCCGGCATCGAGCTCGCCGTGTGGCGCATCCACCGCCGCATCGGGATGAGTGGCGGGCTGTTCGTCAACGCCCTGCTCCGCGAGACGGGCCGCGAGTTGAAGCCGGAGCAGGCGGCCAAGATCATGCAGGTCCATGGCGCGGCCTACGCCCGCATGGTGCACGAGGTTCGTCCCCTCCCGGGCGCCCGCGAGCTGCTCGCCTATCTGACCAGGATGGGCGTGCCGTGGGCCATCGGGACAAGCGGGCGCATGGAGAGCGCCAAGCAGACGCTCGCGCTGCTCGACATCCCGCCCGACGTCCCAATCATCACGCGCGACCAGGTGGAGTACGCGAAGCCCGATCCCGATCTGTTCGTGGCAGGCGCTCAGCGGCTAGGCGTGCGAGTGGAGGACTCAGTGGTGGTGGGGGACAGCGTTTGGGACCTGCTCGCGGCGCGACGGGCGCGCGCGCTCGGCGTCGGGCTCCTGTCCGGCGGCTACGGAGCAGACGAGCTGGAGCGCGCCGGCGCGTACCGCGTGTACCAGGACCCCGCCGACCTGATGCAACACTTGGACGAGGTCGGGCTACGCACGGGAAGTCTGACCGCCGAGTAGGGGCGCAGCCTGCCAACCGCGAGCGCGACTCGGCCGAGAGCGGCTCTCAGCCGCGGATCATCCGCGCGATTCTCCAGGCCCCACCGACCCGAAGCATCCACAGCTCGTCCGGCGGCGCCGTACAGGTCCGCCCGGCGGCGAACACGCGGGCCCAGCGGTCGGCGATCACCACGATGGACAGCGCGAGCTTCCCCTGCTGCTCCAGCGCGCACGCCGAATCTCCCGAGATCGGACGCGCGTCGATCCAAGCGCTGTCCGCGGTGGGGGCCGTCCACCGAGCGGTGATCTTGCCGACCCAGAAGTGATCGAGCACATCGGGCCAGTGATCGGCTCGGTAATCGCGGTAGAACTCTAGGAGCTCGGTGCGGATGGCATCCTCGGCGGACGCCTGTTGTGCGGCGAGGGGCACGCTCCACGCGAGCGCGATCAGGAGGCAGGCTGCTGCACGGCCGACCAATGGCATTCCCGAGACTACCGCCGGGCGAAGGCGCGCCGCTATCCGGTTTTCGCGGGCGAATCAGTGCAGCAATCTTCCCGACGGCCCCGGACACGCCTAAAAGTGTGCTTCTGTTATGGGTGGCTCCTTCCGGGCCGGCAACCGCACCACGCGATCCCAGGCACTCGTCTGCCAGTTGTCGGGTCGCTCGACCTCGCGCACCCAGGGCGGTAATGGCACGGCGAGATACCGAGCGAGCGCGGTGACATACGGCTCGTACGTGCGGCGCAATTCCTTGAGCCGCTCTTCGAAGTCGGGGCGCTCCCGCAGCTTCATACCGCCACTCGCGAGGCGTTCCTGCAGGGCGGCCAGCTGGACCGGGGACAGACGCTCGTCCACGGGCTGCGGCGGCGTGTTGAAGACCTGCGACAGGTCGACGGTGGCGTGCCGCGCCATGGCGAACGTCAACTCCGCCTGGCGCACGCACCACCCCTCCAGCCCCACGATCACGAAGGCACTGGTGTCGAGTATGGTAGTGAGCGCGGCGAGCCATGACTCGTTGCGGTGTTGCGACCGGAAATAGGCGAGCGCCGGATACGAGAGGTGACTCTCGAGCACGTCGGCGGACCAGCGCTCCCAGTCCCGCAGCAGCTCGACGAGGGCCGTCCAGCCCGGGTCGCCGCGGTGTCGCCACAAGAGCTCCGACGCGCTGGGCGGCGAGCCCGCGCGGGCGTCGAGCAACGAGATCGCCACCTCGCGCCGGGAGAACGCCTGATAGATCACCGGAAAGTACCCGATGACCACCGCGAGAAACGCGAACCCCATGCCGGCTTCGGCCGTGGTGAGCGCCTTCGCCAGCGCCGTCCGCGGTGCCACGTCACCCAAACCGAGCGTGAAGAAGGTCGTGCCACTCATGTAGACGTCAGACCAGATGCCGGGCGCCCCTCCCGACATGATGAGGGCCGAGCCCGCCGCCCACTGCAGCAGCCCGAACGCGAACACGATCCCCACCGCCCACAACGCCAGCAGCAGAATCAAAGAAAGCGGTCCGAAGAACGAGAGGAACGCATCGCGCCGGCGGCCGGAGAGTAGCTGCGCGGTACTGCGCCAGGGGCGCCAGGTGGAGCGATAGAACAACCTGGTGATGCGGAACCGGCCGCTCACGCGCCGCGGCAGGATGATCGTCTCGAACGCGTCCCATAGCACCACGGCGAGCAGCACCGCACCGCCGACACCGGCCAATAGTCGCGTCATTATCTCCACGACTCCGTCGGTACGTTCGGTGGCGGCTCGAGCGATTGGAGGTACGTCACGAGCCTCCAGATGGCCCCGGCCGGCAGCAGGCCGCCGTACGCCGGCATGCCGCGCGGCCGGCCGGCGAAGATGGACTGATAGATCTGCCCGTCGGAGCCGCCGTACCGCCACCGCCCGTCCCGCAGGCTGGGGCCCACGAAGCCCACCGCCCCGCCGCCGTGGCAGCCGTCGCAGTTCATGGCGGCGAACGTCCGCTCTCCTTCCGCGGCCGACGGCCGATCTCCCTTAAAGGGATTCGCGGCCGCGATGTCCGTGGTCCCAGCGGACGGCGCCACACCGCCCGCGAGCACCCGTTCTTCCAGTCCGGGCGCGGGCCGGGCGCCCTCCTGGTGGCCGCCGCAGGCCACGAGCGCGACGACCGCTACTACAGGCCGAAGATCCACACGATACCTCCCTGACTCGTGTGCCGGGCGATGTCCGGCATGAAATCCGCCGGCGGGCGCACGTCCGCGGGATCGTCCGAGCGGACGTCTCCCGACAGGAGGAACCAGTCGCCGCCGATGCCGGCGTACACCGCCACGTACTGCCTGCCGTCGGGACCCGCGTAGCTGATCGGGTTTCCGACGACACCAGAGCCGACCTTGAACCGCCACAGCACTTTTCCCGTCCTCGCATCGACGGCCTTGAACCAGCCGTCGAGGGTGCCGTAGAACGCGACGTCGCCGCCGGTGACGAGCGCGCCGCTCCATACCGGGTATGGCTCGGGAGTTTGCCACACGCGCCTTCCGGCGGCCGCGTCCCACGCGATGAACCCGCCCATCTTCCCACCCGGGCCCGGGTGGTAGGGCGTGTTCGCGCCGATGAACGGCGTCCCGGCGATGCGCGTCACCCGCGTCGCCTGATAGTCCATGCACATGTTGTTGGTCGCCAGGTAGAACAGTCCCGTGCGCGGTGAGTAGGCCGCCGGTGCGGCAGGAGTCTTCCCGCCTTCGAGGGTAGGGCAGATGTCCTTGATGTTGCCTCGCGACGCGCCTGTCAGCTTCGTCGAATCGATCACCGGGCGCCCGGTCGCGAGGTCCACGCGCTTCGCCCAGTTGACGTCGACGAACGGCTGGGCCACGAGCACCTCGCCGGTGACACGGTCGAGGGTGTAGGCGAAGCCGTTCTTGTCGAAGTGCACGAGCGCTTTCCGCCGCCGGCCGCCGATCACGACGTCGGTGAGGATCATCTCCGCGACGCCGTCGTAATCCCAGCTGTCGTGCGGCGTGAACTGGTACGCCCAGACCAGCGCTCCGTCTTCCGGGCGCCGCGCCAGCACGCTCGCCGTCCACTTGTTGTCGCCGGCGCGCTGCTCGGGATTGTACGGCGCCGGATTGCCGGTGCCGTAGTACAGCAGGTCGAGGTCCGCGTCGTACGACATCCACCCCCACACCGGTGCGCCACCGGCGCGCCACACATCTGGCGGCCAGCTCCTGAGCGCCAGCTGTTCGCCGCGATCGTAGAACGGCTTGAACACACCGGGCCGGGCGAGCACCTCGCTGTCCGGGCCGATGTTGTACGCCGTCCAGACGATCCGGCCCGTCTCGAGATCGAGTCCTTTCAGCCAGCCATGGATGCCGAACTCGCCGCCCGAGGCGCCGACGATGACGCGATCCTTGACGACGAGGGGCGCGACGGGCGTCGTCTCGCCCTCAGAGAGGTGGGCGATCCTGGTCCGCCACAGCTCCTTCCCGGTCGCCGCGGCGATGGCCACCGTGTGTCCGTCGAGCAGGTTGTACACGATCTTGCCGCTCGCGTAGAACGCGCCCCGATTGATCGCGTCACAACAGGCGATGCCGAGGGCGTTCGGATCCACCGGGGGGCGGTACTTCCATTTGAGAGGATAGCCCTCGCGCGTGAGGTCGAACGCGTACAGCACGTTGGGATAGGGCGTGACAACGTACATCGTGTTGTCGACCACGAGGGGCTGTCCCTCGTGCCCGCCCAGCACGCCAGTCGAGAACGTCCACACCGGCCGCAGGCGCGGCGCGTTGGCGGGCGTGATCTCGCGCAGGTCGCTGTAGCGCGTGGACGCGTAGTCGTTGGCCGGCATCGTCCAGCTGCCGCGCTGGACCGCTCCGGCCGTGCCGGCTGCGGCCGGCGCCAGCGCGGTCGCGAGCACGACCGGCAGCGTCATTCGACCCATGCACACCTCCGGGCCCCGAGAATATGCGACCGCGCACCGCTGGCGAGCCTTCCGGCTCACCCGTAAACTTGCTCTCGTGACCTTCGATCGGGTGAGGCGCGGGTGCGGCGCCGCGCTCACCGCCGTAGCGGCGATGTGCGTCGCCACGCGTGCGGCCGTCACCCAGAATCCCCAGAGCACTGCGGCGGCCCCCGCTGACTCCACGTCGGGTAAGGCCCGGCTGTTCGATGCCGGGGAGCCGCTCGCGCTCACTTTAAAGGCCGACTTCGGGGCGATCTTCAAGCAGCGCAGCGGCACCAAGCGGGACGTCCCCGGCGTCATCTCGTACGTGACGGGCTCGGGCGATTCGATCGCGCTCGATGTGCAGCTCCGCACCCGCGGTCACTTCCGGCTCGCGAACTGCCAGTATCCCCCGCTCAAGGTGGGGTTCGATCGCGAGCGCGCGGCCAAGACCGTGTTCGCCCACCAGGGCAACAGCGTCAAGCTCGTCGTGCAGTGCCGCGGGGGGCAAACGTACGCAAACTACCTCCTCGAAGAGTACCTGATTTACCGCACCTACAATCTGCTCACGGACTTGAGCTTCCGGGTGCGCCTCGCGCGCGTGACCTACCTGGACGCCAACGGGAAACGGGAGTCCGAGACGCGCTACGGCTTTTTCGTCGAGGACGACGATCGGATGGCCCGGCGCAACCACACGAATGTGCTCGAGCGAAAGGGCGTCTCCCAGACCGAGCTGGAGCCCGATCAGATGGGTCTGACGGCCGTGTTCGAGTACATGATCGGCAACACGGACTGGGCGGTGTCGGCGCTGCACAACATCGTGCTGCTCAGCGATTCGGTGGGCACCACCGTGTACCCCGTGCCGTACGACTTCGACTGGTCCGGGGTGATCTGGCCGCCCTATGCACGGCCGGACCCGAGCCTCACCATCCACACGGTGCGCGAGCGTACCTTCCGCGGCACGTGCCGCACGCCGCAGGACCTGGCGTTCCTGTTCGCCCCGTTCAACGCACGGAAGGACGCGATCTACACCCTGTACCGCGATATGGAGAAGGAAGGGCTCGAAGCCAAGCGGGTCGAACAGGCGCTCGAGTACTACGACGAATTCTACAAGACCATCAACGACAAAGCCCGGACGCAGAGCGCGTTCATCCGGGGGTGCCAGGGGTGAACCGCTCGTGACCCCTCGCCCCTCCCCCGGCCCTCCTCCCCGCTCCCCCTCATATCGCATCTCGTTCGTGTGCTTGAAGCCGATCCGTTCGTAGAGGGGGCGCCCCTCGTCCGACGCGTGCAGCACGAGGCTCTCGATGCCGTGGCTCTGACACCAGCGCAACAGCTCCCGCATCAGCGCGGCGGCCACGCCCCCGCGCCGCCACGCCCGCTCGGTGAAGACGTTGACGACCAGGCCCTGCGGCCCCCGCAGCAGCCGTTCGCCCGTCCCTCCGGGTCGCGGTAGCAGCTCGCGCAGCTGGATACCCGCGCCCCCGACGATCTGCCCGGGCGCCGTCCGCGACTCCGCCACCCAGGCGACGTAGCGTCCGTCGGCGATCGCCTGGGTGAAGTACGCACGCGAGGCCTCGACCAGGGTGTCGTAGAGGTCGTCGGACAACTGTCCCATGTCGCGAAACATCTCTGCCCGATGACGCGCGAGGGCACTCACGTCGGCGGCGGTGGCGAGGCGGATCGAGTAGGTCAGTGCCGGGGGTCGGAGGAGGCGGGGGTAGCGGGGAGCATGGAGGGAATGTAGCGCCGGACGGTGAGCGTCGCGACGGTAGATTTCTTCACCATGCCAGCCGTCGTCACCGCCGAGCAGCTCAGCAAGACGTTTCGCGTGAAGGTACGCGACCCGGGGCTCAAGGGAGCGCTGCGGGCGCTGCTGCGCCCTCGCTACCGGGAGGTGCACGCGGTGCGCGACGTGACCTTCCGCATCGATCCCGGAGAGATCGTCGCCTTCCTCGGACCGAACGGCGCCGGCAAGACCACGACGCTCAAGATGCTCACGGGCCTGTTGTACCCGACGGCCGGCCAGGTGCGGGTGGCGGATTTCGTGCCCTGGACCGGCGGACCGGCCTTCAAGCGGCGGATCGCGCTGGTGCTCGGCAACCGACAGCAGCTCGTCTGGGACCTGCCACCCGAGGAGACGTTCCTGCTCAACCGGGCGATCTACGATATCCCCGAGCGGGCGTACCGCGAACGGCTCGCCGAGCTCGTCTCACTGCTCGAGCTCGGCGACGTACTCCAGAAGCCGGTACGCCAGCTCTCGCTCGGTGAGCGGATGAAGTGCGAGCTGACTGCATCCCTGCTGCACAGCCCGCCGCTCTTGTTTCTCGACGAGCCGACGCTGGGGCTCGACGTCACCGCCCAGGACGCCATCCGCCGTTTCCTCATCGAGTATCGCAGTCGCCACAATGCGACAGTCCTGCTCACGTCGCACTACATGCAGGACGTCACAGCCCTCGCGTCGCGCGTCCTGATGATCAACCGGGGACGGCTGCTGTACGACGGGGCGCTCGAGGCGCTGGTGGCACGCATTGCGCGGACGAAGCGGATCGAGCTGGTGCTAGGGGGGACCGATGGGAACCGGGTCACCGCGGACGCGCTGGCGGTGTTCGGCGAGGTGAAGTCCTTCCACTTTCCCAACGCGGTGCTCGAGGTACGCCGTGAGGACGCCCCCGCGACGAGCGCGCGGCTGCTCGCTGCGCTCCCCGTGGCCGACCTTTCAATCGAGGATCCACCGATCGAGGAAGTCATCCGGCACGCGTTCGCCCAGGGATTCGAGGAGGCGGACGCATGAGCTGGCTGCGGCGCTACGGCGCCTTGATCCGCAACGCCTGGCTGGTCGACATCCAGTATCGCGCGGCGATCGTGCTGTGGCTGTTGTGGGGGGTGACCGAGCCCGCAATCGCGCTCGGCATCTGGTGGGCCATCGCAGGCGCCGGCTCCGTGGGCGGCTACGCGCGCGCCGACTTCGCGCGTTACTTCTTCGCGGTGATGCTCATCAATCAGCTCACGATCGCCTGGGATTCGTGGTATCTGGACCGGTGGATCCGCGAGGGCGAGCTCAACTACCGCCTGGCGCGCCCGCTGCACCCCGCACACGAGGCTGTGGCGGAAAACATCGCGTACAAGGCGCGCACGGCGAGCGTCATTCTGATCGTGTGGATCCTGTGCGCGGCGGCGTGGCCCGCGGTCCGCTTGTCGATCGACCCCGGACGCCTGGCGCTCACCGCGCTGGCCGTGCTGCTCGCTGCCGCGATGCGATTCTTCATCAGCTTCACCACCGGCCTGCTGGCGTTCTGGACGACGCGCGCCACGGCGATCATGGAGCTGCACGCGGGCGTGTCCCTGTTTCTCGCCGGCCGGATCGCGCCGCTCGCCCTGTTGCCCTCCGCCGTCGCGGGCATCGCCGGCGTGCTGTGGTTCCGTGGCATGCTGTCGTTCCCGGTGGACCTTCTGACGGGGGCCGTGCAAGGCGGCGATGCCGTGCTGCGCGGATTGGCATCGCAGGTCGTGTGGCTCGGCATCTGGATCCTCGCGTACCGCATCGCATGGACTCGTGGGATTCGGAAGTACGGGGCGGTGGGGGGATGACAGTCCGGCTTCTCGGGGCCTTCTGGCGTATCAACCTCGCCGAGGAACTCCAGTACCGCGCCAACTTCATCGCGAGCGTGCTCGGCACCCTGTTTTCCATGGCGACGGCGCTCTTGACGCTGGCGCTTTTCTTCCGGCACACCAGTGCGCTCGGTGGCTGGGATTACTGGGAGATCGTCGTACTGCTCGGCGTCTTCAACGCGCTCACGGGCGTGGTCGAGGCGGTGTTGCGCCCGGGGATCGGGCGGCTCGCGGGGGAGGTACGGGGCGGCGGTCTGGACCTGGTGCTCGTGAAGCCGGTGGACGCTCAGGGGTTCGTTTCGTTTCGCCACCTCGACATCTGGCGGTTCGCGGACATCGTGCTGGGACTCGGGCTCGCGGGCTACGCGCTCGTTCGATTGCACCATGCGCCATCGTTTGCGCAGCTGGGCGCCTTCGTGGTGACGCTCGCCGCCGCCGCGGTCGTGGTCTACGCCATCTGGTTCGTGCTGATGAGCCTGGCCTTCTGGTTCGTGTCGGTCGAGAACATCGCGGTGCTGTTCGACGCGGTGTACGAGGGGGCGCGCTATCCCGTGTCGGCGTACCCGGGGGCGCTCCGGTTCTTGTTCGTGTACCTGATCCCGATCGCCTGGACAACGACGATTCCGGCATCGGCTCTCACAGGGCGGCTGCGGCCGGAGATCGCACTGGCGGCCGCGCTCGTAGCCGGAGTGGCGTTCACGCTGGCACGGGCGTTGTGGCGCGCGGCGCTCAAGCGCTACACCGGCGCCAGCGGGTGAGCCGCCTCACGCGAAAACGGAGACAGCGAAATGAAAAAGGAACGGCAGGCAAGCGATTGGATCGCCGGGATCCTGGCACGCGACCTACGAGCGCTGCGGCGAGAGATCGAGTCGTTCGGCGACGAGGGCGACGTGTGGCGCGTGCCACCCGGCATCAGCAACTCAGCAGGTACCCTGGCGCTGCACCTGGCTGGGAACATCCAGTACTACATCGGCACCGTGCTGGGCGGAACCGGCTACCTGCGCGACCGGGATGCCGAGTTCGCGTTGCGCGATGTGGAGCGAACGGAGTTGTTGCAGCAGATCGACGCCGCGCTCCTCGCCGTGGAACGCGGCATGGCGCAGGTGAGCGACAGCGACCTGGCCAGGCCGTACCCTGACCCGCCGAAGGGACTGCAGGTGACGACGCGAGACTATCTCATTCACCTGATATCCCATTTCACCTACCACCTGGGCCAGTTGGACTACCATCGACGCCTGCTCACAGGCCAACCGGGGCAGATCCGCGCCGTGGCGCCCGGCGATGTGCTTACCGGAGAGGGCGCTTAGGATGCCTCGCTGCTCCCGGGAGTCGCATCCCCTTTGTTCTTGTCGCTCTTCTTGAAGAACCAGATCGCGAGCATGACCAGCCCCACGAGCAGCGCGACTTTGAAGAGGAGCATGAGAAGCGGAAGCAGGAAAATGGACCCGATCTTCCAGAGAGCGAAACCCGCGACGCCGAGCGCGGCGAGCTGCAGGAGCGGCCTGGCCATAGTTCACCCAATGAAGGAAAGAGATGGGATCCGTACGGAAGACGAGGCGGCCAGGTGTCGCACGAGGGGTATAACTCGAGTCATGCCACGCGTCACGGCAATCGCGATGGTGCTGCTGTCAGGCGGCGCCTGCCGGCGGGAGCCCCCCCCCACCCCCCCTCCCCCGCCCGGCCGGCCGGCCGCGGTAGCGCCGGCGCCCCAGGATACGGCCTTCGCAGGCACGACTGCCCCGATCGATCGGATAAGGGCGACGCGCGCCGGAGCCGCTGGCCTTCACGGGATCGAGGCAACCACGACCCAGGCTTACGACCGCATTGTCTTCGCGTTCACAGGTGACAGTGTGCCCGGATACCATGCGGAGTACGTGCACGGTCCGGTGCGCCGCTGCGGCTCGGGAGACCCAGTGCAGTTCGAAGGGCCAGTGCTGCTCGTGATCCGCTTCGCGCCCGCCCAGGCCCACGACGAAGCGGGCCGCCCGCTCCCCGTGGAGCGGGAACGCGCGGTCGGCCTCCCAGTCGTCAAGGAGATGAAGCTGGTGTGTGATTTCGAAGGGCAGGTCGAATGGGTGCTCGGCGTTGCGGCAGCTGCTCCATATCGGGTGTCTGAGCTCGCGAGGCCGGCGCGCCTGGTACTCGATGTGAAGCGCGCACCGTGATCGCGCGGCTGAAGCCGCGGCTCGGCGCTTACGCGGCGCTGCTGGTCTGGCTTGCCGCCGCCTGCCGTGGGTCACCGGTGCAGCCCTGCCCCACTCAACAGGTCGCCGCTCATCAGGCGCAGGGCCCTGCCCTGCCCTCGCCCTTTGACTCGCTGTTCGCCACGGCCGGCGCGGAATTCCACGTGCCCCCGGCGCTGCTCGCGTCGATCGGCTGGGCGGAGACGCGCTGGCAAATGGTGCGCGGAACGGAAGAGTTCCCCGGACGAGAGGCCCGGTTCGGCGTGATGGCGCTGCGCGGCCACGCGCTCGAACGCGCGGCAGCGCTCGCCGGAGTGACCGTGGACGCCGCGGAACGCGATCCCGTGGCGAACGTCCGCGCCGCTGCGGCGCTGCTCGATGCGTATGCGACCGCCGCCGCGATCGATCGCACCCGAATCGAAGAGTGGTCGACGGTCGTGACGCGGTACAGCGACATCGAGCTCCCGGACGGCCGGGCGGCGTACTTGCGCGAGGTCGATCGCGCGCTGGCGCGCGGCGGTGTGCGCGCCGGTCGCGGCCCTCGCGCCGTCGCAGCGAGCGCTTGCTCCCCACCGCCTGGTGGAGCGCCCGACTACGCCTCCGCGGTGTGGCGCGCGTCGCCCAATTTCGACCAGCGCGCGAGCGACGCGACCGGCGCGATCCACATGGTCATCATCCATACATGCGAGAGCAACTACGCGAGCTGCTGGAGCTGGCTCGTGAATCCCGTTTCTCAGGTGAGCGCGCATTACGTCGTCAACGAAGACGGCAGCGAAATCTCGGAACTGGTGCGCGAGCAGAGTCGGGCGTGGCACATCGCGGCGTCATACGACTGCCCCCTCAACCGTCGCCACGACTGCTGGTTGAACGGCGTGCAAAGCAATCACTTCACGGTCGGGATCGAGCACGCGGGCTTTGCGTCACAGGCCTCGTTCCCCGCGGCGCAGCTCGCCGCGTCGGCGACACTGGTGTGCGACGTGACGCGTGACCGCGGGATCCCGCGCGACTGGCAGCACATCGTCGGCCACGGGCAGCTCCAGCCCGCGGACCGCCACGACCCGGGAGCGAACTGGCCGTGGATCGCCTACGTGCACCTGGTGCAGGCCCGGTGCGGTGAGATCGTGGTGGACGACTCAGCGGAGTTCAACGACCCCGCCGTCGCGGTCGCCACGCTGCCGGCCGCGTGGCCCACAGCGGACACGACGCCCGACTACTACGGTGGCGGCTATCGTTGGGCGCCGACGCAAGCCGCCGCGACCGACGGCGCCGCGTTCGCGTTCCTCCTCGCGGCCCCCGGTGCGCGAACCGTGGACGCGCGCTGGACCAGCGGGAGCAACCGCTCCTCGCGGGCGGCCTACGCGGTCGTCGCCGCGACGGGCGACACCGCCGGCGTCGTACGTCTCGACCAGACCACCGGCGGCGGCGTGTGGCACACCCTGGGCACGTGGACGCTGCCCGCCGGGTGGAATCGGGTCGTCCTGTTGCGGAAGGATGCGAGCGGCGCGGTGGTCGTGGCGGACGCGATCCGCGTGCGGGACTAGCGCACTCTATCCCAAGTGTGGTGTCACCGCTTCGCGCGCCACGGCAAGAATCGCGACGTGACCGTGGGGCTCGTCGGTGAAATAGTCGCGCCGAGTCTCGCCCGAACGGTAAGAGGGCTTGTCAACTCGCTACTTGTCGGTCCACACCGCCAGCTCGTTGCCGCTGGGATCCGCGAAGTGAAACCGCCGTCCACCCGGGAATGCATACGTCTTGCGGACGATCTTCCCGCCCGCTTGCGTGATCTTGCCCTCGGTCTCCTCCAGCCGCACCGCGTAAATCACCACGAGCGGGTTGGCGGGTCGCACCTTGGCGTCCCTCGTGAACCCGCCGCTCAGGCGCCCGTCCTGGAAGCTCGTATAGTCGGGGCCGTAGTCCTCGAACTTCCAGCCGAACGCTCGTTGGTAAAACTCCTTGGTCTTGCCGATGTCGGTCGCGCCGAACTCGATATAGTCGATTCGGCGGTCGTGATCGCCCTGTGGCATCGGGCCTCCTCTACAGACGAAGACAACTGCATGACGGCCCCAGCCTGCGAACGTCCAAGATAACCCCCGTAATCCAGGCCGCGTCGTCGGACGCCAGAACCGCCCGCGGCAGCGGGGTATAACACATGCGCCCCGAACCTCCGACGCGAGGACTGCACCGATGAGTCGTCACGTTCGCGTAGCCTGGCCAGGGGCGCTGGTTGCGCCCGCCCCGCCGGTCGATCCTTACTGCGACAGAGTGGTCAACTCCTTCCCGGACTACGGAGAGGGGAGGCGCTGATGCCGCGTCGCATCGTCTTGATCCGTGGTCAGGCGTCGCTCGAGCAGGCGTGGCGCGCCCGTTCGTTCGGTCCAGCCGGACCACTGCTCGAGGGCCTGAGCAAGGTCATCGGCGTGCGGGTCGACGAGACCTATCATCCGGTGGAGGTGCTGCGCCGCATCGGCGTCGGGCACCGCGTGCCCGACGGCCTCAGCTATGACGCCAACGCGCCGGCTGGCAGCTATGCCGTGCGAGTGGAGGTCGCCGACGAGGACGCCGTCGCGCGACTGCGGCGCGATCGCTCCCCGGACATTCTCGGCGTGTACGTCGACGTCCCCGTGTCCACCTTCCCGGCGCCGTACTGCGGCGAGGCCGCGATCGGCGCCACGAAGGACGTGGCCAAACAGCTCGGCGTCTCCGCGCTCGCCCGCGCCGGGCTCACCGGCAAGGGGGTCCACGTCGCGGTCGTCGACACGGGAATCGACGGCTCGCGCATTCCGGTCGCCGGCGGCTGGGCGCCGACGCCCGGCTACATGCCCGGCTCGACTCCGCCAACGCACGGCACGATGGTGGCATACGATGTCCGCATCGCGGCGCCGGACGCGGAGATCTTCGACTACGCACTCCTCAAATCACAAGCCGGCACGTGGGCCGGATTCCTGTCGGACGCGATCGCCGCGTTCGCGGACCTCGTGACGCGCGTGAACGCCACGCCGGGCCGCTGGGTGGTGAACAACAGCTGGGGACTGTTCGACCGGGCGAGCGATGCGCCGATCGGCTCGCCGGACAACTACAGCGCCAACCCCGATCACCCCTTCAACCAGGTCACCGGGGCGCTGGTCGCCGCAGGCGCCGATGTGTTCTTCGCCGCGGGCAACTGCGGAGCCGATTGTCCCGACGCACGCTGCGGCGCTCATGACACGGGCCCGGGCGCCTCGATCCATGGTGCCAACTCCCACCCCGACGTCGTGTCGGTCGCCGCGGTGACCGTCACCGACCGGCGCCTGGGGTACTCGTCGCAGGGGCCGGGCGCGCTCTACGCCCGCAAACCCGACCTCGCCGGCTTCAGTCACTTCGTGGGCTCGGGCGTCTATCCAGCCGACGGTGGCACCTCGGCCGCGAGTCCGGTCGCGGCAGGCGTCGCGGCCGCGCTGCGCCAGGGCTTTGCCACGGACCGCCTCGCGCCCGCTCAACTCAAGGGCCTGCTGCAACGCACCGCCAGAGACCTGGGAGGGTCCGGCTGGGACTTCGATCTCGGCTACGGGGTGATAGACGCGCGGGCGGCGGTGGAAGGGCTGCGCCCGAAGGCCATGGCCCGGAGGCGCGTGCGGGTGAAAGTGTAGGCGATCAGGAAGCGGGCTCCTGCACGGCGTCGGCGAAGAAGCGCACTCCGGGAATCTGCTCGGCACGGGTGCGCGCGTCGGGTGAGGCTGTGCCGCGGACGACGTAACGGCCCAGCTGAGGGTTGATCGGGACCGGGCCGTAGGCAGGGTCCAAGACCACGCCAACGCCGTCGAGCAGGGCGCGGATCGAGGCCATGTCGACTCGCTCCCCCGGCCGGTCCACCTGGATGATGTAGCGTGTTGCTGGTGACATTTGGTCGTCGAGACAGTAGACCGTCGAGGCCCGTCGTGCAAGTGCTCCGCCCACCGTCGGATTGCGCGGCAAGGCGCATGCCGCTCCACCGCGTCGCGACTGCTTGCGGACCGGTGCGTTTGAGGCGACTCTAGCGCGCCACCTTTCCAGAGGGTGCCGCGTTGCGCTCCGTCACGCTGTCTCTCCCCCTCGCCATCGCCCTCGTGCTTCCTGTTGTCCCGCGAGCCGCCGCCCAGGGTCCCCGCGTCGAGCTGACTGTGTCGTCGGCGCTG
>WNEL01000186.1_pt1 | contig 24008 bp, 15 predicted proteins | sample 5399991 | NCBI WGS metagenome assembly WNEL01 (sample SAMN13153325, study PRJNA577476) | soil metagenome | isolation source: 20 cm grassland meadow soil pre-rain plot 2 | place: USA:California | collected 2015-09-08
TACCTGCTCGCCCTGGGGCATCGCTATGCGCCCGCGACCGTTCTGGCGCCCTTCCTGTACCAGCAGGTGATCTACATGGCGATTTTCGGCTACCTGGTGTTCGGCGACGTGCCGTCAGGCACGGTCTGGATCGGCGCCGCGGTCGTAGTGGCGAGCGGCCTCTACCTGTTCGCCCGCGAACGCGCCCGGCGATAAGCCCGCGAGCGCACACTTTTTTTGACATTGGGTCTGGACGGGGGGATGGTGCTCCAGTAAATTGCCTGCGGGGGAGCTGGGGAGCGATGGCGACTCGCCGCAGGCGCACAGCCGGCGCAAGGAAGGCAATTACCCGTGGCAGGGACAAGCCTGCCGGCGGCGCCATGCGCGCGCGCACGGCCGAGCGCGCGCTGCGCGCAAGCGCGGCCCGCTTTCGCAGCCTGACGCAGCTTTCCGCGGACTGGTACTGGGAGCAGGACGCCGAATTCCGCCTCACCCACACGTCGAGCTATGTCGGCGACAAGAGCGGCCTGGACGCCTCGATCTACCTTGGCCGCAAGCGCTGGGAGCAGCCGGCGCTCAACCTGACCGAAGCGGACTGGGAGCGGCACCGCGCCCAGCTCGAGCGCCGCGAGCCGTTCCGTGATTTCGAGATCCAGCGCGCCGCCAGCGACGGCCACAGCGTCTGGCTGTCGCTGAGCGGCGAGCCGGTATTCGACGACCGCGGCCGCTTCAAGGGCTATCGCGGCGTCGGCCGCGACGTCACGGCGCAAAAGCGCGCCGAGCAGATGCTGCGCCTGGAGCACCAGGTCGCGCATGCGCTGGCCGGAGAGCACGAGCCGAACGAAGTCGTGCGCGAGGTGATCCGGGCCGTGTGCGAGGTCGAGGGCTGGGCCTGCGGCCGCTACTTCAGGCTGGACGAGGCAAGCGGCCTGCTGCGCTTTCAGGACGCGTGGTGCGTGGCCGACCCGGTGGTGCGGCAATTCGTCGAGCGCTCGCGGACGATCACCTTGCGCCCGGGCGAAGGCCTGTCGGGCAACGTCTGGCAGAGCGGCGAGCCGATCTGGTCGCAGGACACGGTGCACGACCCGCGCGTGCAACATAAGAGGCTGTGGGAAGGCAGCGGCCTGCGCGGCGGCTTTGCGTTCGCCGTCGTCGCCGAGGGCAGCGTCATCGGCGTTCTCACGTTCTCGAGCCAGGCGGTGCGCGAGCCCGACCAGCGCCTGGTGCAGGCCGCGCGCGTCATCGGCAGCCAGATCGGTCAGTTCCTCAAGCGAAAACAGGCGGAGGAATCGCAGCGCGAGAGCGAGCTGCGCTTCCGCAGCCTGGTGCAGATGTCCTCGGACTTCTTCTGGGAGACCGACGCGCAGGACCGCTTCACGGAGATGGTGCACGGGCCGAACTACGTCGATACCGTCGCCGGCGCGGGCGAGGCCGGCTGGGGCGAGCTGCGCGCAATGTTCCAGGCGCGAGCGCCGTTCCGCGATTTCGAGTTCGGGCGCCCCTGGCCGGACGGCAGCATCCGCTACTTCTCGGTCAGCGGCGAGCCGCGCTTCGCCGCGGAGGGCGCCTTCCTCGGCTACCGCGGCGTCGGGCGCGACATCACCGAGATCGCGCTGGCGCGCGAGCGCATCGCCTCGCTCGCCTACAGCGACCCGCTGACCGGCCTGGCGAACCGCACCAGCCTTTCTCCGGCGCTCGAGCAGGCGGTCGAGCGCGCCCGCCGGCGCGGCGCCAAGCTGGCCGGCGTGTTCATGGACCTCGACGGCTTCAAGCAGATCAACGACGCGCACGGCCACGATATCGGCGACGGGCTGCTGGTCGACGTCGCGCGCCGGCTGCGCACGGTCCTGCGCGCGAGCGACTTCGTGGCGCGGCTCGGGGGCGACGAGTTCTTCGTGGTGATCGAGGAAGTGCACGACGTGCCGGCGGTGGACGGCATCGCCCGCAAGCTCCTTTCCGAGCTGCTCGAGCCCTACGAGCTCACCGGCGGCAAGCGCGCGCAGATCACCGCCAGCCTCGGCGTGAGCGTTTTCCCGGACGATGCCGGCGATGCCCAGACCCTCATGAAGCACGCCGACATGGCGATGTACGCGGCGAAACAGGCGGGGAAGAATTCCTACCGGTTCTACCCAGTCGAGCCGGCCGGCGAAGCCACCTACGAGCGCACCAGCCCGCGCGCGGCGTAGCGTTTTCTTCGGCTCGCGATTAGAACCTCGCCTCCATCCAGTGCTGCATGAGATCGAACAGGTTCTTCGTCGCGTTCGAATACTGCCTGGGCGTCGTTTCGCACGCGGTGCATTCGGTGCCGCCGTGCGTTGCCCCCTCGATCACGTAGAAGTCCTTGTCCGGGCTCGCGGCCATGTCGAAATACTGTTCTGCGTCACGGATGAAGTAATGCCCGCCCATGGCCGTAACCAGCAGCGGGATGGTCATCTGCTGAAGGTTGCAGGGGGTCGAGTTGTTGCTAGAGCACCAGGCAATGCCATCCATCGAATCGCTCGAACGTACCGCGCGCACGCTCAGGAACGACTTGACGGTCAGAAACATCGTTGAGCCGAAGCCTTTCTCGTCTCCCGGCGCGAGGCTCGCCACGCGGACGCTCTCCACGGGGAAGCGGTCCTCAACGGTGCCGTCGTTCTTGACGAGCTTGCGCGGCAGCAGCGTGCTGTGGTGGATGCTGAGGTCGATCTGGCTCAGCCGGGCGTTGTCACCGAGAGGCACGATGAAGGGCGCGTCGCCCGATCCACTCGCTTCGATCTCGTCCAGGCGCGCCAAAGCCTGGCTGATGAGGTAGTTCATGCGCTCCGATTGGGCCTTGAAGTAGCGATCCTTGAAGGCATCCGAGTAGCGCGCGAGACCTCCGGGCAGGTAACCGTTCCTCGCGTCAAACGGATCGAGCTGAGGGTTCGTGCTCGGCTGGCGGCTCTGGTTGAGGACCGCCGGGTCGTTCGTCACATTGGCGCTGAGGCTTCGCACCGCGTTGATGCCGTTGCCCGGATGCGCGTCCATGAGAATGACGCCATCGGCGCGCGGCAACCCGGCGAGGGCGCTGCTGCACCTGATGAGCTTGCCAGGCTGCTGGCAGAAGGCCACGCCCTTCTCGGCGACCGCCTGGTAAAAGGTCATCGTCGGCCCGCCGCCGCTGTGGCCGAGCAGGACGACCTTGGTGATCCCCGGCTGGCTGCGCAGGTAGTTCACGCCCTGCTTCACGTCAAGCGCATTGTTTTCCCACGGCGCACACGCCGCTTCGTTGTTGTCACAGCGCGGGTTCATGCCCAGCACGACGAACCCGCGCGCGGGAAGCTCCTTCGTGCTGATGTGCGAGAGGAAATTCGAATTGCGGTGCATGGCGATCACACCGACATGCGGGCTCGGATACTTCGCGGCGTCCGGCCAGTACAGCGCGCCTTTCGCGGCGCCCGAGAACTGCACATACGCCGGCGCCGGCGCCGCGGCGAATGCCGGTGCGCCCAAGGCGAGCGCGCCAGCGATGACAAGCGCCTTTGTGGCTTTGATCATGGGCGGCCGCGGCGCAGGTCGCGGTTCGCGTCCTCGAGGTCGCGGCGCAGCTTCTCGCGCTCCTCGGGCGACATCTGGCGCTGCTTCTCCGCGGGCCGGCCGCCGCGATCGCGGTAGACGCCGCGCATGTCCTCGCGCATGCGCTGGCGCTCCTCGCGGCTCATGTTCTGCGCCTTGAGCTTGCCTTCGTTCCTCTTTCCGGACTGCGCGGCCGCCGTTCCCGCGGCGAGCGAAAGGATCAGCGCAAGGAGGAGGCCTTTCATGGCTGCGGGAATGTTACGCGGGTTCGCTTTCGAAGGCGTGTCGCCGTTGCCGAAATTTGTAACAATGTATTGCCCGATGCCCGAGCTCAAGACCCGGATCCTCGTCGTCGACGACGACCAGCGCCTGCGCGACCTGCTGGTGCGCTACCTCGGCGGCGAGGGCTACGAGGTCAAGGCCGTTCCCGACGCCCCCGGCATGGACAAGCAGCTCGCCCGCGAGCGCTACGACCTGGTGGTGCTCGACCTGATGCTACCCGGCGAGGACGGCCTCGCCATCTGCCGGCGGCTGCGCGCCCAGAACAGCGCGCCGGCGATCATCATGCTGACCGCGAAGGGCGACGACGTCGATCGCATCGTCGGCCTGGAGATGGGCGCCGACGACTACCTGCCCAAGCCGTTCAATCCGCGGGAGCTGCTGGCCCGCATCAATGCCGTGCTGCGGCGGCGGGCTCCCCTGGGGCCGCCCGGCGCGCCGGCCTCGGGCACCGAGACCCACCGTTTCGGCCGCTTCGAGCTCAGCCTCGCCACGCGCAGCCTGACGCGCGAGGGCAAGGCGCTGCCTCTCACCACCGGCGAATTCTCCGTGCTCAAGGTCCTGGTGCAGCACCCGCGGGAGCCGCTGTCGCGCGACAAGCTGATGGAGCTCGCCCGGGGCCGCGAGTACGAGGTGTTCGACCGCTCGATCGACGTGCAGATCTCGCGGCTGAGGAAGATCGTCGAGGACGATCCGTCGCATCCGAAGCACATCCAGACGGTGTGGGGCTTCGGCTACGTTTTCGTGCCGGACAACGAACCTAAGTGACGCTGTTCGCCCGGTCGTTCCTGCTGATCGCGCTGCTGATCGTCACCGCGGTGCTCGCCTCCTTCCAGATCTACCTGGTCTACGAGCGCGAGCCGCGCTCGCGCGAGCTTGCGCAGCAGACGGTGAGCGTGATCAACCTGACCCGCGCGGCGCTGGTGAGCGCCGACCCGTTCCGCCGCCGCCAGCTGCTGATCGACCTCAACGAGAGCGAGGGCCTGCGCGTCTACCCGGCGACCCTGAGCGAGCGGCTGGCGCCGCTGCCCGGCGATCCTTTGCTTACCCGCGTCGCGCAGCGCGTGCGCGCCGCGCTGGGCGAAAACACGCGCTTCGCCTATGCCCGCGACGGCGAGGAAGGCTTCTGGGTCAGCTTCTTCATCGACAGCGACGAGTTCTGGGCGATGCTGCCGCTTGAGCGCTTCGCGCCGGCGCTCGGTCTGCAGTGGCTCGGCTGGGGGCTGGGGCTGCTCGCCCTGGCGCTCGCCGGCGCCTGGCTCATCGCCTTCGGCATCGCCCGGCCGCTCGCCGGGCTGACGCGCGCCGCCGGGCGCCTCGGCCGCGGCGAGCCTCATCAGCCGGTGCCCGAGGAAGGCGCGCGCGAGCTGCTCGCGCTCGCCGCCGCCTTCAACCGCATGGCGAGCGACCTCGCCGGCATGGAGCGCGAGCGCGCCATGGTGCTTGCCGGCATTTCGCACGATCTGCGCACGCCGCTGTCGCGCCTGCGCCTGATGCTCGAGATGAGCGGCGCGGAGAGCACCGCCTCCGATGCCATGATCACCGACATCGACGAGATCGACGCCGTGATCGGCCAGTTCCTGGATTTCGCGCGCAGCGAGACCGGGGACAAGTCGGAGAACGACCTGAACGAGCTGCTCGACGATCTCGCAGGGCACTACGCGCGCCTGGGGAGAAAGGTGTCGTTCAGGCATCAGCCGATGCCGACTTTCGCGTTCGCGCGGATGGCAGTGCGGCGCGCCGTCGCCAACCTGGTCGACAACGCGCTGCGCTATGCCGGCGAGCCGGTCGAGATCCGCACCTCGATTGCGGAGGGGAAGATCTGCATCGAAGTCCTCGACCGCGGCCCGGGCATTCCCGCAGGCGAAGCCGAGCGCCTCAAGCGCCCGTTCACGCGGCTCGATGGCTCGCGCGCCGGCCCCGGCGGCGCCGGGCTGGGGCTCGCCATCGTCGAGCGCGTGGCGCGCGCGCACGCCGGCGCGCTGCAGCTGCTGCCGCGCGATGGCGGGGGGCTTCTCGCCAGGCTGGTGCTCGCCATGGCTACGCGATAGGAAAGCGCTCGAGCGACTCGTAGCGGCCGGAGATCGAGCGGACCAGCAGGAACTCCTCCACCGGCCACTCGATGCGCGGCAGCCCGGGAAGCTGCCCGGGCTCGCGCGCCTTGCGCACCAGCGTGATGTGCGCGGCGAACGCCCGCCGCTCCAGGATGAATTCCTGCAGGTAGAGCTGCATCTGCAGATTTTCGGCGAGCTTCAGCATTTCAGGCGGCGTGGCGTGCGGTCCCGCCCAGATGATGCCGTTGTGTTTCCAGTAGGCTGCCTGCTGAACGGGAAGCGAGTGCGCCAGCCCGCGTACCCGGCGTGCGCCGGCGATCGCCTTTTCAGGCTCCGCTTCGCCGAGAAAGGCGAGCGTCAGATGGATCTTTTCCTCGGCGGTGGCGCGGCCGCCCGACTCCAGCGCCGCCTGGCGCGCCCAGTCTGCCAAGGCGCGCGCGGCCGCGGGCGGCGGCCAGACGGCGAAGAACAGGCGCATTACTCCTCGGCGAGGTGCTTGCGCATCAATTCGGCGAGCGCGCGCTCGGCTGAATCCGCCGACTTGTGCAGCGCGGCGGCGACCAGCTCCTGCTCGCGCCGCCCGCGGTTCTGCGACAGCTTCCAGCGCGTCTCGAGCCGCGTCACGGCGATCTCGAAGTTGACGATCCCCTCGAGCATGCTGTCGACGTATTCGCGGCGCAGGGCGTCGAATTTCGCCAGCCACTGCGGGTCGAGGGCCGTCACGAGCCGGCGCTGCGATGCGTGCTTCGCGCTTCGATCCTGAATGACCTTGGGCACCCCGTAGGCATGGACCGCCGCGTAGTTCCAGGTCGGCACGCGCTCCTGCTCCTCGTACCACCGCGGCGAGACATAGGCGTGCGGCCCGGAAAACACGACCAGCGCCTCGTCGCCGAAGAAGTCCTGCCATTGCGGGTTGGCCCGCGCCATGTGCATGTCGAGGATCAGCTCGCTTTCCGTCTCTCTGACCTGTACCGGAAGGTGGGAAGCGCGCAGCCCGCGCGTAACCAGAACCGCAAAGCTGTTCGCGCGCAGGAACGCCAGCAGCTCGGCCCGGTCCTCGATGCGGTTGTACGGCGGCGAATACATTCAGTCGATGAGCGCCACGGCCTGCGCCGCGATGCCTTCGCCGCGGCCGATGAAGCCTAGCTCCTCGGTGGTGGTCGCCTTGATGTTGACGGCCGCCGGCGGCACGCCGAGGTCCGCGGCGATGTTGGCGATCATGCGCGGCATGTGCGGCGCCATGCGCGGCTCCTGGGCGATGATCGTGGCGTCGAGGTTGACGATCTTCAGGTCGAGCTCTTTCAGTTTCCTCGCAACGTCGCGCAGCAGCCTGCGGCTGTCAACGCCGGCGTAGCTGGCATCGCTGTCGGGATAATGCCGCCCGATGTCGCCAAGGCCCGCGGCGCCGAGCAGCGCGTCGCAGATCGCGTGCGTAAGCACGTCGGCGTCGGAATGCCCCAGCAAGCCCTTGTGATGCGGGATCTCGACGCCGCCGATGACGAGCTTGCGCCCCTCGGCGAAAGGATGCACATCGAAGCCCTGCCCGATTCTCATCGGCGCCTCGCCAGGATGGCTGCTGCGATCGCCAGATCTTCCGCGTAGGTCACCTTCAGGTTCTCCCGGCTGCCCGCGACCAGGCGCGGCTTGAGCCCCATTTGCTCGATCGCGCCGGCCTCGTCGGTCACCGGGTGTTTCGCTCGCTGGAGCGCCTGCGCGAGCAGCCCGGCGCGAAACATCTGCGGCGTCTGCGCGAGCCAGAGCTGCGCGCGATCCTCGCTGCGATCGATACGCTGTACCCCGGCCTCGTCTTTTGCAACCGCTTTCACGGTTTCCGCCACCGGCAGCGCCAGGATCCCTCCCACCTCGTCGGCTTCGGTTTCCCTGATCAGGCTCTCCAGGTCCTTCTCGGGGAGGCAAGGCCGCGCTGCGTCGTGCACCAGCATCCAGTCGTCGGCGTCGACCGCAGCCATGGCGGCGACCAGGCCGTTGTAGACCGAGTCGCGCCGCGTTGCGCCGCCGCAGTAAAGGGGCTCCAGCTTGCCGGCGAAGGCGCTCCAGTCATGGCGGGAGAATGCCCTGTCTTCCGGCGCGAGCACCACGAAGACATGCTCGACCGGGGGCACGCAGATCGCGCGCACCGCGTGCCAGAGCATCGGCTTGCCGGCCAGCGCCGCGTACTGCTTGGGCCGCTCGCCGGCGAGGCGCGTGCCGCTACCCGCAGCCGGGATCAAGGCGAACAGAGGCAAGTCAAAGTTCTTGTAAATTCAGGACGATATAATTACACGGTTTTTCCGCCGATGCATCGCGATTCACTTCCCGCCCACAGGCGCTACACCCGGCTGAGCGGCTCTTCGGACGCTCTCGCCCTGTCTCGCCTGGCGAGCTCGGAAAAGCCTCTGGCCCTGATCAGCGCCACCGCGCTCGATGCGCAGCGCCTGGTCGACGAGCTCGCGTGGTTCTCGCCCGAGCTGCGGGTCTGCCTGCTGCCCGACTGGGAGACGCTGCCATATGACCAGTTCTCACCCCATCAGGACCTGGTGTCGGAGCGGCTGGCGACGCTGTACCGTATCCAGCGCGGCGAGTTCGATGCAGCCGTCGTGCCGGCGCCGACCGCGCTGGTGCGGCTTTGCCCGCCCGCCTATATCGCAGCGCACACTTTCTTCCTCAAAACAGGAGAAAAGCTTCCGTTAGATTCCCTGAAGGGACAGCTTGTCGTCGCCGGCTACCAGCACGTCACCCAGGTCGTAGCGCCGGGAGAATTCTGCTTCCGCGGCGGGCTGATCGATCTGTTTCCGGCGGGCAGCGCGCTGCCCTACCGCCTCGACCTGGATGACGAGCTCATCGAGGCGATCAAGACGTTCGACGTCGACACGCAGCGCACGCTCTACGCGGTGAAGGAAATCCGGCTGCTGCCGGCGCGCGAGTTTCCGCTCGACGAGGCAGGCCGCGCGCGCTTCCGCAGCCGCTGGCGCGAGCTGTTCGAAGGCGATCCGTCGAAGAAATCCCTGTACCGGGACGTTTCCAACGGCGTGCCGGCCGCCGGCATCGAGTACTACCTGCCGCTGTTCTTCGAAGCGGCTGCGACGCTGTTCGACTATCTTCCGCAGGGCTGCAGCGTCGCGCTGCACCACGACGTGTCGGGCGCGATCCAGGACTTCTGGCGCGAGGCGAGCTCGCGGTTCAAGCTGCAGGGCGGCGACCCCAACCGGCCGCTGCTGCCGCCGCCGCAACTCTTCGTGCCGGCGGAAGAATTCCACCTGCGGCTGCGCGAGCACCCGCGCATCGATTTTCACGGCAAGGAGGAGGACCAGGACGACGGCCTGGTCGCGCTGCCGCCGCCAGGCGTCGCCGTGGACCGCCGCGCGCAGGATCCGCTTGCCGCGCTCAAGCGCTTCCTCGACACATCGAATCTGCGCGTGATGGTAGCCGCGGAGTCGCCAGGGCGGCGCGAGACGATGGCAGGCTACTTTTCCGAGTACGGCCTGAAGCCCGGCTTGTGCCGGGACTTCCAGGAATTCCAGTCGGGCGACAGGTCTTTTGTGCTTGCTGTGTCTCCCTTGGCAAGCGGCTTCGTGGTGCCCGCCGAAGGCTGGGCGATCGTCACCGAGGCCGAGCTCTACGCGGGCCTGGTCCGCCACCGCGCGCGCAAAGGCGAGACGCGCAGCTCGATCGAGGGGATGCTGCGCGACCTGTCGGAGCTGAAGGTCGGCGACCCGGTGGTGCACGAGCAGCACGGCATCGGCCGCTACCAGGGATTGCTCAATCTCGAGCTGGAGGACGGCCAGGGCGAATTCCTTCTCCTGGAGTACCAGGGCGGCGACAAGCTCTATGTGCCCGTTTCGCAGCTCGGCGTGATCGGCCGCTACAGCGGCGCGCAGCCCGAGGAGGCGCCGCTGCACAAGCTTGGAAGCGACGAATGGGACAAGGCCAAGGCGCGCGCCGCGAAGCAGGTGCGCGACACCGCCGCCGAGCTGCTCGCCCTGTACGCGCGGCGCGCCGCGCGCCACGGCCACGCCTTCGGCATCAAGCAGCACGACCTCGAGGCCTTCGCCGAGGGCTTCGGCTACGAGGCGACGCCCGACCAGGCGGCGGCGATCGAGGCGGTGATCGCCGACATGACCGCCGGCAAGCCGATGGACCGGCTGGTCTGCGGCGACGTCGGCTTCGGCAAGACCGAGGTCGCATTGCGGGCCGCGTTCGTCGCCATCGCCGACCGCAAGCAGGTCGCCGTCCTTTGCCCGACGACGCTCCTCGCCGAGCAGCACCTGCAGACCTTTGCCGATCGCTTTGCCGACTGGCCGGTGCGGATCGCCGAGCTGTCGCGCTTCAGAAGCTCGAAAGAGGCAAGCCGGATCATCCAGCAGCTCGCCTCCGGGGAGGTGGACATCGTCATCGGCACGCACAAGCTGCTCGCCAGGGACGTGAAGTTCTCCGGCCTGGGGCTGGTGATCATCGACGAAGAGCACCGCTTCGGCGTGCGGCAGAAGGAGGCGCTGAAGCGCCTGCGCGCCGAAGTCGACGTCCTCACCCTCACCGCGACGCCGATCCCGCGCACGCTGGCGCTGTCGCTGGAGGGAATCCGCGATTTCTCGGTGATCGCCACCGCGCCCGAGAAGCGGCTCGCGATCAAGACTTTCGTCGCGCCCTGGTCCGAGGGGCTGATCCGCGAGGCGGTGCTGCGCGAGCTGAAGCGCGGCGGCCAGGTCTACTTCCTGCACAACGAGGTCGACAGCATCGAGCGCATGCGCGAGCGGCTCGCCCGCCTGCTGCCCGAGGCGCGCATCGCGGTGGCGCACGGCCAGATGCGCGAGCGCGAGCTGGAGCGGGTGATGCGCGAATTCAACGCGCAGCGCTCCAATCTGCTGCTGTGCTCGACGATCATCGAGAGCGGGATCGACATCCCGACCGCCAACACCATGGTGATCCACCGCGCCGACAAGTTCGGCCTGGCGCAGCTGCACCAGCTGCGCGGCCGGGTCGGCCGCTCCCACCACCAGGCCTACGCCTACCTGCTGACGCCGCCCGAGGATGCCCTCGGCGCGCAGGCGAAGAAGCGCCTCGAGGCGATCCAGATGATGGAGCAGCTCGGCTCCGGCTTCTACCTCGCGATGCACGACCTGGAGATCCGCGGCGCCGGCGAGGTTCTCGGCGAATCGCAGTCGGGCGAGATCCAGGAAGTCGGCTTCTCGCTCTACGCCCGCATGCTCGAGCGCGCGGTGCGCGCATTGAAGTCGGGCCGCGCGCCTGCGCTCGAAAAGGATCTCGATCTCGATACCGAGGTCAATCTCCACGTCCCGGCGCTGCTGCCCGCGAGCTACTGCAGCGACGTGCAGGAGCGGCTCGCGCTCTACAAGCGGCTCGCCGATGCGGCTGCGCCCGAGCAGCTCGAGGCTCTGCGCGAGGAGCTCGTCGACCGCTTCGGCGAGCTGCCCGAGGCGGCGCGCGCGCTGCTCGAATGCCATCGAGTACGGCTCGCCGCGCGGCCGCTCGGCGTTTCGCGCGTCGACGCGACCCACGAGGCCGTGCAGCTGCAGTTCGTGAAGAACCCGCCGCTCGACGGCGCCAAGGTGATCGAGTTCGTGCGCGGCCGGCGCAACGCGCGCCTGGTCGGTCCGGAACGCATCCGCGTCGAGGCCAAGCTGCCGGCGTGGCCCGAGCGCGCGCAGGCGGTGAAAGAGATCCTGCACTCGCTCGCCGCGTGAACCTGATCCTGCAAGGTCCGGCGCTCGAGCAGGGCCATGTCGACGAGGCTGCGCGGATGACCCGGGCAAGCTCGGCGGAGCGCATCGCCCCTCGCGCATACAGGCTCGCAAACGCTTCCCAGGAGAAGTCCCTTGCCGCGTGGTGCGAAGCGCGGGAGATCGACCATGCCTTCATGCCCGAGGGCCGGCGTTTTGCGGACCTGAAGCTGCTCGCCATGGACATGGACTCGACGCTGATCACCATCGAGTCCATCGACGAGCTGGGCGAGCTGGCCGGCAAGAAGCGCGAGATCGCGGCGATCACCGCGCAGGCGATGCGCGGCGAGATCGATTACACGGAAAGCCTGCGCCGGCGCGTGGCCCTGCTCCAGGGGCTAGAGGAATCCGCGCTCGGCCGCGTCTACGACGAGCGGCTGCGCCTGACGCCCGGCGCCGACCGGCTGCTGGCGGCCTGCAAGCGGCACCTTGTGCAGCTGCTATTGGTGTCGGGCGGCTTCAGCTTCTTCACCGAGCTGCTCAAGGCGCGCCTCGACATCGACTACACGGTTTCCAACGTGCTCGGCATCGAGCGCGGCCGGCTGACCGGGCGCGTGGTCGGCGACATCGTCGAAGCCGAAGCCAAGGCGGCCAAGTTCCGCGCCGTCGCGAAGGAGCTGAAGGCCCGCAAGGAGCAGACCGTCGCCATCGGCGACGGCGCGAACGACCTCAAGATGATGGCCGAGGCCGGCGTGTCGATCGCGTTCCACGCAAAGCCGGTGGTGCGCGCTCAGGCGAGCTGCGCCCTCAACTGGTCGGGCCTAGACGGCGTGGTCAATCTCTTCGAATGAAAAGATTTCTCATTGCACCCCTCATTGCACCCACTTCCGCGCGTTGCGGAAGATGCGCATCCAGGGCGAATCCTCCGCGCTGCGGTCAGGCGACCACGACAGCTGCACGTTGCGGAAGACCCGTTCCGGGTGCGGCATGACGATGGTGAAGCGGCCGTCGGGCGTGGTGAGCCCGGTGATGCCCCGCGGCGAGCCGCTCGGATTGTAGGGGTAGGTTTCGGTGACGTGGCCGCGGTTGTCGACATAACGCATGGCCACCCATGTCTCTTGAACGAGATTTCCCGGATACTCGGCACGGCCTTCGCCGTGGGCGGTGACGATCGGCATGCGGCTGCCGGCCATGCCGTCGAAGAACAGCGACGGGCTCGGCGTGATCTCGACCATCACCAGGCGCCCTTCGAACTGCTCTGAGCGGTTCCTCACGAATGCCGGCCAATGCTCGGCGCCCGGGATCAGCTCCTTCAGCGCCGCCATCATCTGGCAGCCGTTGCAGGCGCCGAGCGCGAACGTATCGCGGCGCGCGAAGAATTGCTCGAACTCGGCCCGGACCCTGGAGTTGAACAGGATCGTGCTCGCCCAGCCGCGGCCGGCGCCGAGCACGTCGCCGTAGGAAAATCCGCCGCCCGCGGCAAAGCCCTTGAACCCCGCCAGCGAGGCGCGGCCGGCGATGAGGTCGGTCATGTGCACGTCCACCGCCTCGAAGCCGGCGCGGTCGAACGCCGCCGCCATCTCGACATGGCCGTTCACGCCCTGCTCCCGAAGAATTGCGATGCGGGGGCGAACGCCGGTCGCAGGAGCGATGTCTTTCTCTTGAAAAGTCAGATGCACCGAGAGGCCCGGATCCTTGGGATCGATGATGCGGTCGAACTCCTCCCGCGCGCATGCCGGGTGGTCGCGCAGCGCCTGCATGCGCCAGGTGGTCTCGCTCCAGGTGCGCTGCACGTGGTCGCGCTTGTTCGAGTAGAGCTGCCTGCCGTTGCGCGTGATGAGAACCTCGTCGCGCGGGTTGAGCTGGCCGATGAGATGCGAGCACTCGCCTAGACCTGCGTCGCGCAAGGTCTGCATCACGCGCGGCCGATCCGAGGCGCGGACCTGCAGCACCGCGCCCAGCTCCTCGCAGAACAGCGCGGCGAGCACCAGGTCCTTGGCGCGGCCCGCGAGCTGCTCGTCGTCGCCGCGCTTGAACGCGTCGACGTCGTCCGCCGCCGGGTCGAAGCTGATCGAATCCATGTTGAGCGTCACGCCGCAATGCCCGGCGAACGACATCTCGCAGACGGTGGCGAACAGCCCGCCGTCGGACCGGTCGTGGTACGCGAGCACCAGCGGCGCCAGCTCCTGCAGCGCCGCAAAGAAATTCTTCAGCAGCGCCGGATCGTCGAGGTCGGGGCAGGCATCGCCAAGCGCGCCGTGGACCTGCGCCAGGATCGAGCCGCCGAGGCGGTTCCTGCCGCGGCCGAGGTCGACGAGCACGAGCTCGCTGTCGCCGGCGTCGCTGCGCAGCTGCGGCGTGAGCGTGCCGCGCGCGTCTTCGACCGGCGCGAAGGCCGAGACGATGAGCGACAGCGGCGCGACCACTTCCTTTCCGTCCCAGGCGGTGCGCATGGACAGGGAGTCCTTGCCCACCGGGATCGAGATGCCGAGCGCCGGGCAAAGCTCGAGCGCCACGGCGCGTACCGTGTCGTAGAGCGCGGCGTCCTCTCCGGGATAGCCGGCGGCGGCCATCCAGTTGGCCGACAGCTTCACGCTGCCGAGCGAGGCGATGCGCGCCGCCGCGAGATTCGTGATCGCCTCGCCGACGGCCATGCGGCCCGAGGCCGGGCCGTCGAGCAGCGCGAGCGGCGCGCGCTCGCCGATGGCGAAGGCCTCGCCCGCGTAGCCTTCGTAGTCGAGCAGCGTGACCGCGCAGTCCGCCACCGGCACCTGCCAGGGACCGACGCACGGGTCGCGCGCGCATAGCCCGCCGACCGTGCGGTCGCAGATCGAGACGAGGAAGGTCTTGTCGGCGACCGCCGGGTGGCGCATCACGCGGTGCGCGGCGCCGTGGAGCGAGACCTTCTCCAGCGAGAACGCGCTGCCCGCCGGCGCCGCGTGGCGCGCCTCGCGCTGCAGCTTCGGCGGCTTGCCGAGGATCACCGACAGGTCGATGTCGACCGGGTGGTTCTTGAAATGGGAATCGTCGATCAGCAGCCTGCCGTCGTCGGTCGCCTTGCCGATGACGGCAAAGGGGCAGCGCTCCCGGTCACAGGCCTGCTTGAACCTTGGAAGATCCTGCGGTGAGACCGCGAGAACGTACCGTTCCTGCGCCTCGTTGCACCAGATCTCGCGCGGCGACATGCCGGTGTCTTCCACCGGGATATCCCTCAGGGACACGCGCGCGCCGCGGCCTGCCGCATGCACCATCTCGGGCACCGCGTTGGACAGGCCGCCGGCGCCGACGTCGTGGATCGCGAGGATCGGGTTGGCATCGCCGAGCTGCCAGCAGCGGTCGATCACCTGCTGCGCGCGGCGCTGGATCTCGGCGTTGCCGCGCTGCACCGAATCGAAGTCAAGGCTCGCGAGGTTCGCGCCGCCGCCCATCGAGGAGGCGGCGCCGCCGCCCATGCCGATCAGCATGCCGGGGCCGCCGAGCTGCAGGAGGAGCGTGCCCGCCGGCAGCGGCGCCTTGGCCGAGTGCCCGGCGCGGAGGTTGCCGAGGCCGCCCGCCAGCATGATCGGCTTGTGATAGCCGCGCACGACGCCGGCCACCTCGGCCTCGAAGCTGCGGAAGTAGCCGCACAGGGCGGGCCGGCCGAACTCGTTGTTGAACGCCGCGGCGCCGATCGGGCCCTCGAGCATGATCTCCAGCGCCGAGGCGATGCGATCGGGCTTGCCCGGGTCGTTCTGCTCCCACGGCTGCACCGCGCCCGGGATGCGCAGATGCGACACTGAATAGCCGACCAGGCCCGCTTTCGGCTTTGCCCCGCGCCCGGTCGCGCCTTCGTCGCGGATCTCGCCGCCGGCGCCGGTCGCCGCGCCGGGAAAAGGGGAGATCGCCGTCGGGTGATTGTGCGTTTCGCACTTCACGACCGTGTGAGTCAGCTCGGCATGCCTGCGGTAGGTTTCCTTTTCATCGGGGTAAAACCGTTGCGCTACGCGGCCCTCCAGGACCGCCGCGTTGTCGGCGTACGCCACCAGCGTGCCGCGCGGATGCACGGCATGCGTGTGCCTGATCATCGCGAACAGCGACCGAGGCTGCTTCTCGCCGTCGACTATCCAGTCGGCGTTGAAGATCTTGTGCCGGCAATGCTCGGAGTTCGCCTGCGCGAACATGGTGAGCTCGGCATCCGTGGGGTCGCGCCCGAGGCGGCGAAAGGCCTGCTCGAGGTACTCCAGCTCGTCTTCGCTCAGGGCAAGCCCGAGCCGCAGGTTCGCCTGCGCCAGCTCCGGCAGCCGGACGAGCTGCAGCGGACGGGGGACGACATGCTCGAACAGGCGCGCTGCATCCTCGAACGACTTGAGCACGGTTTCGGTCATGCGGTCGTGCAGCAGCGCGGCGATTTCCGGGCGGCTGGAATCGACGTAGTAAGCCGTACCCCGCTCGATGCGCCGCACGCGCGCGAGGCCGCAGTTGCGCGCGATGTCGGTCGCCTTGGACGACCACGGCGAGACGGTGCCGAGCCGGGGCACGACGAGAAACAGCGTCCCGTCCGCCGGCTGCGGCGCAGGGCCGTATTCAAGCAGCCGCTCGAGGACCTTCGCCTCGCGCTCGCCGAGCGCGCCCGCCACCTCGACGAAGTGCCAGAACCCGGCCGCGACGGAGCCAACGCCGGGGTCGAGTTTCTGCAGCGATGCGAGCAGCTTGGCGAGGCGGAACTCCGAAACCGCGCGCGGTCCCCGGAGGCGGAGAATTTGGGGCACTAGTTCTTTACCTGCGGCTCCTTCACCGTGCCGCCCAGGATCAGGATCGCGCGCAGCGCCTGCGTCGAGCTCCTGACGTCGATGACGATGCGCCCGGACAGCGCGCCGCTCTGGGCGATGTCGGCGCTGGCGCCGGCGTTGAGCGCCCCGGCGCCGATATTGACGTTGCGCAGCGCCACCGCACCGGCGTTGTAGATCGCCTGCCCGTTCATCTCGGTAAACTGCGTGCGGCCGGTGACCTGCCGCCCCCCCGTCTGGATGGCGCGCGACAAGTCGAAGCTGCCGAGCACGCCCTTGTTGACGGTGAAGTTGCCCTCCAGGCGGCCGCCCGAAGCGAGCTTGGCCGGCTCGGCTCCGGTCATCCAGAACCTGCCGGTGCCCTCGCCGCGGCCCTCCGAGAGCAGGGCCGGCGCGAATGCCGCGGCGTTGATGCCGCGCGCGGTGACCGCGCCTTCCACGTTCCAGGTGCCGCCCCAGCGCACCTTGGCGGTGCCCGAGACGCTGCCGTTCAGCGCCGCGCCGTCCCACGAGGAGATGTTCATGCCGCGGCGCGTGAGCGTGCCCTTCATGCCGAACTGGTCCAGCGACAGCGCCGGCGCGATCGGCAGCGTAAAGCTGCCGGCAGACATCTCGAACTCGAGCTCGGCGCCCTTGGACGAAAGGTTGACCACCAGGTTGTCAGGTCCGGCCAGCGAAGCCACGCGCGGCAGGCCTGAGGCGTCGAGCGCCACGTCGACATCGAGCGGCGGAAGCGGCAGCGGTCCCTCGAGCTTCAGCTGCTTCGCGACGACGCGGCCGAGCTTGAAGTTCTCCCCGTTCGCCCTGGCAAACAACACCTCGCCGAGCACGTCCTGCGGCAAGGCGGCGCCCTCCAGCTCGATGCGCCTGAAGATCTTTCGTTCGTCGAACAGCGCGTCGAGCGGCGGAAAGGCCCGGGCCTCGGCGATTCTGACGCGCTCGCCGATGCGAACATCCTTGAACTCGTAATGCACCCCCCTCCATAGCGAGATCCTGCCGGAACCGACCCTCACCGGCTGGCCCAGCGCCTCGCGCGCCGCCTTCTCGTAGTCGGCGGTCGAGATCGGTATGACGTGCAGCGCCCCGAGCGCCACGCCGAGGATCACGACGAGCGCGATGGTTACCGGCTTGCCCCAATTCCTCTCCTGGCGCCGGTAGGCCGCGGCGACGCCCGGTCCCCGCTTCATCGCCTTCGCCCGCCGGTCCTGCACCGAGGTGTCGCCGCCGGAAGCCATGTCGCCGCGGGTCTTCGCCGCCAGGATCGCTTCTTCCTTCGCCTTGCGCGAGCGCTCCTCGGACTCCCGCGCGCGCTTGTCTTCCTCCTCGCGGAACTTGCGTTCTCTTTCCTCGTTCTCGCGCGCGAGGCGCTCCTCCTCCTCCTTGGCCCTGCGCTGCTCCTCCTCGCGCGCAAGCTGCTTTTCCTCCGCCTTGCGCTGCTCCTCCTCTTCCCTGGCCCTCCGCTCCTCCATCTCGCGCGCCTTGCGCAGCCGTTCCTCCTTCTTCGCGCGCTCGGTTTCCTCGTCCTGCTTGCGGCTTTCCTCCTCGCGCTGGTTGAAGGCCTCGAGATCGGCGAACAGAGAATCGGCAAACTTGTCGCTCCCGGTGGCCGCTTGCGGCCGCGGCGGCGGCGTTTCCGCAGGACCCTCGGACTGCTTCTGCTTGCGCTCCTCGGCGCGGCTGGCGCGCTCATCGCGCTCCTGGCGCGCGCGGCTCATTTCTTCCCGCGTCCTGCGCTCGGCCTCTTCGCGCGCCTTGCGCTCTTCCTCGATCTGCCGGAGCAGCGCCTCGGCTTCGCGCCGCGCCCGCTCTTCGGCTTCCTGGCGGATGCGCTCGGCTTCCTCGCGCGCCTTGCGCTCGACCTCCTCGCGGGCCTGGCGCTCTTCTTCGAGGCGCCGCTCCGCCTCCTCGCGCGCCTTGCGCTCGGCGTCGAGCTTGGCCTTCAGCTCCTGCGCCTTGGCCACGGCGTCCGCGCGCGCCTTGTGCGCCGTCTCTTCACGCAGGTTTTTCTCGGCCTCGACGCGCAGCTTGGCTTCGGTCTCGGCGCGCACCCTGGCCTCGGCTTCGGCGCGCTGGCGCTCGCGCTCGGCCTGCGCCTTCTCCTCAGCGTCCTTGCGCGCGCGGTGAAGCGCGGACTCCTGCTCCTTCGCGCGGCGCTCGGCTGCCGCCTTGGCAGCCATGTCGACCGCGGGCGCTTTCGGTGCCGGTGGCGGCGGCGGAGGTCGCGTCGGCTGCGGCGCGGTATTGGCCTTCTGCGACGAAGCGAGCGAGCTGAAATCCAGATCGATGGCCGTATCGAGCTTGCCGGCCGGCTTGGCGCCTGCCGCGGCGGGACCGGCCGCCGCACCCGACGATACCTCGCGGATGAATCCGTCCTTGTCGAGCTGGATGATCAGCCGCTGGAACTCGGCGTCGTACTCGTTGCCGCTCTTCTGCGCCACGTCGGCGAGCGTCGCCCTGCCATCGATCGCCGCGAGCACCACGCGGTGCTCGCGCTTCAGAAGGCTCGTCTTGCCGGAAGCTTCCTGGACTCCCTTTCCGGACTTCGAGTAGATGGCGTTGGAGCGCATTCTTTACGTCCTATTATATTAGGCGGCCGGTCCGTAGCCGCCGCCTCCCGGCGTCTCGATCACGAAAACATCGCCCGCCGCCATCTCGGTCTGGGCGAAAGGTCCGAGCTCGTCGCGCCTGCCGTCGGCCCGGATCACATAGTTGCGCCCAGGCAAGCCGGGCTCGCCTCCCGCCAGGCCGTGCGGACGCACCAGGCGACGGCCAGAGAGGATCGCTGCAGTCATCGGCTCGAGAAACCGGATGCGCCGCACCGCGCCGTGGCCGCCGCGCCAGCGTCCCTGTCCGCCCGATCCATCGCGGATCGCAAAGCTCTCGAGCAGCACCGGGAAGCGCCACTCCAGTACTTCGGGATCGGTGAGGCGCGAATTGGTCATGTGCGTCTGCACCACGTCGGCGCCGTCGAAGCCCGGCCCGGCGCCCGAGCCGCCGGCGACCGTTTCGTAGTACTGATAGCGCTCGTTGCCGAAGGTGAAGTTGTTCATCGTCCCTTGCGAAGCGGCCAGGACGCCCAGCGCTCCATAGAGGGCATCGGTGATGCATTGCGAGGTTTCCACGTTGCCGGCGACCACCGCCGCGGGGTAGCGCGGCCGCAGCATGCATCCCTCCGGAATCAGCACCTCGAGCGGCTTCAGGCATCCGGCGTTGAGCGGAATGTCGTCTTCGACGAGCGTGCGGAACACGTACAGCACCGCCGCCATGCAGACGGCCGCCGGGGCGTTGAAATTGTCAGGCAGCTGCGCCGAGGTGCCGCTGAAATCAATGCGTGCGCTACGCCGGTCCTCTCCAATATGAATGCGGGCGCGGATGCGCGCTCCATTGTCGAGCGGCAAGTCAAACTCTCCGTCCTTCAAAACGCCGATCACCCGCCGTACTGATTCCTCCGCGTTGTCCTGCACGTGGCGCATGTACGCGCGCACCACCTCGAGCCCGAAATGCTCCACCATGCGCCGCAATTCCTGCACGCCTTTTTCGTTGGCCGCGACCTGCGCCCGGAGGTCGGCGATGTTCTGCTCGACGTTGCGCACCGGGTACTTGCCCGAGGTGAGCAGGGCAACGGTTTCCTTCTCCCGGAAGCGGCCCTGCTCGACCAGGAGGAAGTTGTCGATGAGGACGCCTTCTTCCTCGACGGCTTTCGATTCCGGGGGCATCGAGCCCGGAGTGATTCCTCCGATGTCCGCGTGGTGTCCTCTTGATCCCACATAAAAAAGAATCTGTCGAGAATCAAAAACCGGGGTGATCACCGTGACATCAGGCAGGTGAGTGCCCCCGTTGTACGGCGCGTTCAGGACATAGACATTGCCGGGCCTCATGCTTCCGGCATTGAGGCGGATCACGGTCTTCACCGATTCGCCCATCGAGCCCAGGTGCACCGGCATGTGCGGAGCGTTGGCGATCAGGCTGCCCTCGGCGTCGAACAGCGCGCAGGAGAAGTCGAGCCGCTCCTTGATGTTCACCGAGTAGGCGGTGTTCTGCAGCCGCAGCCCCATCTGCTCGGCGATCGACATGTACAGGCTGTTGAAGATCTCCAGCATGACGGGATCGATCTGCGTACCAATAGCGGTTTGCGCTCTTCTGGATTGCACTCTGTCTAAAACCAGATGATTCAAAGGCGTAACGGTGGCACGCCATTCCGGTTCGACCACGGTCGTCGCATGGGCTTCGGCAATAACGGCAGGCCCGTCGATGCGCTGCCCGGCACCGAGGTCCTCGCGCCGGTAGAGCGGCGCCGCGTGCCACTTGCCGCCCGTGAACACGCGGATGCCTTCGACGGGCTTGCCGGGTTTCTTCCTGTCGAGCTCCTGCTCCTCGTGCACACCGCCCGATGCAATGACCTCCACCGACACCGCTTCGACGATCAGGGGCTTGCCCGGCATCAGGAAGCTGAACTGCTTGCGGTACGCGGCCTCGAACTCGTTCACCATGTCGGCCACAGGACCGAGCGCCACCATGAGCGCGGTGTCGGTGCCTTCGTACTTGAGGTGAGCGCGCCGCAGCACGCGCACCCGCTGCGGCGCGACCCCTTGAGCGATCAGGCTGTCGCGCGCGTCGATGGCCAGCTTGTCGGCAGCGTCCTGCAGCGCGGCTTCATCCTGAAGTTTCGATTCGAGCGCCTGCTCGCGCATCGCGCTCTGGTCGGCGAGTCCCATGCCGTACGCCGACAGCACCCCTGCATAGGGGTGAATGAAAACGCGCGTCATGGCGAGCGCATCGGCGACCAGGCAGGCGTGCTGGCCGGCCGCGCCGCCGAAGCAGCACAGCGTGTAGCCGGTGACGTCGTGGCCGCGCTGCACCGAGATGTGCTTGATCGCGTTCGCCATGTTGCCGACCGCGATCTGGACGAACCCTTCGGCAACCTGTTCGCGGCTGCGGCCGTCACCAATTGCTTTTGTGAGAGTTGAGAATTTTTGCCTTACCGACTCTGCATCGAGTTCGTCATTGCCGTCTTCCCCGAACACCTGCGGGAAATATTTAGGCTGGATCTTGCCGAGCATCAGGTTGGCGTCGGTGACGGTGAGCGGGCCTCCTCTCCGATAGCAGGCAGGGCCCGGGTTCGCGCCCGCCGAATCCGGGCCGACGCGGTAGCGGGCACCGTCGAAATGCAGGATCGAGCCGCCGCCGGCGGCGACGCTGTGGATGCTCATCATCGGCGCGCGCATGCGCACGCCGGCGACGCGGGTCTCGAATTCGCGCTCGAACTGGCCGGCGTAATGCGATACGTCGGTGGACGTGCCGCCCATGTCGAAGCCGATGATGCGCTCGAAGCCCGCGGCGAGGGAGGTCCGCACTGCGCCGACGATGCCGCCCGCCGGCCCCGACAGGATCGCATCCTTGCCCTGGAAGCGGCGCGCGTCGGTGAGGCCGCCGTTCGACTGCATGAACAGCAGCCGCACGCCTTCGAGCTCGGCGGCCACCTGCTCGACGTAGCGCCTGAGGATCGGCGACAGGTAGGCGTCGACCACCGTGGTATCGCCGCGGCCGACCAGCTTCATCAGCGGGCTGACGCGATGCGACGCCGAGATCTGCGTGAACCCGACCTGCCGGGCCAGCTCGGCCACCTGTCTTTCATGCTGCGGGAAGCGGTAGCCGTGCATGAAGACGATGGCGATCGAGCGGAAGCCATCGGCGTAGGCCTTCTCCAGATCCTTCCGGGTTTGCAGAACATCGAGCGGTAAAAGGACCTCTCCCCTCGCAGCGATTCTTTCCTCGACTTCGAAAACCCCGGAATAAAGCATCTCCGGCAGCACGATCTGCCGGTCGAAGAGCCGCGGGCGGTTCTGGTAGGCGATGCGCAGCGCATCGCGGAAGCCGCGCGTGATGAACAGCACCGTGCGCTCGCCCTTGCGCTCGAGCAGCGCGTTGGTGGCGACCGTGGTGCCCATCTTCACCGCCTCGATCGCGCCCGCCGGTATAGGTTGGCCCTCGCTCAGGTTCAGGATCTTCCGGATCCCGGCGAGGGCCGCATCCCGGTAGCGCCCGGGATTCTCGGACAGCAGCTTGTGCGTGGCGATCGAGCCGTCCGGCCGACGGGCGACGATGTCGGTGAACGTCCCGCCGCGATCGATCCAGAACTGCCAGCGGCCGGAATTGCGTGGCTCAGCCATTACAATCGCATCCTAACTTGGAAAGCGTAGAGTCCGTCGTCATCGGCGCGGGCGTGGTCGGCCTCGCGGTGGCGCGCGCCCTCGCCTCGGCGGGCCGCGAAGTCGTCATCCTGGAGGCCGAGGACGCGATCGGCACGCACACCAGCTCGCGCAATTCGGAAGTCATTCACGCGGGAATCTATTACCCGAAAGGCAGCCTCAAGGCGACGAGCTGCGTGCAGGGAAAGCGGCTGCTCTACGAGTACTGCGTCGCGCACGGCGTCGCGCACCGGCGCAGCGGCAAGCTGATCGTCGCCAGCGACGAAAAGCAGCTGCCTGAGCTGCAGGAAATCCAGAGAAAGGCGCACGCCAATGGCGTCACCGACGTGGTGTGGATGACGCGCGAGCAGGCGCTCGCGCTCGAGCCCGAGCTGCACTGCGTCGCCGCGCTCTACTCGCCCTCGACCGGCATCATCGACAGCCACGCGCTGATGCTCGCGTACCTCGGCGACGCCGAGGCGCACGGCGCGATGCTCGCGCTGAAGAGCCCCTTGGAGAAAGCCGAAGTTGCTTCCGACGGTATCGTCTTGCGAGCGGGAAATGAAGAGATAAAGGCCAGGCTGCTCGTCAACAGCGCGGGACTGAAAGCCCCGAGCGTGGCGAAAAGCATCGAAGGCTACCCGCGCGAGCTCGCGCCGGGCGAGTTCTACGCGAAGGGCAATTACTACTCGCTCGCGCGCCGCGCGCCGTTCTCCCGCCTGATCTACCCGGTGCCCGAGCCCGGCGGCCTCGGCGTGCACGTGACGCTCGACCTGGCCGGCCAGGCCCGCTTCGGCCCCGACGTCGAATGGGTCGAGCGCATCGGCTACGACGTAGACCCGCGTCGCGCCGAGCGCTTCTATGCCGCGATCCGGCGCTACTGGCCAGCGCTTCCCGACGGCGCGCTGCTGCCGGGCTACTCTGGCATCCGGCCGAAGACCGCGGGACCGCGCGAGCCTGCAGCCGATTTCCTCATCCAGGGACCGCGCGAGCACGGCGTGCGCGGGCTGGTGCATCTGTTCGGCATCGAGTCGCCCGGCCTCACGGCATCGCTCGCCCTCGCCGACGCGGTGCTGCTAACATTGAACCGACAGGAGGAAATGCGATGAAGAGGAGAATCCCTTTCGCGCTGGCCGCCGCGGCGCTGATCGGCAGCGCCCAGGCGCAAACCAAGTGGGACATGCCGACGCCCTATCCGGATGGCAATTTCCATACGAAGAATGCGCGCCAGTTCGCAGAAGACGTCGCCAAGGCGACTGCGGGCAAGCTGCAGATCCAGGTGCATTCCAACGCCAGCCTGATCAAGCATCCCGAGATCAAGCGCGCCGTGCAGACGGGCCAGGTACCGATCGGCGAAGTGCTGATTTCGGTGCTGGCCAACGAATCGCCGCTCTTCGCTTTCGATTCAATTCCATTTCTCGCCAACAGCTACGCGAAGGAGCGCACCCTCTGGCAGGCCGCGCAGCCCTATGTCGAAAAACGTCTCGACGGACAAGGCGTCAAGCTGCTGTACTCCGTGCCCTGGCC
>WNEL01000188.1_pt1 | contig 23874 bp, 20 predicted proteins | sample 5399991 | NCBI WGS metagenome assembly WNEL01 (sample SAMN13153325, study PRJNA577476) | soil metagenome | isolation source: 20 cm grassland meadow soil pre-rain plot 2 | place: USA:California | collected 2015-09-08
CGATCCTGATCCCCTTGTCGGCGAGCGGTGGGTAGTCGTAGGCGTGCACCAGGTAGTGCGCGACGCCGGGATGATCGGGATTCTGCGTGAAGAGCCGCTCGAGGATCTCCGCCGACTTGAGCTGGCTGGCGTAGGCCTTGTCGTTCTTCGGCGCCGAGGCCTGGAGCGTCAGCGCGTAGTACGTCCACGCCTCGAAATCATCGGGGTACCGCTGCGTCATCTGCTCCATCGCCCGCGTGTACGCGGCGAGCCGTGTGCTCAACGGGGCCGAGTCGTGGTCGCGGTAGTACGCCGCGATCGCCTCGATCCAGTCGCGCTCACGCTGGGTCTTCGCGCCCACTGCGCGCGCTTTTTCGAGAGCGGCCCAGGCCGCGGCGGCGTCCTTCGGCGCTGGCGGCGCGGCCAGCGAGTTGCCGAGCGCGGTCACGGCCAGCCCCCAGTAGGCCATCGCGCAGCTCGAATCTTCATGGGCGATGGCGTCGAAGACCTTGCGCGACTCGACGAACCAGTACGAGTGCAGCATGGCGACGCCGCGCTCGAACTGGGCCGACACCGCCGCGCCGCAGGAAATCGGGAACGTGACCTTGCCGAGCTTCTCCTCGGCGAGTGCCGGCCGCGGCCAGCCGAGTACCCACAGAAGAACCAGGACCGCCGACGTGATCCTCATCGCTCATCGACTCCCGTCCACGAAGATGACAGAGTGTAGAACGAAATCACCCGCCCCCACCCGGCGGGGAGCGTCACGGAGGTGTTCATGATCGCCGACCAGTCGCCACCCACGATCGTCATCACGTCTCTGGCTCCGGGGCCGCGTCCACCAACGACGGCGAGCTCGGCGTGGCCCAACGTGCTGCTCACCCACGTGGCCGACGTCGTGACGCGGATGGGGCCGCCGCCGTGGTCGAAGCGGATCATCGCCGACGAGCGTCAGCTCGTCACGTTGATCGCCAGCCCGCCGGGCGGCGGCAATCGCCCGCACTGGCACCGCGACTTCGACGAGTGGTGGGTGGTCCTCGACGGCGTGCTCGAGTGGGAGCTGACCGGTGGCACGACGTTGAAGGCGGTCAAGGACGACATCGTGTGGGTGCCGCGAGGGACCGTCCATCACATCCGTAACGTGGGCGATCGGCTGTCGCTGCGCCTGGCCGTCGCGATGCCCCCGGCCGTGCACTACGCGAGCCCGTGCGAGCAATGCGGCTACACGGACGACGGGCCGAGCGAATGGTGCGCGTGAGCGCGCGAGGGGACGGGCGTCGGTCGAGGTGCGGGCAGTGTAGGATACGTCGGCGGGATCGCCCCCAGGAGGCTCACATGGACTACGGACTGTTCACGATGCCATCGCACCCGCCCGAGCGCAGCCTGTACGACGGGCATCAGTGGGATCTCCAACAGCTCCGCTGGGCCGACGAGCTCGGCTTCAGCGAAGCGTGGATCGGCGAGCACCACACCGCGCCCTGGGAGCCGCACCCCGCGCCCGACTTGCTCGTGGCCCAGGCGCTGATGCAGACCACGCGCATGCGCATCGGCCCCGGCGGGTTCCTGATGCCGTACCATCATCCGGCCGAGCTCGCCAACCGGGTCGCGATGCTCGACCATCTCGCGCAGGGTCGGCTCAACTTCGGCGTGGCGGCGAGCGGCCTGCCCAGCGACTGGGCGATGTTCAACGTCGACGGCAATGCGGGCCAGCACCGCGAGATGACGCGCGAGGCACTCGACATCATCCTGCGCCTCTGGAGCGACGAACCCGAGTTCGATCACAAGGGCAAGTACTGGCACGTCACCAAGACCGGCACGATGATCGACACGCTCAAGCCGCACATCGCGCCGCTCCAGAAACCTCATCCGCCGATCGGCGTCGCCGGTGTGAGCAAGGGCTCTGACACGCTCAAGCTCGCCGGCGAGCGTGGCTTCTGGCCGATGAGCCTCAATCTCAACCCCGCCTATGTCGCGAGCCACTGGGAATCCGTCGAGCTGGGCGCGGCACGCACGGGACGGATCCCGAAGCGCGCGGACTGGCGGCTGGTGCGCGAGGTCTTCATCGCCGACACCGATGCCGAGGCGATGCGGCTCTCCGCCGGCGGCATGATGGGCCGCATGATGCGCGAGTACTTCCTGCCTCTCCTCGCCTTCTTCCAGTTCACCGAGTTCCTGAAGCACAAGCCCGACGTGCCCGACTCGGACGTCACCCCCGAGTACTGCGCCAAGCACAACTGGCTCGTGGGCTCGCCGGCCACGGTGATCGAGAGGCTCCACACGATTTACGATCAGGTGGGCGGCTTCGGCACGCTGCTGCTCTTCTGCTTCGACTACGTGGACAATCCCAAGGCGTGGCGGCACTCGCTGGAGCTGCTGGCAGGCGAGGTCATGCCGAAGTTCAAGTCCATGGTCCCGAAGTGAAGTCGGCGCGAATCGCGCTCGCCCTCCTCCTGGTGCTCGCCGGGCTGGCCGCCCCGGCCGCGGCCGCCCCCGACGGCACGCTCACGTGGGGACTTCACGTGACGCTGGCCACCAAGTGGGTCGACCCGAGCGACACCGAGGCCTTCATCAACCCGTTCATGGTGCTCTACGCGATCCACGATGCGCTGGTGAAGCCAATGCCGGGGGGCGACAACACGCCAAGCCTGGCCGAATCGTGGTCGGTGTCGAGGGACGGGCTGACCTACGAGTTCGTCTTGCGCAAGGGCGTGAAGTTCCACAACGGCGACCCGGTGACCGCGGAGGACGTGAAGTTCTCGTTCGACCGCTACAAGGGCGCCGCCGCGAAGCTTCTGAAGGAACGCGTGCGCGAGGTCCAGATCGTCGACCCGGCTCGCGTGCGCTTCGTCTTGAAAGATCCCTGGCCAGATTTCATGACGTTCTATGGCACGTCCGCCACCGGCGCCGCGTGGATCGTTCCGAAGAAGTACATCGAGAAGGTCGGTGACGACGGGTTCAAGAAAGCGCCCGTGGGCGCCGGGCCGTATCGCTTCGTCAGCTCCGCGCCGGGCGTGGATCTGGTGATGGAGGCGTACGAGGGCTACTGGCGCAAGGTGCCCAACGTCAAACGGCTGGTCTTCCGCAGCATGCCCGACGAGACGACGCGTGCCGCCGCGCTCAAGGCGGGCGACGTCGATATCGTCTATCTGTTGAGCGGGCCGACGGCCGAGGAGGTCAAGCGATCGGCGGGGCTCAAGCTGGTCGCCGCCAGGCCGCCGGGAGTTCCCTATCTCGACATGCCCGAGCAGTGGGATCCAAAATCTCCGTGGCACGACCGGCGCGTGAGGCTCGCCGCCAGCTACGCGCTCGACCGCAACGCGCTCAATCAGGCGGAGACCCTCGGAATGTCGCGCCCGACGGGCGGCCTCATCCCACGCGTCCTCGAATTCGCGCGCGCCTACGAGCCGCCGCCCTACGATCCTGCGCAGGCGAAGAAGCTCCTCGGCGAGGCGGGCTATCCCAACGGCTTCGACGCCGGCGACCTCACGCCATTTCCACCGTTCTTCGGGCTGGGCGAGGGCCTCGTGAACTATCTCCAGGCGGTCGGCATCCGCACCAAGCTGCGCACGATGGAGCGCGCCGCGTTCCTTTCGGCCTGGCGAGAGCACAAGCTCAAGGGCGTCATCATGGGCCTCGGTGCCCCGGCCGGCAACGCGGCCACGCGCATCGAGGTCTACGTGACCAAAAACGGAATCTACGCGTCCGGCGTGGTGCCGGAGATCGAGGACCTCTTCCAGCGCCAGGCCCGCGAGCTCGACCGGAAGAAGCGCGAGGCGATGCTGCACCAGATCCAGCAGATCATGCACGACCGGGTACTGCACGTGCCGATTTACGAGCTGGCGTTCCTGTGGGGCGTCGGCCCGCGCGTCGAGGAGGCCTGCGTCGACTGGATCAAGGGCTTTTCCTACTCTGCGCCCTACGAGGATCTGAAGCTCAAGCCACGGTAATGGTATGGAGGGCCGTCGCGTGGCGACGGGCGCTCTCGATCGGCGCGCTCGGCGGCGCTGCGATCCTGCCGGTCGACCGGCTCTTCCTCGACGAGAAGACGTACAGCACCGACTGGCGCGACTGGTCGAGGAATCTGAAGGACCCGTCCTATCAAGGAAGCATGAACTACGGGCTCGCGCGATCGGCCGGGCTCACCTACTGGGACGAGATGCCGGCCCGCTGAGCCGACGCGGCCGGGCCGCCCTTGACAAGGCGACGGCGCCGTCGGAGATTCGGCGCCGGGGAGGGACTCATGAAGCGTAGCGCTCACCTGTCGATTCTCACCGTCCTGGCGCTGGCCACGGCGCTCGCGACCGCCGCCGTCGTCGGCGTGGCCGACGCCCAGAAGCGCGGCGGCGTGCTTCGCGTCGGCAACCTCGGGGAGCCACCGGCGCTCGACGCGCACTGGACGACCGCGAGCATCACCGAGACCCTCACCAATCACATCTACGAAGGCCTCTACAGCCTGGACGCGAACGCGCGGCCCATCCCGATGCTGGCCGAGAGCCACACCGTCGGCAAGGACGGGCTCACCTACACGTTCAAACTGCGCCAGGGCATCAAGTTCCACAACGGCAAGGAGATGACGTCCGATGACGTCGTGGCCTCGCTCACGCGCTGGGGCAAGCAGTCCTCGTACGGCAAGGCGCTCTTCGCCCAGGTGGCCGAGTTCCGCGCGGTCGACAAGTACACCGTGCAGATGCAGCTCAAGGAGAAGTCGGCCATCGTCCTCATCTCGCTGGCCGTGCCGAACAACTTCGGTGCGATCTATCCCAAGGAGATCGCCGAGAAGTTCCCGCCCGAGCAGAAGGTCACCGAGTACGTCGGCACCGGGCCGTTCAAGCTCGCCGAGTGGAAGCCCGACCAGTACATCCGGATGGTGCGCTTCGACGACTACAAGTCGCGCAACGAGCCGCCCAACGGGTATGGCGGCGGCAAGACCGCGTACGTCGACGAGATCCGCTGGGTACCGGTGCCGGAAGTGGCCACGCGCGTGGCCCAGGTGGAGACGGGCGAGCTGGAGTTCGCCGACGACCTGAATCTCGACGCCTACGACCGGCTCAAGAAGAACTCGAACGTCAAGACGATCGTCTCCAAGCCGTACTACTGGCTCGTCGCGGTCTTCAACAAGAAGGAAGGCCTGATGACAAACCAGAAACTGCGCCAGGCCTGGCAGGCCGCCATCGACATCGAGCCGATCATGAAGAACGTGGCGGGCGGCCACTCGGAGTTCTACCGGATGGACAACAGCCTGGCTCCGGTGGAGATCACCACGTGGCACACGAAGCTCTCCGGGCTGCCCTGGAACGAGCACAATCGCGAGAAGGCGAAGAAGCTCCTGCAGGAAGCGGGCTACAAGAAGGAGCCCATCCGCTTCATGACCACGCAGGAGTACAAGTGGATGTACGACTTCGCGCTGCTCAGCAAGCAGCAGCTCGAGGACGCCGGCTTCACCATCGACCTCCAGGTCGTCGACTGGGCCACGCTGGTGAAGCGCCGCAACAACCCGAAGGAGTACGACGTCTTCACCACCGGCATGGGGTCGTTCTACGACCCGACCCACCACATCTATCTCACGCCGGGCTGGCCAGGCTGGACGACCGACGAAGACATCGCGAAGATCCAGCAAGAGCTGGCGCGCGAGACCGATCCCAAGAAGCGCATGGCCCTGTGGGAGAAGCAGACGCGGCAGTTCTACGAGAAGGTCCCGGTGATCCGCTACGGCGACCTCTTCGGCCTGCGCGCGGCGCGGACCACCGTGAAGGTGTTCAACGAGAAGACGGAGCGTATCCGCTTCTACAACGTGTGGCTCGAGAAGTGAAAGACTGAGCGCCTACCTCGTCCGCCGCGTCCTGGCGCTGTTCCCGGTGATGGCGGTGGTCGTCACCGTCGTCTTCCTGCTCATCCACCTGATCCCCGGCGATCCCGTCGGCGTCATGCTCGGCCCCGACGCGACGCCGGCGCAGATCGAGGCGACCCGTCGCTCGCTCGGCCTCGACCGCCCGATCCACGAGCAGCTCTTCAAATTCTACGCGCGCGTCCTGCAAGCCGATCTCGGCCAGTCCTACTTCCTCGACCGCCCGGTGGTGACGGCGCTGGCCGAGCGCGCCGAGCCGACGCTGGTCCTCACGTTCGCCTCGCTCCTGGTGGCGGTGGTCATCGGCGTCCCGGCCGGCATCGTGGCGGCGTCCCGGCCGGGGTCGCTGGCCGACCGCGCGCTCATGCTGGGCGCGCTGCTCGGCGTGTGCGTGCCGGGCTTCTGGCTGAGCCTCAACTTCATCTATCTGTTCGCCGTGCGTCTGGGCTGGCTCCCAGCGGCGGGCTATGCGTCGGTCTTCGTCGATCCCGTGGCCGCCGCGCGCTTCATGGTGCTGCCGGCGCTGTCGCTCGGCTTCAACCAGTCGGCGCTCATCGCGCGCATCAGCCGCTCGTTCATGCTCGAGGTGCTGTCCCAGGACTACATCCGCACCGCGCGCGCCAAGGGACTCTCGCAGCCCATCGTGCTCTGGATCCACGGCTTCCGTAACGCGCTGGTGCCGGTCGTCACCGTGATCGGCGTCACCATGGCCGTGCTGATCGGCGGCGCGGTCGTGACCGAGATCGTCTTCAATATCCCCGGGCTCGGCCGGCTCATCATCTCGGCCATCCTGCGCCGCGACTATCCGGTCGTGCAGGGCGTGGTGCTGGTGACCGCGGCCGCGTACGTGCTCATCAACCTGATGGTGGACGTGGTCAACGCGTTCATCGATCCGCGCATCCGCTATGAGTGACGTCGCCGTGGCGACGGATGCGCGCATCACGGCCCGCGAGGACGTGCAGCGTCCGGGGTGGCTCCAGCGTCTCGTAGCCCACCGCACGGTCGTCGTGGGCGCCGCGATCCTGCTCGTCATCCTGGCCGTGGCGCTGCTCGCCGACGTGATCGCGACCCACGTGCCCACGCGGCTCGCTCCGGCGAGTCGGCTGCAGCCGCCGAGCGCCGACCACTATCTCGGCACCGACGAGTTCGGACGCGACGTCTTCAGCCTGGTGGTGCACGGCGCGCGGGTCTCGTTGCTCGTCGGGGTCACGACGATGCTCCTGACCTCCCTCGGCGGTGTCGCCATCGGGCTGGTGGCGGGCTACGACCGGCGGCTCGACGTGATCGTGATGCGAGTCATGGATGGGCTCATGGCCTTCCCCGCCATCCTGCTCGCCATCGCGCTGATGGCCGTGCGCGGCCCCGGCGTCGCCAACGTCATCTTCGCGCTCTCCGTCGTATACACTCCGCGCACGGCCATGCTCATCCGGTCCATCGTGCTGAGCCTGCGCGAACAGGATTACGTCCAGGCGGCGCGTGCGCTGGGCCGCGCCGATGCCGCCATCGCCGTCCGTCACATCCTGCCGAACTGCCTGGCCCCGGTGCTCGTGCAGGCGAGCTTCGTCTTCGCCTACGCGATCCTGGCCGAGGCCATCCTCGGCTTCCTCGGCGTCGGCGTGCCGCCGTACGTGCCGTCCTGGGGCAACGTGATTGCCAGCGGCAAGAACGTGATCCGCGAGGCCTTCTGGGTGAGCCTCTTCCCCGGCCTGGCCCTCACCGTCGCCGGGCTGAGCCTGAACCTGCTCGGCGACGGGCTCCGCGACACTCTCGATCCGCGCCTGCGCGGACGCTCGTGACAGGGAGGCTCCGATGAACGCGACCGATCTCTGCTTCACGCCCGCCACCGAGCTCGTCACGATGATCCGCGCCAAGCAGCTCTCACCGGTCGAGCTGACTCGCGCCGTCCTCGAACGCATCGAGCGCGTGAACCCGACGCTGAACGCGTTCTGCACGCTCACGGCCGACACCGCGCTGGCGCGCGCGCGAGACGCGGAAGCCGCGGTCATGGGTGGTGGCCCCCTCGGCCCGCTGCACGGCATCTCGTATTCGATCAAGGATCTCGCGTTCACCCGAGGCGTACGCACGATGTCCGGCTCCCACATCTTCGCGACACGCGTGCCCGACGTGGACGCGCCGTTCGTCCGGCGCCTCCATGCCGCAGGCGGTGTCATGCTCGGCAAGACGACGAGCCCGGAGTTCGGCTGGAAGGCCCTCGGTGACAGCCCTCTCACCGGCATCACGCGCAACCCCTGGAACACGGCGATGACGACGGGCGGCTCCAGTGCGGGCGCCGCGGTGGCGGCCGCCGCCGGCCTGGGACCGCTGGCCCATGGCTCCGACGGCGCCGGGTCCATCCGAATCCCGTCGTCCTTCTGTGGCGTGTACGGCCTCAAGCCGAGCTACGGGCGCGTCCCCATGTGGCCCATCTCCAACAACGACTACGCCTCGCATAATGGCCCGATGACGCGCACCGTCGCGGACGCTGCGTTGATGCTCTCCGTGATGGCCGGGCCCAACGACTGGGACAAGAGCGCGCTCGACGCGCCGCCCGCCGATTACGTCGGCCGCCTGCGCGACGGCGTGCGCGGCCTCCGCGTGGCATTCAGCGCCGACCTCGATGGGCTGCGCGTCGATTCGGACGTCGCCGCGATCGTGGCGAAGTCCGCGCGGGCGTTTCAGGAGCTGGGCGCCGTCGTCGAGGACGTGAAATGCGGATTTGCCGACTCGCATCGGATCATCCGCCTGCTCTGGAACGCCCACGAGGCCGGAAATTACGCCCGGTACCTGCCCGAGTTTCGCTCGCGCATGGATCCTGGTCTCGTGGCGTCGATCGAGGACGGCCTGCGCTACAGCGTGACCGAGTACGTCGAGGCGCGCGGCGAGAAGCTCGCGTACTGCGACAGCGTGCGGCCCCTGTTCGAGACGTACGATCTTCTGCTCACGCCCTCGGTCTCCGTGACGGCGTTCGAGGTCGGCCGCCTCAACCCGGCGCACTGGCCGCAGCACGAGTGGGACTGGTTCCCATGGGCCGGCTTCAGCTATCCGTTCAACTTCACCGGCCACCCCGCGGCCAGCATCCCCGCAGGCTTCACCGCCGCCGGGATGCCGGTGGGACTGCAGATCGTCGGCCGTCGCAATGCCGACCTCACGGTGCTGCAAGCCTCCGCGGCGTTCGAGCAGGCGCGTCCGTGGGCCCAGCGCCGTCCGCTCCACTAGAGGCACGGCCCGTGCGACTCTGCTGCTCGAGCCGGGCGCGGATCAGGTCGATGTGGACCTTGAGGTCGTAGAGCTGCTTCATGTACTCGAGCGGCAGCCGCGTGCGTCGCGTGATCTGGCGTTCGACGACGTGCAGGCGCTCGATCTCGCGGTCGAGGTCGTCGGGCGACGACGTCTCGAGCCGCCGCTCGAGATCGCGCAGCGTCCGGTACCAGCGCCCGATGCGCCGACGCACGTGGCGGTCGAAGAGCGCGGCGCTCACGATGGTGATCGGCACGAGCACCGTCACGACGGGGAGCAGGATGATGAAGAGCCGATCCACGATTCCCGCCACCCAGAATGGCAGGATCCGCTCCAGCCAGGGTGGCCCGTCGCGCAGATACCGCCGGGCGTCCTCGCTCAGGGGCAACTGAAGGTTGGTTCCTGCCGGGAATGCGCCCTCACGCTCGAAGAGCCCGCCGCGATAGTGGACCTTGTGGGCCACCCCGAGCAGCACGCGGACGAGATCCGGATGAATGTCGCCGCGCGCGACGAGCGCGGCCGTGGTGGCCAGGAGCGCCTTGTCCTCGCCCGGCACGTCTCGCGCCAGGTCGACCATGCCCTCGCCCAGCGTGACGCTGGTGAGGTAGGCGTAGTGGCTGGTGTAGGCGCGGTGGCGCCGCTCGCTCATCAGCTCGACCGCCGGATGCCGAATGAGCCGGTCGACGATCGGCGCGCGCGGCGAGATGACGAAGAGCGCGGCGTCGATCCGTCCGTCGCGCAGCCGCGCCTCGGCGTCGTCGTTGGTCAGAGCGAGCACGTCCGTGTTCTGGGGCGTCACTTGGCTGGCGGCGAGGAGCTGGAGCGCCAGCGCCCGGGTGCCGCTGCCCTCCTCTCCAGCGGCGACGCGCCGGCCACGCAGCTCTCCGAGCGACGTCACGCGCAGCGCGCGACGGTGGAAGATCCAGAGCGGCTCGTAGAAAACGCTGGCCAGGGAGACGAGCTGCTCGGCATCCGAGTCGGCGGCCGTGCCGCCCTGCACGAAGCCCACCGTGACCTCGCCACGCCGAAGCCGGCGCACCGTCTCGACCGAGCCTGGTCCGGGCTCGATCACCAGCGTGAATCCCTGGCGCGCCAGCAACCGCCGGTACTCGAGCGCGAACTGGTGGTAGGCGCCGCCCTCCCGCCCCGTGGAGATGGAAAACGTGCGGGGCGGCAGGGGCCCGGCGAAGCGGTTGACGGCGGCCACGCCCACGGTCAGGGCGACCAGAACGGGCAGCGCGATCACCACCGCCAGGAATGCGCGACGCAGCACCTTGTTCATCAGACGATATGGTCTCGGAGCCGACGCCGGGGTCTATGGGACGTTGGTCTCACCCGACAACGAGATCACTGGTATATTCGCCGCGCCAACATATCCCACAGGAGGGACCCGTGAAGATCCTCTTCTTCGACGACTTCAAGCTGGGAGTGCTGAAGGGTGACGCCGTCGTCGATGTGTCGGACACGGTACGGGACATCCCGCACACGGGTCCACACAATCTCGTCAGCGGGCTGATCGATCGCTTCGCCGACTACAAGCGGCGTCTCGAGGAGGCGGTGAGCCGCGGCAAGAGCGTGCCGCTCGGCCAGGTGAAGATCCGGCCTCCCCTGCCCAAGCCCGCCAACATCGAGTGCATGGCCGTGAACTACATGGAAGACGGAACGCGGAGCGAGCCGGCGCCCATCAACGCGTTCCACAAGTCTCCGAGCGCGATCATCGGCCCCGAGGACACGATGGTGCTTCCCGACGTCCCCGCCACGATCTTCGAGGGCGAGGCCGAGGTGGCCCTGGTCATCGGCAAGCGCGCGTCGAACGTGCGTGCCGCGGACGCCATGAGCTACGTCTTCGGGTACACGAACTTCATCGACGGGTCGGCCCGCGGCCTGCTACCGGCGGGCAACACGTTCTATCAGATGAAGTCGCGCGACACGTTCGCCCCGATCGGCCCGTGGATCGTGACGGCGGACGAGATCGTCGACCCGCACAAGCTCCAGGTGAGGCTCTGGGTCAACGGCGAGCTGAAGCAGAACTTCAACACCAGCGACATGGCCCACAAGATCCCGCGCTGCATCGAGTGGGTCACGTCGATCCACACGCTGGAGCCCGGCGACATCCTGGCCACCGGCACCAACCATCGTGGCCTGAGCGGTTTCCAGAACGGCGACCGGATCGAGCTGGAGACGGAGGGCCTGGGCCGGCTGCGCTTCAACGTGCGTGACGACCTCAAGCGCACCTGGTCGCGCGAGACCCGGCTCGACCGCCAGCAGAAGGGACAGGAAGGGACGACGCCCCAGGTCTCGGGCAAGCACACGCCGCCACCGCGTTAGCGCTGATGACGACCCGGGCCTTCACGCTCGCCGCGCTCCTCGCCGTCGTGATGCTCGGCGCGTGCGAAACGGCGAAGGCCCCGCTGGTCGCCTCCGGGCCCGTCACCTTCACCAGGCACATCGCGCCGCTGCTCCAGCGGCACTGCCAGGAATGCCATCGGCCGGAGAGCGTGGCGCCCTTTCCCCTGCTGACCTACGACGACGCCGCATCACGCCGCGCCAAGATCCGCAAGGCTGTCACGGCGAGGAAGATGCCCCCGTGGAAAGCGGTCCCAGGCTACGGCGAGTTCGCTGACGTTCGCCGGCTTTCGGACGAGGAGATCGCGCTGGTGACCCGGTGGGTGCACGACGGTGCGCCCGAGGGCGATCCGCGTGATCTGCCGCCGCCGCGGAAATTCCCCACCGGATGGGCCCTCGGCCGGCCAGGGGCCGTGCTGGCAATGACGAAGCCGTTCACCATTCCGGCGCGAACGCGCGACATCTACCGCTGCTTCGCCGTACCGATCACGATTCCCGGCGAGTGGCGGTTCATTCGCGCCTCGGAAGTGCTCCCCGGCAATCGGAAAGTGGTTCATCACGTCCAGACCTTTCTCGACGTCACCGGGCGCTCGGTCGAGCTCGATCGCGGCGACGGCTACCCGTGCTTCGGAGGACCGGGCTTCGAGACCCAGGGTGGCCTGGGCGGCTGGACGCCGGGATTTCAGCCGCTCGAGATCCCGTCGGGTGTGGCGTGGGGAATTCCTCCTGGGGCGCGTCTGGTCATGCAGGTCCACTACAACAACCCAGGCGACGCGGTCGAGACCGATCTGACCCGCGTGGGACTGCACTTCACGTCGGGGCCGTTCGACCGCCGCCTCAATCGCGTGCGCGCGTCGGCCTGGAACTTCTCGATCCCGGCGGGAGCGCCCCACTCGTCGGTCGTGGCGACGGCGGTCGTGCAGGACGAGTTGCTCGCGCTGTCGGTCCACGGTCACATGCACCTGCTCGGGCGCGAGATGCGGGTGACCGCGCGCTTTCCCGATGGGACGAGGCAGCCGCTTCTTCACATCGACGACTGGGACTTCGAGTGGCAGCTCCTCTACGCGTTCAAGCGCCCGATGGCGTTGCCGTCGGGGACCGTGATCGAGCCGAGTGCGTGTACGACAACTCCGCCGACAACCCGAACAACCCGAGCTCCCCGCCCCGTGTCGTCAGGTCGGGCTTCGAGACGACCGACGAGATGTGCCAGGCGAACGTGCTCGGCACGATGAGGCTCACCCGGAGATGAACGTCGCGACCTGGCGCGGAGGTGCCCAATTCACGATCGACGAGGTCCCCGAGCCAGTCGCAGGGCCGGGCCAGGTCGTCGTCGCCGTGCACGCGGCCGGCATCTGCGGCACGGACATCCACGCGACCCAGGGACTGTTCCCGTGGTCGCCGCCGCTCGTGCTCGGGCACGAGTACACGGGCGTGGTGAGCGCGGTCGGCCGCGGCGTGCCGAAAAGCCTCGTCGGCCGCGCGGTCGCGTGCGAGCCTTCCTACGGCTGCGGTGAATGCGCTGAGTGCGACGCCGGCCGCATCAGCCAGTGCCGCCGGGCAACCCGCGTCGGCGGCTTCGCCGAGCGCGTCGCGCTGCCCGCCCGCTGCGTGCATCCGCTGCCGCGCGGCCTCGATCCTATCGCCGCCGCGCTGACCGAGCCGGCGGCGTGCTGTCTCGCCGGACTCGAGAAGTTCTCGATGGAGCGCGGCGCCACCGTGCTGGTCATCGGAGGCGGCATCATGGGACTACTCACGATGGTGCTCGCTCGCCGGCGCGGCGCCCGCCGCCTGATCCTGTCGGATCCTCTCGAGGAGCGGCGCGCCATCGCGAAGAAGCTCGGGGCCCACGTGGTGATCGATCCCACGAAGGAGAACCTGCGCGAGCGCGTGATGGCGCTCACCCGCGAGCGCGGCGCCGACGTCGTCTGCGAGGCGGTGGGGAAGCCCGAGCTGGTCGCCGACGCCATGACGCTCGTCAAGCCCACCGGCGTCGTGCAGCTCGTCGGTGTCAGCCCCAAGGGCAGCGAGCTCCCGCTCAGCCTCTGGGACGTGCACTTCCGCGAGATCAGGATCGCCGGCGCGTTCGGCCGGGGCACCGCGTTCCGCCGCGCGCTCGCGTTGATGCCCAAACTCGGCGTCGGCCGGCTCATCACGGCGCGCTTCCCGCTCGCGCGCGTCTCGGAGGCATTCGCCCACGCTTCCGCCGGACGCGGCGCGAAGACGGTGATCATGCCTGGGGAGTGACGCGCTGTCGTGTTACAGAGGGCTGCCACGGCTTGGCCGGGGCGGCCCGAACGTTGGGGGAATGGGGGCCATCTCGGGGCCCCCATGTTCCTAATGCCCGAGGTATTCGCGGACGGAGCGAATCGCGATGGCGCCGTCGGCGACGGCCGCGGCCACGCCGCGCGGCGAGTTGTGGCGGACGTCACCCGCCGCGAAGACACCGGGCAGGCTCGTCTCGAGCACGTAGGGCTCTCGAGCCTCGTCCCACGTCGGCACACCCGTCGCGCCGCGGACGACGTGGCGCCCCGTCAGGATGTGCCCGTTCTCGTCACGCTGAAGCGTTTTCTCCAGCCACGACGTGTGCGGGCCGGCGCCGATGAACACGAACAACGCTGATCCCGGCAGAGATTCCGCCGTCCCACGCAGCCTGTCGTTGACCTCGACGGCCTCGAGGCGACGCCGACCGTGGACGCGGAGCAGCTCGGTGTTCAGGCGCACCTGGATGTTGCTCGCCCGCTCGATCTGCCTGGCGAGATAGTCCGACATGGTCGGCGACGCGCCCCGCATCAGGAGCGTGACGCTGGCCGCGTAGCGCGCCAGGTGCACCGCGCCCTGCCCCGCCGAGTTCCCGGCGCCGATGACGAAGACGTGTCGGCCCGCGAACGCCGGAGCCTCGGCGGTCGCCGCGCCATAGAACACGCCCTTGCCGAGGAGGCCGTCGAGGCCGTCGATCTCGAGACGGTTGTAGGACACACCCGTGGCGATGACGACCGTTCGCGTGCTGACGTCGATGGTCTCGGCCAGGGTGACGATCCGCTCCGGCCCGCGCGCGGCGAGGCCGGTGATCTCACGGATCAACAGGAACTCGACGCCGAGCGAAATCGCCTGCTCGTGGGCTCGCGCGGCCAGCTCGGCGCCGCTGATGCCTCTGGGGAATCCGAGGTAATTGCGGATCATCGAGCTGGTTCCCGCCTGGCCGCCGACCACCTGACGCTCGACGACGAGCGTCCTCAGCCCATCCGCCGCCGCGTAGACCGCCGTGGCGAGACCCGACGGCCCTGCTCCGACGACGACGACATCGTAGAGGCCGCCATCGGGCTCCGTCTTGACGCCGAGCATCCGCGCGATCTCGAGGTTCGTCGGGTCCGTCAAGCAGCGGTCACCGAAGATCACGGCCGGCAATCCGCCCGCGTGCCCGCCGTCTCGCAGCAGACGCTGGCCCTCGTCGGAGTCGTGAGAGTAGAACCTGTACGGGAACGAGCTGCGCTCGAGGAGATCCCGCATCTCGTGACTGCGGGGCGCCCAGCGCTCGCCGACGATGTGCAGAAGCGCCACGCGTGGCCGAACGCTCCGGGCCCAGCTCCCGAGGATCTCGCTGACGACGGGGTAGAGCCGCTCTTCCGGATCGCCCCACGGCTTCAAGAGGTACGTATCGAGCTGGCCCAGCACGAACGCACGCCGCACGTGCTGGTAGGCCGGGCCGTCGCCGTAGCTGACCAGCACGCAGCGCGAGGCTCGCGGGCAGAGATCGTGCACGCGAGCGAGGAGATCGAGGCCGGTCATCTCGGGCGCCCACAGGTGCGCCACGACCAGCGCGACGTCCTCCCCGCGCTCGCACGCGTGCTCGAGACGTGCCAGCGCCGACGTCGGCGAGCGCTCGGTCAGAACGCGATAGTCGGCGCCGAACCGTCGCTCGAGCGCCGAGGCCAGCGACGCCAGCGTCTCCGGATCGTCGTCGACCAGGAGCAGGATCGGATCAGGCATGACCGGCCCGACTGGCCGCGGGGGCGAGGGCCATCATCGGGTACCCACGATCTCGCCACGCGTAGAAGCCGCCGGCGAGGGGACGCACGTGCTCGATGCCGCGACGCTTGAGGAGGAGCGCCACCCGGGCGCTGGACGCTTCACTGGGTCAGGTGCAATAGAGCACGATCTCGCGTTCGCGCGGGATCTCGTGATGGCGCGCCTCCAGCTCTTCGGTCGTCATGTGGAGCGCGCCCGGGATGATCGACGGCTCCGTCTCGAAATCGATCGAGTCGCGCAGGTCCACCAGCATCAGGTCCTCGTGGCCGTCCAGCTTGGTCTTCAGCTCTTCGGGCGTGATTCGCGCGATCCGGATCTTCCGGAGGAATCGCTGGCGCATGATGAACTTCCACGCGACGTAACCGAGGATCGCCGCAACGGCCAGCGCGCCCACCCCGTGCCCGAAGCGCTCGGCGTAGCTCGCCACCGCCTCGAGCTGGTAGGCGGCGAGCCAGCCGACGCCGACGAAGAGGCCCGCCCAGATCAGGCCACCGAGGCCCGTGAACGCGAGGAACTGGAGCACGGGCATCCGCACGATCCCCGCCAGCGGCGGCGCCGCCGTGCTGAACCCGGGCACGAACTTGGCGATCAGCAGCGAGCGCGCACCTCGGGCGCTGAAGAGCCGCTGGGTGCGTCGCACGCACGAGTCGGGCTCGAGCGAGATGCGGCACAGCCAGCCGAGGACCCGGCCCCCGCGCACCCGGCCGATCCAGTACCAGATGGTGTCGCTCACCAGCGAGGCGACCGCGGCGAGGACGAGCACGAGCGCCACGCTCAGCCGCCCGTTGCCGGCGACCGCGCCGGCGGCGAGCAGGACCGGCACCGCGGGAAGCGGCAGCCCGATCTGCTCGGCGAACACCCAGCCGAACACGACCACGTAGCCGTACTGAACCAGAACGTCGACGACAGCGTCCATGGCGATTCGCGTAGCTTATCTCACGTGTGAAGGCCCCGGACGTCTTGACTCTGTGCGCGGACTGAAGCAGCCTCGCCTAGTCCCTCAGGGAGGAGCCATGAGCACTCAGACGATGGAGCCCCGGCTGGAGCTGGAGCAGAACCTCCACATGTACCGCCAGATGGCCAAGATTCGCGCCTTCGACGAGCAGGTCAACGAGCTCTACAAGAGCGCCAAGATGCCCGGCCTGGCCCACCTTTATATAGGGGAAGAGGCCGTAGCCGTCGGGGTCTGCGAGGCCCTGCGCCGGGACGACTTCATCACCAGCACCCACCGCGGCCACGGCCACTGCCTGGCCAAGGGCGCCTCGGTCAACCGGATGTTCGCGGAGCTGCTGGGCAAGGAGCCGGGCTACTGCCGGGGCAAGGGCGGCTCCATGCACATCGCGGATCCCGAGACCGGCAACCTCGGCGCCAACGCCATCGTGGGTGGCTCGGCCGGTATCGCGACCGGGGCCGCGCTCTCGGCGAAGATGCGCGGCAGCGGCCAGGTCGCCGCGTGCTTTTTCGGCGACGGCGCGCTGGGGCAAGGGTTGCTCTACGAGTCGATGAACATGGCCTCCCTCTGGAAGCTCCCCGTCATCTACGTGTGCGAGAACAACCTGTACGGCGAGTACACGCCCTGCGGCGACACCATCGCCGGCGAGATCCTGGCCCGGGCCAGGGCCTTCGGCATCCACGCCGAGACGGTCGACGGTCAGGACGTCCAGGCCGTCAACGCGACGATGCGGAAGCTGGTGGAGCGGGCGCGCCGCGGCGAAGGGCCGGCGTTCATCGAGTGCAAGACCTACCGCTACCACGGCCACCACGTGGGCGACGTCAACCGCGAGTACCGCACGCGCGAAGAAGAGAAGGAGTGGATGAGCAAGCACGATCCACTCGAGACGCTGGCCCAGCGCCTCACCGCCCAGCGGCTCGTCGACGCGAGCGTCTTCGAGCGCATCCAGACCGACGTGAAGGCGGAGATCGACACGGGCGTGCAGTTTGCGCTGGCCGCGCCCTACCCCGAGGCGAATGAGGTCGATCAGGACGTCTACGCGTGAGGCCGCACCGCGAAATTCGGGCCGCGTGAGGCGAACGCTTATAATGATCGAAGAGACTCGAGAGAGGAGGTGAGCCAATGGCGAAGGGCAAGAGCATGCAGAAGGAGAAGAAGAAGCCGAAGCAGAAGAAGAAGTGACGTCGAATGGCCCGGCCGCTCCTGCTCAGTTGTGAGTCGGTGAGCAAGACCTACGGAACTCGGTCGCTCTTCGACGATCTGTCGCTCGGGTTGTTCGAAGGCGACCAGGCCGGTCTCGTCGGACCCAACGGCTCCGGCAAATCCACTCTCCTCAAGATCCTCGCCGGCGTGACGACCCCCGACGGCGGCTCCCGCTCGCTCCGCGGTGGCGTCCGCCTCGGCTACGTGCCGCAAGATCCGGTGTTTGCCGACGATCTCACCGTTGCCGAGGTCTTGACGGCGGCGCTGCCCGACGTGGACGAGGACGACCGGCCCGGCCGCATCGCCCAGGCGCTCGGCCGCGCGGGTTTCGCCGATGGCCACGCCCGCGTCGATGCGCTGTCGGGCGGCTGGAAGAAGCGCCTGGCCATCGCCCGTGAACTGGCGGCCGCACCCGACGTCCTCCTGATGGACGAGCCGACCAACCACCTCGACGTGGAGGGCATCCTCTGGCTCGAGAGCGTCCTCAGCGAGCGGGCGCGCGCCTGTCTCATCGTCAGCCATGACCGCTACTTCCTCGAGCACGTGGCCACGCGCATGCTCGAGCTGAATCGCGCCTACCCGGCTGGCGTGTTCGAGACCGACGGAAGCTACAGCGAGTTCCTGGCGCGCCGCGACGCGTTCCTGCGCGGGCAGGCCGCCTACCAGGAATCGCTGGCCAACACCGTGAGGCGCGAGATCGAATGGCTCCGCCGCGGCGCGAAGGCGCGGTCCACGAAGGCGAAGGGCCGCATCAAGGAGGCGGGACGGCTCATCGAAGAGCTCGAGGACAGCCGGGCGCGCGGGGTGACGGCCACGGCGGGCATCGACTTCACCGCCTCGCAGCGCCGGACGCGCCGGCTGCTGGTCGCGCGCGGCCTGACGAAATCACTCGGCGGACGACAGCTCGTGAGCCACCTCGACCTCGTCATCTCCCCGGGCACGCGCGTGGGGCTGATCGGCCCGAACGGAAGCGGCAAGACGACGCTCCTCAATCTGCTCGCCGGTGAGCTCTCCCCCGACGCCGGCGAGATCGAGCGCGCTGACGGCCTGCGGGTCGTGCGCTTCGAGCAGGAGCGCGGCGGCCTCGACCCCGACCAGAGCCTGCGCCGCGCGCTCGCTCCCGAGGGCGATTCCGTCGCGTGGCGGGGCCGGAGCGTCCACGTCGCGTCGTGGGCCAAGCGCTTTCTGTTCCGGCCCGAGCAGCTCGAGGTGCCGGTCGGCCGGCTGTCGGGCGGCGAGCAGGCCCGCATCCTCATCGCGCGCCTGATGCGCGAGCCCGCCGATCTCCTCATCCTCGACGAGCCCACCAATGACCTCGACATTCCGACGCTCGAGGTCCTCGAGGACAGCCTCGCCGAATTCGACGGCGCGCTCGTCCTCGTCACCCACGACCGTTTCATGCTCGAGCGCGTGTCCACGGTGATCCTCGCCCTCGACGGCCTCGGCGGTGCGACGACGTTCGCCGACTATTCGCAGTGGGAAGCGGCCCGCAGCACCGCCGCGCCGACACCGCGCAAGACCCCCGAGAAGCCGCCCGAGCGCGAGCGGGCGCGGCCCAGGCGCCTCGGCTATCGCGAGCAGCGTGAGTGGGACGGCATGGAACAGGCGATCCTGGATGCCGAAGGCGCCGTCGAGGCCCGCCAGCGCGAGGCGGAAGACCCGGCCATCGTCTCCGATCCGACGGCGTTGCAGCAGCGCTATGCGGCGCTCGACGCCGCGCGGGCGGAAGTGGACCGACTCTACGCGCGCTGGGCGGAGCTGGAGGACAAGAGCGGATCCAGTCGATAGGCCCGCCGCGCCGTCCCGCTGAACAGCGCCAGCTTTTCCTCGGCCGATGAGCGCGCGGCAATGCGCTTGAAGGCGTTCCAGAGCGCGGCGTAGCCGATACCCATCTTGTCCACCGGGAAGTTGCTCTCGAACATGCAGCGGGCCGCACCGAAGCGTTCGATGCACGTCTCGACATACGGCCGCCAGTAATCCGCCAGCTCGGCCGAGGAGGGCGGCGCGGGCCGCGCACCGTAATCGTAGGCGGCCAGGCGCATCATCATGCCGCCGAGCTTCATGACCACGTTCGGGCACCGGGCGAGCTCGATGATCCCGGCCTTCCACGCGGCGAACACCGCGTCCCGCTTGCCCGCATACGGACCGTAGCCGAGCGGACCACCCACGTGGCCCACGATGATGTTCGCCCTCGGAAACGCGCGAGCGAGGTCGACGGCATCGGCGAGCTGGGGATGGAAGACCCACGCGTCGAGGGACAGGTCGAGCGCCATCAGCCGGGCCAGGCCGGCCCGGAAGTCCGGTCGCTGCATCAGGTGCGGGCCCGTGGCCACGGCGCTGTTGCCGATCACGTCGCTCGCATCCCACGCCGCCGAGTGGCGCACGCCGCGAAATCTCCCGCCGCCGGCGCGGATCTGCGCCTCCAGCACGGACTCGACTCGATCGCCGAGCGTGAGATCGGCGAAGCCCACGATGCCCGCGGCGACACGCGTCGGGCCGTAGAGGCCGCTGTCGCTCATCGCGGCGATCCCAGCGACGAACTCGGTCTCACCGACGGGACGGAGCTCCACCGGCCCGCGAGCGCGGTACATCGCGTGGCATTCCACGAACACGGTGGCGATCACGTTGTGGCCGGTGCGCAGGTCGGCGAGCAGCTCGTCCAACAGGTAGCGGTGGTCCGGCCGCACCCACAGATGATGATGGGTGTCGATGATCGGCAGCTCGGGCTCGAGGATCGGCTCGGGCGGCTGCGTGGCCAGCCACGCGTCGTTCGGTGGATTGATCCGGCCGAACCGGGTCGGGTCCGAGTACTGGCTCACGTCAGTGCGAGTGGTGGCCCGTGCCCGGGCCGTGCGAATGACCGGAGTGAGAGAACCCGCTGGACGGCGGTGAGGGCGTGGTGGACGGCGGGCGATTGAAGTTCATCGAGGGCACCGTGAACACGCGCACCGCCGCAGCACCATCGGCCGGACACGACGCCTCGGCGGCCGCATCACGAGCCGGCCGCGACACGTCGAACTCGAGCCCGCACACCGTGCAGCGGAACGGATAACGCACGCGCTCACCCGCGCTCGGCGGCGCCCGTGACGTGCGCCTGCCAGTAGTGATGCGTCTTGGCGACCACGGTGATGATGCTCTTCACCTCGTCCTTCAACTGGTAGTCGGGCCCCGCCGGCAGCACGAGCCGCTCCTCCTCGACGCGCGCGTCGACGTTCTCGAGGATGATCGCCGCGCACATCCACGCGGCCATCGTCGGCGACTCGCAGGTCACGGCGAGCCACCCCGGCTCGATCGACTCCGCGTAGAGCCCCGTCGTCTCCCAGATCCCTCGCTGCATCTCGACGAGCATCTCGTGGCCAGAATCGGCTGGATTGGTCGGGGCCCTGAGCGGGCTCTCCGGCCCGCGCTGAGGTGGCCCGCCGTAGAGCGCGAGCTCGCAGAACGTGGTCCACATGCTGCCCCAGTCGGGACGGCCGTCACGTCTCCAGAGGAAGGGCGCCGACGACATCGGCTGGGATCCGTCCGGGCGCGGCGCCGGCGCGTACTCGCGACGGCGGACGTCGGCGTCACGGCCGAGCGAGTCGCGAAGCGCATCGAGACGATCGACGGGCGCGGTGGCGACGGTGACGGGCAGGCCTGCCTCGTCGGCGAGCCTCGCGGCGAGCGTGGCAGAGGCCTGATGCACGGCCGCGGGGACCGTGGCGTCGATCACGAGGACGAGACGACCCGCCATGCCCTCGCCGTCGGACGGCTCACCGTGTGTCGCGGTCATCGCCGCGGGATCATAGCACCTCCTTGACTCCGGGCCCCGGCTGCCTCAGCCTCGACGGGAATCGCCGGGTGGCGTGTGGAGGCGCTTGTTCATGATGATCGAGTCCATCGAGATCTACCGGGTGCGGGTGCCGCTGGCGTTCGTGTGGAAGACCTCCTACGGCGATCAGCACAATACCGACACCGTGCTGGTGCGGATGGAGAGCCAGGGGCACCACGCCTGGGGAGAGAGCTGCCCGCCCTACATTCCCAACTATTCCGCCGAGCATACGCTGGCGACCTTCCACACGGTGCGTGAGCACATGGCCGGCCGCATCATCGGCCAGGACATCCGCACGGCGCAGGACCTGCTCGGCCGTCTCGACTTCGTGAAGGGCAACCAGTTCGCGCGGGCCGCGCTCGAGATCGCCTGGTGGGTGCTGGAGGCCAAGCGCCAGGGCGTGCCGCTGCACGTGGCCCTCGGTGGCACGGGCGATCGCGTCGCCGTCGGCGCCGACTTCGGTGTCCAGGACTCGCTCGACATCTTGATGAAGAAGATCGACGAAGCGATCGCCCAGGGCTTCCCGCGGATCAAGCTCAAGTTCCGGCCCGGCTGGGACCTCGACATGGTCGCCGCGGTCAGGTCCACGTTTCCGAGCTTCACGTTCCACATCGATTGCAACGCCGCGTACACGCTCGCCGACCTCGATCTCTTCCGCACGCTCGACCGCTATCGCCTCGCCATGATCGAGCAACCGCTGGCCGACGACGGCTTGAGCCTGGTCAATCACGCCGAGCTCCAGTCGCGGATCGAGACGCCGGTCTGCCTGGACGAGAGCGCGCTGAGCCTGGCCCACGTGAAGGCCGCGATCCAGATGAAGGCGTGCCGCGTGATCAACATCAAGGTGGCTCGCGTGGGCGGGCTGACGGCCTCGCGCGACATCCAGGCCTACTGTGCCCAGCACTCCGTGCCCTGCTGGGTGGGCGGGATGCTCGAGACCGCCATCGGCGGAGCGATCTGCGCCGAGCTGGCGACGCTGCCGAACTTCACCTACGCCGGCGACATCTTCCCGTCGTCCTACTTCTATCAGGACGACCTGGGCAAGCCCGAGATCGTCCTGAGCGGCCGCGGCGAGATCGCGACGTCACGTGTGCCCGGCATCGCGCAAGAGCCCGATCCCGATCTGCTCAAGCGGTGGACGGTGGATCACGCCTCGTTTCGCGCGTGACGCAGGGTTCTCAAACGCAAGGAGGACACCGTGGCCAAGAGTGTCGTCACCCCCGAGCGGTTCGCCAGGGGCAGGACCTTCGACGAGTACGTGAAGTACGCCGGCAGCGCCGAGAACCTCGCCCGCGAGGCGTGGGGCGGGTATTTCTCCGACGGCGGGTCGAAGGCCGTCGCCCGCAAGGACAACAGCGGGATCTTCCGCGAGCGCTACGCTCGGGCGCGCCTGACGGATCAGCAGACCGCCGCCATCAAGTGGCTCGCCGCGCAGCCCAACGGGCCGGCCAAGATTCTCGTGATCTCCGAGGACTGGTCCTCCGACTGCCGGCGCGACGTGCCGATGCTGGCCCGGCTGGCCGAGGCCGGCGGGCTGGAGCTGCGGATCTTCAACCGTGACGGCAAGAAGATCCTCGGCACGCGGCGCCCCGATCCCGCCGCCTATCCCGACGGCAATCACGACCTCATGCTGGAGTTCCTGAACAAGAAGAACGGCGCCGAGTGGGCATCGCTGCTCGTCGCGGTCTTCTACACGAAGGACTTCCAGGAGTTGCACCGCTACATCGAGTACCCCGCCATCTACCGCAAGGACCTCATCCGCGGACACCAGCAGTCGGCCCGGCCCGGCGAGACAGAAGAACAGGCGAGAGACCGCGATCGGCGCGAGTTCCTCGCCATGCAGCAATCGCCGTTCTTCGACGTGTGGGCCTCCGCCGGGATCGACGAGATCCTCAGCGCGCTCTACGAGAAGCTGACCGTGACGCGCTAGACACGTGGCGGGCCGCCTTGACTCCGCGTGCAGACTGAAGCAGCCTCTCCTGGTTCTTCGGAGAGAGGGCTGTCGATGCCTGACGTGGCGTGAAAGGAACTCCATGAGAACCGTGTCCCTGGCTTTCGCCCTGTGCGTGCTGACAACGACGGTGGCTGGCGCCCAGGCGCCTTCCGCCTCCCCTCCCCCGCCTCCGAGCGTCAGGACGGGCGACGTGGCGCCGGACTTCACCGCCAACTATCTGACGGCCGCCGACGCCAACGGCCGTCGCGACCGGAAGACCGTCAAGCTGAGCGAGTTCCGGGGACAGAAGAACGTCGTCCTCGCCTTCTTCCCGGCGGCGTTCTCGCCCGGCTGCACGACCGAGATGACGAAGTACCGGGAAAACACCGGCGAGTTCAACTCGAACAACACGGTGATCCTCGGCATGAGCGTCGACAGCGTCTGGGCCAACGTCGCGTTCGCCGAGAAGCTGGGAGCACCGTTCAACATTTTGAGCGACGCCAGGCGAGACATCAGCAAGGCCTACGGCGTCTTCGACGAGCAGT
>WNEL01000192.1_pt1 | contig 23497 bp, 20 predicted proteins | sample 5399991 | NCBI WGS metagenome assembly WNEL01 (sample SAMN13153325, study PRJNA577476) | soil metagenome | isolation source: 20 cm grassland meadow soil pre-rain plot 2 | place: USA:California | collected 2015-09-08
CGCGGACAAACGTGCCGTCACCGTCATCCCCGACGATTTCGAGCATGAGCTGGCGATGTGCTTCAACGTCAAGAGCCGCGGCCTGGTCGTGCTCACTTCGTGCAGCCACCGCGGGGTCGTGAACACGGTGAAACGCGCGATGGAGATTTCCGGCGTAAAGACGGTTCACGCGGTGATGGGCGGCTTGCACCTGGCGCCACACAAGGAGGAGTACGTGCGCGAAACCGTGGCGGCATTGAAAGAGATCAACCCCGACCACGTGATCCCGATGCACTGCACCGGGGAAGTGTTCATCGACATGCTGCGAGCGGAGATGCCGGACAAGTTCATCCGCTCGTATACCGGTAGCCGCTTCATTTTCGGCGCGTAGCGCGCCCTGGGCTGATCGTCTCCGCCGCCAATCTCTGGGTTGCCGTTTCGAAGGCCTGCGCCGGGCGTCCCCTACGCCGCGGCCGCGGGCCGATCGGCGCGAAAGCGCCACGCGACGTAGAGCCAGAGCAGCGCAATCATCGGGTACATGAGAAAGCTCGCCTCGGTGCCGAGGGCGCCACCGGTCAACCACGCAGGCCCGTCGAAAGTCGCATCGAGCAGCCGCCCGTGCGGCAGCCGCGCGCCGTTCGGTGTGCCGATGACGAAGAGCTGCATGTAGTCGAAGGAGATGTGGAAGCCGACCGCAAACCACAGAGTGCCGGTCCGCAGCACCGAGTAGCACATGAGCAGGCTGAGCGACACGAGCGTGATGGCGTCCCAGAAGTTCTCGCCGGTCTTGAAGAAGTAGTGGTCGGCCGCGAACAGCAGCGCGATGACGATCGACGCCGGCCAGAAGCCGATGCTGCGCCACAGCGACTGCAGCAGGTAGGAGCGGAACCAGAACTCTTCGGCCACGCCGACGAGGACGTTGGCGCCGAGCCAGGCGAGCACGGCGAGCGCGAGGGTGCTTCCAGTGGTCGCGAAGCCACGAATCTGCATGCCGCCGAGGAGCCACATGCCGGCCGCCACGGCGCCGGCCATGACGACGCCGGCGAGCGCGCCCTCGGCGGTGCGCGCGCCGAGCGCCTGCGCGACAGGCAGGCCGTAGCTGTCCACACGCCGGTGCTCGTAGAGCGCGAAGATCGCGGTGCAGACGAGCGCCACGATGAAATTCTCGAGCTCATTCAGCGCCACGGCGGCCGCGGTGAGCTCGCCCGGCCACCGCAGGCGGCTCGCGGCGAGGCTGAACGCCGGGTCGAGCAGAAACGGCACGCCCCAGTTGGCGAGCACGAGGAAGATCACGGCCCGCCACAGCACGCGCAGTTTTCGATCCGGACCGAGCACGAGGCGCGAGACGAATGCCATGACCGCTCCCCTCGACGCCATCGGTATTGGCCCGGCTGCCTGCGGCCGCCGGCCCCTCAACCGCGGTGCGAGCGCAGGAAGCTCACGTAGCCGGCGAGGAAGCTCTTTAGCTGCTCCTCCACCGTCGCGTCCTTGATGCCCCCGGTCTCATCGAACACGTTCGCGGCCCGCGACACGAGCAGCCGCGCGCCGAACCAGGGCTGCGTGCCGAGCGTGCGCAGCACGGGGAGCCAGGCGGTCTGGCTCAGGATGGTGCCGAATCCGCCGGCCGAGGCGCCCATCATGGCGAAGGGTTTGCCGCCGAACACGCGTTTGATGTCGGACGAAGGCCGCGACAGCCAGTCGATGGCGTTCTTGAGCACGCCGGGAAGGCTGTTGTTGTATTCCGGGGTCGCGAGCAGCACGCCGTCGGCGGCGACGATCGCTTGCTTCAGCTGGCTGACCGCCGCCGGAATCCCCTGCGTCTCGACGTCGCCGTCGTAGAGCGGGATGCCGCGGATGCTCGCCATCTCCAGCGTCGCTTCCTTGGGCATGAGGCGCTGGGCGGCGCGCAGGAGCGCGCTGTTGTACGAGCCGCGGCGCAGGCTCCCCGAGATTCCCAACACTTTGATCATCGGATCTGTCTACCGTGACTCCGGCGCCAGCGTGCACCGCGGAGGGAGTGCTTGCAACCGCAGCGGCGAGGACGTGCGAGCGGAGCGCTATTCGGTGCGCTTGACGCGCTTCGACTTCTCAGCGTATCGGTCTGGAACGCGCGCCCCGCGAATGGCCTCAATCTGATGCTCCGCCAGCTCACCCGCAGCGATCACCCGGCGGTCCCGGCGCTTGAGGCGCGCGTATTCCTGCGCCGACAGAAGTACCGTGCGTTCGCGACCATTCTTTGTAATCTTCACGGGCTTCGTCAACGCGATATCCTGATACACGCCGACATTGCGGTGGAACTCCGCAGCGCTGACGGTGACGTCATCGTCGGTACTCATACGCTCCTCACCTTACAGATTAGACGCATAATCCGCATTGTGAGCAATTGCTCGGTACGGCCAGGCGGCTCCCCGGCAACCTAGACCTTGCCCTTGAGCTTCTTCGCCACGCGCTGATAAGCCTCGCGGAACGGAATGCCCTCGGTCACGACCAGCCGGTTGGCCTCCTCGGCGGCATGAACGGCCGGATCGAGCCTCACGGACTCGGGCCGGAACTCGAGCGCACCGATCGCCGGCGGCGCCACGGCGAGGGTCTCGAGGGCGAGATCGATGGCGCGGAACAGCGGGAACTTGATGAGCTGCAGATCGCGGTGATAGCCCGAGGGGAGCTTGGCGGCGACGCCGAGCGCCTCGGTGAGACACGCCTGCGCGGTGGCGGTGCGGCCGCGCATCAGCTCGAAGACATCCAGGTTGCGCTTCTGCGGCATGATCGAGGAACCGGTCGTGAACTCCTCCGCCAGCGCCAGGAAGCCGAACTCCCGAGTCGAGAAGAGCAACACGTCGGCGGCGAACCGCGAGAGATCCTGCATGAGAAGCGCGATCTCGAAGATCAGCTGCGCCTCGCCCTTGCCGCGCGAGAGCTGTACCGCGGTGACCGGCTCCTGCACCGCGGCGAACCCGAGCGCGGTGCGCGTCGCCTCCCGGTCGACGGGCAGCCCCGGGGTCCCGTAGCCGGCCGCGGAGCCGAGCGGATTCTTGTCGAGCCGGCGGCGCGCCTGGGTGAGCGCGGCTGCATCGTCGCGAAGCTCCGCCGCAAAGCCCCCGGCCCAGAGCGGCACCGAGCTCGGCATGGCCTGCTGCAGGTGCGTGTAGCCGGGAATCACGGTACGCCGCTCGCGCGCGGCGAGCTCATCGAGCGCGGCGGCGACCGCGAGTACGCCGGCGGAGAGCGCATCCAGCGTCTCGAGCAGATACAGCCGCAGCGCCGCGAGCACCTGGTCGTTGCGCGAGCGTCCGAGGTGAATGCGTCCGCCCGCCGGTCCGATGCGCTCGGTGAGGCGCCGCTCGAGCGCCGTCTGGCCGTCCTCGTCGGCGAGCTCGATGCGCCACTCCCCGCGCGCGTGGCTCTCGGCGAGCCCCAAGAGGCCGGCGCGGATGGCCTCGAGATCCGGGACCGCGAGCAGCCCCTGCCTGGCGAGCATCTCGGCGTGAGCGATCGAGGCGCGCACGTCGTGGGCAACGAGCCGCTCGTCGAGCGCGTGGTCCTCGCCGGCGGTGTAGTGCAGCACCCGTTCATCGAGCGGCGCGCCCTTGTCCCACAGCCGCTTCATGGGGCGCTCAGCTGCTCGGCCGGGGTGAGCGCATTGACGTCGGCAACGACCAGGGTGCCGGTGCCCTCGTTGGTGAACACCTCGCCGAGAATCCCCTCCGGCGAGCGGTACGACACGACGTGCACCCGGCGCACGCCGCCGCGGATCGCGTTCTCGATGGCGAGCGCCTTGGGCAGCATGCCGTCGGCGATGCGGCCTTCATCGCGCAGGCGCTTGAGTCCCGCGAGATCCGTGTAAGAGACCAGCGAGCGCGGATCATCGACGCTCGCGAGGATGCCGGGCGCACCGGTGCACAGGATCAGCTTCTCCGCCTGGAGCGAGGCGCCGATGGCGGCGGCCACGGTGTCGGCGTTGATGTTGAGGAGCGTTCCGGAGTCGTCCGCGGACAGCGGGCTCACCACCGGCATCAGGCCGTTGTCGAGGAGCTTGCGGAGCACCGTGCCGTCCACCGCGTCGATGTCGCCGACGAAACCGAAGTCGATGAGCTCGCCGCCGGCGCTGCCTCTTACCGGCGGCCGGCGGTGCGCGCGCACCAGGCCGGCATCCACCCCGCTGACGCCGACCGCCTCGATGTTGAGAGCCCGGCAGATGCCGAGCACGCGGGTGTTGATGAGGCCGTTGAGCACCATCGCGATGAGCTCGATCGACTTCTCGTCGGTGATGCGCCGGCCGTCCACCATGCGCGCAGGCACTCCGAGCGCGGCGCCGAGCTCGGTGAGCTGCGGTCCGCCGCCGTGCACCAGCACGACCCGCACGCCGAAGTGGTGCAGGAGCGCGATCTGCTCGATGAGCAGGCGCGTCGCCTGCGCCTCGCCGAACACCCCGCCGCCCGCCTTCACGACGAAGGTCTTGCCCTTGTACATGCGGATGTAGGGAGCCGCGCTCTTGAGCGCGTGGATGGCGAGCGCCTGATCGCTTCTGTGCATGATCATGTCGGGTTTCCCGAAGGTGAGGACCTCAGCATCTGATGGAGCACCGCCATCTGCACCGGCAGGCGGTTCGCGGCCTCGCGCTGCACCACGCTGCGGGCGGAGTCGAGCGCCTCGTCGGCGATCGCGCTATTGCGCCGCACCGGCAGGCAGTGCATCAGGCGGCACTCGGGCGCGGCCCTCGTGAACCAGTCGTTGCGCACGCACCAGCCCCGCAGCGCGCTCCGCAGCCGCGCATCCGCTTCCGCATCGCCGTAGCGCTCGGTCGCGGCCCACTCCTTTACATACAGAACGTCCGCGCCATCGAGGGCCTCCTCGCGCTCGGCGCTCTCGCGCACCGAGCCCCCGGAGCGGGCTGCGGCTTGCCGCGCCCGCTCCATGACGGGGGGCGGCAGCGCGAAGCCTTCCGGCCGCAGCACGATGACCTCCATGCCGCGCAGCGCCGCCATGTGCAGCGCCGCCGCGGGCACCGCCAGCGGGAGCGGGCGTGGATGCCAGGCCCACGAGAGCACGAAGCGCCCGGCGCGCGGCACCGCGAGATCGTCGAGCGTCTTCCAGTCGGCGAGCGCCTGGCACGGATGATTGAGGGCGGACTCGAGGTTGATGAGGGGCTTCTCCGTGAGGCTCGCCATGGCGTTGAAGGTAGTCTCGGCGAGATCACTCGCCAGGTCCTTGCCTTCGGCGAAGGCGCGGATGCCGAGCGCGTCGCAATAGGAGGCGAGCGCAGGGATGCCCTCGCGCACGTGCTCGGCGGCGGCGCCGTCCATCACCACGCCCGGGCGGGTCTCGAGCTGCCAGCTGCCGCGGCCGGGGTTGATGACGAAGGAGTTGCCGCCGAGGCGCGCCATGGCCGCCTGGAAGGAGGCCAGCGTGCGGAGCGAGGGGTTGAGGAACAGCAGCGCGAGGATCCGGCCGGCGAGCGCGCGCGGCTCGGGCTGCTTCTCCAGGCGCCGCGCGAGCTCGAGGAGCGAGAGTACCTCCTCGCGCTCGAAGTCCGCGAGATCGACGAAGCGCTTCATGGGGGCAGATCGCGCAGCGCATCGCGCAGCATGTCGACGTGCTGCTCCTCGAGAATGAACGCGGGCAGCAGGCGCAGGATGTGCGGGTCGTTGGCCGTGCCGGTGAGGATGCAGCACTCGAGGAGCTCCGCCTGGATTTCTCTCGCGGGGCGGGTGGTGCGCAGCCCCACCAGGAGCCCCGCGCCCTGGTGGGCAACGACCGGGCCCACGATGCAGGTCTCTCGGATATACGCGCCGATCCGCCGCACACGCTCGAGGAGGCGCTCGGTCTTGATGGCTGCGATCACCGCCGCGATCGCCGCGCAGGCGAGCGGTCCTCCGCCGAAGGTGGTGCCGAGGAATTCGGGCTTGAGCGAGGCGGCCACCAGCGGAGAAAAGAGCAGCGCCGCGCACGGGAAGCCGTTGCCGAGCGCCTTGGCGGTCGTGAGCATGTCGGGACGCACACCGTAGAGGTTGGCGGCGAAGGGCTCGCCGGTGCGGCCGACGCCGCACTGCACCTCGTCGAATATCAGCAGCGCCCCGACCTCATCGCAACGCGCCCGGAGCGAGGCGAGGAAGGGCGCGCCGAGCTCCACCGCGCCGGCGAGCCCCTGCACGGGCTCGACGATCACGGCGGCCGTATCGCGCGTGACCTGCGCGTCGATGGCGGCGCGGTCGCCGCGCGGGATGAAGCTCACGTCGAAGGGCGTGCGCGGGAAGCCGTACCACTTCTCCCGTGCGCCCCAGGTTACCGCGCCGGCGGCGGCGGTGCGGCCGTGGAAGCCGCCCTCGATGGCCGCGACGTGCGCTCGCCCCGTCATGCGCAGCGCCACCTTGAGCGCGTTCTCGTTGGCCTCGGCGCCGCTGTTGACGAGGAATGCGCTCGCGAACGGCAGTCGCGAGAAGCGCACCAGGCGCCGTGCGGCTTGCGCCCGGATTCGCATCGCGACCGCGTTGCTCTGGAACTGACAGGCCTCCGCCTGCCGTGCGAGTGCCGCGGTCCACGCCGGGTGCGCGTAGCCGAGGCCCGCGACCGCGTGTCCGCCGTAGAGATCGAGCACGCGCTCGCCGCGGCTGCTCGTGAGCCACACGCCCTGCGCGGAGGCGACTTCAATCGGGTACTGCGCGAACACCGGTGCGAGAAAGTCGTGCTCGCGGATGGCCGCCTGGATCCCGGTGTCCGAGGTGGCCGCGACCCGCTTCTTCTTCTGTGCCGGTGCCTTGGGCATGCGCGCGCGCTCAGGTCCAGCCGGGCGCTGCGGTCGTGAGGCCAGTGGTCTCGGGCAGGCCGAACAGGCGGTTCATCCACTGCAGCGCACCGCCGGCCGCGCCCTTCGTGAGGTTGTCGATCGCGCACAGCACCGCCGCGGTGCGGCCTGCGACGACGCCGGAGAGGTGCGCGTAGTTGCTCGCCACCACGTCCTTGACGCGCGGCGGCCGCTCGCTGACGCGCACGAACGGCGAGCGCGCGTAGAAGGCGCTGAGCGCCGCCAGCAGCTCTCCCGTGTCGAGGGGACGGGCGAGCTCGGCCTGCACGGTGACATGAATGCCGCGCGCGAAGGGTCCGGAATGCGGGACGAAGGCGACGTGCGCCTCCACGCCGCACACCGCCCGCGCGCACGCCGTCACTTCCGGCGCGTGGCGGTGCTCGAGCGCGCCGTAGCTGTAGAGATCGGCATGGCGCAGCGGATGATGCGTCGCCTCGACGGGCCTGCGGCCCGAGCCGGTGCTGCCGGTGACCCCGCTCACGAAGAGCGTCGGCGTGACGAGGTCCCGGGCGAGGAGCGGCACGCAGGCGAGCAGGATCGCGGTGGCGAAGCAGCCCGGGTGGCCCACGTGCGGCGTGGTGAGCTCGCTCAAATGCTCGGGCACTGCGCAGGTGAATTCGGCAAGCCGCGCCGGAGCGGCGTGTGGGTGCTGATACACCGCCGCATAGGCCGCGGGCGTCGCGTAGCGGAAGTCCGCGGAAACATCGACGACCCGGGGCCGGCGACCGGAGCGCGCCGCGCCCGAGAGCAGGGTGTCGACGAGGGCCGCGGACACTCCGTGCGGGGCGGCCGAGAACACCGCGGACTCGCCCGCCCCGGCGAGCCGCTCCAGGGCCTCCCGCTGCGAGCTGAAGCGCAGATCGGGGTAGGCGCCGGCCAGGTGCGGGAAGGCGCCCGCCACGGGCTCCCCCGGCGCACTCTCCGACATCACGGCCGCGAGCTCGAAGCGCGGGTGCGCGGCGATGAGGCGCAGGAGCTCCCCGGCTACGTAGCCGCTGCCGCCGAGCACCACCGCCGGAATCCCGCCGCTCACTGTGCCGCCGCCGCGGGAAGCCCGAGCGCCTCGATCACGCGGTCGCCGAGGGCGGCGCCGTTGCTGATGGCGTTGCAGGCCGGCACTCCCATCTGGGTGGTGATGATCTCGACACCCACCTGGTTGTCGGTCGCGGGACCGGTGACCACGCACGGCTCGATATGAAAGCGCTCGCGCAGCAGCTTTACTCCTCCCCAGGCCGCGACCGGATCGTTCGCCGAGAGGATGACCGCGCTCAATGCCGTGCGGATATCCGGACACTCGAGGATCGCGTCGACCCCGTAGGTGCCGAGGATCCCGTCGCCGAGCTCGAACACCAGCACGTCGGGCTTGCCGGCGGCGAGCTCGCTCAGCATGGTGCGGGTGAGCGCCGGCCCGTTGACGCGCGTGGTGGTGACGATGCCGAGATCGGTGAAGATCGCGCAGCGGCGCGCCCCCGCGTCCTCCATGGCGAGGATATCGCGACGGAGCGAGACCCCGGTGGCCTTGAAGGCGTCCACGGTGAGGCCGCGGTGGCGCATGCGGGCGATGAGGGCGCAGGCGGCCGCGGTCTTGCCGGCCTCCATGCAGGTGCCGGCGAGCGCCACCACCGGCACGCCGCGCGTGTCGAGCGCTACGGCTAAGTCGAGCCGCTGGTGTCCCGCGCGCGCCGGCACCCCGATGCGCTCGCCGAGGTAGGGGAAGTTGAGCGCCACGCCCAGCACACGGCAGTCGAACGGCTTGCCCTTCTCCGGGTTGATGGAGTCGCACACCCCGAGCACGCCGCCGATGTTGAGCATCTGCAGCACGTCGCCGGGCCTCACCGTCGCGGGCACGTGGCCCGAGTAGCCGAAGAGCGCCTGGCGATGCCCGAGCGCGCCCGCGACCACGTCGCCCTTACCGACCTTCGCCATGCGGCCGCTGGTGAGCTCGAGCGTGTTGTAGGTGGACTTGTTGTCGAGCACCTCGACCACGATGACCACGCCTTCCTCGGCGGGGATGTCATCGCAGATGCGCACCTCGTGCGAGAGCCCGCAGGCCTGGGTCACGGAGGCGAGCTTGTCGACGAGGACGCTGCGCATGCCGTTGACCATCGCTACCGCTCCCCGGGAGGCTCGCCCGGTTGGGCGGCCGCGAGCTCGCCGGCGCGCGCGTGGAACACGCCGGGGAGCGCCGCGATGCGCGAGAACCCGAGTGCATCGCGCGCCGACCACTCGCCCGCGGCCTCGCCGTACACGCCCCGCGAGACCGCCATGAGCGAGTACGGCGACTCGACGCCCTCGATGAACACCGAGCCGGTGCGCAGCAGCAGCTTCACTTCGCCCGTGACCCGCCGCTGCGAGGAAAGCAGCAGCGCCTCGATGTCGCGGCACACGGGATCCAGCAGCTGCCCTTCGTGGACCAGGTCGCCGTAGGGCTGCGCCAGCTGCTCCTTGATGCGCTGCTGCCGCGCGGTGAGCGTGAGCTTCTCGAGCTCCCGGTGCGCAGCGAGCAGCACCTCGGCCGCCGGCGCCTCGAACGCCACCCGTCCCTTGGTGCCGATGATCGTGTCGCCGAGGTGAATGCCGCGGCCGATGCCGAAGGGGGCCGCCAGCGCCTCGAGCGCCTCGATGATCTCGACCGGTGAGGCCACCCTCCCGTCGAGCGCCGCCGGCCGCCCCTCCCGGAATCCGAGCACGTGGCGCTCGGCGGCTCGTGGGTGCGTGGACGCATCACGGGTGAGGACCCAGGCGTCCTCGGGGATGCTGCCCGAGGAGGTGAGGGTCTCGCGGCCGCCGATGGTCACCCCCCAGAGTCCCCGATTGATGGAGTAACGCGCCCCGCTCGGCGGCAGCGGGAGTCCGCGCTGCTCGAGATACTCGAGCTCGTCCTGACGCCTGAAGGCCTCATCGCGCACCGGCGCCAGCACCTCGAGGTCCGGGGCGAGGGTGCGCAGCGCCACCTCGAATCGCACCTGGTCGTTGCCGGCGGCGGTGCAGCCGTGCGCCACGGTGCCGGAGCCGAGGGTGCGCGCCATGCGGGCGATGGTCTGCGCCTGCATGACGCGTTCGGCCCCCACACAGAGCGGGTACAGCTGCCCGCGCCGCACGTTACCCATGATGAGGAAGCGCAGCACCTGCTCGAAGTAACGGGCGCGCGCGTCGATCTGATGGTGCTCCAGGGCACCGAGCGCGCGGGAGCGCGCGGCGAGAGCGCGCGCGGCGGCCGCGTCGATCCCGCCGGTGTCGACGGTGACCGTGATCACCGGGCGGCGATGCCGCTCGGCGAGCCACGGCACCAGGAACGAGGTGTCCAGGCCGCCCGAGTAGGCGAGCACGATGGGCGTGGCGCCCGTCGGCGCGGCGGTGTCCGGCATGCTCAGACCCGGAACAGCGAGCGCAGACGGCCGATGAGCTCGTCCTGGGCGCGCGCGCTCGCGGTCGCGATGAATATGGTGTCGTCGCCGGAGAGGGTGCCGGCCACCTCCGGCCACTCGGCGCGGTCGATGGCGACCGCGACGCTCTGCGCAGCTCCGATGGTCGTGCGCAGCACGGTGATCGCGGGGCCCGCGCGGCGCAGCTGCCGCACGAACTGCGAGAGCGTGCCGAAGTCGCCGTTGGCGCGCGTCACCTCATCCGGCGCCAGCACGTAGCGGCCGCTCGCCTTGAGCACCCCGAGATCGCGCAGGTCGCGGCTGATCGAGGACTGGGTGGCGTCGTAGCCTTCCTTCTTCAGGAGGCGCACCAGGTCCGCCTGCCTGCGGACGGGGCCCGCGCGCAACAGGCGCACGATGGCGCCGCGCCGCTCGATCTGCTGCGCATCGCTCAGCACCGCCTGGGAACTTCGCGCATAAACATGCGCGTATTCTGCATTTTAATGCATAGAAGTCAAGGGAGCCTCCGGCACACCGCACCGCCCCCGCCCCGGGGGGGCGCGCGGCGCAGCGCGTGCGAGCCTCACTTGTCGATGGAGTACACGAGGTCGGCCCCGCGCGCCTGGCCCACTTCGGTCTTGACGGTCCAGTGATCGCCGAGGGTGTAGCGGAGCTTCAAGGTGTTCAGCTGCTGGGTGAGGCTGATGCCGTAGCTCACGTACAGTCGCGGCGAGAGATATCGGCCGAGCACCAGCGAGGTCTCGTTGGTGATGTCGGACTCGAGGCTCACGTCCTCGATGCCGACGCGCGAGCCGAGGTGCTGGCCGAGGATCGCGGCGCCCTGCGCGAGCGCCGCGCCGCTCGCCCCGCTCCCCGGCCCGCCGACGCCGCCCGCGCCGCTGTTGCCGGTGGTGCGGGTCTGCGCCGACTCGAGCGAGCCGCCGGCGAGGATCAGCGACACGACCTGAGACTGGGGCAGCGGCGGATCGGAGAAGAACGTCATGTGCGGCTGCAGCAGGGTGCCGCGCACGTTGACGCCCGCGGTGACGTCGGGGAATTGCTTGACGGCGCGCACGTCGATCCCCGGGTCATCGATCGGACCGCCGGTGAAGATGAGGCGCCCGAGCTGGATGTCGAGCTTGCGCCCGTAGGCGGTGTACTTGCCCTCGGTCACCGAGAGCTCGCCGGTGCCGCGGGTGATGGGGTCGTAGCCGCTCTTGATGGTGAGGCTGCCGGTGAGCCGGCCGGTGAGGCCCGAGGTATCGATGTTCACCTTGTCACCGAGGACGAGCGTGACGGCGCTCATCGCTTCGAAGCGCTTGGCGGGATCTTCCACTTCGCTGCCGACGATCACCTCATCGGGCGAGGCGCGCACGGCGTCGGCCAGGTTCCTCGGTTGGATCTTCGCGAACGGCACGGTCACCTTCCCGCTCACCTCGATCCGGCGCCCGGCGACGCTGAAGTCGAGATCGGGGGAGGCGTCGATCTGCGCCTCGGGAATGTCCGCAACGCGCAGATTTGCACCCTCGAGGTGAAATTTCCCGTAAGGCAGGAGCTCGCGCCATTCGAAGCGCCCGTGGGCCGTGATGCTGCCCGCGCCAGCGCGCGCACCGCCGTCGAAATCGAGTCCCGAATCGGAGAGCCGCGCGTCGAGCTGCACCTGGCGGAGCGCCAGGTTCATCTGGTAGACGTCGATCGAGCCCTCGCTCACCCTGACCGCGCCGGCGAGCCGCGGCGACCCGGCGGTGCCCGCGAGCTGGACGTCGGCGTTGAAATGGCCGGAGGCCCGGTCGATGTCCGGCACGTAGAGCGAGAGGAGGCCGAGCTCGGCGGTTTGCGCATGCAGCTCGCCGCTCAAGGGCATGTCCGGCCAGTGCGCCAGCGATTCGACCGGAGCGCCTGCGCCGGCGGTGATGCGCTGCGCGTCGATTCGGCCGTGGATGGTGCCGACCTCGCCGTCGCCGAGCTCGGCCTGGAGGCTGACCACGGCGGGCGTGGCGCTCAACGTCACGGTGCCCGAGCCGATGCGCGTGCGCTCCACCTTGCGGCTCGCGAGCCGGTGCGCGATCTCGGCGTCGGTGAGCTCGGCGCGCAGCGTCCCGGCGAGCGGTGTGGTCGCGCCGCCCGAGAGTCGCGCGAGCGCGTTGACCGTGCCGAGGTACTCGACCCCGGGAGTCATGCCCGCAGTGAGCGCGTTGAGCGGCAGCTGGTTGCTCATGACGGTGGTCGACCAGGCCACCGGGCTCCACTCGGCATCGGCACACATGCTGCCGGGTGTGCCGGAGAGGCACAGCCACTCGATGTGCATCTGATCGGTCGCCACCACGAGGCCCACGGGCCGCTCGAGCGCGAGGTGCAGCGACTGGCTGCCGTTCACGGCGAGCGCGTCGAGCTCGCCCTTGAAGACTCGGTGCGCGTAAGCGCCGTGCATATCGAGGCGCGCCGAGAGACCGGTGGCGGCGACGGTGAGGTGCGCGCGGTAGGCGCCGGGCGGGCCGCTCAAGCTGAACGCGAGGCTCTCGAGCGTGCGGCCGCGAAAGCTGAGCTTCCGCAGCCGCGCGTCGATCTTCGAATCCCGCTTGAGGGCGGTGGGGTCGAAGTCGAGGTCCGCGTCGAGACTCTCGAGCGTGATGCCGTCGTAGTCGAAGTCCCCGCCGTGCGCGCTGGCGACGATCACGGGCTCGGCGAGGGTGCCGCCGAGGGTTCCCGAGGCCTTGATCTCGCCGCGAGTGCCGGGCGCGAGCAGACTCAAGTCGTCCGCGGAGAGCGCAAAGCGCAGGTCGAGCCGCTCGCTCAAGTGCCCGTCCAGCGCCAGTCGCGCGCTCCCCAGGCCGAGCCGCACCTCCTTGAAGCTCCAGATGTCCCTTAAGCGGGTGAGGGTACCCGAGCCGCTCGCGGCCACGCCCCGGAGCTTGCCGGCGAGGCCGCTGAAGGAAGCAGTGAGATCGCCGCGCGCATCGAAGCCGCGGCCCGAGATGCCGAGCGCGAAGCCGATGCTGCCGGGGAGATCCGCACGCAACGCTCCGGGGTTGATGCCGCTCGCGCGGCCGCTCACCGACCAGGTCTCGGCCGGCGACCACGCCACCTGGCCGCTCAGGCTCGCGTGACCCCCGAAGAGCTCGATCTCCGCGCTGTCGAACACAAAACCGTCCTTGCCGAGCGCGCCGCTCACCGCGAGCGGCATCTGCGGGAGACCCGCGGCGCGCGCGCTGCCGCTCACATGCACCTCGTAGGGCAGCACGCCGGCGAGGGTGAAGGAGCCCGACCCCCCGGTCACCGCCGGGCGGGCCCCGGTGAGGGGCCAGCGAAAGTCGCTCACCTCGCCGCTCGCCTCGAGCCGCGGCCCGTCGATGGCGAGGCTGCCCGCACCGCGCAGCAGCGCCCCGGAGCCTGCGTGGCGCACCTCGATGCGCCGCGCGGAGAGCACGCGGTGCGCGTAAGCGCCTGAGAACTGCACATCGAACTCCCCGGCGCGCAAGCCGCCGGGATTCAGCGGTCCGTGGGCGCTGAAGCCCGTCCCATCGCCCGAGCCGGCCAGGTGGCCGGTGATGTGGCCGAGCACGCCGGGAAGCCCGAAGGCGCGCAGATCGAAATCCTGCACCACCGCATCGGCCACCCAGTGCCAGCGGTCGGTGAGAGCGAGCGCCTGTCCGGAGACGTCCGCGCGACAGGGACTCACGACGTGCGCGACGACGTTGAGGGCGTTGAGATCGCCGCGCACGCTCCCGTGCACCGTCCAGGCGGGCTGCCCGGGAGGAGTCCAGTCGACGCGGCCCTTGACCTCCATGCCGATCGGATCGGCGGCCCGCAGCTCGCCGATGCCGCTCACCCGCACCTGACCCTCCAGGACCCCCTCCGCCTGGAAGAAGCGGATGACCCGATGACGGATGACCGCGACGCCCTCGATGTCGGAGGCCTCGAGTCGAAAGCCGTTGGGAACGGTGATCGTCACGCTCCCGACGTGCCCCTGCTCCGCGCTGATGATCATCCAGGCCGGCAGGAACACCGGCCCGCCCGGGCCGGGCGGACGGCTGCGGGGCTTGACCGCGATGAGTGCGCTGCCCACCGAGCCGTGCAGGACGCGAATGGTCTGCAGCATGAGCGGCATCAGGGCGACGCGGCCCTCGATGCCTTCGAACCTGAGGTGCACCAGGTCGTGGTCGATCTCGACGCGCTCGACGGAGAGACCCTCGGCGACCGTGCCGCGAGCGCCGATGATGTCGAGCTGCACGCCGGAGAAGCGGTGCGGAATGTGGCGGAGGGCGAACTGGAGCCCGGCGTTCGTGTAGAGGACCGACCAGATGAGGACCAGCGGAGCTGCGATGGCGAGAGTGACCAGCAGAGAGGCGCCGATCAGCAGCGTGCGGCGCATGTTGAGAAAGGCGAGGAGCAGCGACAGGCGGCGCACGGCGGCTAGAGCTTCGGGGAGAAGTTGATGTGCAGCCGGGGACCCGGACGGCGGCAGCCCCCCGGCGAGGTCTGGGTCGGCGTGGGCTGGGTTGGCGGCACGCACGTGTCCGACAGGGGCTGAGCGATGTCGACTCCGAGCGTCAAGACCGGCAGCCGCACGCGAAGCCCGATGCCGACGGAATACTGCAGCAGCGGGCTGCAGAAGGCCGCGCCCGGCGGCGAGTGCGGGGCGCACTGCCGCCCGAGGTGATCGAAGGCATTGCCGTAGTCGAAGAACGTGGCGATGGCGAGATTGTTGGGCAGGTCGCGGATCACCTCCACGGTGCCGGTGAGCTCGTCCTTGCCGCCGACCTTGATGAAGCCGGCCACTGACTGGCAGGTCTGCTGCGGGTCGTTGCGCAGGTACTTCATCAGGGTCGGGTCGTAGGTGCAGACCGCCTCGGTCGGGGACAGGTCGTTGTAGCCGAAGCCGCGCACGCTGTTGTCGCCGCCGGCGAAGAAGCGGAACACGGCCGGCAGCTGGCTGAAGCGCGACACCAGGCTCGCTCCCACCTCATCGCGCAGCAGCAGGTGCCATTTCCGGCCGAGGCGAAACACGCGCTCGACCTGCATGTGCAGCTGGATGAAGTTGGAATCCGAGCCGAGGGCCGTGTGCGAGCCGCGCAGCTCGGCGAAGAACGGGTGCTCGAACAGCGCCTCCCCGAGGTAGCCCTTCGGCACCGAGGCGAGGTCGATTCCGGGAACGAGCAGCCGGTCGGTATGCGCGCCGGGGAGGAACTCCGCTCCCAGCGGCAGGTCGCTGGTGGTGCGCGTCGCCGTCAGCAGCCACACGTGCTGCCAGCTGCCCGTTACCTCGGTGATGCTCGGTCCGACGGAAAAGGTGTGCGTGGTCACGTCCGCGAGCTGGCGCTGCTCGACGGTGCCCGCGAGCGTGAGCTTTTCGACCGCCGGGTCGCCGAACGGCACGTTGTAACGGCTCTGCAGGCTGTAGCGCGTGACCTGCGCCGCCTGCACCTCGAGACTGAAGCTGTGACCGTGCTGATTGATGCGCCGGTCCTCGAAGCCGAGCGTGCCGCGCGCCCCGGTGTCGGTCGCGTAGCCCGGCCCGAAGGAGTAGTGGTGGCGGCGGCTCGGGTCGGCGTGGATGTTGACCAGCACGATGCGTGTCGTGCGATCGGGCTCGGCTGGCAGCACCTCGAGGTTGGAGAAGTACTGCGAGTCATCGAGCGCGAACTGGGTGCGCAGTACCTGGGTGAGGTCGAAGGGGTCGCCCTCGTGGTAGCGCAGGTAGCGGCGCACCAGGGTCTCGTCGACCACCTTCTGCTGGATCGAAGTCGCCCCGAAGCGATAGCGCTCGCCGGTGTCGAGCTCGAGCGCCACGTTGGCGCGGTAGTTGGGCGGATCGACCACGAGCTCGTTGCGGATCAGTCGCGCGTCGAGATAGCCGTAGGTGGCGGCGGTGCGCTGCAGTTCGGTCTTGACGCTCTCGTAGTCCGAGTGTTTCAGCCGCTCTCCTTCGCGCAGCGGCAGATGCCGGAGGATCCGCTGAAACAACGGGTCGGTCTCGCCGGGACCGTCGACCCGCACGTCCACGTGCCCGATGAGCACCGGCTTGCCCGGTGTGATGCTGATGTTGACGCGCCAGTCGTTGTGGCCGAGGTCGGTGATCGTCGACTCGACCTGTGGCTCGTAGTAGCCGAAGGGCTTGAGGGCCGCCTGCACCTCGCGCTCCGCGCGGTTGTGCAGCCGCTCGACCGTGTCGGCGTTGAGGTCCGCGCCGCCCTTGCGGTAGCGCTCGAAACTCAGGTAAGCGAGCACGTTGGCGCGCAGCTCCTCGTCGACGCCCCTGATCTCCACCTTGACGCTTGCGGCATGGGCGAGCTGGCCGGCGATGAGACACACGGCAACCGCCGGGGCCCGCCTGTGCCATCGACGAGCCCGCGGCAGGGGTTTGTGCTGCGTCATCTCACCGTGCGATCAGGAACGTGGAGTCGTCGGATTCTAGAGCCTCGCGGGGGCAGCCGCTCGTCGCCGTTAGTCATTGAGAGTGCCCGTGCACCGCGGCGGTTCCGCGCACCTGCCTCACGGCCACTCGCCGGGGTTCAGGTTGAATTCAGTTTCACCGACGACTTCACCCCGGGAGTCGAAGCGCCGCTCGGCGAGGTAGAGCCTGCCGTGCGGGGCCTCCAGGAGCACGGTGGAGCAGCGGGTGCCGTACTCGGGGTGCAGCACGAAGGGCGCCGACAGGATCCGTTCCCACTCCCGCGGCAGAGCGCTGCGGCCGGCGGGCAGAACGGCGTCGTCCTCCACCCGGGTGCGGTCGTTGAGCAGCTCGAAGAGCTCGGCCGGCGAGCCTGCGGCCCGGGCGAGCCAGTCCTCGAAGCCGCGCCGCACCCGTTGCAGTTTCGGCCACGGCGTGTCGAGCAGCTCGTTCGACAGTCCGTAGACGCCGGGCGTTAGCGGCCGCGCGAACGGGGTGGCGCGGTTCGAGCCGTACCAGAGCGACTCGTCATCGCTCAGCAGCAGATTGAATCCGGCGTAGTGCGCGGCGTGCGCTTCCAGGGCGGCGAAGAACTCGCCGGCTCTCGCGGGTTCGGCGCCCGGCCCGGTGCGCGCCGCCAGGTAGCGCGGGATCAGCTCCCCGCGCGAAGGCGCGCCTCGACGCGGCGGCTGCAGCTCGCGGAAGTTGGTGACCACGCCGAAGCGCCGCTCGGGGTCCACCCCGAGCCAGGTGCCCGAGGCGCGCAGATCGCGTCCGGCGATGATGCCGGGGGGCTCCGGCCACTTCGCCAGCGCCGCCGCCGGCCGCTCGTGATACTCGTCGCGGTTGGCGGCCACCGCCAGGCGGTAGCGGGGAGCGGCTTGCCATGCGAGCACGAGCAGGCACATGCGCTCAGCCCGCGCCCTTCAGCCAGGTCTCGATGAGGCGCCAGGAAATCGACTGCGTGGGCGGCGCCAGCACCTCGCCCGAGTTGAGCTGTGCGCGCGTGAACCAGCGTGCGTCCTCGAGCTCTCCGCTCACGCGCACGCCGCTCCCCGGGGCGGCCCGCGCGCGAAAGCCGATCATCAGCGAGGAGGGAAACGGCCAGGGCTGGGACGAGTCGTAGCGGACGCCCGTCACCGCCACGCCGGTCTCCTCGGCCACCTCGCGGATCACCGCATCCTCGAGGCTCTCGCCGGGCTCGACGAAGCCGGCGATGGTCGAGTAACGCCGCGGCGGCCAGCTCGGCTGACGTCCGAGCAGCGCCCGCTCGCCGTCGCTCACCAGCACGATGATGGCCGGATCGAGGCGCGGGAAGAGCTCCTGGGCGCAAGCGGTGTTGGTGCAGCTCAGGATGTGTCCGGCGCGGGTCGCGATCGTGGGCGCGCCGCACACGCCGCAGTGGCGGTGGCGCGCGCGCCAGATCGAGAGTGCGCGCGCGTACGCGAGCAGGCCCGATTCCTCCGTGCCGAGGAGCGGGGCGAGAGCCCTCAGCTCCTCGAACGACGTGCCCGCGGGCGGATCGGCCGCATCCCCGGCGCGCAGGTCGGCGAGCAGGCAGCGCGCGCCGCGGAACCAGCCGAGCAGCACCAGACCGTCATCCCCGGCACCGCGCACCAGCGGCGCATCATGACCGAGGAAGGCGATGCGCGGCGGCGGGCCGGTGTGCAGCAGCTGCGCGGTGCCGCGGCCGATGAGGTAGATCGTATCCGGGTCGGCGCGGGCCGCCGCGAGCCACTCCGGGTCCTCGCGCGCCTCGGCGCGCCGCTCGAGGTAGGGGCCCGCGAAGTAATTCGGTAGATCCTGATCCATGAATGCCGCTCGCCGCCCTCGAGGCTTCGGGCGGGGCATTCTATCAGCGTGGTTGCACCGGGCTCGCGCAGTGATGGCAGCGCCGGTCGCGCAGCGGAAAGCGCTCGGTCACCAACAGCCCGCCGCAGTCGCTGCAGCCGCCGAGGCGCAGCTGATCGCCGCGCGTCAGTACCGTGACGAGGAACACGGCGTGCTCGAAGGAGATCTGCGCCGCCGGCAGCAGCAGCCGGTAGGCCTCGAAGGCCTGACACAGGAGCTCCCCGCGCCCGAGCCCGGGCACCGCGACAGGCGTCGCCGCACCCGGCGAGGCCGGCACCACGCCGAGCAGCGACAGCACGCTCGCGAGCACCGCGGTCTCCTCCTGCATGCGCAGCGAGCGCGTGAAATAGGCGATCTGGTGCGGCGACTTGCCGCGATGTCGCGGCAGGTAGCGCCGCGCGTGGCTCATGTAGGAGCGGTAGAGCTTACGGATGCGGTCGTCCGAGAGCCCGGTCCAGGCGCGGATGGTCTGGGTGCGCGCCTCGTGGCGCAGGAAGCGCAGCGCGAGCTCCAACGCCCAGCGCTCGCGCCGGTAGCGATCGTCTGAGATACGCATCGAGGTGGTCCATCGCGCCTTAAGGGTCGCGACATTGTGGGAGAAATTCCCCAAAACTCAACCGGCAAAATTGGTAAAAAATTACCAAATTCTCCGGATGGCTTCGCCGCGCGGCTCCGTTACGATAGCGGCCACGGGGAGGCGGCCCGCCCGCGGGGAGGCGCGCGATGCTGTTGCACTGCGAGACCGAGGACGGGAGCGCCGGACGAGGCGCGGGACTGGCGGCGGGCTGGTTGCGCCCCGAGACGCTCGAGACGCTGATCGAGCTGAACGAGCTCTGCCTCGCCCTGGTCGCGGAGCAGGCCGTCTCGCGCGGCGCGCCGGCTAGCCCGCTGCTGCGCCAGGTGGCGGAGCTGTGGCAGGTGCTGGATCCGGCGGCGCGGCGGCGCGCCGCAGGCTGCCCGTATCTGCTGGTCGATGCGGGCTTCGCCGATCCGGTGCGCTGGCGGCAGCCGGGCTCGCTCGGCGTAGGCGATGGCGCCGACTCGCCTTACACCACCTTCTTCACCGTTCCCGCCGCCACCGAGCTCGCGCGCCTGGTGCTCACCTACGCCTGGCACCTGGCGCGCTCGCAGAGTGCCGCGGCGCGGCTGCTCCTCGGCATGCCCGATCCCTGTGCGGCGCTCATCGCGCATCTCGGCCTCCGCCAGATCCAGGCGCTCGCCGAGGCGCATCCCGAATGGCTGCGGCCGCGCTGGCCGACGCGCGTCAGGGTGTGGCGCGAGCTGCTGCTGGCAGCGGCGGCGGGGGAGGCGCCCGCGCTCGAGCGCGCGCGGCTGCACGGGCTGACGCTGCTCGCGGCGGAGGCGCGCGGCTCGCTCCCCGCGCGCGCCGATCCGGGCCGCGGCACGGGGTGAGTCGCGCGGCGCGCGCGAGGCCGGGGCGGGCCTACTTCGCGAGCTGGAACAGCGTCGACGGCACCCAGCCTTCGTTGCCCAGCTCGTCGCTGACCTTCCAGAACAGGCCGTCCTTCTCGCCGCTCGGATAGAGCGTCATGCCCGGGTCGAGATCGCGCACCACCTTCGCCTTGATGCTGGCCGAGGCATACATCTTGCCGGGCTTGGCCATGGTCACCGACTGTTGGGAGTTGTCGGCCTTGGCGTTGAGGCTCAGCCCCTTGACCTGGTTGACGAGCTTGGTGAAGGCATCGAGGTAGGCCATGGTGACCACCTGACCGATCTCGGTGTTCGCGTAGCTGCTGGCGCCGGCGGCCGCGAAGCCGCCGAAGAAGGCGCCGCCGCCTGCGCCCCAGCCGAGGTCGGTCTTCTTGGCGTGTCCCTGCTGCATGGCGACCTGCTCGGTGGAGCGCACGTCCGTCATCGTCAGCACTACGTCCGCGGTCTTGCTCTTGAGGCTTATGCCGCCGACCACCGCGCCCGCCACACCGCCGAGGAGCCCGCCGACCAGTCCGCCGAGGTTGCGGCCGCCGGAGTTGCTGTTCTTGGTGACCACGTCGGGCACCAGCACGTAGTCGGCGGCCTTCATCTGGCCCTTGCCGATGTTCGAGCCGCCGCGCATCTCGCCGGCGCCGGAGAGCGCGCGCTCCTGCTGGGCCGCCGCGAGGCCCTTGCCGCGATCGAGCAGCGTGAAGCACTTCGATTGCGACACGAACACCTTGATGAGCGCCTCGGGGGACTCGAGGTTGTACTGCAGCCACCACTTGTTCTCCGGCTCGGTGACCGCGAGCGTGCCGATCTTCTTGTCGCAGGTCGGAATTTCCGGCGGCGGCTGATCGGCGGCGAGTGCACAGAGCGTGAGCCCGAGGCCCGAAACCGCGAGGAATGGCAGAACGACGCTCTTGAGCCTCTGGTGCGGCAGCATGCAACCCCTCCCGATGAAACCGTTGTAGTTGGTGAAGCGAAGCGCTTCGCGCCGTAGTGTAGGCCCAAGTCCCGCGCCGCGGGTAGCGCGCTTACCGCTCATGGCCGTTTTTGAACGATACGCGTCTGTCGCAGCGGTGGCGCCGCGGCCAGGCGTGCTGCATGATGTTGCCGATTGTTTAGGGTCGGGTGGAGGGAGCGCAAGTCCATGAAGCAGGCGCTGATCGTCGTCGACGTGCAGGAATCCTTCCGCCGGCGACCCTACTTCCGCGACGAGGAGCTGCCGCAGTTCCTGCGCAACGTGCAGTCCCTCGTGAATCGATGCAGCGCGCGCGGCATTGCGGTGGTGCAGGTGTTCCACCAGGAGCCGGGCGACGATCCCGGGAATCCGTTCACGGCGGCCTCGGGTTTCGTGCGCACGATGCCGGAGCTGTCGCTCGAGGCCGCTGAGGTGTTCTTCAAGCAGGTGCACTCGGCGATGTTCGCCCGCGACCGCCACGGCGCCACGCTCGAGGCGTGGTTGCGCGAGCGCGGGATCGCGGAGCTGCTGATCACCGGAATCCGCACCGAGCAGTGCTGCGAGACCACGACGCGGCACGCCTCGGACCTCGGGTTCCAGGTGCGCTATGTGAGCGATGCGACGCTTACCTTCCCCATGCAGACGCGCTCGGGGCGTGAGGTGTCGGCGCAGGAGATTCGCGAGCACACCGAGCTCGTGCTCGACGGCCGCTTTGCGCGCGTGGTGACGACCGCGGGTGCCCTGGCGTGAGGATGGCGCGCCGCTCGCCGGGTGAGCCCACGACGGACGTCGTCTTCGCGCTGCTGCCGAACGTCGTGCTGCTGGATGTCGCCGGCCCCGCCGACGCCTTTCGTAACGCCGGCATCCGGGTGCCCGGGAGCTACCGCCTGCGCTTCGTGGCGCCGCAGCCTGCGCTGCGCGCCGCTGTCGGGCTCGAGCTGGGTGCGCTCGAGACGCTGCCCGAGAGCCTCGCGCCCGGGAGCATCCTGGTGCTCACCGGCCTCGGCGGCGCGGGCATCGACGCGCACGAGCCGGCCACGCGGCGCCTGATCGAGTGGCTGCGCTCGGGCGTGGCGCAAGCGTCGCTTCTCATGTGCGTGTGCGCGGGAAGCGTGCTCGCGGCGCGGGCGGGACTCCTGGCCGGCCGCGAGTGCACCACTCATCACGAGCACCTCGAGGAGCTGCGCCGCGCGGAGCCGCGCGCACGGGTGCTCGACAACCGCATCTTCGTCGAGGACGGTCCGGTGTTCACCAGCGCCGGGGTCACGGCGGGGCTCGATCTCGCGCTGCATCTGATCGGCCGGCAGCTGGGGGCGCCGGTTGCCGCCGAGATCGCGCGCGATCTGGTGGTGTACCTGCGCCGCGCCGGCACCGATCCCGCACTGTCACCGTGGCTCATGCATCGCAACCACCTGCACCCCGCGGTGCATCGCGTGCAGGATGCGGTGGCGCGCGATCCGGCGGCGCGCTGGGGATCGGCCGAGCTGTCCGCCGCCGCCTGCACCAGCCCGCGCAACCTCGCGCGCCTCTTCGCCGAGCACGCCCACTGCTCGCCGCTCGACTACGTGCAGCTCATTCGTTACGCCTTCGCGCGGCAGCTCGTCACCCACAGCCGCCTCGATCTGGAGCGCGTGGCCGCCAAGTCGGGCTTCCGCTCGGCGCAGCATCTGCGGCGCGTGTGGTCCCGCTGGGAGGCGCGTCCGCCGAGCACACTCCGGGGCCCGGAGTCTCACGCGGCGTAGGCCGCGCTTTCGCCCCGGCTGTCCCGGGATCAACGTTGCCGGAGAGCCCGCGAGATGGCCTGCGTGGCCAGCGGGCTCATCACGGCGTAACCGGCCTGGTTGGGGTGCACGCCATCGTCGGACAGGTTTGACGCGAAGCCCATGTGCGCATCGGCGAGCGCGCTGTAATAGTCGGCGTAGATGAGCTTGCGACGCCTCGCGTATCCGCGCGCCCAGGCATTCAGCGCGACCACCCGGGGTGACGGTTGCAGGCCCGGTCTCCATGGGAAATCGAGAGCGGGCGGGACGGAGGCCAGCACCACGCGGATGTGGCTGGCCCGGGCGATCTCGACCATCGACGTGAGGTTGTCCTCGATCGCCTCCAGGGTCGTGGGTCCGGTATTGCCGGCCAGGTCATTGGTGCCGGCGAGGATGTGGACGACGGCGGGCTTGAGGTTCACCACGTCCTGCCGGAACCGGAGGAGAATCTGTGGAGTCGTCTGGCCGCCGATGCCGCGGTTGAGCACTTCGAGGCGGGAGGGAGCGAGGTCCGCCACATTCCAGCCTTCGGTTATGGAGTCGCCGATGAAGACGACGCGCGGCGCTTTCGTGCTGGCAGCCGGCAGCTTCAGGTTCTCGTCGCGGTAGCGCAGGAGCTGTCCCCAGTCGGCCTGGCGGCGGGCGGCCTCCGCCTGTCCGGCCGCGACCTGCGGATCGAGCGTCGTGCCGCATTCGGGCGCCGGAGGATCCGCGGCCGCGGCAGGGGCGCTCACGAGCGTGGTGGCGAGCGTGGCGAGTGCAATCAGTCTCATCCGTGAAACCGCGCGTCCCGACACGGCTGATCGACGCTAGTAAATCGCGATCTCGCGCTTACCCGACGAGTCGCGGGCGCCGCGGAACATGCCCTCGGTGCTGAAGTCCATGACGATCCGCCCGCGTGCGCCGACCGCAATCAGTCCGCCGCCGCCGCCGAGCGCGGGAAGAATCTCGTGC